>Ga0207684_10007164_pt1 | contig 10079 bp, 7 predicted proteins | sample KBSK5501metaG_FD_184342 | JGI IMG/M metagenome (GOLD analysis project Ga0207684, IMG submission 184342) | Corn, switchgrass and miscanthus rhizosphere microbial communities from Kellogg Biological Station, Michigan, USA - KBS K5-50-1 metaG... | ecosystem: Host-associated > Plants > Roots >... | reverse complement strand
CGAGCGTGCGCGCAGCAAGGCGCACGACATCGCCGACACTAAACGGTCGCTCGCGGCTGCTTACCGGCGGACCCGAAACAGGCACATCCAACGGTAACCAGAGCCCATCTTCGTCGCAACCGACCCGGGTGGCGTGGTGTCGTTATGAACGGTAGGATGCAAATCGCCTCCGTTATGGCCGACGACGTCAAACCTGACCCCGCCTCGGCGCTAGCGCCCGCACCCATCGGAGCCAAGAACGTCGCGCCTGACGACGCCCTGATCAACCTCAAGATCAGGCGAACGCGGACGAAAATCGGTGTGCTGACCGCCGCCGGCGTCGTGTTCTTGTCGATCTTCTTCCTGATCAAGCTCAACCCGGACCGCAAATTCGCGGGCAATGACGACAGCCCGACACCGGTCACGATTGCCGATCTCGCGGCCGGCAATGTCGAAACCGAGAAACTCGTGTCGGTGCAAGCCGAGCCACTGATGGCACACGCAGTTCGTGCGCAGACCGCGAAGAACAGCGTTGGCCTGCGCGTGGTGCCGGTCAAAGGCGGCGCGAACAGGCTGTGGATCGTGCTGCCCGGCGATGGCTGGTCGGCGGCGACCGAGGGCGCGTACGTCGGGCGCGTGCGCAAGCTCTCCGATCTGCCGTTCGCCGGCGTGCTCGCCGATTTTCTCGCCGCGCATCCGCGGCCGCTGTTCGCGAAGGCCGCCGCCGTGCGCGCTGGGTTCGGCACGAGCAAAGTCGCGACCGTCGCGGGCGACGAGATCAGCGTGCGCGACAACGATCGCATCGGCTTCGACGTGATCGATCCGAACGCGGCGGTCGTCGTCGGTACGTATAACGAACGGTTGCCTACCCTCGCCGCGTGGACGAAGGCGCTCACCGACGCGGGCATCACGATCAGTGGCGCAGGCCGCGACGATCGCGAGCGCGCATTCTTCGATGTCGCGATGCCCGGCGCCGTCGCGATCGTGGCAACCAAGCTCGAAGCCGCGGGGCTGTGGGCCGCTCGCGTCGATCCGGTCACGCACCATCACGACACGACGTGGCGCGCGCTCAAGGCGTCGGGCCCGACGGGTTTCACCGTCGGTGGCATCACCGTTCCCGATGCGCAATTGGATCTTGTCGGCATGTACGTCGTGCGCGATGTGCCGGCCGGCGCCTACGCCGTCATCGTCGGCGAGAAGCCGCAGGATTATTGGTACGTGCTGCCGGTCGCGATCCTCGTCGCGCTGATCGGCCTGCTATTCGCGTGGGCGCTGGTGCGCGCGATCAAGCGCGATTTCCTGACCCCGAATCCGGCCGCGTAGCCATGACATACTCGCGGCGTGGCGGACAAGCCTGGCGCATCGCCAGAGTCGATCCCGACGCAGCCTGCGAAGGCCGTCGGTGATGTCGAGCCACCCTTAGGCACCGTCCAGATGCCGCGCGGTGGACCGCCCGCAATGCCAGGCGCTGGACCGCCAGAGATGACCACCGGCGCGCCGACGATGGCTGCGCCGCTGCTATCAACGATGGTGCCATCGACGGCGGCGCCGATGCCCGCAAGCGCGCCACCTCCGATGCCGCAAGACGGCCGCTATACCGTCACCGTCGAGATCGCGCGCGGCGGCATGGGCCGCGTCGTCGAAGCGACCGACACCGTGCTCGGTCGCACCGTCGCGGTCAAGGAAGCGCTATCGCTCGATCCGGACACGCTGCGTCGATTTCAACGCGAGACGCGCATCACGGCACGACTCGAGCACCCGTCGATCGTGCCGGTGCACGACGCCGGCACCACGAGCGCGGGCCAACCGTTCTACGTGATGCGCAAGGTGGGGGGCCGTCCGCTCGAAGATCTGGTCGCGCGCGCCGATTCACTGCCCGCGCGGCTCGCGCTGGTGCCACACGTCGTCGCCGCCGCGCAGGCGATCGCGCACGCGCACGTGCGGGGCATCGTGCATCGCGATATCAAGCCGTCGAACATCCTCGTCGGCGATCTCGGCGAAACGATCGTGATCGACTGGGGCCTCGCGAAGGCGATCGACGAAGCCGATGATCCGCAGGCGCCGAGCCAGCGCGTGATCGAGACGGACGACTCGATCAAGACGCGCGCCGGCATCGTGTTCGGCACACCCGGCTTCATGGCGCCCGAGCAGCTGCGCGGCAAACCCGTCGACGAGCGCTGCGATGTCTATGCGCTCGGCGCGACGCTCTATCACCTGCTCGCGCGCCGCCCACCGCATCACATGAAGGGCGCCGAGGAAATGATGAGGGCTGCGGTCGCCGGGCCACCGACGCCGCTCGGCAACATCGTCGTCGGCGTGCCACCGGAGCTGACAACGATCGTCGACAAGGCACTCGCGCACGATGCCGCGCGCCGCTACCAAGACGCCGGTGCGCTCGCCGAAGATCTGCAGCGCTTCCTCACCGGTCAGCTCGTCAAGTCGCACGTGTACACGCCGCGCGAGATGGTGATGCGCTTCATCAGGAAGCACCGCAACAGCGTGGCGATCTCGACGGTCGCGATCGTCGTGTTGATCGGGCTGGCAACGTTCTTCGTGCAGGAGATCCGCGAGGAGCGCGACCGCGCCGACGAGCAAGCTCGTATCGCCGTGCGCGAAAAGCAGGAGGCAGAGCGCCAGCGCGAAGAAGTGATCGAGAAGTCGCGCGAGCTCGTGCTGACGAACGCCAGGCACGCCGCGCTCAGCGATCCAACGCGCGCGGTCGCGATGGTCAAGCCGCTCGTCGACAACGCGCACTGGCGCGAAGCGCGCGATGTCGGCGCCGCCGCACGCGTGCACGGCGTCGCGTTCAGCATGCCGGCGTCGCCACACACGCTCACGCTCGAGCTGTCGCGCGACGGCCAACGCGCACTCGCCGCCGGCGACGACGGGATCGTGCGGATCTTCGATCTCGCGAAGCGCGACGGCCACGTGATCGCCGACATGAAGGGCGCCGTGATGGCTCGGTTCGCCGACGCCGAGCGCAAGATCCTGCTGTTCCAAGGCAACCGGCTCACTGTCGTCGACGCCGCGAGCGGCGACAAGCGCGACCTCACCGCGCCGACCGCGATCGCGCAGCTCGAAGTCTCGGGACCGATCGCATATTGGGTCGATCCGGCCAACGCGCTGTGGAAACTCGACCTCGCCGGCACGACTCCAACGAAGATCGACGTCGCCGAGCCCGTGCGCGCGGTCGCGCCGTCACCCGATGGCCGCTGGATCGCGCTGGCGGGCAAGGATCACTTGCTGCTCGCCGATCGCACGAGCTCGACGTTGCCGCCCGCCGTCGTGACGATGGGCAACACGAAAACCATGTCGTGGTCGGCCGACAGCGAGCACTTGATCGTGCTGATCAACGACGAGGTCATCGATCTCAACATGGTGCCCGCGCCGCAAGTCTGGCGCCGCATCACCGTCGGCGCGCGGTTTTCCGCGACCTACAGCGGTGGGCGGATCTACAGCGCGGGTCCGACTGGCGTCGGGATTGTCGAGCCGCAGGGCACCAAGCTGCGCTCCGCCGGTCCCGAGTACACGGTCGGTGTGCACGAAGGCCGCGGACGCACCGTGATCGCCGCGAAGCCGCAGGGCGAGATCCTCGTGCTCTCCGATCACGGCGATCACACGCTGCGCTGCCCGATGCCGATCGCGATAGTCGCTACCTCCGCGGCCGGCCCGTGGATCGTCGCCGCCGCCGACGGGCGCCTACTGACATGGAGCCTCGACGCGATCGAGCCGCGCCTGGTCACGTCACGCTCGCCGAGCAGCGCGCGGTTTCTCACCGCCGATCATCTGATCGTCACCTACTTCGACGAGCCCGCCGAATGGATCGATCTGCGCAAGAACACGACGCTCCAGCTCGGCGTGCTCGGCGCGATCGAGAGGGTCGCGAGCTCGCCGAGCGGCGACGAGGCCGTCGTGATCGACAGCGCGCATCGCGCCTGGCGCCTAGCCGGGCTCGGCCAGCCTCAACCGCTCGACGGCGAGATCAGCGCGGCGACGTTCATCGACGATCGCAGGCTCGTGCTCGCGGGCGTCGGTGGGCTGCGCATCGACGACGCGCAGCAGCGCACCAAGCTCGCGCTCTATGCACACGACGCGCAGGCGAACGCGATCTCGGCAACGCCGGCCGACGGTGGCTGGATCGTCGCGGCTTTTGCCGACGGAACGCTGTGGCGCAAGCACCTGTCGACGAACGCGGTCGGTGAGCTCCAGCTGGGCGCACTGCCGGCGAGCCTGCCACTCGCGATCACCGACGACGGCACTGCCGTGTTCGCGATCGCAAGCGAGCTGCGCGCGTGGCGCCCCGACGGCAAGGTCGACGTGGTCGCGAAGCCACTCGCAGCAGCGCTCGGCCTGTCGGTCATCGATCGCAAGCGCGTGCTCGCGCTCGTCGAAGCCGGTGTCCATGTCGTCGACCTCGACCGCACGTCCGCGCTCGCGCCTCCCCAGATCGCACTCGGCAAGTCCGCGGCGCTCGCGCGCGCCGGCGGCCTCGTGGCAGCACCGACCGTCGTTGGCGGCGTCGAGGTCCTCGATCCGCTCGTCGACTGGCAATGGCCGGTCACCACCCCGCAGAAGGGGCAGGCTCCGTTCTCGGTCGTGGATATCGCTCCAGACGGCTCGCGCGTGCTGGGCGGAAACGCGACCGAGGTGTTCGTGTGGACGCTCGATCTGCCCGGCGATGCCGATGCCACAAAGGCATGGCTGGGCGCGCAGACGAACGCGACCGCCGACAATCCGTCGGGGCCACTCGGCTGGCCGGAGCGCTAATGCTAAAAGAGGCGAAGTGACGCCTTTCCGCCTTTACGATTCGATGCGCCGCCAGAAAGTGCCGTTCGAGCCCATGCAGCCGGGCAAGATCGGTGTCTACGTCTGCGGCCCGACGACGTACGCGCCGGCGCACATCGGTCACGCCTATTCGGCGATCTCGTTCGACACGGTTCGGCGCAGCCTGGAGTTCCTCGGCTGGGACGTCACCTACGTCCGCAACGTCACCGATATCGACGACAAGATCATCAAGCGCGCGCACGAGACCGGACAAGATCCGTTCGCGATGTCGGCGCACTTCACGGCCGAGTACAACCGCGACATGGCGCGCTTCAACGTGCGCGCACCGTCGATCGAGCCGAAGGTCACCGAGCACATCCCGCAGATCATCGCGATCGTCGAGCGCCTGATCGCGAACGGGCACGCGTATGCCGTCGACGGCGACGTCTACTACGAGGTCGAGAAGTTCCCGCCGTACGGGCGCCTGTCGGGACAGACGCTCGATCAATTGCGCGACGGCGCGCGCGTCGATGTCGACGAGCGCAAGAAGACCCCCGCTGACTTCGCGCTGTGGAAATCGGCGAAGCCGGGCGAACCGTGGTGGGACTCGCCGTGGGGCAAAGGCCGACCGGGCTGGCACATCGAGTGTTCGGCGATGACGGTCGCGCACCTCGGCGCGACGTTCGACATCCACGCCGGCGGCAAGGACCTGATCTTTCCGCATCACGAGAACGAGATCGCGCAGTCGCAGGGCGCCGACGGCGAAGGCACGTTTGCGCGGTTCTGGATGCACAACGGCTTCCTCAACTTCCAAGGCGAGAAGATGGCGAAGTCGGTCGGCAACGTTTTCAACTGCGATCAAATCGCAGCTGCGGTCGGCGGCGAGGCGCTGCGCTACTTCTGCGTCAAGCATCACTATCGCTCGCCCGTCGAGTTCGAGGTGATGGCCGAGCCCGATCCGAAGGGCGAAGGCTACGCGCCGCGCGTGCGGTTCTTCAGCCTCGAAGCCGCGGACCGCGAGCTCGCGAAGTTCTACGAAACGCTCGCGAAGATCGATCGGTTCGTCGCCGACGGTGGCGATGCCGGCGACGGCGCGGTCGTCCCCGACGCGGAGAAGCTCATCCCGGCCGCACGCGAAGCCCTCGCCGACGACTTCAACGCACCGGTCGCGGTCGCCGCGCTACACGCCGCTCTCACGCTCGCGAACAAGCTGCTCGAGGGAGCAAAGGGCGTCGACAAGCAAGTACGGCGCCGCACGCTCGCCAAGCTCGGCCGCGACATCCGCGCGGTCGGCGGTGCGCTCGGCGTGTTCACGCAAGAGCCGGCCGCGTACCTGCGCGAGCGCCGCGATCGCCTCGCCGGGATCAAGAACATCGACGTCGCGGCGGTTCAGGCGAAGATCGACGAACGCAAGGCCGCGCGCGCCGCGAAGGACTTCACACGCGGCGACGCGATCGGTGACGAGCTCCGGCGCGCTGGCATCGCGCTGCACGATCTGCAGAGTGGTGGAACGGACTGGTCGATCCAGGACTGATGGCCGACGACGCTAAATCGCCCGAGACCGCACTCGCCCGCCCGATGATCGCCACCGATCTCGACAAGGCGGGCAAGGGCCAGCTCGTCTATGTCGGCCGCGACGGCGAGGTCAAACACCCGACCGCCGTGCGCAACCGCCAGATCGCGGCGTACCTGACATTTGGCGGTATCACCGCCGCCGGTGTCGCGCTCGCTGCAACGTCGTTCCCGGTGCTCGTGCCGTTCTACCTCGCGCTCGGCGGCCGTTTCTTCGGCACCGTTCGCGCGGTCAGACGCGTCAACGAGGCGAGCGTCGCGCTGTCGAAAGGCGATGCCGCGACCGGTCGAGCTCTCGCCGAGCCGGTGACGCGTGCGTGGTGGGCACCGGCGCGCGTGCGTGCGCTCGCCGAGTTGCGCGTCGCGATCGCCGATGCGCTCGATGGTCACGGCGAGCAAGCGCTCGATCGCGTGCGCCGCGCACGCGGCAAGCTGTCGCCGCGCCTGATCCAACACCAGTTCTCCTATTACACGGAGATCAACTTGCTCACCGCGCTCGGCCGCACGAAGGAAGCGCGCAACTTGCTCGAGTCGCGCGGTCCGGTGCCGACCGGCGAAGTGCTCAAGCTCTCGCATTGGATCGCGCAGATGCACTTGTGGGTCGCCGAGGCGGCGCCGAAGCTGCTCGCGCCCGGCGAGATCCCGGCGCGCATTCCCGACAAGAAGAAGGATCTCGAGATCGACGACAGCGAGCTCCACGATCGCATGCGCAAGGGACTGTCGATGACCGCCGGTGCCGACCTGTTGCTGCTCTGCGCGTGGTGCTACGCGTATCGCGACGAGCACGACGACGCGCGGTTCGCATATCGTCAAGCGAAGGAGCGCGAAGGCTCGCATCGCCTCGATGTCGCGATGCCCAAGCTCGCGGCGTGGATCGAGGAGTACCGCAAGGAGCATCCCGAGCTCGACACGCCGGATGCGGAAGAGCCTTAGTGCGACGCGTGCGCGCCGGCGTCCCCGGCGAGTAACCGATCGAGCTCACCGCGTTCGTCGAGCGCGCGGATATCGGTGTAACCACCGACCGACGTTCCATCGATGAAGATCTGCGGCACCGTGCTGCGGCCCGTGACCCCGCGCAGCCACATGCGTGTCTTGTTGTCGCCAGCATCGATCTGCTCGAAGTCGACGCCCTTCTGCTTCAGCAGTCGCACCGCCGCGTGGCAGTAGCCACACCACGACGTCGTGAAAACTTTTACGTGCGCTGCCATGATCGAACCCTACTGCGTTCGACTAGATACGCCCGCGCATCTCACGTCAGACGCGTCTCGAGACTACTTGTCCTCAGCGTCTTCGGAGAGATACGCAAGGATCACCTCGTCGAGGCTCTTCTCGGAGATCAGGCCTTGCCCGAACCCGCGACCTTCGTCTTCGCGAGCTTTTCGCACGCGCGGCGGCTGCTGTTGTGGCTTCGGCGGCGCGCCGACGATCACCGCCGGCCTCGTCATCACGACACCACTGCCTGCCGCCGGCGGCGCGGGCGACGGTGTGCGATTCGTGATCGGCGCGGTCGCGCTCATGCGCTGCTGCGTTTGCGGCGGTTGCACCGCGCGCGAGCCGCCGGCGGGTGTTGCGTTGCGCGGCGGCGGTGTCGGGGGTGGCTGCGCACCGCGAGCCGGCTGGCCGATTTTCGGGATCTGTCCCGAGTCGCGCGCGTTCTGCTGCACGACCGGGCTACCGCCCGAGCCTTGACGACGCTGCGGCGGTTGATTGCTCTGCGACGCTTGCGCGGCGTTGATCGCAGCGATGCGGCCGGTCTTCTCGCGAATCGGCGCCGCGCCTTCTTTGCGACTCATCGAGTATTGGCCGGGGCGCTCGGCGCGCTCGCCCGGTGGTGGCTCGACCGACGGTGGCGCCGGCGAGTAGACCTCGATGACGTCACTGTCGGGCCGCTTGCGATCTTGCGTCGGCGGTCGCGACACGACCGGCGGTGCGATCGGCCGCGACGCCGGCTTCATCGCGGGCAGCGTCGCTGCGCCGTGACTCGGTGGCCGGCTCGGCGTTGTCGTGCGCGGCGGCGCATCTTCGGGCACGTCGACCGAGGTGTCGCGCGGACCGCGATGGCGAGCGCTCGTTTCCTCGTCGTCATCGACCGTCATCTCGATCACCGCGAACTCGGGCGCCTTCGTCGCCTGCACCGTCGGCGCGCGTGAGATATCGGTCTTCGAAACTTTTTGTGCGGTCTTCGTTCGTGCCGGCAGCACCGGCGGCGCGGGCACGTGCGTGTTCGCGGCCCTGAGCGCACCGGCTTCGATGTCCGAGCGATCGGTCGGAGCGTCGAGCTCGCCCGGCGGTGGTGGCGCCTTGGCGGCGACCGCCTTCGTGCGTTCCTCGCTGCTGGTGCGTGCCACGACCGGCACCCCCTGCTGCTTCATGGGCAGCTCGATCGGCTCCGACAGCCCTTCGTTCACGATCTCGATCGGCGCCGCCGAGCTCTGGTCTGCGGCCTTTGCGGGATCGGCATCGGTCTTGGCTCGCTCGCCGCCGCGCGCCATCGGTTGGGTTGGGTCGCCCCCAGTGCGCGGCTCTAGCCCGGGAGTACCGCCCAGGTACGCGTCGATCTTGTCGTCGAAGGTCCCCTTGCGCAGGTCCTTCATCACGGCCTTGTGCTGAGCCTGCATCAGCGCCTTGATCGCCTCCTCGTTTGACCCCGAGTCGTAGACCAGCTTGCGGGTCGAGACGATGACGCCCTCGTGGAACAAGTGCGTGAAGAGGTGGGGGTTGAGCATCCCCGAGTCCTCGGTCTGGACGTGAAATACCAGGCCTCGGTACCTCACGTTGTGGTTGTAACCGAGGATGGGTGAACGCTTGGCCACCAGCTTCCGAGGGTAGCACGGCTGCGCGGGCTTGTAATTCTGTCGCGGGGTTGGTACTCACCCTCTTCGGGCTTCAATTTCGAAGCTGATTTGGAGGCCCCGCGCTCGCGGGGTAGGCATATCCCGTGACGATCACAGCGGAGTCGAAGTTCGTCGAGCTCATGCGCTCTTGGCTCGTTTCTCTCCCCCACGACCTCAAGATCGCGTTCGATGCGATGGACGACGAGAACCTGCCGCGGACGGCGCGCGAAATCGCGACCGGCGCAATCATCTACGTCGTGTCTCCCAATGACGCGGTTTCGGACCGCAACAACAACATCGTCAGCTTTGCGGACGACGCGGTGTTGCTCCGGCTCGCGCTCGAGAAGGGACTCGGCAAGGGCGAAGACGAGCAAGCGTTTCGTGCGCGCTTTCCCGAGCTGTTCGAGAACCTCGAAGACAACCTGAAGCTCTGCAAAACGTTCATGGGTGATCTCATGGCGTGGCTGGAGCAGAAGGTCGGCGCGCTCAAGTCGATCGACTACAAGGGCAAGAAGGTGCCCGCGTATCTCGACGACGACGAGGCGCGCGAGCAGCTGTTCGACGACGGCCTCGTGTTCCGCACCGACTATCCGGTCGACGAGAAGACGATCGGCGACAAGCTCAAGAAGGCCGCGACGGTCATCGATACGATGAAGCGTCGCAAGGCCGATGAAGCGCGGGCCAAAGGCCTGCACGCTTCCTGACCGTGTTCGCGTTCCGGCGATCGCTCGCAGTGATCGCTACGATCCTGGCCATCGGCACGATCATCGCGATCGTCCGGCGAGAGAATGCGGCGATGATCGCGCTGACCGCGGTCTCGTTGGTGATCGTCGGGGCCGCATGGCAGCTCGTCGGCTGGAGTGGTCGCCGGCGCAAGCGCACTGGACCGCCGGAGCGCTAGAGATCAACCAGCTCGAAGCCCGTGAGCGG
>Ga0207684_10007163_pt1 | contig 10080 bp, 11 predicted proteins | sample KBSK5501metaG_FD_184342 | JGI IMG/M metagenome (GOLD analysis project Ga0207684, IMG submission 184342) | Corn, switchgrass and miscanthus rhizosphere microbial communities from Kellogg Biological Station, Michigan, USA - KBS K5-50-1 metaG... | ecosystem: Host-associated > Plants > Roots >... | reverse complement strand
CAGGGATCAAGAAAAGGCGGGTGCCGACCTTCGTAGCGCCGGATCACATGCCTCGAAGGAGCGTGCGTGAAGCTCTCGCAAATCTTCACCGCGCCCAACCAACTCACGCTCTTGCGGATGATTTTTGTTCCGTTCATTGTGATTCATCTGGTGGAGGGGCGCTATCTATGGGCGCTGGTGGTTTTCGTGATCGCCGGATTTAGTGATGGACTGGACGGCCTACTGGCCCGCACGCTTCATCAACAAACATTGCTGGGGCAGTATCTGGATCCGATTGCCGACAAGCTTCTGTTGAGCACTATATTTCTCGTGCTTTCCATCTTGCGCAAGATTCCGTGGAAGTACACAGTGCTGGTCTTCAGCCGCGACATTTCGATTCTTGCCGCCAGTGCGGTTTTGTTCGCAATTGCCGGACTGCGAAATTTTCGGCCCAGCATCTTCGGCAAGGCCAACACCGTTTCGCAAATCGGCGCCGTGTTTTTTGTCCTTCTGTTTGAGATTCGTCCGATGCGCTGGGTATGGATCGCGCGCACAGAATTTCTTCGCGCTACGTTTTTCTTCACGATCATCTCGGCTTTACACTACGTAATTCTGGTGCAGAAGCGCCTGCGCGAACAGACGCATGCCCTGCCCCCGGCTCGGACGCCGGCCGTCTGACGACGATTTGACCCACTCTCTCGCCAACCCTAGAATCTTAAGTTCGTTTTGCGGTGCTCGAACTTCCTATGGCGCTTCGTCTGTATAACACCATGTCGTCGCGGATCGAAGAATTCCGCCCGCTTCGCGACCACGAAGTCCGCATGTACGCTTGCGGCCCCACCGTCTACGACTACGGACATGTCGGCAACTTCCGAACTTTCGTTGCGGTCGACATTCTGCGAAGGTTTCTCCAGCAGAGCGGCTACAAGGTGCGCCACGTCATGAACATCACCGACGTAGACGACAAGATTATCCGTAACTCGGCGCGCGACGGCGTAAGCGTACAGCAATACACGGCGAAGTATGAGAAAGCGTTCCTCGAAGACGCCGCTATGATCAACATCGAAGAGCCAACGCTGGTACGGGCTACCGAGCACATTCCGGAAATGGCGGACTTTGTCGCAAAGCTGGCGGAGAAAGGCTTCGCCTACCGCACCGACGACGGTTCTTATTACTTTCGCATCGCCAAATTTCCGCAGTATGGCAAGCTCTCGAAGCGAGATTTCAGCGGCATGCTGGATGGAGCCCGCGTGGATGTCGACGAATATGACAAAGACAGCGCGCGCGATTTCGCTCTCTGGAAGGCGCCCAAGCCAGGCGAAGCGTCGTGGGATACCGCGATTGGGCCAGGTCGCCCTGGCTGGCACCTGGAGTGCTCGGTCATGTCGATGCGCGAACTCGGAGAGACTTTCGACCTGCACGCAGGCGGGGAAGATCTCGTGTTTCCGCATCATGAAAACGAAATTGCGCAATCCGAATCTTTTACCGGAAAGCCGTTCGTGGATTTCTGGTTTCATGCGCGCTTCCTGCTGGTCGAAGGAGAGAAGATGTCGAAGAGCCTGGGAAATTTCTTCACTCTCCGTGACTTGGTGCTCAAAGGCCACAAGCCGTCGTCGATCCGCTACCTGCTCGCGTCGGTTCCCTACCGGAATCAGCTGAACTTCACCTTCGATGGTCTCAAGCAAGGCGCGGTCTCGGTGGAGCGCCTGCGAAATTTCAGGCTGCGGCTGAGTGCGGGTAATTTCGCCCCAGGCTCCAATCCCGAGATGCAATCTCTCGCAGCTGACACGGTCGAGCGCATGAAGGCCGCGCTGGACGACGACCTCAACACCGCGCAGGCGCAAGCTGCAATCTTCGAGATGGTGCGCCAAGCGAATGCGGCGTTCGACACGGGAGGAACCAAGACGGATGACGTTCCGCCGCTCCTCGCGGCGTTAACCAAGTTCGACGAGATCTTTGCCGTGCTCGACGATGACGATGGTCCGAAGATGAAACGGGTCCTCGAGTGGGCTGTAGGGGAGGGCCGCGAGAAAGACATCGGCGACGAACTGCGAGAGGCAGTTCAGTCGGGGAAACTCTCCGATGCCGACATCGAAAAGAAGATTGCTGAGATGAAGGCCGCTCGCGCCGCCCGCGATTTCAAAACTTCAGACGCGATCCGCGCCGAACTCGCCGATGCCGGCATCCTGGCGGAAATCACCAAAGACGGCATCCGGTGGCGCAGGAAGTGAATCTCGATCCCTGCAAACCCTCACTCGCGCGAGATGTTAAGCTGAAAGCTGAAAGCTGAAAGCTGAAGGCTGAAAGCTGAAGGCTGAAAGCTGAAAGCTGACGGCTGAGAGCTGACAGCTGCTTTTGTGAAATCCCTCGAAGAATATCTTCGCGACGCTGAGCAGGCCCATGGACACATCTGTGCCGGGCAAGTCCTGGGTGTACGTCTCGCCATGCTCGGCCTGCAGAAACTTGGGGTCGACGATCCGCAGGGAAAAGACCGAAAGCGGCTCGTCACCTTCGTCGAGATCGATCGCTGCGCCACCGACGCCGTCGCCGTTGTCACCGGCTGCCGACTGGGCAAGCGCGCGTTAAAATTCCGCGACTGGGGCAAGGTTGCGGCCACGTTCGTGGACGTGAACAGCGGCAAAGCGATCCGCATCGCGGCGAAAGAATCGTCGAAGGCTTTGGCTCGCCAGATGCATCCTGAGATTGCAGACAAGAACCAGCAGCAGATGCTGGCCTACCGCGAAATTTCTGACGCCGACCTGTTCACTACACAGTGGGTGAAAGTAGAATTGCCGCCGGAAGAATTCCCTGGATACAGAGGGGAACGCGTAGTCTGCGAGGCCTGCGGAGAAGGAATCAATTTCCGCAGAGAAGTGCGTCGCGATGGAAAAATCCTGTGCCGCGCTTGCGCCGGAGAAAGCTACTACACGCCTTCAGGGAAATAACGCGCACTCAGGCTTGCTCATATGCGTGCGCTACGCGCAGAATTGTCGCCTCATCAAAGTGCTTGCCCAAAATCTGCAGCCCGATGGGCAGCTTCTCTTTCGTCTCGCCGCAGGGCACTGAAATCCCCGGAATCCCCGCTAGATCTGCGGTCACCGTGTAGATGTCGGCCAGGTACATGGCCAGTGGATCGTTTGATTTCTCGCCGAGCCGAAATGCCGCCGTCGGACTGGTCGGAGTCACAATCGCATCCACCTTGCGGAAGGCTTCGTCGAAATCCTGGGTCAGCAGCGTCCGCACCTTCTGGGCCTTCAAGTAGTACGCATCGTAATAGCCGGCGCTTAGCGCATAGGTGCCGAGCATGATGCGCCGCTTTACTTCTGCGCCGAAGCCTTCGTCGCGGCTGCGCCGGTACATTTCTGACAACGTCTTCACGCCGCGCGCCCGGCGGCTATAACGCACGCCGTCGTAGCGCGCCAGATTCGACGAAGCTTCCGCGGTCGCAATCAAGTAATACGTCGGAATGGCGTAGGGTGTGTGCGGCAGAGAGACCGGCACAATCTCGCAGCCCAATCCCTTCAGCTTATCGATCGCCGTCTCCACCGCCAGCGTGACTTCATCGTCTAGGCCCTCGCCGAAATATTCTTTGGCCACGCCGAGTTTCATTCCACGAACCGGTCGATCGAGTGCGGCAACGTAGTCAGGCACGGGGACGTCGGCGGAAGTCGAATCCATGGGATCGCGGCCGGCAATCGTGCGCAGCACGATCGCCGCATCTTTCACCGTCTTTGCCAGCGGTCCAATGTGGTCGAGCGACGACGCAAACGCGATCAATCCATAACGCGACACGCGGCCATAGGTCGACATCAATCCAACCACGCCGCAGAACGATGCCGGTTGCCGGATCGATCCGCCCGTATCCGATCCGAGCGTGACAACCGCCATGTCGGCCGCAACCGCTGCCGCCGAACCGCCCGATGAACCTCCGGGCACGCGGCTCAGGTCACGAGGATTACGCACTGGATGATACGCAGAGTTTTCATTCGACGAGCCCATGGCGAACTCGTCGCAGTTCATCTTGCCCAGCACGACCGCGCCCGCCGCTTCCATGCGCGCGACGGCCGTGCAGTCATACGGAGGAATGTAGTTTTCCAGAATTTTTGATCCAGCGGTGGTACGCACCCCGCGCGTGCTCATCACATCCTTGATACCGACCGGCACACCGCCTAAAGGGGGCAAAGTCTTGCCCTCGGCCGCCATGCGGTCGATGCGGTCGGCTTGCTCCAGGGCACGCTCCTTCGAAAGCGTCAGGAACGCGCCGATCTGGCCGTCTTCCCGCTTTATGCGGGCAAAGTGCGCTTCGGCCAATGCGAGTGCGGTCGTCTTGCGTTCCTGCACAGCGGTACGGGCAGCATCGATGGTGAGTGATTTCAAGTCCATTGGTCTGAGATGAAACGTGCCTCGGGGCTCATCGCTCAATTACTTTTGGCACTCGGAAGAAATCTTCGTCCGCATCGGGTGCGTTCGCTAGCGCTTCTTCATGGGGCAACGACTTGCGCAAACCTTCGAGAATATCTTCGCGGCTCGCATAGGCAAATCGAGCGCTTCCCTGCTTCGACACGTCCACGCCATAGCGATCAGAAACCTGCGCCATCGGTGGCACGTCAGATGTGTCGAGTTCATTGAGCCGGTCGATGTACTCGAGAATGGAGTTCAGGTCGCGCAGCATTCCCGCACGCTCTTCCTCGGTGAGTTCCAGATTAGCCAACTCCGCGACGTAGGCGACATCTTTGTCGGTGACTTTCATGGAATCAAGGAGACTGGAGTTCAGCGAAGATTCCTCTCAGCGCCTTCGCGGGCCAGCATAAACTCTATTCTGCGAACTGCTGAGGTCGTATACCGGTTGATCACGGCCAGATATCGCGGCGCAAGAGCCTGCAGTTCGGCTTTCCAACGCGGACCGGCGACTTCGACGCGCAACACTCCATCTTCGAAACTCAGAGCGCGCGTGCGCTCGGCCACGGCCGACCCGCAGACGACCGGCCAGGCCATGAGCGGCGCCTCCGCCGGGGGCGCCTGCCGTAACGACTGCGCTACGATTTTTTCCAGCCCTGAGCCCGCTTGCTCCAAGGTAGTCCCTCGCCTCTTCAATGCGGCAACGCACCTAAGCGAATCTACCATTCTAGCATTGCCGCGATCCGCCGGCGCGCAGGTGGGAACGCCTCAGATCGGAAACTCGCGACGCACGAACTCGAGTGCTGCATCCCGCGAAGGCAATCGCCCTTCGAGTTGCGCATCTTCCACCGCGCTCAGAATCTTGCGGAATTTTGGCCCCGGAACATGACCCTGCGCGATCAGATCATCGCCAGTCAACAACGGTGAAGGACGCATCTTTTCGGCGGGAATCTCCGAGCGTTTCTGTTGGATGAATTCGTACGTACTCAAATTGCGGTGGCTGGCCAGGCAGTCGGCACGGTGCAAGGCAAGATGCTCAGCGAACCCGGGCATACGGAGAAACCTCTTCAGCGTGGATTCCTTCATGCGAGTCGCGTGCCCGAAGCGCATGTGATTATCGACCAGCGCCAGAATCTGTTCGGTTTCGTCGTTGGAAAACCGCAGGCGCCGGCAGATTTCTTCCGCCATCTTCACCCCAACTTCAACGTGATTATCAAACCGGATGCGATCGGGAGCCACGCGGAACGTTGGAGGCTTGCCGACGTCGTGCAGCAACGCTCCCCAGGCCAGCGTCAGCGGGCAAGGATTCGGCAAGTTGTCCAACAGCAACAGCGTGTGCACAAACACATCGCCCTCGGGATGGAATTCCGGCGGCTGCTCCACTCCCTTCATCGCCGAAATTTCCGGCAGAACGTGCTTAAGCAAACCGCTCTCATCCAATAGAAGAAACGCGCGCCGGGCATGCCCTTCCGTCAACATGCGGGTCAGTTCATCGCGCACGCGTTCACGCGACACGACCTGAATTTGCTCAGCCAGCTTCCGCATCGCCGCGAACGTTGCTGGCTCAATCTTGTATTCGAAGCGCGAGGCAAAGCGCACGGCCCGCAGCATGCGCAGCTTGTCTTCAGCGAAGCGCTGTTCAGGATCGCCGATGGTGCGGATGATGCCCGCCTCCAGGTCCTTGCGCCCACCTACAAAATCGAGCACCTCGCCGCTTACAGGATCGAGCAGCATGCCGTTGATGGTGAAGTCGCGGCGCGCCACATCTGCGCGAGGATCGTCGCTGAAACGCACTTCGTCCGGATGGCGGCCGTCGGAATATCCGATGTCACTGCGGAACGTAGCCACCTCGACCGCATGAGTCTTCGAAGAGAAATCGGGTGAAATGCCCCTAGTCGCGTCGTATTCGGGCGTAGGAACAAGCACAACGCCGAACTGTGCTCCCACCGCATACGTCTCGGGAAAGATGTTCATAACCTGCGCGGGCGTCGCGTTAGTCGCCACGTCGTAATCTTTCGGCTCCCGCCCGAGCAGAAGATCGCGCACGCATCCGCCCACCAGGAAGGCCTGAAACCCCTGCTGGCGCAGGGTTTGCACGATTGAGGTGGCGAAATCTTTCAACATGTCAAAACTTTCACGAACCCAATTCCATAATACCGCTCACGTCCGACAACAATCATTTGACAAGTGGCCGCGGACCGGTCAACTTGCACCGGAAAACGATAAACTGAAAACGACACGCATGCCTGACGCCTACATTCTCGGCATCGAGAGTTCTTGCGACGAGACCGCAGCGGCCGTGGTGCGTTCGGGCGAGCAACTGATCTCCAATGTCGTTGCGTCGCAGATCGCCACCCATCAGCCCTATGGCGGCGTCGTTCCGGAACTAGCCTCGCGGGAGCATCTGCGAGCCATCGTGCCGGTCGTGCGCCAGGCGTTGGCCGAGGCCAATCGCACTTATGAGTCGGTCGATGCCATCGCGGTTACTCAGGGGCCCGGCCTCGCCGGAGCGTTGCTGGTGGGCATCAGCTATGCCAAGGCGCTGGCGTTCGCTCTCGACAAACCGCTGATCGCGGTCAACCATCTCGAAGGCCACATTCACGCCGTTCTGCTCGAGGAGCGGCAGAAGGGGAATCACGAACTGCAATTCCCTGTGCTGGCCTTGGTCGTCTCCGGCGGACACACGCATTTGTATCTCGCCGCGCAAAAAGGCGATTCCTGGACCTACGAGAATATCGGCCACACTCGCGACGACGCGGCCGGAGAGGCTTTCGACAAAGTCGCCAAGCTCTTAGGGCTGGGATATCCCGGAGGCCCGGCGATCGATCGACTCGCTCCCCACGGCGACCCTACAGCCGTTAAATTTCCGCCGGCCCAGATCAAGCACCGCGACCGCCGGGGCAGAAACGATGGCAAGGCCGTCGAGGTCGAGGGCGACCGTCCGCGCTTTGATTTTTCTTACAGCGGTATCAAGACAGCGATCTTGCGTTACGTCGAGGCGCACGGCATGCGCACGTCCGTGGAAGCGCGGCGGAAGGCCTTGGCGAACCTGACGAAACCAAAGTTGGAGGATTACCTCGCCCACTGCGACAAGCTCACACTGGACCTGGTGGCGTCGTTTCAGCGTGCGATCGTAGAAGATATGGTGGGAAAGACCTTGGCGGCGGCCCGAGCTTACGATGTGGCCACGCTCTTCGTCACTGGCGGAGTTGCGGCCAACCAGGAATTGCGGCAAACCTTTGAACGCGAGGCCGCAAAAGAAGGCCTGCCCGTGTACTTCCCGTCGCGTCCGCTATCGACAGACAATGCGGCCATGATTGCCGCCGCCGCCTACCCTAAATTTCTCTTAAAGGATTTTGCGCCGATGGATTTTTCGGCCGAGGCGGGCCTGCTATTACGATAAACCTGCAGCGGTAGCGGCTACTTCCCAGCGCTATGCGACTTGCCCGCCTTGCCCGCCAATGCATCCAGCGCTTTCGCCAGCTGAGCTTCAATGTTGATGTCTTTGTAGATGGCGAAATCGGCGCGCTTCTCGGTCTCATCGAAGCCGCCCGCCTTGTACGCGACAATAATAATAGGAACTCCGGCAGTTTCCGGCTTGCTCTTAAGCCGGTTGCACGCGGGCGAGGACTTCCAACGCTTCGGCGCCATTGCTGGCAGCCTCGACCACAAAACCGCGCTGTTCCAGAAAACGGCAAACGGTATAGCGGATCAGCATGGAATCATCGACGACCAGAGCCATCATGGGCATAGGCGCAGGAGGCGAGGTACGCACACGCCCCCGGGTCGGACACTAGCAGAGAGATTTGGCGCGGAACAAGTCGAAAGGGCGCGCAGGGATTACCTCCGTCACGCCAACGGCTCCAGTAGGGACTAGATTTCGCTTTCCTGCGCGCGCTCTTCGATGTTCATGTCTTTGAATTCGCTGGACTCGAAGATCTCGCCGCACTCCTTGCACTCGACGAACTCAGAATCCTCGTCTCGACTGACAATCTGCACGCGGGGGTGCTTGCACGTCTGCTTCAGATCACGGTTTTGAGGAGGGGTCGACTTTGAGGTCATAAATCCGGAAGGTCTCCAAATGAACAAAAGGCGGAGGGGATGTTTTCGCCGGAATTTCACGGTATTTTAGACCCGCTTTGCCAGTTGTCAAGTCCCCAACGGTTACGCTGCCGTGAATTCGTAACAAGGGGAAAGCACGGATGACGATTCCGCCTTGCTATCTAAACGACTAAATTCCGACTAAAACTATCGTACAAGCCTAAGCCATTCAGCCCACAATACTTACCTTTAGGGACACTTTTCCGACCGATCCCTGCTCGGCTTGCCCTAAGCCCCTGGGGTAACGTAAAATCAATTACGACAGAAAAGGTCGGATTTTGGACCCGGCTCGACTTTTTGGGTTTTACACAGGAAACGAGTGTTGAAGCTAACAAAGAAAGCCGACTACGCGCTGATGGCGATGAAGCATCTCGCCGAGCACTCCGCCGAGGGTTCTCGCAGCGCAAAGGACGTGGCTGATGCCTATGGCATCCCGCCCGAGGCGCTGGCGAAGATTCTTCAGCGGTTGGCCAAAGCTGGGTTGTTGCAGTCGCAGCACGGCACCAACGGTGGTTATACGCTGGGCCGGGCGGCGCACACGATTTCGGCGTTTGAGGTCATTCAGGCGATCGATGGCCCTCTGTTTATCACCTCGTGCGTCACTGTCCGCGGAGAGTGCGACCAGACCGACCGTTGCAATATCCGCGAACCGTTGCGGAAAGTGAACGAGAGTATTGAAGCAGTGTTGAAGCGCATCAAGATTTCGCACATGCGGGAAGAACCGGAAGAAGCGGGGAGCGAGGCTCCCAAAAAAGCAGCCGATTTGGTGACCATTACCTGAGCCATTGAGAACACGAGATTCATCCAAGAAATTAGTCAAAGTAGGAGAGGCAATCAAATGAGCACGGACGTTAAGATTCCCCAGGCCAACACGCAGCCGCACCACTCCGACGCGAAGGATGTGAAGCTGCCCATCTATATGGACAACCACGCCACCACCCCCATGGATCCGCGAGTGCTGGAAGAGATGCTGCCCTACTTCATGGAGAAGTTCGGCAACGCTGCCAGCCGCAATCACTCGTTCGGGTGGGTTGCCGAAGAAGGCGTGGAAACGGCGCGTGAGCGCATCGCCAAACTGGTGGGAGCGACCACCAAAGAAATCATCTTCACCTCCGGCGCCACTGAGAGCGACAACCTCGCCATTAAAGGCCTAGCCGAGATGTACCGCGAGAAGGGCAACCACATCATCACCGCGGTAACGGAACACAAGGCCGTGCTCGACACCTGCAAGCGGCTGGAGAAGTATGGCTACCGCGTCACCTACTTGCCGGTGCAGAAGGACGGCCTGATTGATCTCGACGACTTGAAGCGCGCCATGGATGACAAGACCATCCTGGTCACGATTATGTATGCGAATAACGAAATCGGCGTGTTGCAACCGGTGGCCGAAATCGGCAAGTTGTGCCACGAGCGCGGCGTAATCTTCCATACCGATGCGACCCAGGCGGTCGGCAAAGTTCCGGTGGACGTCATCAAACAGAATATCGACCTGGCTTCCATCTCCGGCCACAAGATGTATGGGCCGAAGGGCGTCGGCGCCTTGTACGTACGGCGCAAGAATCCGCGCGTGCAGATTTCCGCCATCATTGATGGCGGCGGCCA
>Ga0207684_10007160_pt1 | contig 10083 bp, 10 predicted proteins | sample KBSK5501metaG_FD_184342 | JGI IMG/M metagenome (GOLD analysis project Ga0207684, IMG submission 184342) | Corn, switchgrass and miscanthus rhizosphere microbial communities from Kellogg Biological Station, Michigan, USA - KBS K5-50-1 metaG... | ecosystem: Host-associated > Plants > Roots >... | reverse complement strand
GCGAGCGGGGGGTCTGGGGGGTGTGCCGCTAGCACCCCCCAGCTCAATGAGGAGGCTCGACTTTGCCCAAGAAGCACGTGGCCACCAAACACGCCCCCACGCCCATCGGTCCCTATTCGCAGGGCGTGATCGCCGGCGGGCTGCTGTTCGTCTCTGGCCAGATCCCGATCGATCCCGCCACCGACAAGCTGATCGAAGGCGACATCAAGGTCCAGACCGAGCAGGTCCTGAAGAACATCCTGGCCGTGCTGAAGGAGGCCAAGATGGGCCCGGAGAACGTGGTCAAGGCCTCGGTGTTCCTCGCCGACCTCGCGGACTTCCCCGAGATGAACGAGGTCTACGGCAGGTACCTGGGCAAGGAGCCTCCCGCCCGCTCGACCATCCAGGCCGCCGCCCTGCCCAAGGGCGCCCGCATCGAGATCGACGTCATCGCTGCCTTTTAAACGCGGAGGACGCGGAGAACAGGCAAGCCGGGCCCGAGGACGCGGAGAGATGAATTGATGTCTCCGCCCCCTCTCCGTTCTTTCTCCGCGACCTCCGCGTTGAAAGCTAGGCGGCGGTGGTGCCGGGCTTGCGGGCGGGGGCGGGCTTGCTGACCTTGCCCGAGCGCAGGCAGCGGGTGCACACGCGCAGGCGCCGCTGCACGCCGTTCTGGACCGACCGCACCCGGCGGAGGTTCGGGTTGAAGCGCCGGTGGGTCACGTTGTGGGCGTGGCTGATCCGGTGGCCGGACTGGGGTCCCTTGCCGCAGATGTCGCACCGCTGTGCCATGAAACGTCCTCCCCGGGCCCCGGTCTTTCGCTCGCGCGGAAGTGAATCCCGCGCTCGCTCTTCGAGGTGGGGGGACTCCGCCCCCCCACACCCCGGGCCTCGCACGAACCAACGATTATAGCGGGTTGGCGCGGCCACCGTCAACGCGCGCCCTTTCTGCTCGGCCCGAAGGCGGGCATTTGCTATGATCGGCCACTATGGTCCAGTTCAACTTCGCGGAACGGACCATCAAGGCCAAGGTGGTCTACTACGGCCCGGCCCAATCGGGGAAGACCACCAACCTGGAGCACATCCATCGCCTCACCGACCCCGCGGGCAACAACCGCCTGATCTCGCTCAACACCGCGCAGGACCGCACACTCTTCTTCGATCTCTTGCCCTTCAGCCTGGGGGCGATCTCGGGCTACGATTTCAAGGTCCAGCTCTACACGGTCCCCGGACAGGTCCAGTACAACGCGACCCGGCGCGTGGTGCTCGCGGGAGCGGACGCGGTCGTGTTCGTGGCCGACTCGCGGAGGGCGCTCCTCAAGGAGAACACCGCCGCGTTCGAGAACATGAAGGTCAACCTGCTCGCCAACCGCCTCGTCCCCGAGAAGCTGCCCCTCGTCCTCCAGTACAACAAGCAGGACCTGCCGGACCTGCTCTCGTCGGCGGAGCTGGGCAAGGCGCTCAATACCTGGAACCGCCGGGCCTTCCCCGCGATCGCGTCCCAGGGCGACGGGGTCATGGAGACCTTCGTCGCCGTGGTCCAGGAGATGCTCGCGGCCATCGCCGTCAAGTACAACCTCAAGGAGAAGGGCCTCGACCCCGCGGCGGTCCCGGAGACGGTGGCGGAAGCCTTCGCCGCCGTGCTGCGCCGGGCGGGGGAGGCCCCCGCGGCCGCGGCCGGCGAGGGCCCGGCGCCCGCGGCCCGGATCGTGGTCGCGGCGTCGACCGAGGCGCCTCCCGCCGCGCCGCCCCCGGGGGCGACCGAGGGCGGCCTCGTCTCCGAGGAGCTGCTCCACCGCTCCATCCGCTCCAACGTCGACCTGGCGGAGGCGCTGGCCGGCCTCGTGCGCGAGATGAACCTCGGCCTGGGCACGATCCTCTCCCACGTGGACCGGCTGTCCAATGACCGCGGGGACGCGGGCGATCGGCGCGCGCTCGTCGACGGCGTGCGCTCGGAGGCGAACCGGCTGCGCCGGCTGGTCCAGGGCCTGGCCGCCGCCGACGTCGCGCCCGCGTCGGCCCCCCCGCTCGCGGCCCCCGCGGGACCGCCCGGCGACCTCGACGCGCTCGTGCGCAGCGCTGTCGCCCTCAACCGGGCGCCGCTCGACGCGCGCGGCGTCAGCGTGCAGTCCCGGATCCCGCCCGGCACGGCGCTGCCGCGGGGCGGCAGCGAGGAGCTGCAGCGCACGGTCGGCGGTCTCATCTCCGCCCTCGGCGACATCGTGCCCGCCCGCTCCTCGGTGGCGCTGCGCTGCGAGCGCAAGCCCGTCCTGCTCAAGGGCGCGCAGGGCGAGGTGAAGCGGGACTTCCTCATGCTCGCCCTCGCTCACGACGGGGCCCTCGGGCCCGACGACCAGCAGCGCATCGCCGCCGGCAGCGACCCCGGACCCTTCGGCGATGCGGTAAGGTTGGTGAGGGACCTCGGTGGCTTCGTGCGCTTCGCGCCTCTGCCCGGGGGTGGCCTCGAGACTCGAGTGTTCCTACCCGCATCTTGACTCGGAGGTCTTGATCAACATGACCAGTCGCTCCCGCTGGAGCCCCGCTCCGGCTGCGCTCTTCACCGTGGCTCTCTCCATGGCCCCCGCTCCGCTGCGGGCGGCCGGCTTCGCCCTCTTCGAACACGGAGCCAAGGGCATGGGTTTCGCCGGGGCCTTCACGGCCCAGGCGTCCGACCCCTCGGCGATCTTCCACAACCCGGCCGGGATCGCCTTCCTCCGCGGCAAGCAGATCTACCTCGGGGGGACAGGGGTGATGCCGAAATGGACCTTCGAGGGCGCCAACCCGTTCCCGGGAACCGGCGTCACCGAGCACGGCACCACGTCCGTGCTCCTCCCTCCCGCCGCGTACTACACGCAGTCGTTCAGCCCGCGGGTCGCCTTCGGGGTCGGCCTCAACGTGCCCTTCGGGCTGAAGACGGAGTGGGCCAACCCCGACCAGTTCAGCGGCCGCTACATCTCGCAGAAGGCGTCCCTGGGCGGCTTCGCGGTGAACCCGACCCTCGCCATCAAGCTCGCCGACCGCCTGGCCGTGGGCGCCGGCCTCGACCTGCGCTTCTCGACGGTGACGCTCGAGCGGCGGATCCCCGTCATCAACCCGTTCACGCAGAAGCCGGTGGACGCCGCGGCCGAGCGGCTCGACGCGGGCACCAACCTCGGCATCGGCTTCGACGTCGGCCTGCTCGCCAAGCTCAGCGACGAGCTGTCGGTGGGCGCGAGCTACCGCCACAAGGTCAAGGTGGACTACACGGGCACGGCGTCGTTCACGCCCCTGCCCACCGGCAACGCCCAGCTCGACGCGCGCGTGCTCACGGTGCTGCCGACGCAGAACCTGGTCCTCAACTCCTCGATCACCTTCCCCGCGTTCGCGTCCGGCGGGGTGGCCTACCGCCGCGGAGACTGGGTGTTCGAGGCCGACGTGAACTGGTACCGGTGGTCCGCCTTCCGGGCGATCCCGGTGACCTTCCCGGATCGCCCGGACCTCTCGGGCGCCATCACCGAGGACTACGGCAACTCCTTCCAGTACCGCTTCGGGGCCGAGAAGACACTGAACGACGTGTGGACGGTGCGGGGCGGCTATTTCTGGGACGAGACGCCGGCCCCGCCGGCCAGCGTGTCCCCGCTCCTGCCCGACTCCGACCGCAACGGCTTCTGCCTCGGGGGGAGCTGGAAGTCGGGGTCGTGGAGGGTCGATGCCGCGAGCTGGTTCGTGCTGGCGCGCGACCGCTCCACCGCGGGCGTGAATCGCGACCGCTTCGAAGGCACGTACAAGAGCCATGCCTTCACGCTGGGCGTGTTCCTGGGGTATGTGTTTTAGCAAATGCGGCGCGTAATCCGAATGCGGCGTGCTCCGCTCCGCATCTGCATCATCAAGCGTCTCGCCTCGGAGTGAATCCTCGGCGAGACGACAAAGGAGATGCTCCGCTGCGCGCGCCGAACACTAGCGCCGGAGAGGGTCGTTCAGCACCTGAGGTTTCCGGAGGGATCTTTCGAATGCAACAGCGTCTTGGCCGCACGGCCGTCCTGCTTTTCGTCGGGGCCTTCTTCACCGCCGTGCCGGCGGGCGCGCAGGCCAACTTCTCGACCTACGTCGCCTTCGGCGACAGCCTCACCGCGGGGTTCAGCAACGGCTCGCTGGTGGAGACGCACCAGCGCGTGTCCTATCCCGCGCTCCTGGCCCGGCAGGCGGGGGTGACCGCCTTCGAGCAGCCGCTCGTTTCCCAGCCCGGCATCCCCGCCGAGCTGACGCTCGTCACCCTCATCCCGCCGGTCGTCTCCGCCAAGGCAACCAACCAGGGCGCGGCGCTGCGCCTGGACCTGCCGCGTCCCTACAACAACCTCGGCGTGCCGGGGGCGAGGGTCGTGGACCTGCTGACGCGCGTGAGCGACGCCACCACCACCAGCGGCACGGGCGGCGGCAGCGGCCCCGGCTTCCACGACCTGATCCTGCGCGGCAAGGGGACCGCGCTCGCTCAGGGCATCTCGCTCAAGCCCACGACGATCACGCTGTGGATCGGGAACAACGACGTGCTGGCGGCGGCGGTAGCCGGGCGGGCGATCGACGGGGTCACGCTCACCCCCCTCGCGACGTTCCAGGCCTCGTACCAGTCGGTGGTGGACGCGCTCAAGGGCAGCGGCGCCACCACCATCGTCGCCGCCAACATCCCCGACGTCACGACGATCCCCTTCGTGACCACGATCCGGCCCATCGTCGTCAGCCCGACGACGGGAGCGCCGGTGCTGGTCAACGGCCAGACGGTGCCCCTGCTCGGCCCGAACGGGCCGCTGCCGGCCAACTCGCTGGTGACGCTCGCGGCCTCGCCGCTCCTGCTGAAGGGCGACGGCATCCCCACCGCCCTCGGGGGTACCGGCCGGGGGCTTCCCGACGAGGTGATCCTCGATCTCAACGAGATCGCCGTGATACGGGAGCGCGTCGGGCAATACAACCAGGTCATCGCCACGATCTGCCAGGCCGCGGGCATCCCCGTGCTCGACGTCAACGGGTTCCTCACCGACGTGGCCGTGAACGGCCGCATGGTCGGAGGCGTATCCCTGACGAGCGCCTACCTGAGCGGCGGCCTCTTCGGCTACGACGGTATCCATCCCACCGATCTGGGTTACGCCCTCATCGCCAACGAGTCGATCCGCCTCATCAACGCGCGCGGCGGGCAGCTCGAGGAGGTGAACCTCGGCCCGTATCTGGGCGTGACCCCGACACCGGCGGCCTCGGCGGCGTCCAGCGCGCGCGGCGTGGTGGCGGGTGGCCGCGCGCCGTGGACGGCGTTCACGGCCGAGGCCTACGACGCGCTGAAAGCCGCCTTCCCATTACTGCGCTAGGCGGGCGTTGCTTCTCAACGCGGAGGTCGCGGAGAGTCAGCGCTACTTAAGCGCGTTCTCGATGCGGCGGCGGACGGCGAGGGGCATCCGCGGCCGCGCCGACTCGCGGCATAGCCGCGCGAGGTCCTCGAAGTCGCGGTGGAGATCGCCGCAGCTCGGGCATTCCGCCAGGTGCCTCTCGATCGCGGCGCAATCGCTCTCGCCGAGCGACCCGTCGCGCAGCTCCGTCAGCCGCCGCCCCAGGTCGTCGCAGTCGCCCTTCATGACGACACCGCTCCCTTGAAGTGGTCGGCCAGCAGGGCGCGCAGGCGCAGACGGCCGCGGTGCAGGTGTACCCGGACCGTCCCCGGCTCCATCCCCAGGACCGAGGCCACCTCTTCCGTCGACATCCCATCCATCTCGCGCAGCGTGAAGACCGCGCGCTGGAGCGGCGTGAGCTGCTTCAGCGCCGACTCGAGGGCTTCTTTCGTCTGGCTGCCCCAGAGGATCTCGTCCGGCGGCCGGGCCCAGGCCGGCGTGCGCGCCAGCCGGTCGTCGTCGGGGCCGAGACCCGCCTCTTCGTCCTCCGGCAGCGGCGACTCCTTGCCGCGCTGCCGGATGAGGTCGATGGCCTTGGTGTACACGATCCGGTGGAGCCAGGTTGCAATGTTGGACTCGCCCCGGAACGTGTCGAACTTGCCGAGCGCGGTCGTGAACGCCTCCTGCACGGCGTCCGCGGCGAGGTCGGGATCGCGGGTCATCCGCAGGGCGAAAGCGTACAAACGGTCACCATGCTCGTCGAGCGCGCGGTAGAGGAGCGCGCGCGGCTCCTCGGAGGGCCCGGCCATGGAACGACTCTAATCCGGGTCCGCCCCTCCGTCCATCACCGCGCAGCGATCGTGGCCGCGCCGGCGCACGTGTCGAGCCAGCGGCGCAGCTCCTCGCGCGGGAGCGCTCCGACGCGCTGCGCCACCACCTTCCCGTCCTGGAAGACGAGCAGGCTCGGGATCGACGTGATGCCGTAGCGCGAGGCCACGTCAGGGGAGGCGTCGACGTCCAGCTTGCCCACCTTTACCCGGCCCCCGTACTCGAGAGCCAGCGCGTCGACGATCGGGGACAGCATCCGGCACGGGGGGCACCAGGCGGCCCAGAAATCCACGAGCACGGTGCCCTCGGCCGCGAGCACCTCGGCCTCCCAGTTCTCAGCCGTAAATACCTGAATCGACTCGTTCAAGGACACACCTCCGTGGGTTGCTACCGCCGCTTAGACGGCGTAGGGGTGGTTTTCGTTACACCCCGCGGAGCATCTTGCGGAGGACCGTGTGCAGGATGCCCCCCTGGCGGTAGTAGTTGATCTCGACCGGGCTGTCGAGGCGAGCGATGACCGGGAACGAGTCGCGACGCCCGTCGGGCCGCTCCACCTGCACCGTGAGGTCCTGGCGCGGCCGCAGCTCGCCGGCGAGGCCGGCGATCGTGAGCTTCTCGAAGCCGGTGAGGCCGACGGAATCGGCGTTCTGGCCCGGCTTGAACTGCGCCGGCAGCACCCCCATCCCGACGAGGTTGCTGCGGTGGATGCGCTCGAAGCTCTCCGCGATCACCGCCCGCACGCCGAGGAGAAGCGTCCCCTTCGCCGCCCAGTCCCGCGACGAGCCGCTGCCGTACTCCTTGCCCGTCACGACCACCAGGGGAGCGCGCTCGTGCCGGTAGCGCTCGGCGGCGTCGAAGATCGTCATCCTCTCACCCGACGGGACGTGGACCGTCACGCCGCCCTCGGTGCCCGGGACCATGAGGTTCTTGAGGCGGATGTTGGCGAACGTACCGCGCACCATCACGCGGTCGTCGCCCCGCCGGGAGCCGTAGGAGTTGAAGTCCTTCTTCGCGACGCCCTTCGACTTCAGGTACCGGCCCGCGGGGCTGTCCTCGGGGATGTCGCCCGCCGGCGAGATGTGGTCGGTCGTCACCGAGTCGCCGAGGAGCGCGAGGATGCGCGCGCCTTCGATGTCGCGCAGGGGCGGGGGCTCGAGGGTGAGGTTCTGGAAGAACGGGGGATCGTGGATGTAGGTCGAGTCCTCCGCGAACGCGTAGAGGTCGCCCTCGGGCACGCGGATGGCGTTCCAGGTCGGGTTGCCGTCGAAGGCGTTGGCGTAGGTCCGGGCGAACATCTCGTCGCGGATGGTCGCCTCCAGCTCCGCCACTTCCCGCTGCCCGGGCCACACGTCCCGCAGGTAGACGGGCCGCCCGTCGCGGTCCTTGCCCAGCGGCTCGGTGGCGAGGTCGATGTCGGTCGTGCCCGCCAGCGCGTAGGCCACGACCAGCGGCGGCGAGGCGAGGTAGTTGGCCTTGACGTCGGGGTTGATGCGGCCCTCGAAGTTGCGGTTGCCCGACAGCACCGCCGCCGCCACCAGCTTCCCCTGGGCGATCGCCTGGTGCACGGCGTCCGGGAGCGGACCGCTGTTGCCGATGCAGGTCGTGCAGCCGTAGCCCACGAGGAAGAAGCCGAGCGCCTCGAGGTCCTTCATCAGGTCCGCCTGCCGGAGGTATTCGGTCACCACCTTGGAGCCCGGGGCCAGGCTGGTCTTGACGTGGACGGGCACGCGCAGCCCGCGCTCGGCGGCTTTGCGCGCGAGGAGTCCCGCGCCCAGCATCACCGAAGGATTCGAGGTGTTCGTGCAGCTCGTGATCGCGGCGATGACGACCGAGCCGTGGCGCAGCTCCGAGCGCTGGCCATGCATCTCCACCGGCGCCGTCCGGGAGACCTCCGCGGCCGTGAGGCCGAAGCCCCGCTCCTTGACCGGTGCGGTCAGGGCGTGCCGGAACGAGGTCTTCATCCCCGCCAGCGGCACCCGGTCCTGGGGCCGCTTCGGCCCGGCCAGGCTCGGCTCGACGTCGCCGAGGTCGAGGCTCAGCGTGTCCGTGAAGACGGGATCGGTGATGCCGTCGGTGCGGAAGAGGCCCTGCTCCTTGCAGTATCGGTCGACGAGGTCGGCCTCGGCGGCCCGTCCGGTGCGGCGCAGGTAGCGCAGCGTCTCGTCGTCGGCGGGGAAGAAGCCGCAGGTGGCGCCGTACTCCGGGGCCATGTTCGCCACCGTGGCGCGGTCGGCGAGCGTCATCTGGCCCAGCCCCGGGCCGTAGAACTCCACGAACTTCTCGACCACGCCCTTCTGGCGCAGCATCTGGGTGACGGTCAGCACGAGGTCGGTGGCGGTGACGCCGTCCCGGAGCCTGCCGGTGAGCCGGAACCCCACGACCTGGGGGGTGACCATGTACAGCGGCTGGCCCAGCATCACCGCTTCCGCCTCGATCCCGCCGACGCCCCAGCCGAGCACGGCGAGGCCGTTGATCATCGTCGTGTGGGAGTCCGTGCCCACGAGCGTGTCGGGGAACGCGACGGTCGAGCCGTTCTCCGGCCGGGTGGCGACGACCGTGGCCAGGTACTCCAGGTTCACCTGGTGCACGATGCCGGTCGCGGGGGGAACCACGCGGAAGCGCGCGAAGGCCTTCTGTCCCCAGCGCAGGAACTCGTAGCGCTCGCGGTTGCGCTCGAACTCGATCTCCGCGTTGCGCCGCAGGGCGTCGGCGCTCGCGTAGTAGTCCACCTGCACCGAGTGGTCGACGACGAGGTCGACCGGCACCAGCGGGTTGATCCGCCGCGCCTCGCCGCCCAGCCGTTTCACCGCCCCGCGCATCGAGGCGAGGTCGACGACCGCGGGAACGCCCGTGAAGTCCTGGAGGATCACCCGGGCCGGCATGAACGGCAGCTCCACGTCCTTGGGGGCGGCCGCGTTCCATGCCGCCAGGTTCTTCACGTCCGCTGCCGTCACCAGCTCGCCGTCCACGTTGCGCAGGACGGTCTCGAGGAGGATGCGTATCGAGAACGGCATGCGATCGAGCCCGGGGGCGAGCCCGCCCGCCTCGAGCGCCTCGAGCCGGTGGATGGCCACCTCGCCCCGGGGCGTCCGCAGCGTGCCGCGCGCGCCGAAGATGTCCCGCTTCATGACCCGAGTCTACCTCGCCCGTCCGGGGGAGGTCACTTCCCTGCTGTCCGCGTCGAAGAAGCGCAGCGGGCGGTCGGCGGCGTGCCGGATCCCCACTCGCGGCGAGACGCCGATCGCCGCCGGCGGCGGGCCTTCCCGAAGCGTGAGGCGTGAGGCCGGATCGAAGAGGTACCGCCCGCTGTCGGACGTGTCCAGGCGCAGCGTTCGGCAGAGCCGGCCCGGGCCGCGGAGCGACCCGAGCGCGAGCCCGCCCATCGCCTCCGCGGCGCGGATGAGGACGCAGCCCGGCACGCCCTCGCGCTCCACCGACACGTTCAGGCAGTGGTGCATGCCATAGACGAAGTAGACGTAGATCGTCCCCGGCGGGCCCCACAGCGGCTCCGTGCGCCGGGTGCGGCGCCCGCCGTACGCGTGGGCGGCGGGGTCGTCGACGCCGAGGTACGCCTCGGTCTCCACGATGCGCGCGGCGAGCGTCGCTCGGCCGGCGCGGCGGACCAGGATCTTGCCGAGCAGGAACCGCGCCGCCTCCACCGGCGGGCCGCCGAGGCCGGCCAGCAGGCGCTTGCGCTCGGCGGGACCGGGCGGCACGAGGCGGAGGCGCGCTTCAGCGGAGGGCAAGGACCTCGTCGAGGACGCGGCCGGCGGCCCCGCTCGGCGTCTCGACGTCGAGGATCTCGGCCAGCGTCGGCGCGACGTCGTTGACCGTGATCTCGTGGCGGTACCGGCCGGGGCGGATGCCGGGGCCCAGGAAGATCACGGGCACGTGCGTGTCGTAGCCGTAGACGCTCCGTGCGTGG
>Ga0207684_10007156_pt1 | contig 10085 bp, 6 predicted proteins | sample KBSK5501metaG_FD_184342 | JGI IMG/M metagenome (GOLD analysis project Ga0207684, IMG submission 184342) | Corn, switchgrass and miscanthus rhizosphere microbial communities from Kellogg Biological Station, Michigan, USA - KBS K5-50-1 metaG... | ecosystem: Host-associated > Plants > Roots >... | reverse complement strand
CTTCGTCATTTCTTTCCAACCTCTCACCAATCACTTATCACCGATCACTGTTCACGCTTTCACCGGATGTCCCCCCCTCTCCCGTCTTCCATTCGGCGTTGGGCGCCTGCTCGCGAAAGCTTTCGGCGTTGGATGTTCGATGTTAGCCTGCCCTGAGCCTGCCGAATGGGTTCGGCGTTGGGTGTTTGCTTTGTCACCCCTCTCAACTCCTCAACAACTCAACTGCTTTTGTTATCAGTTATCAGTTATCAGTTAATCGTTAATGGTTATTCGTGGGAGCGTGGAGCCTGAGCACCTGGGGCATGGAGCTTGTTCTCCCGCCTTTCATTGGACGTTGAGCGTTGAGCGTTGGGCGTTGAGCAGCCTGCGCTTCCGGTTGCTTCTTCAGACCCCTGAACCCTGAAAACTGAACCCGTTAGCCGCTCTGCCGCTTTTCCTTAGCCTGCCAATATCTGACCCCTGATCCGCCAACTCGTCACGTCGTAGCACTGCGTAGACGGAAGGACGGATTAATTCGATCGCATCCCGCTCTCTCACCCTCGCCCCTCGGGTTCTGTGATCTATGTCGCGGCTGCCCAGCGCGCTCCATTCGCCTCGCCACGGCGAGTCAGTCCAATGCAGGACGTGGCAAACCTCTGTCCCGCGATTAGAATTGTGAACATGAGCAGGAGTAAGAGAGCTCCATTTGTGCTTCGTCATTCGTTCGTCATTGGTCATGTCTTTATCTGCGGGCTTCGCTTTGCGACAATGCGTAGGTTCACGCTATGGAAGTTTGCATCCTAACCATTGGTCACTCGCCTTGCCCGGGCTCGTGCCAGCTACAGCGCTCCTCCGAGGTCGCGATCCCGACCCACCGCCTACCCGCGCGGCTCCAGCTCGCGCATGTTCGCTCGCCGCGTGGCGAAGCTTTACGCGGTCATTCGCTTGCCGAGCCGTAGCCTTGGCGAAGGCTGGTGCTTCGTCATTTTTTTCTCCTCTATCCTCTGATTTCTGACGTCTGACCTCTGATCTCTGACCCGCCGACTCGTCACGTCGTAGCCAGGCGTAGATGGAAGGACGGATTCACCTCTCACCAATCACCAATCGCTAGATATTCACGGACTGACAATCGGCGGCGGAATAATCTGACTTGCGCCACTAAGCATCACATGCCGAGCACTAACTTGGCCGTTGATGATGGAATGACCGCCGAGTCTCACTGTCCGGCGGTTCGCCACGAGCACGCCTGCAAAGCTCGCTTTTCTCGTTAGACGAACCACGTCTCCCTTTCCCAGAATATTGAAAACCACATTGTCCGTTTGCGCATCGCCGGCCAAAACGACCCGACTCCTTCCACTTAGGGCGAATTCATTTCGGACGTTGATGATAAAAGTTGTCGTCACCATTCCCGCAAGGGTGAACGTGGAACTACGGCCAAGCACAAAATCTCGAAGGTTAAGCCTGACCGTCTCACCCGGTGAACCACTTATGGTGACACTTTGATGTCCGGTCAGGTTAATCCGAGTGAATGAATTGGCAGACTTCGAAGCCAAAGCGAAATTATCGGTTTCTTCTATGCCGATAGGAAATTCGGAATCACTGGCCAAGTCATGCCCCGCTGTCAACTGGTCCCGTAGAATCGTGGCCCCCTCGGCCCTCTCGGAATCGGCCTCTTTCCATGACTGGTTCTTAACCATTTCGGGCAGGAAGTGGCCTGTCTCTGCGGAGGCGCTGAGCATCCCCATGACAAACCATCCTGCGATTGTCAGCGATAACCAATTCTTGCAAGACGAGATCATTAAGCTTCTGGGGACCCGGGATCGCCGGAAGGTCTTCTGGTCGAAGATTCAAACGGAAAAGGCCCCCAGGTTTATTGGTTAGCAATGTTCACGCCTGCGGGGACGTTAGGTCTTAGATTCGCTCAACTTGTTAACGGTTAATGGTTATTCGTGCCAAAGTGGTGGAGCAGATGACGGAATTCAGAGGCGGGGAAAATGACGAAGCACGAATGACGAATGACGAATGACGAAGGAATGACGAAGCGCAAATGGGAGCTCTCGTGCTCGTGCTCGTAATCATAATCGAGGGACTTCTCTACAACTCAACCTCGGTCTCACCATTCACCGATCACTGATCACTAATCACCCTTTTTCATCGGACGTCCCCGTCCCCTCTCCCGTCTTTAATTGGGCGTTGGATGTTGAGCGTTGGGCGTTCGGCGTTTGCTTCTAGCTACCGGCTCCCTGCTCCGCCGCGGAGGTCAGACGTCAGATAAGGTCCAGCCACTGGGCCGCGGTTCGGGGCTTGCCCCGGCGGAGGGCGCGATTATTCTAGACGCGCTCCATCTTACGCCGCGTTCGTCTAGTGGTTAGGACACAGCCCTCTCAAGGCTGGTGCACGGGTTCGACTCCCGTACGCGGTGCAGAATCGGCCCTCCTCAACAGGGCCGGAATACCGGAATTACTCTTCGCTCTTTTTCTTCGGGTGCTTAACCTTGGCACCACTGGAGACGACCACTTTGTTGGCGATCAACTCACCGTTGGTCATGGTATTGTGCCCGCTAATCGAAAGAGTCCGCTGGCCGCCCGACCCGGAATTATACGCGAGCAAAGTCCCATTGAATATTGAATCGCCGGTGATTTCGAATTGCGCCCCCGAGTTGCCGCGGACGTTGAAAAGGACGTCCGAGGGTGTGAGGCCGCCACTCAACAGAATGCGGGAGGCGCCACCGATATTAAAGTTGCGGGAAATATTGAGAACGAACGCGGTTCCGGCCGCGCCGTTGAGTGTTAGAGTGGAGCCTCCTGAAAGCACAAGATCAGTCAGGCGCATGACATACTTGCCGCCGAACGCGGTGTTGTCGAAAATCGCGTTTGTTCCTCCGCCCATGTTGATCGTACTCGGCGAACCCGCTGTCGGAGAGAGGAGAGCAGCACTGTTCGAAACATTTTTTAGGGAAGTGATTCCGCCATTGAGCTGCGAATTGATCGACGCGCTTGAATGACGGGTGCCGGCGAGCACGGCATTGCCCGACACGGTCTCGGTGGAAGTCGTCTGCTCGTAACGGTCGCCGTTTATCGAGCCTCGACCGGATATGGTGAGGTTACTGTACACGCCGGCCATCGCAATGTTTCCATCGATCTGGGGAAATAGCGTGCCAGGTGGCGCGGAGATATCAAGCGCGGTAAAGGGCGAGCTGGCCGTTCCGGCGCCGTATGTGAAAATGGCCCAGTGCGGCGTTGTTCCGCCCATGTACCCAATTCTTCCCGCATAGCCAAGGTCAAGGCCGAATTGTGTATAAATGCCATCTGTGGCGTGCGCCGAGAAAACGCTACACAGAGCAAATAAGAAAAGAAGCAGCGAGCTCTTCTTCCAGCTCGCGAGAGCTGAGAATGGGGTCATCGTGGCGAGTTTTTGCAAATCGCCCAATGCTTGTCGAGCTATTTTTGTAACATTTTACCATTGTCACCGGGCTGACTCGCGTACCACGACACTTGGCCCGATCAATTACTGGCGAATCCCCGCAAATTTCATATCACCGCAAGTGCGCCAATCATGTAACTTTCCCGACAGCTTCGTCAGTCGCCATGGAATTTCCGAGAAGCGAGAAGGCCACGCCGATTCACTATATCGTAATCGCTCTGACGCTGCTGGCCCCCACCATGGGTGGTTGCACGCAACTCTGGGCACAAGCTACTCTTGTTACGCTTACCGGTTTGTTTTTCCTGTTATTTCCAGCCCGAAAATCTCTCGGCCTCTTTGCAAATCTAGCGCTGGCAGCTCTTCTCCTCCTCGCAGCAGCTGCATTCCTTCCCGCGCATTGGTTTTCGACGCCAGAGTGGCGCAGTCAATTAACGAAGCTCGGAATTCAGCTGCCTGCTACCATTTCCGCCCAGCCATGGCTAACGCTTCAGTCGGCCTTGTCATTTCTCTTTGGATTATCCTGGGCTTACTACCTTCTGCAGCTGGACTGGAGCCTGGGCGCGCGCCGTAAAGCCTGGTCTGTGATCGCCGCCGGCATTGTTGCGCTCGCTGGTGCGCTAACGGTTTCGTTTATATTGAAGAAACACATCCCGTTTTGGCCGGATGTTCCTGAGTTCGGTTTCTTCCCGAACCGAAATCACACCAGTAACGTATTGGGCCTGGGCGGTATTTTGACTTATGCCCTCGCCTTGCGTGGATTTGCTGAACACCGCCGAAATTGGTGGGTTTGGATTGCGGCTCTTTCGCTGATTTGTTGGGCTCTGATTCTCGATTTCTCGCGCGCCGGAATAATAATTCTCTGCGGTGGAATTTTTGCCTGGAATTTGTACTGGCTCCTGGCCTCGCACCATAGGCGCCGCCCGCTCATTGGCTATGCCGTGATCGTCCTGCTCCTTGCTCTCTTTGCCTGGGACGGCGGTAAAACTGCGATGAGATTCGGCCGAGAACAAACGAGCGAGTTCTTTTCCCTTCAGCGCAATATGCGCTTCCTAGTCTACCGAGACGCTGTTGATCTTTCGTTGAAATCGCCGCTCACCGGAATCGGTTTGCACAATTTTGCGGCCCTCTTCACCACCGACCAGCACTTATCCGAAGACGTCGACATAGCCGCCCATCCGGAAAGCGACTGGATCTGGAGCGCCGTTGAGTTGGGTTGGTTCGCGCCTTTCCTCATTGGGCTGATGTTCTATTGGTGGGCGGCCCGCTGTTTCCCATTCGATTCCGCCACGTTTCGCCATATCCGGATGGCTGGGTTTATTTGCGGTTGCGCTTTCGCCTTGCACGCGTTCTTTGATGTTCCGGGCCATCGGATCGGGGCGCTTTGGCCAGCGCTATTTCTGGCAACCACCGCACTTCATTCTGGAATAAAGTTTAATGCCTCGCGAGTGGCCTCAATCACATACCGAGTTCTCGGCATCTTGTTTATTGCGGTGGGGGTTTGGTGGTTCGCTTCAATTGTAGGCGCCAAGGTTTTACCCACGACGGCGAGTTTGAATCGATCATTTCAGGAAATCGAAAGCGCCAGTGACGAACAGGATTACCCAGCAATGTTGGAGCACGCGTCGAAAGCTCTGGAAATCGCGCCCCTCAACTGGGAGTTATACTTCAAACGCGGGTTCGCTGGAGCCGCGTTGTATCATCCCCGGGCAGAAGCATTGCGCGATTTCGCGGCGGCAAGGTATCTTCTCCCAAATTGGCCCGATCTTTACTTAAGGGAAGGGCAAACCTGGGTCGACGCCGGAGAACCAGACCTTGCCTTTGACGTCTGGGAGGAAGGGTTGCGACGTTTGCGAAACCCCGCCGCCTTCTACGCCGATATTTTCGGTTCCATAAAATCCGATGCCGCACTGCGCGAGAAATGGCGTGCTCTGGCAGATTCAAACAAGGACTGCATCATGATCTTTTTGCAAAATGCGTCACCGGCGGAATTTGAGCTCGAAGTCGCACAATTACTCTTCGAAGATCCGGAATTGAAATCCTTCGCGGCGGCCGAATTGAAAAGGATTTTCCGATTATGGTACGAGCACGGCGATCGATTGACGTTAGCCGAGAATTTGCGGCAGCATCCACAGTGGCAAAAAATCGCCTGGCACGAACTCGCCCGCGTCTACGCCGATTATCAGGATTATCGGCAGGCTTACGACACGGTTGCGCGATTTTGTGATCGCCCGCGACTGCCGGAAACCGATCCTATGGCGTCCATCGAATCACTGGCCAAACGCTTCCGAATCAGCGGCAACATCGAAAACGATGGGATGGCCGTTATCCTCGCCCAAGCCAATGCCGGCGAGTTGGACAATGCGTTGGCGACCTTGAAAGCTCTTTCGGCCATGCCGGACCCGCCGCGGTCCCTCAATTATGTTGAGGCCGAGCTTTGGGCGCGAAAAGGCGAATGGCAGAAAGCCTGGCAAGCGCTATCTCAATCGGTCAACGATTTGAGATAGGGTTATTAAGTTATTCGTTATTGGTTATTCGTTAGAACCTAAAGCTTGAGCATCTGGTCAGATGTCGCAGATCAGAGGTTCGATGTTCGATGTTAGCCTGCCCTGAGCGTGCCGAATGGGTTCGGCGTTCGGTGTTTGCTTTGTCACCCTTAAATCCTCAACAACTCAACGCTTTTGTTAATCGTTAATGGTTAATCGTTAATCGTTGTTCGTGGGAGAGCGTGGAGCCTGGGCGCCCTCGGGCATGGAGCTCGTTCTCCCGTCTTTCATTGGACGTTGGATGTTCGACGTTCGGCGTTGGGTGTTTGCTTTGTCACCCTTAACTCCTCAACAACTCAACTGCTTTGGTTATCAGTTAATAGTTAATGGTTATTCGTCGGAGCATGGAGCAGAGATCAGAGGTCAGAGGTTCGGGGTTCGATGTTGGGCGACCTACTCGCGAAAACTTTCGGAGTAGTCCGGCAACCGCCGGACGAAGGCTGGTGCTTCGTCGTTCTTTTTAGCTCTCGCCTCTGATCGCTGACATCTGACGTCTGACGTCTGACCTCTGACGTCCGACTGCTTCAGTCACCAATCACCTCTCACCCTGGCCAGCGGCCGGGCGCGACCGCTACTGGCTGATTACCTGGCCGCCGCTTGTGATCGCGACCTGATTGGCAATAAGGCGACCGGAAATCTTGCCGCCGCTCAACACGACTTTGCGTTGCGCAGCCAGCAAGATCCCGCCCATTGAAGTTCCTTGATTAAGCGACACCTGCGACCCGGTGCCCTTGATATTGAAAAGCACCTGCGACGACATGATTCCCGACAGCGAAATCGAGGCATTATTAAGCGAAAAATTCCGGCTTACGTTGATAATATACGTCGTCGCGGCAGTCCCCTGTAGCGTGAACGTGCCCCCCGTCATGACAAAATCCTGAAGGTTGAGCACGACTCTACCCGTGCTGAATAAGGTGACATTTTTATTTCCGTTTTCGGTGGCGCCGTTAAAACTTCCCTGCGTAACCGTATAATTGGTTGTGGCGAATTCGCTGGCCGCTTTGGCAGAAAGACTCCACGCATCTTGCAAGGCATTATTGATTGGCGTGTCCGCATTGGTGAATGTGTGGTATCCGTGGTGATTTGCCGGGCCGGAAAACGTTGCCGTCCCACCGGTATGGATATACAGGTCGCCATAGAGATCCCCATCTGACATGGAGAAATTTCCGTTGCCGCCGATACCCACGTTACCGCGAATTAAAGACGGTCCGGTGACGGTGTTATCGTATTGACTGAGATCGCCATACGACAGGACAGTAAAAAGGCTGGCGCGACCGACATTGATGTACGGTCCGATCGTGTCCTGGTAAGTGGGGTCCGCGGTGAAGCCGCCCCAGGCGTTACCAGCACAGAGCAATAAAACACCTAAAACTGGCTTGAGTACAGCGCGCAGTTGCATGATTGGACCGATTTTTGAACAAATACCTACAGCCCGTCAATCGAAAAAGGACCCGCGACCTGGGTACAAAAGTCGCTTGGCACGCCAGTACGCGTTTCAAAAGTCCATAGTCGCCCACAATCCAAAGCGTTAATTTATCCTGAATGTTCAATTCCAGCCGCTATCCGCCGGCGTGGACCGCCTTTGCCATTATCGGCTTAACCATCCTCGCCCCCGCACTTGGCGGCTCCACCACCTTGTGGGCGCAGACTGCCATCATGCTGATGACAGCATTTTTGTTTCTGACCGCCCCGCCGCGGAGATCACTTGGGCCCGCGCTCAACATCGTCTTTATCGCCATCGGCGCAGCTGTCTTGATCGCTTTCCTACCCGCCCGCTTTTTGCCGGCGCCGATCTGGCGCACTGCTCTGACCACGATCGGTGTCGCCTTGCCGCCGACCTGGTCGCCGCAACCGTGGCTAACTTTAGAATCAGCGTGCCTGCTCTGGCTCGGTTTGACTTGGGCCTATTACCTCTTTAGTTATGAATGGGAGGGTACCTCCCGCGAAAAAGCATGGGACGCATACAGCTTCGGGATTCTTAGCCTCGCAGCGATCCTCGTTGTTGCGTTCGCATTTAAAAAAACCGTACCGTTTTGGCCAGAAGTGCCGGAGTTCGGTTTTTTTCCGAACCGAAATCAAACCAGCAACGTGTTGGGACTGGGCGGAATCATGATTTACGCCAACGCTTTCCACCATCTCCAGCGCGGTCGCAGGCGCGGCTGGATGTGGCTGGCCGGCCTGGCGCTCGTTTGCTGGGCCTTAATCCTGAATTATTCGCGCGCGGGCATCATTCTGTTTTTTGCGGGTGCACTGGCCTGGCATCTCTGGTGGATGATGCGAGCAGCCGAAAGCGCTCCACGGGCGATTGCCTGGGGACCGTTGGCAATTCTTCTCGCGCTGCTGATCGTTGCGGGCGGAGATACGCTTATCCGGTTCAAGGATTCCAGTGAGTTCTTTTCCGCGTCTGGAAACGGCCGATTTTTGATCCAGCTCGACGCTTTCGAGCTTTTTAAAACTGCGCCGGTCCTCGGCATTGGTTTAGGCAACTTCCGGTCACTTTTTTCCGCCTACCACCACTTCTTTGTTTCTACAAGCGAAGCCATTCACCCCGAGAGCGATTGGTTTTGGGTCGCTGTCGAAATGGGCTGCCTCGTCCCCATTTTTCTTCTCATTGGGCTAGTAATTTGGATCCGTCGCTGTTTCCCTTTTGCTCCAGGTACTTGGCGAGGCATGCGCATGGCCGCAATGATCTGCGGCATCGGCTTCGCGCTACATGGAATTGTGGATGTTTCCGGTCACCGTCTGGGAGCGCTTTGGCCGGCGCTGTTTCTGGCAGCCACGGCTATGAACCCGCAGATTCCATACGCCTCGAGTGCCGCGCTCCCGGTGATTTTCCGCACATTCGGCCTGGCATTTGCAGCCGTTGCGCTGTGGTGGTTCGGCTCGACTTCTAACACAACGCCGCTGCCGACCAGCGCCACCGTTGCACGGCTGGTCAAGGAAATCCAACCGGCAACAAGCGCGGAGCGCTACGATCAACTACTGGCGCTCACCTCCGAAGGTCTGCGTGTAGCGCCGCTCAACTGGGTCTTCTACTACAACCGCGGCGTCGCCGAAGCAGCCTTGGACAGGCCGCGCTCGGAAGTAATCCGTGATTTTTCTGCCGCGCGTTATCTGATGCCGAACTGGCCGGATCTTTATTTAAAAGAAGGATTCGTTTGGATCTCGGTCGCAGAGCCCGATCTTGCTTTCGATATCTGGAAGGAAGGACTCCAGCGGTTGCAAACCGCGCCCGCCTTTTACGCCGATCTCTACGGAGTTGTCCGTGATAACGCCGATTTGCGCGATCGCTGGCTGGAGCTGGGGCGTTCCGACCCGCGCTGCCTCACGACAATGCTGCAACTGGCCACTCCGGTGGAGTTTCAACTCGAACTTCAGCAGCTGCTCACCCGCGATCCGGAGTTACAGTCGCTAACGCCGAAGGTCCTAAACACGCTCTTCCAAAACTGGTATGAAAAAGGCGACAGATTGGGCCTTGCGGAAAGCCTGCGGGAACATCCCGGATGGGAAAACATCGCATGGCGACAGCTGGCGCGAATCTACGCCGAGTATCGCGATTACAGGCAGGCGTATGAAACCGTTATGCGCCACATCACCCCCCCAGCCCTGCCGCAGCCGGAGCCCGATGACACGATTGAATCATTGGCCACGCGCTTTAGAGCTGAGGGGCGGAATGTCGATGCCGGCTTGATGCTTGCCCAAGCGGAGGCGCAGCAAGATAAAGTGGACGACGCCCTTGCCATTCTCACGACTCTTCCGGCGGTGCCAAGTGCGCCGCGCGCAATCCATTTTCTCGAAGCGCAATTACAGGCCCGCAAAGGTGACTGGCAAAAAGCCTGGCAAGCACTATCTCAATTCATCAACGATTGAGATAGGGTTATTAAGTTATTCGTTGTTCGCTCGCCGCGTGGCGAAGCTTTACGCGGTTATTCGTGCTTCGTCATTTCTTTCCAACCTCTCACCAATCACTTATCACCGATCACTGTTCACGCTTTCACCGGATGTCCCCCCCTCTCCCGTCTTCCATTCGGCGTTGGGCGCCTGCTCGCGAAAGCTTTCGGAGTTCGATGTTCGATGTTAGCCTGCCCTGAGCCTGCCGAATGGGTTCGGCGTTGGGTGTTTGCTTTGTCAGCCCTCTCA
>Ga0207684_10007154_pt1 | contig 10085 bp, 9 predicted proteins | sample KBSK5501metaG_FD_184342 | JGI IMG/M metagenome (GOLD analysis project Ga0207684, IMG submission 184342) | Corn, switchgrass and miscanthus rhizosphere microbial communities from Kellogg Biological Station, Michigan, USA - KBS K5-50-1 metaG... | ecosystem: Host-associated > Plants > Roots >... | reverse complement strand
TCGCGCAGCGACACCGACTATACGCCGTGCGCGCTCGCGGTGAACCGTTGTCTGCGCGGTCGCACACCGTCCCCGCCGCCCCGGTCGGCGAAGCAAGGCGCGATCAAGCGGGCGGTGCTTCGTGCGGGGACGTCGACGGATCAACGACGTTGAGCGTAACGTCGCCCTGGGCGGCCATCCTTCCCCTGATGCCGCCGCCACGACCGCGCAGGATCCAGGCGACCCCCACGGCCAGCAAGCCGCCGACGAACGGCCCCACGATGTACACGTACCAATCGTGGTAATTCCCGCTCACGATCATCGGGCCGAGGGAGCGCGTCGGGTTCATCGATGTCCCGCTGATAGGGGCAGACCAGAGTCCCGCGAGGGCGATATAGGCCCCCACCCCGATGGCGCCGAACACTCCGATGTTCTGGGCGCCTGAAGCCGTGCCGAGGATCGTGCTCAGAAGACCCAGGGTCAGTACCGCCTCGAAGATCAGGGCGGTCGTGGCCGAGATGCCAGGACCTGGTTCGGTCGTGCCGAGTCCTCCGATGTTGCCGAGCGTCGCTCGCAGGAACACGACCGCAAGGATCGAGCCGATCAGCTGGGCGACCAGATACCCGGGAACGCGCTTCCACGGGAAGTCGCCGCGCATCGCGAAGCCTACGGAAACCACGGGGTTGAAATGCGCCCCGGACACGGCGCCCATGAACAGGATCATGGCCATCACCATCAGTCCGGGAGCAGTCACCCGAACCGCGAGGGGGATCTGCCCTCCGCTCTGCGCGTTCACCACCGCGCCGCCGGCTGCCACGAGGACCAAGAAGAACGTGCCGAGGACCTCCGAGAACAAGCGCCGACCTTCGAACCGAGGATCGTAGAAGTTCTTGACCTCTTCTCCGACCTTGGTCTCGACGTAGCCGAGAACTCCGCCCTGCTTCTCAGGCGCGCCAGATGGTCCACGATCCGTCACGTTGCTCCCCCCTCGCTCTCTCATCAGAACCTATCCTGCTGCACGACGTCGTGCAGCGGCGTGGATGGCCGGCCCTACCCGGAACGGTGCACACGGGACGCTGCGCGACTGCTACTTCCGCCAGCGTCGAGACTGGAAAGGGATGCAGACGGTCCGAGCTCCAGCATCGCAAGGATCCGGGTGCGAGCCTGCCGCCAAGCGAAGATCGGGATGAAGGTACGCACCCGAGCTGAAGCGAACGCGGCGACCTCCTCGGCCGCGACTTGCCGGATGGTTGATGGAAGAACACGACCTTGGAACTCGGCACCAAGCATCTGCTCGACGGCGTCCGCGCCTGACTCGACACCGGTGTGCAACTCCACCTCGGATCCCTCCCCGGAAGCTCCGCTACCGCTGCACCTCGGTGGACCGCGAAGACTGGGCCGCAGGTAGGGACGGAAAGTAGCAAGGAGTGACAGATCTGTCTAGGCGTCGCTACAGAAGCGACACCCGCATTCGGGCGGCCGCGCGCGGGCTCATCTGTCTGGCAGGGGAGCGGCTACATCTTCTGCGTGGTACGACTCGAGGAGCCGCTCCTCGTCATCCTTCCTCGGGAACATGGCGAAGACCAGCACGGCGCCCAGCAGGATCGCGACGATCCCTGCCATGTATGCCCACTGATCACCCGACAGGAAGGACGCTTTGGCGGCCGCCGTGATCTGGCTCGAGTATTGCGGATACTGCTGCGCGACCGCCTCCGCGCCGGCGAATGACTTCGTGAGTTGACTCTCGACGCTGTCGGAGATCTGCTGAGCGTTCGGCGCGGCTACGATGGCTGAGGAGAACGCGGCGGCGTAGCCGGCCGCCAGCAACGCTCCCAGGATGGACTGCATGATCGCGCCACCGAGGTCGCGCTGCAGGTCCGCGGTACCCGAGGCCATCCCCGCCTTGTCCACGGGAACCGATCCTGTCAGCGAGTGCGACGCGGGCGTGCCGGCGAAACCTACGCCGGCCCCCACGAAGGCATACGCCAACCCGACCTTCCAGTACGGGACCCCTTCCTTCCAGAGGAGCAGCATCGTGAGGAAGCCCAGGAGACACAACGCGTAGCCGGTGAGCAGGGTGAAGCGAGCGCCCTTCGCCTCAACGAGTTTGGCCGAGCGGGGTGCGATCAGCACCATCAGGAACGCCGCCGGGAGGATCGCGAGACCCGCATCGAGGGTGTCGTAGGCGAGCACGTTCTGGAGGAACTGCTGTCCGACGAACATCGCTCCCATCAGCGTGCCGAACACGATGATGCCCGCGCAAGCGGCGACCCAGAACACGCGCCGGCCGGCGATGTGAAGGTCGTACAGCGGGTTGCTGGCGCGGCGCTGGCGGATGACGAAGGCGACTCCCGCGGCGAGCACGATCGCCGCCAGCCCCAATACCAGGGTTCCCGAGTTCGGGACCGCCGCGAAGTTGATCCCGAGCACGAGCGCCGCAACCAGCACCACGGAGAGGATCCCGCCGAAGTTGTCGACCGGATCGCTTCCCTCGTTCACGTGAGCTGGAACGTTGCGGAAGGCGAGCAGCAGGGCAACGACGGCAAGAGGCAAGGTGAGGAGGAACACCGAGCCCCACCAGAAGTGCTCGAGGAGGAGCCCCGACAGGAGTGGACCCAGAGCCGAGATGGCCCCTCCGAGTCCCGACCACAACGCGATCGACTTCGTCCGGCCGGGCCCGGACCACAGTGCGGTGATGAGCGCAAGCGTCGTGGGGAACGCCATGCCGGCCGCGAGTCCGCCGCCCAGCCTCGCGATGAACAACACGACATCGGTCGGAGCCCACGCGGCCAGGAGACTCATGGGTATCGCAAGCGCGGTCCCGATCAAGAGCATCGCCTTGCGCCCGTATCGGTCCCCCAGGGCGCCGAAGTACAGCACCGAGCACGCGAGTCCAAGCGAGTACCCAACCGCGATCAGGTTCAGCGTGGTCTGCGAGGACTGGAAGGCGGCACCGATCGACGGAAGAGCGACGTTGGCCACCGCCAGGTTCAGGTTGGCGACGGCGGCGACCAGTATCAGCGCACCGAGGACCAGCGCGCCGCGCTCGGGAGCGGTCGATCCCGAGACTCGGCCTCCATCCCCGACGGTGCTCACCCCGTGTCCTCACGTGAAGACATGGTCCGGACCCTAGCCGACGCCGCGAACGCGTGCGCCGCATCCGCGTGCCCTCGGCAGATCTTCGACCCGGAGTCCCTGCTGGCTATCGGTCGAGCAGCTCCTTGGCGTACGGCTGATCAACCTTGTACATCGCCTCGAGGTACTTGAGGCCCGATTCGTGATCCTCCTCGCTGATCGCCTCGACGGCATCTTTCGGCACGACCACGTCGTAGCCGCGGAAGAACGCGTCGGCCGTGGTGTGACGCAGGCAGATGTTCGTGTGCTGGCCGGTGAGGACCAGCGTGTCGACGCCGAACTGGCGGCACAGGTCGTCCAGCCCCGTCTCGTGGAACGAGGAGTACGTCCGTTTCGGCAGGACGAAGTCTCCCTCGAGGGGCGCGAGCTCCGAGATCACTTGGGCGCCGGGCGTGCCGGCCATGGCGTGCTCGCCCCACACCCGTAGCTCGAAATCCTCAGGCAAGTGGGCGTCGTTCGCATAGACGACGAGCCAACCGGTCCGATCGGCGCGTGCCCCTGCGACCAGCTCCTGGATCGTCGGGATGATCTTCTCCGCCCGCGGGTTCTTCAGCGATCCGGTGACGAAGTCGTTCAACATGTCGATCACGACGAGCGCTTTCACGATCCCTCCCTTCAGCTCGGTCTCCCAAAGCAGGCTACCTCGGCTCCGCCAAGTGCTGGCGACCGACTCTCTGCCGCTCGCCGACCGGCGGCGAGGGAGAGCGGCAGCCCACTCGACAGGGGGTGCCGGCGAAGCTGACCGAGCCCGGTCAAGCGCTCGATCTCATCTGCTCGATTCCCCAAGCATGGGCATCGACGTGGGGTTCGATCGCAGGCAGCGCCGAGAGCCTGTTCACGCGGATGGTGATGGTCTTCGCGCACGGCGATCTCGCCGCGCTCGAGGAAGGTGTGCGGTCCGACGTCGAGCTGACCCTCCGCGGCTCCTCCTGGCTCGCCGGGAAGTACCGGGGATACGAAGAGTTCGGCCAGCGCGAAGCTCGTGCTCGGGGCGGCCAACAGGCAGCTCTCCTACCTCCACTCCGGCGACGAGATGACAGTGGTCCACGACTTCCTTGTCGGGGGAGGGCCTTGCTCGTCGAGATGCCGCTCCACGAGGTCGTGAACTTCGACGGCGACGATCTCGTCGAGTCGCTCTTGATCCGTCCTTGGGATCAGGACCTCTTCGACGAAGCCGTGAACGCGTTCCTCGCGTCGACCGCGATCAGACCCTGACCTGAGGCGAGCCCGTGGATGCGGGTCCCGATCGGGCGTGGTTCGCGGCAGATGGAGATATGCCGAGTTCGCTTGCCCCACACCGCGAGTCGTCTACTGTTCGACGTGCTTCCGGGACGTCTGAGCGAAAGGACGACTTGTGCCGCACGTCGATGCTGGTGACACCGCTTGGGTGCTAGCGAGCTCGGCGCTCGTACTCTTCATGACGCCAGGTCTGGCCTTCTTCTACGGAGGCATGGTTCGGCGGAAGAACGTGCTCGGGATGCTCATGCAGAACTACGTGGTCATGGGCGTGGTGAGCGTCGCTTGGGTCTGGGTCACGTACAGCCTGGCCTTCGGGGTTGATTGGGGCGGACATGGCCTGATCGGAACGTTGCACTTCGCGGGGCTGGCGAATATCGACACCCAATCGGTCCCCGGGTACTCGGGGGCCACCGCGCAGACGATCCCCCCGCTCGTGTTCGTGATCTTCCAGATGATGTTCGCGATCATCACGGTCGGGCTGATAACCGGGTCATCGGCGGACAGGATCAGGTTCGGGGCGTTCGTGGTGTTCGCGCTGGCATGGTCGGCGCTGGTATATGCGCCCGTTGCACACTGGGTGTTCTCGCCGACCGGGTGGCTGGCGCGCCGCGGCTCCGAGGACTTCGCCGGCGGGACCGTTGTGCATATCAATGCGGCGATGGCGGGCGTGGCGCTCGCCTGGGTTGCAGGGCGGAGGGAGGGCTGGCCGGATGCGCCGATGGAACCGCACAACGTGCCGTTCACCGTCCTGGGCGCGGGGATCCTGTGGTTCGGCTGGTTCGGGTTCAACGCCGGGTCTGCTCTGGCGGCGAACACCCTGTCGGCTCACGCGTTCGTCAACACGAACACAGCGGCAGCCGTCGCGCTCCTTGCGTGGATCGCGCTTGAGAAGCTGCAGACGGGGAAGGTGACACCGCTCGGAGCGGCTTCTGGAGCTGTCGCGGGATTGGTCGCGATAACCCCTGCGTGTGGGTTCGTGAACCTGCTCGGGGCGACCGTGATCGGCGCCGCCGCCGGAGCGTTGTGTGCTTTGGCGGTCACCGTGAAGCTCAAGCTGAACCTGGACGACTCGCTGGATGTTCTCGCGGTGCACTTCTTCGGAGGCGTGATCGGCGCGCTCTTGATCGGGCTGTTCGGCACCGCCGTGATCGGGGGGAAGGATGGGCTCTTCTACGGAGGAGGCGTGACGTTGCTGGGTCATCAGGCGCTGGCCGTCGTTGCCGTCGCGGTCTACTCGCTGGTCGTATCTGCCCTGATCGCGATGGCGATCAAGAAGACGATCGGCCTGCGCGTGAGCGCGGAGGAGGAAGAACTCGGACTGGACTTAGCGCTTCACGGGGAGCGGGCCTACGATGATCTGGCCCGAACGTCGTGACTCAAGTGCGCGCGCACGGGTCGAGCCCTTCAAGGACCGCTGCGCTTACGGTTCCTCTTTACGCCGCCTGAGCCCTACGATGGTGCCTCGCGACCGTGAGGGGGTTTCGTGACGGACATGCGGGTACTGGACGTCGAACGTCGGCTCGAACGGGTCGAACGCCTCCTGAGGGCGGCGGCCGACGAGGCCAGGAGCGCGCGGATCGACCTCGGGCACGAGGATGGCGCGAACCAGCGATGGGCGGCGATGATGTTCGCGGTGCTGGACCAGCTCGATCGCGAGGGCGGGGAGGTGTCACGGCGACGTTTCCTGGAGATCGGTGAAGAGCACGCTTACAACCGTCGCGGTATGGCCGGCTTCTACCAACAGCTCGTCGAACCGACGCCGGGTCTCAAGACGCGTCTGACGGCGCGGGGGCGGGAGCGCCTGCGGTTCCTCCGTGAACGGTATGGGGCGTAGGTCCCGCCGTGGATGTCCGACTGAAGCGCGTTCGAGACCGCGAAGCGTTCTGACGGGTATCGCATCCTGATCGACCGCCTCTGCGACCGAGCGTTCTGGCCGGGCACGTGGGGGTCCGGCGAGCGCTCTCGCGCGAGCTAGATCGGTTCGATGCATCCCGGGGGTTCGGACTCCCGACTGTGCCGGCAGAGTGAGCGGAGCTACGCTGTTGCGATGCGCGGGTCCGGAGCGGAAGCGGAGGAGACGCCTCGGTGACCCTTCGTGACGCAGCGCTGTTGAAGGCTTTGGGAGGTGATCCGAGGCATATAGACGGTTCGGCGCTCTTCCGATATGCGAGCAAGGTCGTCCTGGTCGGTGGTGCCTATTACATAGCGGCCATCCTCGGGTTGCGACTGGCGTTGATCGAGAGGAACGTAACGCCCCTTTGGCCCCCGACGGGCATCGCGGTCGCGGCGTTCCTTATCTTTGGCTGGCGCGTGTGGCCAGGCGTTGCGCTGGCGGCCCTCGCGGTCAACCTGCCCATCAGCACGAACGGGTTGGCCGCCGCCGCGACGGCAACGGGCAATACCCTTGCTCCGATCGTCGCGGCGATCCTCCTCGTCAGGGTGGGCTTCCGAAGAGAGATCGACCGACTGCAGGACGCCTTGGCCATCGTCTTCCTGGCAGCCCTCCTGAGCATGTTGATCAGCGCTTCGGTAGGGGCAGGCACGCTCGTGCTTTCCGGAGCCATACCGGCAAGCAAGTTCCCCTCCGGATGGGCGGTTTGGTGGACCGGCGACGCCATGGGAGTTCTGGTGGTTGCCCCGTTCCTCCTCGGCTTGTTCCAGAGGCCGTGGAGCGGATCGCTCCGAGAGCGCACCGAGCTCTGTGCGCTCCTCCTCCTCGTCGCCACTGTGTCCGTCCTCGTGATGAACACCGATCTTCAGCTGATGTTCCTGGTGGTCCCATTCCTGGGGTGGATAGCGTGGCGATTCCAGCAGCGTGGGGCGGCCCCGGCAGCATTGCTCGCTGCCGCGATCGCTTCGTGGGCCGCCGCCCACGGCCTGGGCCCCTTCCAACAGGGCACGCTGTTCGAGAAGATGATCACCCTCCAATCATTCAATGCGACGGTCGCCTTCTCATCATTGTTCTTCGCCGCTCTGGTGACCGAACGAACGCGCGCTCGTGAAGCCTTGGAGCGCGCCGCCTCCGAGCTGGAAGACAGGGTTGCTCGTCGAACGGCCGAACTCTCTACTGCGAACGAACGGTTGGAACATGAGATAGCCGAGCGCCACGACACGGACCGAAGGCTTCGACAACGAGAGGGGCAGCTCGCCGAGGTCCAACAGGCGGCGCAGGTCGGGAATTGGGAGTGGCTGATCCCGGAGGACCGAGTGACGTGGTCGGACGAGATGTACCGCATCCACGGGTACCTCCCGAAGGCGTTCCCCCTCACGTTCGACAAGGCGGTGGAGCAGGTCGGAGACGAGGACGCCACCCGTATCCGCGCCAACCTGAAGGCAGCCCTCGGGCGAGGCCGCGACCACGATCTGACTCCGAGCGAGTACCGCATCGTTCGAGCCGATGGGACCGAGCGCGTGTTGCTCGGGAAGGCCAGGCTGAGCGTCGGCCCGGACGGACAACCGCTCCGGATGATCGGGACGGTTCAGGACATCACGGAGGACAAGAAGGCCGAGCGCGAACATCGGATCGCCGAGACGTTGCAGCGGAGCCTTCTTCCTGACCGTCTGCCAGAGATCCCCGGGGTCTTGCTGGCGGCACGCTACCTCCCCGCCACCTCCGACATAGAGGTCGGCGGCGACTGGTACGACGTGGTGCAGCTTCCCAACGGGAGCGTCGGGCTGGCGATCGGCGATGTCGCCGGCCATGGACTGCGCGCCGCCTCCACGATGGGACAGTTGCGGATGGCGTTGCGCGCCTATGCGCTCGAAGAGGGATCGCCGTCCCAGGTCGTCGGTCGGGTCCGTCGTCTCGTTCGGGTGCTCGTTCCGGACATCGTTACCCTGATCTACCTCGTGTTCGACCCCGAGTCCGGGACCCTCCGGTTCGCGAACGCAGGCCATCCTCCGCCTCTGCTCGTGGAAGGGAACGGGCAGACCTCCTATCTGGAAGGCGGTCTAGGCCCCCCCCTGGGGGCGACCACACATCCTCGCCCAGACATCGAGGTCGCGGCTCACCTCGACGCGGGTTCGACGTTGCTCCTGTTCACCGATGGACTCGTGGAGCGGCGCGGAGCCTCGATCCTTGACGGGTTGACACGGTTGAAGACGCTGGCAGCAGATCCGAGCGAGGATCTCGAAGTGCTTTGTGACCATCTCCTGGACTCGATGGTGACGGATGAGGTCTCGGACGACATCGCTCTGCTTGCACTCCGGCAAGTTCCACTCGCAGCCGGACCATTGTTCCTTCGCTTTCCGGCGGAACCGCAGGTTCTCGCCCCGCTACGCCAGACCGTTCGCCGGTGGCTTCGAGAGATCGATGCCGATCCCAGCATCGTGGACGATGTCCTCGTGGCTTGTGGGGAAGCGTTCGCGAACGCCATCCAGCACGCCTATGGTGCGAAGGATGGCCTCTTCGAAGTGAGCCTCGTCTTGTCCGATGGAGCGGTCGAAGTCACCATCCGAGACCTTGGGAGCTGGAGGCCTTCGCCCGGTTCGGGAAGGGCCGCTCGACGGGGCGGGCTGGGCCAACGTTTGATGCGGGCGCTTATGGATTCAGTGGACGTGAACAGCGGGCCGGGGGGGACCGTCGTCCGGATGCGCCGCAGCCTTCAGGTGGAAGCCGATCGTGAACGAACTCGCGCGCATTGAGTCGGAGCAGCACGGCCCCCTCTGTCTGGTTCGCGTCTACGGAGAGATCGATATGTCCAACGATCGAGACGTCTTGACTTCGATCGAGGTGGCCGTCGCACGAGAGACGGACAGATTGGTCGTTGACCTCACGCACACGACCTACCTGGATAGTGCCGGCTTGGCGCTCTTCCTTCGCCTGGCCGAGCGGATGCAAGCCCGACAACAGATGTTGAGCGTCGTGGTTCCGGTTGATTCTCGCGTCCGGAGGGCCTTCGAACTGACGGGGCTCCTGAGTGTGATCGACGTGGTATCTCGATCGGAGGACGCTCTGAGCGAGACCAGGCCTGGATCCTCGAACGACCAAGGGTGATGAAGGTGTTACCGCTCTATCTCAACACCGGGGATCGGTGCGGGGAGTCCGACCTCCATCACGCGCCGGACGACCTCTGAGGTCTTCAGCGCGATCGGCGTCAAGTCGAGCTCATCGGCGAGCTCCGACAGCTGGAGCAGCATGGCCAGGCCCCTGCTGTCGATGAACGTAAGGCCCGAGAGGTCGAGCGTGAGTCGATTGCCGGTCCGGAGTTCTTTCTCAAGGTGACGGCCGACCGCATCTACGTTCATGACCTCGAGCTCACCGATGAGGCGGAAGGACCCTGACGTTCCTGTTCCGACGACTTTCAGGTTGTGCAGATGGGCCATGTCGATCGCCAGTTCGACCCCGATCATCTGGAGGGTCCGTTCCCACAGCGTGACCAGCTCCTCGGGGACCATCGGTTCCGGGAGCTCCCGGAGAGCGAGGGCCTCGAGCCATCCCCTCCTGCTTCTCCAGTAGTCCAACCACTGGTCCCACTCTGCCGGTTCGGCGCTCAGCTCAGGAGAGATCGTCTCCTTGCCCTCCTCCGAAGCTTGCCTCGCCTGCTCCTCGAGGAGTTGGACATGCTGCACCACGATCGATCGAGCCCCTCGGTGGGACGTTGGACCGTCGTCATCTCCAGAGGCGGTCGCTCGGTCCGGGCCGAGCAATTGCTCGACTTCGCGCCACCACGTCACCCACGCGAGGTACGCCTGAGGCGCCGCAGTGGGCAGACGGATGGTCAACTTGGTCA
>Ga0207684_10007153_pt1 | contig 10085 bp, 10 predicted proteins | sample KBSK5501metaG_FD_184342 | JGI IMG/M metagenome (GOLD analysis project Ga0207684, IMG submission 184342) | Corn, switchgrass and miscanthus rhizosphere microbial communities from Kellogg Biological Station, Michigan, USA - KBS K5-50-1 metaG... | ecosystem: Host-associated > Plants > Roots >... | reverse complement strand
GCTGGTCGTGAGCGGGAACGCCCATGATCGCGCCGGTCCCGTACTCGGGGAGAACGAAGTTCGCGAGCCAGACCGGGATCTTCTCTCCCGTGGCCGGGTTGAGCGCAACGAAACCCGTGTCCAGCCCTTCCTTCGGCCCGCCCTCGGCCTCGCGGTCGAGACGCGACTCGCGGCGCACCTTCCTGACGAATTGCTCGATCTCCCCGCGCCTGGGCGATCGCTCCGTCAAGATCGCGACCGCCGGATGCTCTGGCGCGAGCGCCAGGAACGTCGCGCCGAAGAGCGTGTCCGGCCGGGTCGTGAAGACCGCGACCGGCTCGACGAGCGCGTCGACTCGAAAAAAGATCTCCGCCCCTTCCGACCGGCCGATCCAGTTGCGCTGCATCGTCTTGACCCGCTCGGGCCACTCGGAAAGAGTGTCGAGCCCCGCGAGCAGCCGCTCGGCGTAGTCGGTTACGCGAAAGAACCACTGCGTCAGGTCGCGGATCTCGACCGGATCGTCGGAGCGCTCGCACCGGCCGTTGACGACCTGCTCGTTGGCGAGCACGGTCCGGCAGCCGGGACACCAGTTGACAGGCGCGGTGCGGCGGTACGCGAGCCCCCGCTCCCACATTCGGAGGAAGAGCCACTGGTTCCACCGGTAGTAGGACGGCTCGCAGGAGGCGAGCTCCTTCGACCAGTCGTACAGAAGACCGAGCGCTCGCAACTGCTCCTTCATCCCGGCGATGTTGGCGAGGGTGTAATCGCGCGGATGGACCCCACTCTGGATGGCGGCGTTCTCCGCGGGCAGACCGAAGGCGTCCCAGCCCATCGGGTTCAACGCCCGGCGGCCCGCCATCCGTTCGCGGCGATAGAGCGCGTCGCCCAGGATGTAGTTGCGCCCGTGACCCACGTGGAGACGGCTCGCCGACGGGTACGGGTACATGTTGAGCATGTAGAACTCGTTACCCGGCACGGACGTGTCCACCTGCGCGACGGCGCTCTCTTCCCAGCGGCGCCGCCACTTCTCCTCGATCGCGGCGGCGTCATAGCGGTCGGTCATCGCCGCCAATATAGCAATTGCTTACGGCACGGACGCACGCACTCGCAGGGTCGTTTCTCCCGCTCGCAGGGGCTCATACGCGAGCTCTCCGGAAAACGTGAGCGAAGCCACGAAGAGCGAGCGCGGGCGCGCCAGCGCCCGCCGGCCGAACGGGAGATAGCGCGCGTCGACGCCGTTCACCGACGCGCTCGGGTCGGAAAAAACGAAGCCGCGATCCGGATAGTGGACCTCGATCCAGCGATGGTAGGCGCCTCCGATGTCGGGCTCGTATCCGGGCGTGCCGGGCCGGCTCTTCAACACTCCCTGTACGGTTCTCGCGTGAACGCCGGCGCGGCGCAGCAGGTCGACGGCGAGCTCCGACAGGCCGACGCAGTTCGCCCGCCGCCCTGCAAATACTGCGGCCGGGTCCTGTCTGCGGACGCGGTCGGGATCGTAGCGGACGAGCGCCGCGAGGCCCGAGAGGATCCGTTCGACCGCGGCGACCTGGGTCACGGCTCCCCCGACCGCCCTCCGGACGAAAAGGTCTCGCTCCGGCGCGCGTGGCAGCGCAGCGTCCCGGGGAAGGCCGGTCGGGAAAGGCGCCCGGCTCGCGAGCGGTGAATCGCTGACCCGCACCGAGAGTTCGATCACGCCTCGCGGACCCGCGGAGACCGCGAGCGAGTAACCGTCGTTGTCGTACTGGTCGAAGAACCTTGCGGCCTCTCCTTCTCCGCGGTACGTCGCGACCTGTTCCCCCGCGATCGCCACGGCGGCAACCGCCGCCGCGAGGAGGAAGCTCGCGATCCGGGAAATCACGTTTCGGCGAGACCGGCGCGCCCGGACTTCAGCACGCCGTCGAGGATCCCGTTGATGAACTGCGAAGAGCGCGGCGTCGAGAAGCGCTTGGCGATCTCGAGCGCTTCGTCGATCACGACCGGGCGCGGAGTCTCCGGCTCGTGGAGGAGCTCGAAGAGCGCCATCCGGAGGATGTTGCGGTCCACGATCGGCATCCGCATGAGACGCCAGTGGTCGGCCTGCCGGGAGATCAGGGCGTCGAGAGTCTCCCGGTGCTCGAGCGTTCCCGCGACCAGGCGTTTCGTGAAGTTGCGGAGCCCCTCGGAAACGTTCTGGAGATCCGTCGAGCGCTGGAACATGTCCGCCGGCGACGTTCCAGCGACGTCGTTCTCGAAGAGCATCTGCAGCGCGAGCTCGCGCGCCTTTCTCCGAGCGCCCACGTCACTTCCTCCGCAGCCGGCGGCGCAGGTTCGCCATTTCGATCGCGGCTTCCGCCGCCTCGGCGCCTTTCGAAACGCGGGACCGCGCCTGCTCCATCGTGTCGCAGGTCAGGAGGCCGAATCCGATCGGTACGCCGGTCTCGGCCGACAGCGCCGCGAGCGCGCTCGCCACCGCGTGCCCGAGCACGTCGTGATGCGTGGTCTCGCCGCGGACGATCGCGCCGAGCGCGACCAGCGCGTCCGGCTTCTCGCTCTCGAGGATGGCCCGCGCCGCGGCGGGCAGCTCGAACGCTCCCGGGACCTTGACGACGAGCGAGTCCTCCGCACGGCCGCCGCGGGCCTCGACAGTCTCGAGCGCGGCGCGGAGAAGCGCGTCGGTGACGGTCGGGTTCCAGCGCGCGCAGAGGATTCCGAGCTTCAAGCCGCGAGCGTCGAGGCTTCCCGCGCGCTCGCGGGGCGTGAAAGTCGGAGCGACGCGGCGCACGGCTCGATTGCTCAAGGACCAATCCCTTCGAGAGAGTGGAATTCTAACCCGGGGCCGCTTCTTCGGAGAAGAGCCGCTCGAGCAGAGGCTCGTCTTCGAAGCTCCGCGCGTAGCGGGCGCGGAACTCTTCCACCGCGTAACGCGGCGGCTGGGGCCCGAGCGATTCGAGAGAGAGCGCCGCCGCGACGCTCCCGATTCGCCCCGCCACCTCCCAGGGCGCTCCGATCCGGATGCCCCGAACCAGGCCGGCGCGATAGGCATCGCCGACGCCGGTTGGGTCGATCGCCGGCCGCTCGAGAGGCGCGGCGGGAATCTCGTGGCGCACTCTGCCGCGGGAGCCGGCGACCGAAATGATCGAGCCCTCTTCCCCTTGCGTGATGACGAGCACCGGCACGCGCGCCTCGAGGTCTTCGCGGGAAAGGCCGGTCTTCTGGTGAAGGATCCCGATCTCGTACTCGTTCGCGATCGAGAGGAACGCCCCTTCCAGCCCGGCGAGGAGCTCTTCGCCGGTCAGACGCGCGACCTGCTGGCTCGGGTCGTAGAGAAACGGGATCGCGAGCTCCCGGCACTCCGCGGCGTATTGCGCCATCGCCTGGGGATCGTTGGGCGAGATCACGACGAGCGCGACGTCGCCCGGCGCGGCGCCGGAAAGCGGGAGGTCCCGGGCGCGCGCCATCGCCCCCGTGTAGAACGAGGCGAGCTGGTTCTGGTCGCGATCGGTCGAAACGAAGAAAGACGCGGTGAAGACGTCCTCGTGGATTCGCAGGCCCGAGACGTCCACGCCGTGACGGCCGAGCCAGTCGCGATAGTCGGCCGCGTCATGTCCCGCCGTCGCGAGCAGGAGCGGTCTCTCCCCGAGCAGCGCGAGGCCGTACGCAATGTTCGCGCCGCAGCCTCCCGGCACGCGGCGCATCTCATCGACGAGGAAAGAAACGGACAGCCTCTCCATGCGGTCGGGGATCAGGTGTTCGACGAAGCGCCCTGGAAAACGCATCAGGTAGTCGAACGCCACCGAGCCCGTGACCACGATCCGGCCGGATTCGGGCAGCCGGAGGGAAAGCGCGGCTTCCCGCGTCACAGGTATTTCCCGACGAGGGGAGCGAGGCGGCGCCGCGCCTCTTCGGAGATCGCATTCCGATCGGTCAGGATCGCGAACTCGAGCGCGCGGCGGCAGGAGCAGTCCCGGTCGGGGGCCACGCGCGCGACCGCTTCCCGCATCGTTCGGCGGGCCGCGGCGGAGTTCTCCCCGAGGATGGCGATCACCGTCTCGACCGACACCGCCTGCTCGGTCTCGCGCCAGGCGTCGTAGTCGGTCACCAGCGCGAGAGTCGCGTAGCAGATCTCCGCCTCGCGCGCGAGCTTCGCCTCGGTCAGGTTCGTCATCCCGATGACGTCGGCGCCCCAGGAGCGATAGAGGAACGACTCCGCCCGCGTCGAGAACTGCGGTCCCTCCATGCAGACGTAGGTCGCGCCGCGCCGCGCCGGCAGATTCGCGGCGCCGGCGGCGTCCTCGAGCGCGCTGGCGAGACTCGGGCACACCGGCTCCGCGAAGGACACGTGCGCGACGAGGCCGTCGCCGAAAAACGTGTCCGGTCGGTGACGGGTCCGGTCGATGAACTGATCGGGGATGACGGCCCGGCCCGGCGCGTCGTCCTCGCGGAGGCTGCCGACCGCCGAAGCGGAGAGGAGCGCGTCGCAGCCGAGCGTCTTGAACCCCCAGATGTTCGCGCGATAGTTGATCTCCGTCGGAGAAAGGCGGTGCCCCCGGCCGTGCCGGGAAAGAAACGCCACGGGAACTCCGGAAAGCGTGCCGGTGAAATAGGAGTCGGAGGGCGGACCGAACGGTGTCTCGAGGTTCTCTTCGCGCAACCCCTCGATCGCTTCGAGGTCGTAGACGCCGCTCCCCCCGATGAGCCCGACGGGGACCGTCAGACCGGCGCCTCCTCCAGGGTCGCGCGGTGGATCTCAACGGCTTCGAGCACCCGCTCGGCCAGGGCGAGTGCGTCGCGTCCGTCCTCGCCGGACACCAGGGGCCGGCTCCCCTCGGCAACGGCGCGCCGGAAATCCGCGAGCTCGCGGGAGAGCGGCTCCTCGCGCGAGACGGCAACCGGCACCGGCAGGATCTCGGGCCGGCCGCCCTCACGCCGGAGGCGGAACGCCGACACGCTCTGCGCCTGCATGTCGACCGAGACGTAGATGGAAGGAGCGAACACGCGGCACTTGCGGACCTTTTCGGCCGAGACGCGCGAGGCCGTCAGGTTGGCCACGCAGCCGCCTTCGAAGGCGAGCCGGGCGTTCGCGATGTCGAGCTTCGGGGTCAAGACCGGCACGCCGGCCGCGCGAACCTCCCGGACCGGCCGGCCAACGAGGGCCGAGACGATCTGGAGATCGTGGATCATGAGATCGAGGACGACGTCCACGTCCAGGCTTCGGAGAGTGAAGACGCCGAGCCGGTGAACTTCGATGAAGCGCGGCGCCGCGACGAGAGTGAGAGCAGCCTCGATCGCCGGGTTGTAGCGCTCGACGTGCCCCACCTGGAGAACACGGCCGGCCCGGCGCGCGCGCTGGACCAGGTCCTCGGCGTGGGCGAGGTCCGCCGCGATCGGTTTCTCGACCAGCACGTGGAGGCCGCGGTCCAGGAAGAAGCCGGCGATCTCGGCGTGCGTGACGGTCGGGGTCGCGACGACGACCGCCTCGGCCTCCTCCGCGATCTGTTCGAAATTCGAGAAAACCCGAAGGGAGAACTCGCGCGCGATCTCCTCGGCCCGCCCCGGATGGTGGTCGTGCACTCCAACGACCCGGAGCCCGGAGAGCGAGGACGCCACGCGCGCGTGATGCCGTCCGAGGTGGCCGACCCCCACCACCGCGAGACGGACCTCTCTCACCGGTGGAACCCCCGCTTGCTTTCGCGAATGAACGTGACGAGCTCGTCGACGGCCGGCCCGGAGAGCTCGCTCTCGATTCGCTCGAGCGCCTGGGTGGTATTCAGCTTCGATTTCACGAGCAGCCGGTAGGCTTTCTGAAGGGCTTCGATCTCCCCGTCCGGAAAGCCCAGGCGCTTCAAACCGATCGTGTTGATGCCGTAAGTCTTCGCGTCGGCGCCGTCGGTCTTGCAGAAGGGCAGAATGTCCTGACGGCACTGCGTGAACGCCCCGACGAAAGCGTGCCGTCCGATCCGCACGAACTGGTGCACGGCGACAAAGGCGCCCAGGATCGCCCGGTCCCCGACGTCGACGTGCCCGGCGAGCGAGGCGCAGTTCGCGAAGACCGTCCCCGAGCCGACCCGGTTGTCGTGCGCAACGTGCGAGTAGGCCATGAAGTAGTTGTCGTCGCCGATCAAGGTCTCGCCGTGCCCGGTCGTCGTTCCTCGGTGGACGGTCGAGAACTCCCGGAACACGTTGCGGCTTCCGACGTCGAGCTTCGTCCTCTCCCCGTGGTACTTCAAGTCCTGCGGTTCGAATCCGAGCACGGCATGCGGAAAGATCCGGTTGGCTTCGCCGAAGGTTGCCGGTCCCTCGATCTGCGCGTGCGATCCGACGGTCGTCCCGCGGCCGAGCTCGACGCCGTCGCCCACGACGGCGTACGGCTCGATCCGGACTCCTTCCCCGAGGCGCGCGCCGGGAGAGACGACTGCCGACGGATGAACTTCGACGCTCACGGACGCTCGATGATCGTCGAAAGGAGCTCCGCTTGGGCGGCGAGCACCCCGCCGACTTTTGCGGTTGCCCGACACTTCGAGATCCGCGTCTTGATCGACACCATCTCGACCTCGATGACGAGCTGGTCTCCGGGGATCACCGGACGGCGGAACTTGCAGCGGTCGATGCCGATCATGTAGATGAGCTTCCTCTCCCGGTCGGGAAGGCTCGCGAGGAGTCCGACTCCGCCGACCTGCGCCATGGCCTCCACGATCAACACACCCGGCATCACGGGGTTGCCCGGGAAGTGGCCCTGGAAGAACTCCTCGTTGAAGCTGACGTTCTTGATCCCGACGACGCGCTTTCCTTCCTCGACTTCCAGGATGCGGTCCACGAGCAGAAAGGGATACCGGTGCGGGAGGATCTTCAGGATCTCGGTGATTCCGATTTCCACGAGGAGCCTCCTTTCTCGAATCGCGCCAGCCGCCGTTCGAGCTCCTCGAGACGGCGCGCGAGCTCCGGCAGGCGGGCAACGATCGCCGCGCTCCTCAGGAACTCGCGGTGCGGGGCAGCGGGCATCCCGGACACGACCGCGCCGGCCGGAACCGAGCCCGTCACGCCCGCCTGGCCCGTCGCGACCGCGCCCTTGCCAACGGTGACGTGGTCGTTGACGCCGACCTGGCCGGCGAGCGTCACGCGGTCTTCAAGGCGCGCCGACCCGGCGATTCCGGCCTGACCGCAGAGAATCGCGTCCTCCCCCACGACGACGTTGTGGCCCACCTGGACGAGGTTGTCGATCTTCGTTCCCCGCCCGATCCGCGTCTCGCCGAGCGTGGCCCGGTCGATCGCCGAGTTGGCGCCGATCTCGACGTCGTCGCCGATCCGGACGAACCCGACCTGCGGAATCTTGCGGTGCGCCGTGCCGTCCCAGACGTAGCCGAAGCCGTCGGATCCGACGACGACCCCGGAGTGCAGGATGCACCGCGAGCCGATGATGCACCGCTCGCGGACGACGGCGTTCGGATGCAGGAGGCAGTCGTCTCCGACTTGCGCGCTCTCGCCCACGAACGCTCCTTCCGCGATCCGGGTCCGCTGCCCCACCCGCGCGCCGGCGCCGACGGTCGCCCCCGCGGCGATAGAGGCTCCCCGTCCGATCCGCGCGCTCGGATGGACGTGTGCCCCGCGGGCGACTCCGGCGGCCGGCCTCCGGCCGGGGAAAGCGAGCTCGAGCCACCGGGCCAGCGCGAGCGGTGGTGAATCGACGACGACGGCGGGCTTTCCGGCCGCCGCCTCGACCGAAGAAACGAGAAGCGCTCCGGCGCCGCTCGCCGCGGCGGAACGCCGCCCCGCCGCGACCCAGGAGAGGTCGTCCGGCCCGGCGTCTTCGAGAGATCGGACAGCCGAGAGGGTGAGCTCCGGATCGCCCATGAGAAGCCCCCCGACGGCCGCGGCGACCTCGCCGAGCGTGAAACCGGAGGAAAGGCCCTCGGCAGAGCGCGTAAGGGGCCTTCTCCTACGGCTCACCGGCTTTCGCGGCCGGGTCGCCCGATGTCTCACCTTCTTCGTTCGGGATTTCACGCGGGTCCGGATGTTACTAAAGCAAAGGAGCCCGCGAGGGGCTCCTTTGTCCCTTGTCCCCTGTGTCCCGTGTCCGGTCTACGAGGGCTTCTTCGCGGGCGGCTTCGTTGGCGCGGGCGCGGCGGCCGCGGGCGCGGCGCTCTTCGCCGCGGCGGCGGGCGGCACGGCGACGGTCGTGTTGAAGCGCTTCAGCACGTCATCCGTAATGTCGGCCGCGTCGTCGGCAAAAACGAGGCCCGACTGGAACTTGTTGAAGATCAGCGTGTATCCGCGCTCCTTGCCGAGCTGCGTGATGATCGGGAAGACGCGCTGTTCGAGGTTGGCGAGCTCTTTCTTCTGAGCCTGGTCGAGGTCGCGGGTGGCCTTCTCCTGGAAGCTCTTGAAGTCGATCGCCTTCTCCTGGTACTGCTTCTGGAGCTGATCCCGTTTTTCGTCGGTCAACGCCTGACCCTGATCGGCGAGCTTCTGCTCGAGATCCCGCAGCTCTTTCTGGAGCCGGTCGGCCTCGGCCTTCTTGTCGTCGTTGACCTTCTTCACACGGTTGAAGGCCTCCTTGCCCAGGGAGGAATCCCGCACCAGACGCTCGACGTCGATGACGGCAATGCGGATCGGCCCGGCCGGCGCGGCGCCGGTCGGAGCGGACTGCGCGCTCACGACAGCGGCGAGCGAGGCGGCCAGGAGGGAAAGCACAAGTCGTTTCATTCGAGGACTCCTTCTCACGAAAGCTGCGAATAGTAGCAATTTCCTGGGTGAGACAACAGATGTGTCGGAAGGGGCATTTCAGACGGTTCGGACGTTGAATAAGGATGCGGGTGCAGGTCCGTGGGACCTGTCCCGACGAATAAGGACGCGGGTGCAGGTCCGCAGGACCTGTCCCCGCTACATTAGAAGGTCCTTCCAATGGAGAAATCGAATCCGGACCGCCGTTCCCGCAAATTCCGGATCGGAAATCCGAACTGATCGATCGGCGTCCTGGGATCGAGGTTGAACGAATAAATGAACCGCAGAGGAGCCTGGAAGATGGGCAGGAAGATGCGAAGCTCGGCGCCCACGGCCGTCCGCACTCGCGTCAAATCGATCGACTGGCTCTCGTGGTACACGTTTCCAACGTCGGTGAACGCAAGGAGCTTCGCCGGCCCGACCGACGCAAACACGTACTCGAGGTTCAGCACGAAATACTTGTCCCCGCCCTGGATTCGCCCCGCCTCGTCCGTGAAGACCTGGTTGTTTTTCTTGAGCGGGAGCACCGACCCCGTGCGGAATCCCCGCAGGCTCGTCTCGCCGCCGATCTGGAATCGCTCGAAGATCGGAAGGGCGCGGCCGGAAAAAGGAACAACGTAGCCGGCTTCGAAGTTCGCCCCGAGGTAGGCGTGGCGGGGGAACGGCACCGGAAGGTAACCCGAGCCGCCCACGAGCGGTTTGATGAAATCCTGGTTGCCCCCGAGCACGCTTCCCGCGAACTGCGTCGTCAGGTAGAGCCGGTAGCCTCGGTTCGGGTCGAAGGGATCGTTCCGGCTGTCGAACCGGTAGCCGGGCGTGAGCGAGGACGTCGTTCCCGTGATCTCGGTGAACTTCTCCGGCGGAGCCGGTTGTCCAGGTGGCACCTGCGCGCCGCGGACCGGGAAGTTGGCTCTCACGTCCTCGAACGCGTACAGGACCGACCAGCTGTCGAAGAGACCGATCCCCTTCCCGTAGAACGTGGTCCCGCCCGATCGCTTCTCGTCGATGTTCAGGTAGTTGACATTGCGGCGGAAGAGCGAGACCCCGACGGTCTGGTTCCGGTCCATGAACCACGGAACCGTGTAGGAGACGTCGTAGTAATTGGAGATGCGGCCCACCTGGGCGGACGCGCCGATGATCTCTCCCCGCCCGAGGAAGTTGCGCGTCTGGAAGGAGAACTGTCCGAAGAAGCCGTCGAGCGCGGAATACCCGGCGCCGAACTGGACCTCGTTCTTGCTCGCCTCGGTCCCCTTGATGACGACGTCCACTTTCTTGTCGGCGGGACGGACCGAGAAATCCGGCTCTTCCGCGATCTTGAAGTAGCCGAGCTGCTGGAGCTTCTGCAGGCTCTTCTTGATCGCTTCCATGTTCATCACTTCGCCCTCGTCCAGGGCGAACTCCCGCCGGAT
>Ga0207684_10007151_pt1 | contig 10086 bp, 8 predicted proteins | sample KBSK5501metaG_FD_184342 | JGI IMG/M metagenome (GOLD analysis project Ga0207684, IMG submission 184342) | Corn, switchgrass and miscanthus rhizosphere microbial communities from Kellogg Biological Station, Michigan, USA - KBS K5-50-1 metaG... | ecosystem: Host-associated > Plants > Roots >... | reverse complement strand
CGGCAGCAGCAGCGGCGGCACCGCGTCCCCAGGGACCTGGTCCGCCTTCTCGCGCATGGCCCGGCGGATCTTGTCCTCGAGCGATGTCATGACGTCTCCGCCAGGGCCCGGCCGAGCGTCTCGAGGGCTCGGTACGCGGCGGACCTGACCGTGCTCTGCCGGATGCCCATCACCCGGGCGATTTCCTCATCGGAAAGCTCCAGGTAGAAACGCAGCACCAGCACCTCGCGCTGACGGTACGGCAGCCGCCCGAGCGCGCGGATCACCTCCTCGCGCTCCTCGCCGCTGAGGACCACCGCCTCCGCGGAGTCCGCGGCGGGCTGATGAGCCAGCACCCGGCGCCGCAGGGCCCGGCGGCGGAGCGCCGAGCGGCAGCCGTTCAGCACCGACGCCCGCACGTAGTACAGCGCGCCGCTGTGGTCGTTGAGGCGGTCCCAGCGGCGGTACAAGCCGCAGAACGCCTCCTGCACCACATCCTCGGCACCCTGAAGGTCCCCGAGCATGATGTAGGCCAGCCGGATCAGGCTCAGCGCACTCGCCTGGTAGAGCGCCGTGACCGCGGCCTCGGCGCCCGCGCCGGCATCGAGCCGGAACGTCGCCGGCTCGGGCAGGTCCACGGTGCCGGCCCGGGGGGCCGATCCCCCCAGACCTCCCCGCTCAGCCGGCCCGGCGCCGAGGTCATCGGAGTCCACGTCTAGAAAGACGCGCCCCTCATCGTCCTGCTGCTTCCCCACGCCATGCAATTTCATCAAATTGCTGGTTCCGGCGGAAGCCTTCGGCCGGATCGGGCGGCGAGGCCATAACCGACGGGTGGCTGGCCTGCGTGCCGCCCGGGCCGACGAGGCAGGGTCTCGGCTAGCCGCCGAAGTAGTGGCCCTCGTCGAGGTCCGGGATGAGCGCTGGCCGCGCGGGATGCCAGCCCAGCTGCTTCTGGGTCAGGGTGCTCGACGCCGGATGGTCGACCGTGACGATGGGCCCGAGCCAGCCGAAATGGCTGCCGGCTTCCTCCCGGGGGATGGCGGTCGCCGGCAGCTTCAGGTGCCGGCCGATGACCTCGGCGATGTCACGGAACGGCACGCCCTCGTCGTCGACGCCGTGCAGCCGCGCGCCCGCGGGCGCCGCCTCCAGGGCGAGCCGGAACAGGTGCGCGGCGTCGAGCCGGTGCACGGCAGGCCAGCGGTTGGCGCCGTCGCCCGGGTAAGCCGAGACGCCCTCGGCCCGGGCGATGCCGATGAGGGCCGGGACGAAGCCGTGATCACCCTCGCCGTGCACCGAGTACGGGAGCCGCACCACTGATGCGCGCACGCCGCGCCCGGCCAGCGACAGCGCCGCCTCCTCGGCGGCGATCCTCGGCGCCGCGAACGACCCGGGATCGGGCGCGTCCTCCTCGGTCGCCAGGCGGCCCGGCGCGAGCAGGCCGATTCCCGAGGTGACGACGAACGGCCGGCCGGATCCCGCGAGCGCCTCGCCGATCGTCGCGACCGCACGCAGGTCCGCCCGCGCGGAGTCCGCGAGGCTCGTGGTCGCGGAGATGTTGGTGAAGGCCGTGTGGATGACGCCGTCCGACGCGGCCGCTGCGCCGCGCAGGCTGCCGGGGTCCTCGAGAGCGCCCCGGTGCACCTGCGCACCGGTGGCCGTCAGCGACGCGGCGGCCTGGTCCGAGCGGGCGAGCCCGGTGACCTGATGCCCGGCGTCGATGAGCTCGGCGACGATGGCGGAACCGATGAACCCGGTTGCCCCGGTGACGAATACCCGCATGGCGCACTCCTCAGCACGACAGGTTGCCCGGCCCGGTGCGGCAATCGGATGGTGCCGGGCCGCTGCTTCCACCTTGCCCGCCGGGAGCGTTCCCGGTCCAAGACCTGTTCCGCACCGTGCAATGCGAATCAGGCATGACCGCAGCTCACAGTCATTGCCAAGCACCGGCTCGCGACACGAGCGGCTACCATGTGCGCATGCCAGACCCGCCGCCTCCCGCGGACCTCGACCTGCGGCTGGTGCGGTACTTCACGGTCGTCGCCGGCCACCAGCACTTCGGCCGCGCGGCCGCCGAGCTCCGCGTCGCCCAGCCGTCCCTGAGCAGGCAGATCCGCTCGCTCGAGCGGCAGCTGGGTGCGCGCCTGCTGGACCGCACGCCGCGGGGCACCCGGCTCACCGAGGCCGGGGCGGTCTTCCTCCCTGTCGCCAGGGCGCTGCTGCGCTCAGCCGCCCAGGCCGCGGCCGCCGTCCGGGCCGCCGCCGAGCCCAGCCGGATCACCATCGGCTACACGGCCGGCCTCATCATCACCCCGGCCGTGCGCGAGCTGCGGCGGCGCCACCCGGACGCCGAGGTGCACACCCTGCACCTGGACTGGAACGAGCCCCGCGCGGCCCTGCTCGATCACCGGGTGGACGCGGCCGTGACCCGGCTGCCGTTCCCGACCGGCCAGCTGCACGTGACCGTCCTCCACGACGAGCCCAGGGAGCTGCTGGTACCCCTCGGCCACCGCCTGGCCGGCAAGGAATCCGTCACCCTCGACGACATCGCCGACGAGCCCATGCCCCGGCTGCCCGACGCGGCCTGGAACGCCTTCTGGCGCATCGACCCCCGGCCGGACGGAAGCCCGGCGCCCGGCGGCCCCCTGGTCGAGGCCGTCGAGGACAAGCTGGAGTTCATCGCCGCCGGGCAGGCTGTGGCCATCGTCTCGGCCGGCCTGCGCGCCGGCAGCCTCCGCCCCGACCTCACCACGATCCCGCTGCGCGACGTCGAGCCGAGCCACGTCGTGCTCGCGACCCGGGCCGGCGACCGGAGCCGCCTGGTGGCGGCCTTCCGCGCGTGCGCCCAGGCCCACCTCGCCGGACCGGCCGCCCCGCCCGCCTAGCTCAACTTCACCCGCCGCCCCGCCCCTAACTAATGGGACTCGCGGGACACCCGATGGCCGCTGGACCCGACCAGGAAGTCGAGGTCCGCGCCCTGGTCGGCCTGCAGCACGTGGTCGACGTACAGGCGCTCCCAGCCCCGGGCCGGCGCTGCGTAGCCGGCGACCGCGGCGGCGGGCGGCTGCCGCCGCGCGAGGTCCGCCGGCGGGATGTCGACGTCAAGGCGCCGCCCGGGCACATCCAGGTCGATGACGTCGCCGGTGCGGACCAGGCCCAGCGGGCCCCCGGCCGCGGCCTCCGGCGCGACGTGCAGGACCACGGTGCCGTAGGCCGTGCCGCTCATCCGGCCGTCGCAGACGCGGACCATGTCGCGCACGCCTCGCTCGAGCAGCCTGGCCGGCAGCGGCAGGTTCGCCACCTCGGGCATCCCCGGGTAGCCCCTGGGCCCGCAGCCGCGCAGCACCAGCACGGAGCCCGCGTCCACCTCGAGGCCCGGGTCATCGATGCGCGCGTGGAAGTCCTCGATGCTGTCGAAGACGACCGCCCGGCCGCGATGGCGGAGCAGTCCCGGCGAGGCGGCGGCCGGCTTGATCACCGCCCCGGCCGGCGCGAGGTTGCCGCGCAGCACGGCGATGCCCGCCTCGGCCAGCAGCGGGGTACCGCGCGGCCTGATGACCGTCTCGTCCCAGATCCGCGCGTCGGCCAGGTGCTCGACGAGGGGGCGGCCGGTCACCGTGAGCGCGGCCGGGTCGAGCAGGTCCTGCATCTCGCGCAGGACGGCGAGCAGGCCGCCGGCCCGGTGGAAGTCCTCCATCAGGTGACGTCCGGCGGGCTGCAGGTCGACCAGCAGCGGCACGCCGGCCCCGGTGCGGTCGAAGTCGTCGAGCGAGAGCTCGATCCCCAGCCGGCCGGCGATCGCCAGCAGGTGCACGACCGCGTTCGTGGAGCCCCCGATGGCCGCTAGCGCCACGATCGCGTTCAGGAATGAGCCGCGGCTGAGCTGGGCGCTCGGCCGCAGTCCTCCGGCGACCATGGCCACCGCGAGCCGCCCGCTGTGGTGCGCGGTCTCGAGCAGCCGGCTGTCCGGCGCGGGCGTCCCGGCGATGCCCGGGATCGTCGTGCCCAGGGCCTCGGCCATGCAGGCCATGGTCGAGGCCGTGCCCATCGTGTTGCAGTGACCGCGGCTGCGGATCATCGAGGACTCGGACGCCAGGAAGTCCTGCTCGGACAGGGTCCCGGCGCGGACCTCCTCGCTGAGCTTCCAGACGTCGGTCCCGCAGCCGAGCGCCACGCCCCGGAACGTGCCGGTCAGCATCGGGCCGCCGGGGACCACGACGGCGGGCAGGTCGACCGAGGCCGCGGCCATCAGCAGGGACGGGATCGTCTTGTCGCAGCCGCCCAGCAGCACCACGCCGTCGATGGGGTTGGCCCGCAGCATCTCCTCGGTGGCCATCGCGGCCATGTTGCGCCACAGCATGGCGGTGGGACGGACGAGCGTCTCGCCGAGCGACACGACAGGCAGGTTCATCGGGACCCCGCCGGCCTCCCACACCCCCTGCTTGACGGACTCGGCGACCTGGTTCAGGTGCAGGTTGCACGGCGTCAGGTCCGAGGCGGTGTTCGCGATCGCGATGTGCGGCCGCCCGTCGAACGCGTGGGCAGGCAGGCCGCGGCGCATCCACGCGCGGTGGATGAAGCCATCCCGGTGCGATCCGCCGTACCATTGCGAGCTGCGCTGCTCATTCATCGGCTTTCTTCCGCCCCCAGCCATCGGGAAATGTCCCCAACCTACTAGTGACCTGGCCTCGGTCCTCCGGGCGGCGTCTGGCAGGGTGTCGTTATGACCAGCGATTCTGTGCACCGCACCGTGACCATCAGCCGCATCGCGAGCGGCGAGTTCGCCGCCGCCAACGACCGGGGCGGCCAGATCACCCTGGGCACGGGCAGCGGCGCCGACTTCACCCCGACCGAGCTGCTGCTGGTCGCGATCGGCGGCTGCACGGCGATCGACATCGACATCCTGACGTCGCGCCGGGCCGAGCCCGAGGCCTTCGAGGTGCTGGTCGACGCGGAGAAAGTGCGCGACGCCGACGGCAACCGCCTGACCGACATCGCGGTGACGTTCCGGCTCAGGTTCCCCGCGGGAGAGCGGGGTGACGCAGCCCGGGCGCTGCTGCCCGACGCCGTGGCCAAGTCGCATGACCGGCTGTGCACGGTGGGCCGCACCGTCGAGATCGGGACGCCCATCGCGACCCGGATCGAGTGACGGCGGGCGGGAGCGCTCACCCTGCTCGCGGGATCCTTGACGTCGCTTTGCTGAGCCGAGACGAAATCCCGGTCCTTGGAATAGCCGTCAATTACACCTGCTAATGATTCAGCCATGCCACCGGTCATGGGATTACAAAATTCCCGTAACGCCTCTATAAGAGGGCTGGTCAGGAAGAGTAACTCTGGTCCCCGGGGATATGGGTCCGGGCGGATGTGAGGGGGAAAGTCTCGTCCGGACGAGGGGGAAATGCATGCACCGCAAGCTGGACATCCTGGCCGAGAAAGGCTACGTCATCCTGCGCGATAGGCCCGGGGCGCACATTCCGCCTGCGGAGTGGGAATCGCTCGAGTACATGGACTGGAAGAGCGGGGGCGACACGAACTTCGCGCCGCTGACGTCGGCGACAGGAGGCATGGACTGCCGCGGTTTCTGGGACCACGGAAGGCCGGACCGCGACGGCATCTGGACGAAGAACAGGAAGATAGCGCCTGAACTCGCGCGCTACGTCGAGGAGATTGGCGGTAATTTCGGCCGGGTGCGTGTTATCAAGCTCAATCCAAGCGACGAGGCGGCCGCCATTCGGCAGCTGCACCTTGATGACAACAACCGCCTTAACCCCGGCGGGGCCGGCTGGGTCGTGCGGTCCTGGCTCGAGCTGGACAACGCGCCCGGCAAGTCGGTGTTCATCCTGCGCGAGGACAGGAACGATCCCGCCACCGAGACCCGCGTCCCGCTCCACCCGGGGATGCAGCTCGTCATCGACACCGAACGGCTCTACCACGTCGTCTGGCACTCGGGCCCGCTGCCGCGGTACGCGCTGATCACGTCCTGGGTCAGCGACGACGTGCTCGACCGCTGGATCGGCCGCGAGCTGGCCCCGGAGCTGGTCCCGGCCGGCACGCGGAAGCTGGCGACCGGGCGGAAGCTGGCGGCGGCGCCCCGGTGACGCCAGGCCGGCGCAGCCGCGCCGCCGGAGCGGCTAGGACCGCGGGAAGACCGAGCATTGGGCTGGGCGCGGGGATCGTGCTGCCGGGCTACCCGGCCTTGGTCCATGGGCGGCCGGCGAGGACCGCGAGGTGGAGCGCGACCAGCGTGTCCTTCAGGCCGTTGGCGGCGTCGATCGGGCCCCGGCGGACCTCGGCGCGCACGAGCTCGGTCGTGGCGCCGGCAAGCGCGTAGTAGGCCTGGTACGGCACCGCGGGCCAGCCCGGATGGTCGCGCCGGGCGCGCTCATGCCAGGCGCGGTTCAGCCGGGCGAACCCGTGCTGGGCCGCCTCGAGCTGCCGCACCGCCCGCGGCCCGGCCACGGGCATGTCGACGTAGAAGGCGCGGGCGAAGGCCGGCTCCTCGGCCAGGAAGTCCACGTACGCCCCGATGCTGGCGCGGAGCAGCTCCTCGGCGCCGGCGTCGTCGGGCGCCTTCCGCGTCGCGGAGACCACCCGGTCGGCCAGGAGCAGGCCGCCTTGCCGGGCCGCGGCCAGGAAGCAGTCCTCCTTGTCGGCGAAATGCGCGTAGAACGCGGCCCGCGATACCCGCGCCCCGCGGACGATGTCGGCGACGGTGACGTCGCGGAACCCGGCCGTGTCGACCGCGGCGATCACGGCCCGCAGCAGGCGCTCCCGCTGCGCCTCGCGCACCTCATCGGCGGGCAGTCCAGTCCGGCCACGAGGCAGGCCGGGCTCGCCCTCGTGGGTGCGCGCGAGTACGCCCTCTTGCCTCATGGGGGCCACGCTCCTACGATTACGTCAATCCTAAAGTACGCGATCGTACTTCTGTGGCCGTTAGGACCTTGGCCCGACGAGCATTGCGAGGCTCGCATGGCGACAGCAGCTGAAGAAATTACTGGCCGTCCGGGCGGGGCCTCGTTCCTATGGCGGCGCCAGCTCGACTCGTATCCGGACACCATCCCGCGGGTCACGTACCTGGGCCTGACGGTGCTGGCCACGGTCATGCTGTACTACGAGCTGTACGTGGGCGGGTCTGTGTCCACGCTGATCCTGGCCAACCTGCACATGAGCTTCACGTTCTTCGTGCTGACGCTGGCCTTCGGGGCGCTGATCGGGGCGTTCGGCTCGCTGTTCGCCGGGCTCACCGACCGGTACGGCCGGGCCAACATGGTGGTATTCGGCCTGCTGTTCACCGCCGTCTTCGTGGCCTTCATCATCCCCGCCGCGACGAATAGGTGGGTCTTCACGGTCGAGGGCTTCGTGGTCGGGTTCGTGGAGGGCATCTGCCTGGTGGCCACACCGGCGCTGATCCGCGACTTCTCCCCGCAGCTCGGCCGGGGCACGGCTATGGGCTTCTGGACCAGCGGCCCGGTGGTGGGCAGCCTGATCGTCGCGGTCGTGGGCACGAACACCGTGCCGGCCATCGTGAACGACAACCGGTTCTGGACCCACGAGTACCGGATCTGCGGCATCGCCGGGCTGGTCGTGTTCGTGATCGCGCTGATCGGGCTGCGGGAGCTGTCGCCGAGGCTGCGCGACCAGCTGATGGTGACCATGCGCGACCGCGCGCTGATCGAGGCCCGGGCCAAGGGCCTCGATGTCGAGTCGCTGCTGCACAAGCCGTTCAAGCAGCTGGCCAAGGCCGACGTGCTGGTGTCTTCGCTCGCCATTTCGATCTTCCTGCTCATCTACTACACGGCGGTCGGGTTCCTCGTCATCTATATGACCACCGTGTTCGGCTTCACGATCAAGGACGCCAACGGCCTGGGCAACTGGGAGTGGGGCTTCAACATCGTCGCGGTGATCCTGATCGGGTTCCTCTCCGACCGGCTCCGGGTGCGCAAGCCGTTCATGGTGGCCGGAGGCGTGGCCTCCGCGGTGATGACCGTGGTCTTCCTGGAGCAGTTCGGCCACCATCCCAGCTACTACACGATGGCGATCATCCTGGCCGCGGGGTCGTTCACCCTCGGCGTGGCCTACGTCCCCTGGATGGCGAGCTTCACCGAGACCGTCGAGGCGCGTAACCCGGCGCTGATCGCCACCGGCCTGGCCATCTGGGGCCTGATCATCCGGATCGTGGTCGCCGCCTCGTTCTTCATCATCCCGGTCGTGATCAACTCGGTGACCCCGCTGGTCAACTACGGTGCCCAGGTGCAGGCGTACGCGACCACGTACAAGAGCCAGCTCGCGTTCGTCACCGCGCACCCGAACATCGTCGCCGCGGCCCAGCAGATCCCCCCGAGCGTCCTGGCCGACGCCCAGCAGGTCCCCGCGAATGTCATAGCCACGGCCCAGTCGATCCCGCCGAAGGTCACGGCCACCGCCTCGGCGATCCCGGTGAACGTGCTGCTCGCCGCCCAGGCGATCCCGACGTCGGTCACGGCTACCGCTCAGCGGCTCGCCCCCTTGCTGACCGTGATCGGGGCCCACCAGGCGATAATCAACAAGCTGGCCAGCTACCCGAACCCGGCCACGATCCCGCCCGCCGTGATAAACCAGGCGGTCGCCGCCCTCGGCGGCGGCACAACGTTTAACGACACCCTCAGGGGCCTGTACTACCTCAACCAGCTGTCGGTTAACAAGGCGGCCCTCGCCAGCGTGGCTCCGTGGGGCAACGCGCTGAAGCTGCTCGCCCCGTACGCGGCGGACTTTAAGATCATCGCTCCGTACGGGACGCAGCTGGGGATCATCGCCCCGTATTCGACCCAGCTGACCGCCATGGCCAAGTACTCGACCCAGCTGACCGCTATTGCTCCCTACGCGACGCAGCTGAAGGCGCTCGCGGCGGCGGCGGGGCCGCTCGGGTACCTGAAGGCCCACGGCACCGACGTCCTGAACGCCAGCAGCAGGGCTCCCGGCCAGTGGAAGACCTGGTGGTGGGTGTGCTTCGGCGGGATGATCTTCTTCCTGCTCACGATCCCGCTGATGCGCGGCCGCTGGCGCCCGCGCGACGCCAAGCGTGACGAGGAGGAGCACGAGGCGATGGTGGCGGCCGAGCTGGCCAAGCTCAACGCCTGAGCCGACCGTCAGCGCCTGAGCCGACCCGCCCCGCCGCGGCATCCCCCCCGCCGCGGCGGGGCCGGTTGGCCCCCTGGTCCCTGCCCGCCCCGCCCGATCTCAGTGTTTCCCGCTCGCCTCCGGGCGCCGTTGAGGCAGCGCCTTCCCTCGTCGCTCGTACCTCGCTCCTCAGTCCAGGCGCCGCCGCGCCCTCCGGCTCGCTCACCACCGCCGCGCCCCTGGTCCGTTCTGGAATCATGGAGGCGGAGGTCGGCTGATGAGGTACGGAGGCATCGAGGCGGGAGGCACGAAGTGGGTGTGCGCGATCGCGGACGACCCGGCCCGGCCGCTGCGAACCGACACGTTCCCGACGACCAAGCCCGCGGAGACCGTGTCCCGGGCCACGCGGTTCTTCACCGAGAACGGCCCGGTTGACGTCCTGGGCGTGGGCTCGTTCGGGCCCGTGGACATCCGCCGCGGCTCGCCGACATGGGGAACGATCACCACTACGCCGAAACCTGGCTGGGCGGACACCGATCTCGCCGCGGCCCTGCGGTCCGGGCTCGGCGTGCCGATCGCGCTCGACACGGACGTCGACGCGGCCGCGCTCGGCGAATGGCGGTACGGCGCGGCGACCGGGCTCGACACGTTCTGCTACATCACCGTCGGCACCGGGATCGGCGGCGGCGCGGTTGTGAACGGCGCCGTGCTGCACGGGCTGCTGTCCCCGGAGTTCGGGCACATCCGCATCCCGCACGACCGGGAGCGCGATCCCTTCGACGGCAGCTGCCCCTACCACGGCGACTGCCTCGAGGGCCTGGCCTCAGGCGAGGCGATCCGGCAGCGGTGGGGTCATGCCGGCCAGCAGCTCGACGACGACGCCGTCTGGCAGCTCGAGGCCGAGTACCTCGCCCTCGCCCTGGTCAACCTGGTCTGCACGATGTCACCGCAGCGGATCATCGTCGGCGGAGGCGTGGCGAAGCAGCCGGCCCTGCTCCCGCGGGTGCGCCGACG
>Ga0207684_10007148_pt1 | contig 10086 bp, 7 predicted proteins | sample KBSK5501metaG_FD_184342 | JGI IMG/M metagenome (GOLD analysis project Ga0207684, IMG submission 184342) | Corn, switchgrass and miscanthus rhizosphere microbial communities from Kellogg Biological Station, Michigan, USA - KBS K5-50-1 metaG... | ecosystem: Host-associated > Plants > Roots >... | reverse complement strand
GCGTTCGCTCACTGATCGGCGACGAATTGACCTAATAAGGAGGCAAAATGAGATCTCAAAGCGAAATCACCTACGACGTGTTCATCTCCGATCCGATTCCGCAAGCGATCGCGACGCTCCTTCCAATTGGCGATCACCCGATATGGTCGCCGATCTCCGCTCTGTGCTGGTTGCCCGCCCTGGTCTATCCTCTCCTGCCTTATTGCGCTTATATCGGGTCATATTATAGCACCTTGAGATGAGTTAACATCGAATCAAAAGCGGGCGACCTCAAAGGCATAGATTCAGAAAATTGAGCCAGACATACGTCATGGTTCAAGCTGTCCATTGCGTAGAAGCAGGCACCCCAAGGATGCTCTCCAGACGCACCGCTTCGCGGCGGGTATGTCCACCCTTGGGGTGTCCAGCCACCAAGAGCAAGACTGCCACCAGCTCGCACACCATTCAAGCTCACACCCCTGCCATCTCCCTCCTTTCATTGGCCCAAGCAGGCATAAAGTTCGGGCGTCAGACCAGTGAACAGGGCCTCAGGGTGCGGTCGCTTCTTTTTCTGCTTATTGTACGCCCTGCGACCTGCCACCCCCGCATCCGCTGGATAGCACGGGTCCCGTTGAAGCACTAAGGTGGGTGGCAAGGGCGTGATCGGCGGGCTACTGGGCAGTGGCACCTGGGTGCGGCTGGAGGGCCGAATGAAGCCCAATTGCCGACCGCGCTGCACCCAGAAGGCCACCGGGTCCTGCGCGCGAGCCAGCAGCTGTGGGAAGGAGCTGACCAGCAAGGGCAGGGACACCTCAAAGGGATCGACTTGCCCTTGACAGGCAATCTCCAGGCGCACAGCTTGCAGCAGTTGCGCCAGAATCAGACACGCCCACACTTGCTGCGACATGCCGCTCACCTTGCTACTCCACCACAGATGCAGCCCTAAGTACTGCTTGAGCGTCAAGAACGCCAATTCAATATCCCAGCGGCGCGCATAGAGCCGGGCGATCTCCTGCACGGACAACAGCGTAGGATCGAGCACATTGGTCACATACTCCAGGCTGTGGCTGCCGACACAGAAGCGCACCAAGCGCACCGCACGCCCGGCACGGGCGTGATAGTTGCCCAGCCACACCACCCCATCGAAGACGCCTTCCAGCTCATAGTAGGTGTGCAGCACCGTGTAGCTGGTCTTCTCCCGCAGGCGGCACACAAACCAATACTGCAGGCGGCTTAAGTCGTCGAGCCACTCGAAGCCGAAATAGCCTAAGTCGAAGAGAACCAACGTCCCACGAGCCAGTTCCGCCAGCATGGCACGAGCATGCACTTTGCAATTTTGCAGAGCATCGGGCAGATACTCGATGCGTCGCCACAACTGCAACCGCACATCGTAGAGCCCGGCCAGTTTCCCCGGCAGTAACTCCACCGCTCCTTTCTTCAGAGAACGCAAGATCGGCAACTTGCGGACAAGGGGATCCAGTGTCGTTTCGTCCAGCACCAGGACGTCGGTCGCAAACGGCGCCACGGGGTACCACGCTTGCTGCTCCAGCAGGGGCTTGAGCCAGGCTGCTAGCATGGCACTCAGTTGCACAAAGAACTCTTCGAGCCAACGCGTGCCCTCCTGCTCCAAGCGATCATAGAGGGTTTGATCACAGATGTCGTAGCCCCGCTGCACCAGGAAACGCCACACCTGCCTGACCCCCCGCGCTCCCTGCACCATGCACAGGAGCAATCCAGTCCATAAGGCCACCCTGGGCAACTGAAGTGGTCGCCCTGGGCCTTTGGCATCAGGTCCCGCCCCTTGGCTGGCTTCCTTGGCTTGGATACGGCTCAAACAGCGCTGGACATACGTTTCCACTTGTTCGATAAAGCCGGGACTTGCTTTCCCTTGGCCCGATACGGTATCATGCATGTGAGGATCGTCCTTTCGCTTTGCAAATGTATTCACTTGCAAAGGATTATCCTCTCTGGTTGCTCTCTTGGCAACCCCTTTCTCCGATTTTCTGGAATCTATGCCGCCAGGGTCGCCCGCGGTGTTTTTAGTAGATTACGCTGCAATCTCGCTCGACTGACGAGCATATGCCCTCGCCGCATCCTCAAGGAACATAGGCTTGAGGTAGGAACCGGTCAATGACTGCCCGTTCTCTGCGACGTCTTCTGGTGTTCCCTGAGCAATCACCTGACCTCCGGCGTCGCCTGCTCCTGGCCCTACATCGATTATCCAATCGGCGCTCTTCACTACTTCCAGATTATGCTCGATGACGATCACCGAGTTCCCCGCATCTACCAGGCGCTCCAACACATGCAAGAGCCGCTCAATATCGGCAAAGTGCAGCCCGGTCGTGGGCTCATCCAGGATATACATGGTGCGGCCCGTTGCGGGCCTGGCGAGTTCCCGCGCCAGCTTGACCCGCTGCGCCTCACCACCAGAGAGCGTTGTGGCAGGTTGACCCAGGCGGATATAGCCCAGACCAACATCGTAGAGCGCCTTCAGCTTCTTGAAGACGGAAGGCACTTTCGCGAAAAAGCCCATTGCCTCTTCCACCGGCATATCCAGAACCTCGGCGATGTTCTTGCCCTTGTACCGAATCTCTAAGGCCTCGCGATTATAGCGCTTGCCCTGACACACCTCACATGGCACGTACACGTCAGGCAGGAAGTTCATCTCAATTTTGACGATACCCTCACCTTGACAAGCTTCGCACCGCCCACCCTTCGCATTTAATGAGAAGCGACCGGGTTGGTACCCGCGCATACGCGCCTCCGCTACCTTCGCGAAGAGCTCTCGTATACCCGTGAAAGCATCGGTATAGGTCGCAGGATTCGAGCGCGGTGTGCGTCCGATGGGCGACTGATCGATGCCAATCACTGTATCCAGGTGCTCCAGACCTTCGATAGAATCATGTGCACCTGGCTTCTCATGCGCACGGGAGAAGGTACTGGCGAGCTTGCGGTACAGGATATCGGTGATCAGCGTGCTCTTGCCAGAGCCGGAAACGCCGGTCACCACCACGAATTTCCCGAGTGGAATCTCGACCGTCACAGTTTTCAGGTTATGCTCGCGTGCGCCTTTGATCGTCAGCGATCGCCCATTGCCCTCTCTTCTCTGCTCGGGTAGGGGAATCCATTTGCGCCTCGCCAGGTAATCCCCGGTCAGCGAATGGCTATTGGCCATGATCTCCTGGTAGGTGCCCTGGGCGACAACCTGTCCACCATGTTCGCCTGCACCAGGACCCATCTCAACAATATGATCGGACGCACGCATCGTTTCCTCATCGTGCTCGACCACTAGCACGCTGTTCCCCTGATCACGCAAACGTGTAAGCGTCTTCATCAGGCGCGCGTTGTCATGCTGGTGTAGGCCAACGCTCGGTTCATCAAGAATGTAGAGCACTCCTGTCAGCCCGGAGCCGATCTGGGTTGCCAGGTGAATGCGCTGCGCCTCACCGCCAGAAAGACTGGTTGCTGCCCGGTCCAATGTCAGGTAATCCAGGCCCATATCCAGCAGGAATTGCAGGCGTGCCGAGATCTCTTTGAGCAACTGGCGCGCTATCAAACCTTCACGTTCTGAAAGTCGCACCTCGACCAGCAGCCCATGCGGATCGCTGGAAGTCTGAGTATCAGACACTAACTCCTGGAAAAACCGCTGTGCTTGTGCAATGGAGAGGTGTGTCACCTGCGCAATAGTGTGCCCACCAACCGTGACTGACAACGCTTCCGGCTTGAGTCGAGTGCCACAACAATCAGGGCAGATGCGTACGGATACGTAGCTTGCAATCTCCTCGTCCCCAACTACCCGTAGGGGCCGCGGCATTGAAAAGCGCGAGGCATTCGAGGCTTCGCTGCCCATCGCCGATTGATTGGCTGCCTGTTCGGGATCAATAGTTTGTGGCATGCCAAGACCGGTACAGGTAGGGCAGGCGCCATGTGGGCTATTAAAGCTAAAGGTGTGTGGCGCTATTTCCGGTAGACTGATCCCACAAGAAACACAGGTCGGGTGTTCAGAGAACAGTATCTCATCGCCCCCAATGATCGACACCAGTACGATACCACCGCCGAGCGAGAGCGTCGTTTCCAGCGAGTCCGTCGCCCGTTGGCGGAATGATGGGTCAATCTCCTTAGGGATGACCAGCCGGTCAACCACCACTTCGATCGTATGTTTTTGCTGCGTATCCAGCTCGATCTCGTCGCTCAGATCAGCAATTTTGCCATCGACACGCACGCGCACATAGCCGGAGCGGCGCATCTCATTAAAGACAGGTTCATACGCGCCTTGATACTCCTTGACCAACTGCGCAAGCAACATGATACGCGAACCCTCAGGCAGTTTGAGGACCGCGTCAACCATGTGCTGGACAGTCTGCTGGCTGATCTCGCGCCCACACTTTGGACAGTGCGGATGACCAATACGGGCGTATAACAGACGCAGGTAGTCAAAGATCTCCGTCACCGTTCCGACCGTCGAACGCGGGTTCTGAGTTGTCCCTTTCTGGCCGATCGCAAGAGCTGGGGACAAGCCATCGATAGAATCGACATCTGGCTTCTCCATGCTCTCCAGGAACTGCCGTGCATAGGTCGACAATGACTCGACATAGCGACGCTGTCCTTCGGCAAAAATGGTATCAAAAGCGAGGCTACTCTTGCCCGAACCCGAAAGACCCGTAATGACCACGAGCTTATCACGGGGAATGGTCACATCGATGTTTTTGAGAGTATGTGCACGAGCACCGCGAATACTAATTTTATCTTGAGGCATACAACTACACCACCCATTTCCTCAACTTCAAAAGAGCATTTTTCTGGCTGTCATGTGTGGACGACTATTTTTGATACGAACGTTCAATATGCGCTACATTTCTCGTATCTTCAAGTGATTGCGAGATAGCGCGATGGGGAAGCTCCCATTACAAATAGAAGAAGTGTGGACATGCACTCTTTAGAAGAAAACAACCGAGAGCGCTGCCTTTATTCCCGCTGGGACTGTGTTGGGACAATGCCCTGTGCTGGCTACTTAGCACAGCTGTTTCCAGAAAACGATTGGTTTTTCGGACAGATGTGCTAAGTATGTTTTGTGTAAAATAAAAGGGGCTCATCCCAAGATTTGGGGAACAGTGCCTGCTTGTTTTCAAGAACAAGGAGTTGAAAGGGGAAGAGGAAGCGAAGAAACGCTGATAGTCCAAAGAGCAGGGAGTGACCGGCAACTACACAGCGTGGAGCACTTTCACGCGTAGCAGGTCGAGATGAGCGCGACCACACATTTGGCGTTTCAGAAATTTGAGCCGGTTGACCTGTCCTTCCGTCGTGCCATTACTCCACTCCGAAGAGAAAGCGGCGCGAACAGCGGCATAATCGCGACGTATCCCGTTGACAAAACTGCTGAGTTCAGTCACGTGGCACGCTTTGGCTCGGTTGAGCCAGGAGTCCAATGCCTCCGCCTGGCGGTCTTTGAGCATGGTCACAAACTCCTGGCTTAGGAGGGAGACGGCACGGAGGTCCTCGTTGAGGTTCATCTGCTCAAGCTGTTGCTGTTGAGCCTGAGTCCGCTTGGAAGGCGGTAAGATCATCAGGAAGGATGCGCCGCGCGAGGAAAGACGGCGTTTGTTGGGCTTAGGGGCAAGGCGCTGTTTACGCGGAAGGCCTTGCCGGAACCTGGGCGGCAGGTCTATTCGCCACTCACCAAGCACCTGTCTGAGTAGGGATTCTGAGCCGGTGTAGCCACGTTCCTTGATCTCAACAAACAACCGCGAGTTGGTATGCGCTCCAGCGTTCCAGCGTTGGCGCAGATACCCCAGATAGGGATCGAGCTTGCTCTTGCCAGGCGCCCGCAGTCCAGAGCCAGGGGCACGTTCTGGGAAGCCGTCGGAGGAAAGATATCGCTGGACAATGCGCCGGCTCATCTGTACCTCACGAGCGATCGCTCGTTGTCCCATTCCTGCTCGGTGCACCGCCAGCACGTGCTCATAGCGAGCCAGGCGCTTGTCTCGGCTGATCTTCTGCTTGCGTTCCGCGTCGGTCAAGGAACCAAGCTCCAGCTCTTGACCCATCAGCGTCTGTGGCACTGCTGGCCGAACCTGCTCCTGATCAGTTCTCTCAGTAGGCGGAGCGCCTGCTGAAACGGTACGTGTTCCGGTGCCCATGTGATCATGGAGAGATCCTCCGCCACCCTGATCGCTGGGAGACACGGCTTTGAGCGGGAGGTCCTCAAGCTCTGGGAAACAGGGACGCTTACGATCCAAGAAGCGTTGCAGGTTTTGCATCAGGTGATAGTGGTCCGCCACCTGGGTGGCATGAGGCAGCGCCCGCTTCACCGCATCCGCATAGGCCCTGGCTCGGTCTCGGCTGACCACTTCAATTTCTTGGTGACTTTTCAGCCAGGGTCAGACCGCTTCAGCCGTGCGGTCTGGCAAGAGATCGAGCGGCTTGCCTGTCTCAAGGTTGACCAGAATGGTTCCGTAACTGTCCCCACGCCTGATGGCGAAATCATCTATTCCCAACACCCGCACCTCTGCATCGGGCAAGTCCTCATTGGCTTCTCGCCCCTGGTGGCGCGCCTCTTCCCGCAATCGTGCCCGTCGCAACTCGGCTACCTCTTCAGGGACCCGTTCCAGGATCAGGCGCACCGGTAACCGGCCTGCAGTGGGCAGGATCACGCCCATTTCTACCCGTTCTCCCACCTGTTGGGGCAAGATGCCGCGCAGGTCAATCCGATGGCCCCGGCGGGTCTGCAAGCGCGTTTTGGGCAGCAAACGACTCAGGAAAGAGCGTTTGCCAGCGGCTTTGCCAACCACGTGCCGCAAGCGCTGACCACTCGCAAAGCCCAAATCGGCCAGATACAGTCCTGCCGCTGGAACGTCATCGAGAGACAAGGGACTCCGGGTATCGGTATGGCGTCCCTGGGTTAGCACTGGGCCTTCCATCGTCCCGTTGCGCAGGTCCAAGCGCACAAACAGTTTGACACTGGCTGCAGCACTCGCGCTCCCTTCTTTCCTGCCGCTGCCCTGCCAGACAGAGGCCAGTTCCCTGGGCAAGGCAATGGTGCTGCTGTCTTCCAGCAGCACCGCTGAGAAGGGGCGCAAAAACGGCAAGGTCTCCACCAGGCTGTGGCGCAAGTGGGCCTGCACTAGCCGGGTGAGGATCTGAAACAGCATCTGGGCGGCCTCGGGCGTGAACCGCTGGTGCAGGCCACTGGCGGTAATCTGCACCAGGCGTCGCCCGGCCACCTGCGTGAGCCCATCCAGGCTGATCTCGGGTTCCTGCCACCAGCCAAAGAGAAGCGTTTGGATGAAATCGGCTCCACTGAGCGCTCGCTCGCGTTGCTGCCAACCTGTCTCTCGACCCAAGCGGTTAGCTTCTTCTTCCAGGACTTCTCCCAAGATCTGGGCAATCTGTGCTAAACTTGACATAACTCCCTCCATCAAGATGAGTATCAAACGTTTTCGTTCTATGATGGCATAGGGAGCTTTCTTTGTCATCTTCTCTTAACTTAATGCCTATGGACCGGTTTCCGATGCCCATCCACATAAAAAGAGGAGCAGGATGTTTCTCGACTCCTTCCCCCTTTTGCTGGTTTCTTAGGTTATCCGTTCGAAAAATGACGAGTGCCCTCCACTTAGAGCACCCTTTAGCCCATAAAGGATCTCATGTTGCTATCAGTGTACATCTTTATTTTAAGCTACCTTGCGGTGATCACTGGAAATTGACCTTTTGGTAGGAAAGTGTAAAACTTTATATTAAACATACAAAAACATGTCCATAAAGAATAAAGTCGTGGACTCAGAGCCATCATTTTACGTGCATCAAGGGCTCTTTCGGGCGAAATAAAGTTGTGGACTGGAAAACATAGTGTTTTTGGCGAAACTTTGGTTCGAAGAATAAAGTCGCGGACTCAGGCTCAATCCAATCAAAGAAAAAGAATGAGGAGGGCTATCATTGCAACCCATTTTTTAGAACGGATATCCCAATAGCCCGCACAGGGGAATGTCCTATACTAGGAGGCCGGTCAAACTGACTGAAGAGACCAGAATGAGTAGAATTCTAAGCGAGGAAAGAGCAGAAAAGGATGAGCAGCACGAAATTATCGGAGGTCTTACCGATAAATATGGCATCAACTGGCAGGTGAATATCGAGGCGAAGAAGGAGTAGGCAGTTGTGAGGTCCGAGTACGTATCCCACCGGAAAACAACGAGAAGGAAGTACCTGACAACCTCGTCTTTCTGCCTTCATCTCTCGCACTCGCATCACTTTGTCTCTGGCAAGGGTGCATTGAGAAATGCGGTGATCATCGAGGCCAGCCACTGGTCGCGGTCGGCGAGCGTCACATGCGTCGTGCCGGGAAGTATGGCAAGCTGGGAACGCGGCAGACCGACAAGATCGCCTGCTACGCCGCCGCCGAGCAGGCGAAACATCTCGACAACATGTTCCGGGCGCACGATATCAGAGTCCCCGATGATGAGCAGGGTGGGCGCTTTGATCGAGGCAATGGCCTTGCGCGGCCAGCCGAGGGTCGCGCGGTCGAGATCCGTTATCTTCGCGACTAGCCGGTGCCAATGTTCCGGATGCGGCGCGATACTGGCATATGCCTGCTGGAACGGGGAGCCATCCGGGTCTGCGGGTTTCATGACATCGCCTGCCGCCAGGAGTTCAGGGTAGAGGCCGTCGCGGCTATAGCTAGTACCCCCTGCCCAGATGAGTTTACGCACCAGGGCGGGAGAGCGGAGAGCGACCTCCAGGGCAACCGCGCCCCCCGAGCTATAGCCGAAGAAATCGGCCTGCTTGATCCCCAGATGACGCAGGAGAGCGGTGGTGTCCTGCGCCCATTGCTCCAGACTGAACGGGCGATCGATGTCGGCTGTGTGCCCATGTCCCTGCTGCTCGACCGCCATCATCCGCCGCGTCGAGGAAAGCTTCGGCAGCACCTTGCCAAACGAGGTGCCAATGGTCGAGAGATTGCCGTGCAGCAGCACCAGCGGGCGACCGCTACCGTGTATCTCGTAGTACATCTCCAGACCGTTCACGGGAACATAGCCACTCTCGACGAGAGTGCTCGAATGATTCTGTGTTGTCATCAGACCTCCGCCTGCGGAGATCCCTGTCCTTCTAGACATGGGGAGGAAGCAGGCGTTCCTTGTTTGCTGGCATGGGTCGGGTGGCTCCCCTTGCCTTTTTTCTGCGGTTGCCCTGCGACCAAAAAGGAGCGCCATGCCACCCAGGTCAGGACTCGACAGTCCCTGGCTTTTGCGCCCTGCGTCAGTCGCTTGTTGGTGCGATACTCGTGCAGGCTGATGGTCTGCCGCTTGCGATCGACCCCACCGACGCTACAGAGCCCGTACTTCGGGTGCCTGACCAGCGTCCCGCGTTTGAGGCCGAGCGAACGACTCCCACCGTAGGGTTTGCGCTCCCCGCCTTTGGAGGCCTGCAAGCGGTGCAGTTGGCGGCGGTGCAACCGGGCGGGAACCACATACCAGAGCCGGGTACAGGTCGGGTACACCGCCCCACTCACCGATGCCGCCAGCGACCAACTATCCACGGCATGGCTCTCGAAAGACTGCTTGCTCTTGCTCTTCGTCTTCTTGAGTCGGTACCGCTCCCGCAGCTCCCTCGTCTCCCATCCTTGCCGGGTAGAAACCGCCAGCCCCATCTCCCGCAAAAGACGGTACAGGTGTTCCTTGCCGACCTGCACCGGGCTGAAGGAGCCGTTCCACTTGCCGCCCTTGCCCTGTCGGGTCACGGCCTGCACGTCCTCGACCACCACATCGGCGAGCGGGAGGATGGTCGTGAGATGGGCGATGATCCGCGCTTTGGCATCCCAGCGGCTGCGCGTCGAGGGCGGGATGCGGTTCTTCCGGTTCAAGCGATTGTCGACCCGCTTGGGTCTGCGCCACTTGCGGTGCCGCCTCGTCCGGCGCATGGTGCGTCTCACCTCCACCGCCTCTTTCACGTGATCGGGGGTTTCGGCCATGAGGTTGAGGACCGTCTCTTTGGGACCGACCACGCTGTAGCCCTCGAACTTGCTGCCGGGGTCGATGCCCGCGGCGAGCGGCTGGTTGTCCGGCTCCTGCACGTAACAGAGTTGCACGTAGAACAGCCCTAACTTGCTGCGCTTGGGGC
>Ga0207684_10007146_pt1 | contig 10089 bp, 9 predicted proteins | sample KBSK5501metaG_FD_184342 | JGI IMG/M metagenome (GOLD analysis project Ga0207684, IMG submission 184342) | Corn, switchgrass and miscanthus rhizosphere microbial communities from Kellogg Biological Station, Michigan, USA - KBS K5-50-1 metaG... | ecosystem: Host-associated > Plants > Roots >... | reverse complement strand
ATGATGGAAACCTCTTTCCAAGGCATTTACGTTCCTCCTATTGCAGGAACTCTACGCCTCCAAAATGTGTTCACCATGTCCCCGAACAGGTGTTTAGGATGTCTCCGGTCTATACACCTTCCTGACCACGAGCTGATTGCACTTGGACCTATGAACGAGATTGAAAGGCTCTCAAGCAGCATTTAATGAGTCTGATGGAAGTCTCGAAGTCAGGAAGGCGGGCTTGCCCCCGCTCCTTCATGAAAACTTCGCATGCTCGAGCAGCAAGAGTCCGATAGAGACAAGCGCCAAGGCATACATCACCGGATGAATATCTCGCCGCCGGCCAACAATCAAATACAGGCCAACGTGGGAGATGAAACCCCAGAGAATTCCCTGCGTGATTGAGAAGGTGAGCGGGATCAGAATTATCGTCAGGAACGCTGGCAGACCCTCTTCAATTTTCGAGAACGTAATCTTTCCTACGCTGCGAAACATCGACGCGCCCACCAGTATCAGCACCGAAGCTGTTGCATAAGCAGGCACCATTCCCGCCAGGGGCGCCAGAGAGAAACATGGCAGAAAACAAAGCGCGGTAAACACCGAAGTCATTCCGGTGCGCCCGCCCATGTTGATGCCCGCCACGCTCTCGATATAAGCAGTGCCGGAGGATGTTCCGGCCACGCCCGCTCCGAGCGTGGCAAACGAGTCGACAATCAAACCCTGCTTCAGGTTTTTTGGATGACCGTGTTCATCGAGCAAGTCGGCGGCGTGCGCCACACCAATGAAGGTAGAGATCGAATCAAACAGGTCGGTAAACAGGATGCCGATAATTGCCGGCAGCAGAGACAGTTTCAAGGCGCCGAGAATATCCAGTTTGAAAAGGACAGTTTTGAAATCAGGCGCGCTGAAAAGTTTATCCGGCGCTTTCACCAGGCCAAGCGCCCACCCGGCAAGCGTGGCGAAGACTATGCCGGCGAGAAACGCGAGCGCGCTCTTACGCGTGAGCAACCAAACCGAGATCGCCGTGGCGATGATCGTTAGCAAGGCCGGTACGCCAAGCGTTCCCAACTTAACGAAGGTTACCGGATCCGGAGCGATCAGTCCTGCGTTCTTAAGACCGATAAACGTCAGAAAAATACCGATACCGGCTGCGGTGGCGAGTCGTAGTTCAGTAGGAATTGCTTTTGCGATCGTTTCGCGGACGGGCGTCACGGATATGATGAGGAACAGGACGCCGGCCCAGAATACAATTCCCAGGGCCACCTGCCACCAGATCTTCTGCGTGAGAATTATTGTGAACGTGAAGTAAGCATTGATGCCCATGCCGGGCGCGACCGCAAAAGGCAGCCTGGCATAGAGGCCCATGAAGAGCGTCATGACAAAGCACACCAATACCGTCGCGGTGAGCACGCCACTGAAAGCCATGCCGGTTCCGGGGGTCGAAAGAATTGAAGGATTCACCACCACGATGTACGACATCGTGAAAAACGTGGTGAGGCCGGCGATGGCTTCGGTGCGGAGGCTGGGCTTGAGGCTTTCGGCTGCGCTCATCTTTACTAGGCTGCGGACGCCTTCGCCCACGTCTTTGCAAGTGGCTATAAGAACCCGGCTGGAACTTATCGAGTCTAATTGAGCAAATACGCAGGCGCAACCGAAGCACGCTTGCGCTCGCAGAAATCTAAACTCGCGTCTCCCGCCGCGTTATATAGCCCATTGCGGAAGGCATGAGCTGGCAGGATTGCCTTCATTTGCACGTTGGTTGTACAGAATACTTCTCCAGCGCAATAATGCACGTAGGATTTCGTCAAGAGCGTTACGCACTCACTTTCACCAATGGATCCGCTCCTGAAAAGCTTCATTTCTGAGCACACTGCTGAGTATGTCCTTGTGCCCGACCTTGTCCGTCGCCTAGCCCCGGACTTTCTAGAAGTCATTCCGATTTTCTTTTGGGCGACACGGGAAGGCAATTCGACCGCAGCTATGACCATGTTCGAAACGTCCGTCCGGATCCTCAGCGCCTTTGCACGTCGTCCCAAAATTTGGGGCGAGGATCGCATCATGATGAAAATCAACCCAGAGCTCGTGCAGTATTCTCGAGTTAGCGCTGATGCTGGTATCCCTGTGCTGGCAGGTGTTCCACTTGTGTCGGCACTCTCCCAACTGAGACTCTTCTCAAAATGTTCTTGGTTTGAACTGTCAGCTTGGCATGGTACTAGTGTTGAGCCTTATGTCGAGGTCATGCTTGATGGAAAAGGGGTTTCAGAGCAATGTGCGGGAAATCAATTGCCCACACCCTTGTGCGATAAGCGAATCAGAGAGATTGCCGGCCGCAGTCGAGTCATTTCTTGGGCAATTGCGGTTGCGACAATTCGTGAAATCCGACGCCAGCAGTCAGAGTACACCCACTATCCTTTTTTTGGCGGATACAAGCCGTTTCATCTCGTGCTTCCCGTCGCGTAGGGCTTGACCTCAATGTTAGTCGCAATGTTATAAGGCGTGCCACTGATGCCGCAGGATTGGGCCCCTAGTTGCAATGGTTGCGGCTATCGCGGCTCTATTCACGTCGACTATTTCTGTGAAATCTCGCATTTGGCCACGTATACCACGGCTCCTCAGAGAGGCGAGGATTGTTTCCGCCTCTGTCAAGAGAATCTCGTGGGCACTTATCGTATCTTCGAAACTACCTTTGAGACTCTCATCTACTTGGAGCTTTAGCGAAGATAGGTAATAACGAAATGCCGCGCCTTCAGAAAGTCCAACCGTCGAGGGTTGTTCTCCACCGAATAAATTGGCCACACGTGGATCCATTACCGTCGGCGCCAACATATCCAAGACGCCTACGCGTTTCGCGATATCCAGAAAAGGCAGCTTGTACTCAGAGAGGGCTCGAGGACAGTAATACCATATCGCTCGTTGTCTGATTTCTTCCTGGTAGGACAGCTGAAATTTTTCGGGAGGGAAAGATCGGACATTCATCCAGGTCCCAGATGCAATAGCGTCGGCTTTGGCAATCGCGGCAACAATCATCTGGTGATTAGAGTAGCCCACTATTACCTTTCCGCCGTTTAGCTTAAGTCCTGCAATGATGTCGACCAGATTAGAGAGCCAAGCGGGATCGTCGACAAGATAATTGCCCTTAGGATGCTGCACTACCAAATAATAGCTATCGGCTTTGAAATTCTCTGCATGCTCCAACAGATGTTCAACTTGCGTTTCCATGCGACAGGCTTCTGCCGAGAGGGCGATCGTCTGGCAGAGCGGCCTTCCGAACGACACAGCTTGCGCTTCTTCAAGAACAGCCGCCTGAGTGGCAAGCCAGTCATCTGTTACTTCTTGGGCAAGTAATCCGGGCAGAACCGCTTGGTCAGTACCCAACTCATCGTTCAAAGCCTTCAAATCCGACATGAGCTTCGCAAGCTCTGGCCCGCCGAAGAAGCCCCCAGTCGAATAGGCTTTGGGCCAGAAGTCATGTGCCACTAGCCTCTCATGGTCCGCGTGAGGTAGATAGAATTGTGGATCAAACAACACCTTGCCGTTGGGTAGGGATCTAATAGAATTGGACAACCGCTGACATTGGTCAGATGTGAGATCTCTAGGACTAAGGATCACGGTTCCACCTTCCCACTCCTCGACTAACTCACGACAAAGCGCCATCATGCCGTAACCAAATTGAAGATAAAGTTCCATGGACAGAATCTCCTCAATATAAAGAGCCTCAAGCTTTTGTTTGAGCTTTCAAAATATCCTTCATCCAGACTAGCGCGTCGCCAACGTTCGACGGACGGTGATCTCTTCGTCGTTGGGTCAACGAGCTTACTAGATCCGTCAAAGAATTGGCGGCCTCACATCCTAGGTGCAACGGCGGTATTAGGTTGTTCTCAAGGCGGCGCAAGATTTCAAATTGGCTAGCGGCGCCGTCTATAAAGGGTTGTACACCCGTGGCGCACTCAAAGAACGTTACTCCGAAAGCAAACAGATCAGCCCGAGCATCTATCTCACTCTGCACGTTTCTAATTTGTTCCAAGGGAGCATACCCCAAAGTGAATTTTCCGAATGGTAGTGTCAACGGAGTAAGCGGACTCATACTCAGATTTCGGGCAATTCCAAAATCGATTAGCCAGTAATTACCAAGATGATCGACGATGATATTCTCAGGTTTTACGTCTCGATGAACGATGTGTTCGTCTTCCGCAGCAGACAAGGATTCAAGCATTTGAATGCCGAATTTGAGTAATTCGTCTATTGGTAATGGACCGTTTTGCAAGCGTTCGCGCAATGTTATTCCCATAATGCGCTGCTCCCTGATCCAAATGCATGATCCCATCGGAGTATCTACACGCCCGACCGCCAGTATTTTCGGCACTCTGGAGGAGGCTATTTGTTGTACGGCTAATATTTCGCGTCGTACGCCTTCCGGATCTTGAAAGGGGTGGATAATCTTCAAGACCACATCTCCCTCGGTAGGATGCGTAGCTGAAAAGACGAGTTTCTGGCCTCCCTGCCCCAGCGGCTGAATACTACTGAGATCCGGGAATAGGCTATTTATCCATGAGAAAGTGTTTTGAGTTTGCATAAGCCCATGAGGACTGTGTCCAGATCTTCCATGCCCATTCGTTGAACAGCCATGATGCGTAGGATACAGGTTTAGATGTGGTCGAAGGGAGGTTGAGCCTAAGCTTAGTAGCGCCAGGTCCCCAAACCCGGACCCCAAGATCGCGTGCCTCTGAGACCATGCTGGCACTTGCCGGCATCTGTGGAAGCAAAACGTGAGAGGAAGTCGCAAACCATCGATTTAGAAATGCCTGACGAAGAGCCATACGCCACGCGCTAACTTTGGCTTCAATCGCAAAGATATGTCTGACTGCATAGAGGTCGCTCAACGGGCATGACGAAATCACTCCATGATTAATGGTAACCATTTCTGCCGCTTCCAGTCTCTCGATAGAACCAGCAGCTCGATTGCCAAACAAGTTCTCGATCGAGGCGGTGTCGATGTTGCCACTATGGGCAATTTGGTGCATCACGCGAAAATCTGACCTTCGTAGTGACGCTCTGTTTTCGGTCCATCTTTCTGCTGTTGGCAAATGCCAGATGACGCCGACCAAATCTGGAGACCCAGTTTCGAGTCGCGGTTCTTTGAAGAAGGTGAGTTGAAGGTCAGGCTGGCTTTTGCTGCTCAGTTTTGCAAGAAAACTGCGAATGAAATCTTCTTCCGGTCCAGGGCGCGACGTTCTAAATCGAAGACCAATATTCGTGAAGTCGAATTTGGAGTCGACCAAGTTGTAAGACCAAGTTTCAGGGAGGTGGCTGTCGGTCATACGCGTGGCCTAGATTGTGGATGTTGACGTCTCGGGAGGGATAGTACAGATTCCGTTCTTCACCGTCAACCGCCACCCACTGCCGTATCGAATGCACCACAGGCGTCACTTTGAGCTAGTTTGAGCGCGCCGCGTTCGCAGTGAACCCCCGCGATTTATGGCCCGATCTAAATCACTTTGCCGTAGTCAGCGATGGTGCAGGCCGGCTCGCCATTGGCTCGCCTCGCGCCTGCCGTTAGTTCACTGGTAGATCTCTTCGCGGTCAGGATGCGACGATGCCTCCGCCAACCGTTTCGCCCGCACATAGTCAGAGACATGCTCGCCATATTTTTCTACGAATGGCTTCAGGTAGTCGGTGCCGCGCACAATCCCGCGGCACTTCCGAGCGCCACAATGACAGACAAAATCGTCCATCGCCTCGTTGTAAAACGTGGCGTAGTCCATCGTGATCTCTTCGCCGGCTTTAATGTCGCGACGCGCGACCATGTCCAGGCCTTCCAGCCAGGCGTTTGGATCGCAGGAATGATTGATGGGCTTCCAGTGTTCCGGATCGGGACTCCAACTCACAAAAACCTCATCCGTCAACGGGTAGGCATACTCTGAAAACCAGCGTTGTTGTTCGGGGTTCCAGTTTTCGCGCACATGTTCCTGACTTACCAGGACGTGCGGCTGTTCTTCGTGTGCATCGATGAGTTGGCCCGCATAGATATTTTCCAATGCATACATTCCATAGCGACTCTTGTGGTCGAGGGCCAGGTGCCAATTCTTGTGGGCGCGCTGCTGTCGTTTCAGCGCGGCCCGGATAATTTTTTCAAAGAAGTCGCGATGGCCCCAAGGCTCATGCATCAGAATGAGGTCGGCGCTGCCGGCCGATTCTTCCAACGGGTATGCGACGTCGCAGTTGGGATTGATCTCGAGGAGGAAGAGTTCACCCTCGGCATTCATACGAATGTCGCAGCGGCCGTAGCCGGCGCCGTTCAAGCCAATGAACAATTTGCGCGACATGTCTTCCAGGCGTTCAGCCAGCTCGTCATCTTCACACTGGACGCAGGACATCGCGGCGTAGTCTTTCCACTTCATGTCGAAATGTTTGAACGAGTCGCCGCTGGGAAAGCAAAACTCAACCGGCCGGTAAGTGAAAGGCTTTAGAGGATCGTCGGCATTCTCGACCACCAGCACGCTAAATTCCCGCCCGTCGATGAATTCTTCGATTAGCGAGGCCCCGAAAGCCGCAATCATTTTCCGCGCCTGCTTGCGCAGGGCAGCGGGTCTTTCCACGCGCGAATCCCTGGTCAAACCGATGCTGCCGTAGCTATTTGGGTGTTTGGCGATCATGGGGAATCGCAATGTCCGGGCTGCCACTTCGATGCTGGCGTCGTCCTTTGCCAACACATAGGCTGGGGCCTTGATACCCCAGAATTGGCAGACTTTCTTCATGGTTTCGCGCGTGGGTTCGTAGAAAGTTGAAGTCGCGCCAGTGAATGCCATACCCAGCCGTTCCATTGTCTGCACGATTTCAATGCCGGCGCGATCTTCGTCCCAGGCACCGTCACATAAGTTAATGAAGACGTCGAAACCACGTCGCGAAAGCTCGATGATCTGCCGCACGCCTTTCGCCTTGTCGATGTATGCGGTTTCACATTCGTGGCCTTCGAGGTGGCGAAGCACGTCGGAGAGCGGATCGTAATCCTTCATCGGGCTGTCGGAGTTTTCGTAGGAAGGATCAAGAATGCAAATTTTCAAGGGCGTTACCTCGTCAGATCAGAATTCAGGACTCAGAATTCAGAAGTCAGAATCGAGCAGGGTTCATCACTCATCACTCATTGCCCATCACTTCCGTAAGTTCGTTACGCGCACTTTACTCCAACAATGCCAAGCTGAAAACAACTATCTTCCGCTTGCGACGGTTTTATTTGAGCGTCATGGGTGACGTGCAGCGCTTCGATTTGTTTTCGGGCGGTAGTCCACGAAGCGGACGAATGATATTAGCCCAGCGATTCATCGCTGGGATCAAAGTCTGAGTTTCAATCGGAGTCCGTTGAGCAGACGACTGAATCCATCGTCCACTTAAGACTTCAGGAAGGCTCGTTTAAGAGATCAGTCGTCCGCTTCGCGGACTCAAAACACTTTCCTCGGCACCGATCCCAGCAGTGAACTGCTGGGCTACTATCATTCGTCCGCTCGGCGGACTCGGCAGACCCTCACAATTGCTCTATTCTTTCAGAGTTTATGACTTTCAATCTCATTGACGTTGTCCTCGTAGCGATTGTGCTGCTCAGCGTATTTAACGGCTGGCGGCGCGGCTTTATCCTGGGCGTACTCGATCTGCTGGGTTGGGCTTTGGTCCTCTTTGCCGGCCTGCGCTTTTATCAACCGCTGGCCAGGTGGCTCGGTTCGCACGTTAGTTTGTGGTCAGAAGTTTGGAACCGTCCCTTTGCGTTCATTCTTATCGCCGTACTCGTGACCGTGGCCGTTCAATTCCTCGGCAAAGCGCTGCTCCGGGGCGTATCGAAAGATACGCATGAGGGGTCATTCAATCGCGCGCTTGGTGTTCTACCCGGCATCGCAAATGGCTTAATTACCGCTGCTCTCGTTGCCGCATTCATGCTTGCAATACCCTTGAACAAAGGGTTGCGAGAGCGCGCGCGGGAGAGCGTCATCGCAAACCGTCTCGCCATCTACGCAGAACGCCTGGAAGCAAAACTTCACCCCGTTTTTGCCGAGGCCGTCGCTGAAACGCTAAACCTACTAACGGTACAACCTGAATCGCACGAGCGCGTCAACTTGCCTTACAAGGTTGCGAATTCGCGTCCCAGGCCGGATCTGGAAGCGCAGATGTTGGTGCTGGTAAACAAGGAGAGGGCCACAGCGGGCTTACGACCCCTGGCTCCGGATCCGGAATTGACTGAGGTAGCCCGCCGGCATTCGGTGGACATGTTCGCCCGCGGCTACTTCGCCCATGACACGCCTGAAGGTCTTGACCCGTTCGCACGCATGCGCGAAGCACACGTCCGTTACCTTACTGCCGGCGAAAACCTGGCGCTCGCCCCAACACTGCAAGTCGCACACAGCGGTCTAATGAACTCACCAGGCCACCGCGCCAACATCCTGAACTCGCAATTCGGGCGCCTCGGCATCGGCATCATGGATGGCGGCATCCGTGGGTTGATGGTGTCGCAGGAATTTCGTGATTAGAACTTCGCTTCCGCACGGACAAATAATGCGGATAACAACCGCCGGTTCTTACTTGCCTTCCTAATCGCGGCTGTGTTCAATTCGGTGGTCTCGGTCTCTGTGGTGAATATAAACGCTAAGCACACACTCACCACAGAGACACAGAGAACACGGAGGTTTCACAGAGAGAACTGAAATCAGAAAAACATCGGTAGGATTTATTTTCCGCCTACTGCCTACTGCCTACTGCCTACTGCCCATGACCCAACGCACCCGCACAATCACCTGGGACGATCCAATAGCTCTCGCAAAAGCCGCCGCCGGATTATCGGGACTTGAATACCTGCATAAGATTGTTTCCGGCGAACTGCCGCCGCCACCCATCGGTTTGCTGATGGGTTTCCGCATTGCGGAGATCAGTAAAGGCCGAGCCGTCTTTCTCGTCACGCCGGCTGAGTTTCACTACAACCCGATTGGCGTCGTGCACGGCGGCGTAGCAGCGACCTTACTCGACTCCGCAATGGGCTGCGCCGTTCACTCAACGCTCCCTGCCGGCGCGGGCTACACGACGCTGGAGATCAAGGTCAACTATATCAAGGCAATGTCAGTGGAGGCGGGCGAGGTGCGTTGTGAAGCGAACACGATTTATGTCGGCGGCCGCACCGCCACAGCCGAAGGAAAGATTCTCGACGCAAAGGGCAAACTCTACGCCCACGGCACCACCACCTGCCTCATCTTCCGGCAGTAAGGTGGCGGATCTTCTCTCTCACCGCGTCGCGCCTTTCATTATTTCAGCATGCTCCTCCAGGATCGCGGTGGTTGTTTTCGGGTCGGGTTCCAGGTTCCAGTCGTCGTGGTCCCAGGTGCCGCCAAGAATTATCCCGTCACGGCGCGGAAACATGTATGCACCGGCGGCGAGGTAGGAGTAGTCAACTTCAGGCTGCGGCAGCAACACTTCAAGTTGGCCGCGCACCGGAATCAGTTTCTCGTCATTGAACAATGCTCTGGCTCCGAGACCGGTGCAGTTGAAGATCACGTTCTCGCGCAGCCGTGCCACCTCTTCGCGAGTCCGAAACTCCTTAACGACCACTTTGCCGCCGGCAATATAGAAATCGCGCAGCAAAGCGCGCAGGTAGGTGTGCGGCTCAATCAACATCGAGGTGAACTGTCGCGTGTAAGGGAAACCAAAATAACTCTCTGCACCGCGATAAGTTTCGGTTTGCGGATATAGTTGCGCGCCGCCCAGAAGCTCGCGCTGCAACGATGCTTCATGCCTGATCAACTCGTAAGTCTCCGTCCAACGCACGCCATACTCCGGCCCCACCAGCGTTTGAAAAGCCCGATGAGAAATTTGGCAGGCCAGCCGAAACTGCTCGGTAAATTTCGCTGTCGCATTTTCCGGATCGAACACGGATGACGGATACCACCAGGCGCCCGCGACGTTTGAAGTCGTATCAGGCGGCAAATTCTTCGCGTAGATGGTGATGTTTCCGGTGCCATCCGGAAAGCGTTGCTGCAGCAGGCGCGCGGTTGAGAGTCCGCTCACGCCACAACCTAGCACGGCAAAACTAGTATGACGGTTTCGCGAGGTCGCACGTGCCGATCTCGCTTGTAT
>Ga0207684_10007142_pt1 | contig 10092 bp, 9 predicted proteins | sample KBSK5501metaG_FD_184342 | JGI IMG/M metagenome (GOLD analysis project Ga0207684, IMG submission 184342) | Corn, switchgrass and miscanthus rhizosphere microbial communities from Kellogg Biological Station, Michigan, USA - KBS K5-50-1 metaG... | ecosystem: Host-associated > Plants > Roots >... | reverse complement strand
TTGTTTCCCGTGGCAGACTCAGCTAAGCAAGAAGCGCGACTTTCTACCGATCTTGTTCCCCGTGCGTGTGTGAGACACAGCCTGCTTCCCTGCGAGCAAGGGAAGAGGAAAAAGACATGCCCAAGACTCCTCTCGGGTCTTGGGCATGATCGCGGAACCGACCGGAACCGACGGGTGTCGGCTACGCTGTCACCAATTTTATACCTCTTCCTGGCCCCGTCGGGCACACTGTATCAACAGGTGCAACACCTGCTTGCTGAGGATGAAACAGCTGAGGGAAGCCATCCTCCTGCTGTGATCAAGCACCGCCGGCCAGGGCCAAAGCATCCGGCATACGGCATTCCCGCTTCCCACTGGTCAACAGTGGTGCATCGTGTGGTGGAGCAGAAAGAACCGCTCCGCACCGTGGCAGCAGCGTATGGTGTCTCTCATGAAACGATCCGTCGCATCCTGCTTCATGTCCACAAGCAGTGTGGACAGCCAGAAGCGTAATTGTACAGGTACTTTTCCTCCGAATGAGGCACGATGACATCCTGGCCGCAAGAGAGCTTGCGGATGCGCGTGGTCGCCACCTGCACCTCGACCTTTCCTTGCATCTTCCCTGCGCAGTGTCAGCAGGTGCAGGGAAGGGACGCAGATGGGCCACTGTGCGCTGCTGGTCCCATCGGCACACAACCAGCGTAGCACAGGAGGGCGGTATGACAATGGGTAGCACCTGGACCGGGGACGGGAAAAGGCGGCAACACTACAGTTGCACTTAGAAGCTGAGCAATAACGTAGGGAAGCAAACAGAAAAAACTTCAGCATCTTCCCTTTTCCATGTGAGACTCTAGAGGGAGAATCACCACCTTCAGAGACCACAGAGAAAAGGAGAAGAAGATGAAGCTTTCTCAAGATACCACAGGCGATGGAGTCGGCACGACGGCCAGCCAGGTTGCCCAGTGGGCATTGGCCTTAAGGCAACTGCATGCCCGCATCGCCCCTCGCTTTGCCCGAGCCGAACCACGTCAGCGCGTCCTGCGTTACCTGCAAGGATTGCTCAGCAGCGTCGAGCGCAAAAATGGCTGGCAATTGGCCGAACAGGCTCGAGAAGGCAGCCCCTATGGCATGCAGCGCCTGCTCTCCAGCGCCGTCTGGGATGCTGATCTAGTGCGTGACGACCTGCGCAGCTATGTGCTCGAGCAACTGGGCACGCAGCAGGCCATCGTCGCCATTGACGAGACGAGCTTTCCCAAACGAGGCTACAAGTCGGCGGGCGTGCAAGTGCAATACTGTGGGACGACCGGCCAGGTCGAGAACTGTCAAGTCGGCGTTTTTCTGGCCTACATCACGGCCAAAGGCCATTGCCTCATCGACCGTGAACTCTACCTACCCAGCGACTGGACTGCCGATCCCAAGCGCTGTCAAGAAGCCCATACTCCGGAGTCAGTACGCTTTCGGACCAAACCAGAACTGGCCGTGCAGATGATGGAGCGCCTCCACCAAGCTGACCTGGCCATCTCGTGGGTGGTGGCTGATAGCGTCTATGGGGGGAACCTGGACCTGCGCACCTGGCTCGAAGCGCATGAGTATGCCTACGTCTTAGCTGTGGCCTGCGATGAACCCGTTGGGATTCTCACGCCTGAGGGTGAACGTCGACGAGTGGAAGTGCGTGAGGTGGAAGCTCTTTTGCTTGCTCCAGAGGATTGGCAGTGCCTCTCCATGAGCGAGGGAACCAAGGGTCCCCGGCTCTTTGACTGGGCAGCCGTCCCCATCTTAGATCGCTGGGAAGATGACGGACGTCATTGGCTACTCCTTCGTCGCAGCATCAGCGATCCGGCAGAGAAAACCTACTATTTCGTCTTTGCCCCAAAGGGCACTACCCTGCACGAGATGGTCAAGGCCGCCGGAGCCCGATGGCATATTGAAGAGGATTTTGCCAACACGAAAGACATGGGTCTGGACCAGTATGAGGTTCGCAGCTGGACGGCCTGGTACCGGTACATCACGCTCGTGATGCTGGCGTATGCCTTCCTGGTAGGCATTTGCGCACAGGTGTGGATTCCTGCTGACGAGCCGACCCCAGCAGCGCCTCGACCTCTGCTGCCTCTAACCGTTGCGGAAGTGCGTCATCTGCTTAGCCATCTGATCTGGCCTCCCGCTTCGAGCGCGAAGCTGGTGCTGGCCTGGTCGTGGTGGCGCCGACGCCACCGCAGTAGTGCCAGCTATTCCCACAAGAACCCAAGTAGCCTACGGGGCTTCACAAAAGTCGTAGATGAAACCGAGGCACTGTGCAAAGGGTGCATTCTCACCGCCGGCCTCTAGAAGAAGACTCTGCGTAACCATTACCGAATATATCTTCGAGAGAATGTACAATAGCTATGTGGAGAGCGACGACCGCTTCGCTCTTGCACCGCTCAAAGACCATGGGAAAAACAGAAAGGGAAAGATCTTCTCCCTCACAGGAGAGTGCTCCTGGTGGATTTTGCGAAGCCCGGATTGAGCAACGCGCACAGTTGAACCTATGTCAGACCAATTGAAAACTCAATTCTACAACCTACCTGCACCACTCACCCCATTGATTGGACGCGAGCAAGAGCTCCAGGCAGTGTGTTCACTTTTGCGACAGCCTGAGGTGCGCCTGCTCACCCTTACCGGCCCAGGCGGTGTCGGCAAAACACGCCTGAGCTTACAGGTGGCTACTGCATTACTCGATGTGTTTGCCGACGGTGTCTGCTTCGTCCCTCTGGCTCCGCTTCGCGATCCTGACCTGGTCGCCCCTACGCTTGCCCAGGCGCTGGGACTGCAAGAGACCGGCGAGCAACCCCTGCGCGACCTCGTGCACGCGTCGCTACAAGACAAGCGACTGCTGCTGCTCCTGGATAACTTCGAGCAGGTGCTGGGCGCAGTACCCTGGCTTGCAGACCTGCTGGCCAATTGTCCCCACCTTAAAATCCTGGTCACCAGTCGTGCGGTGCTCCACCTCCGTGGGGAACACGAGTTTCCCGTCCCACCACTGGCGCTGCCCGATTTCACCCACCTGCCTGAGAGCGAAGCCCTTTCGCAGTATGCGGCGGTGGCCCTCTTCCTGGAGCGAGCGAGGGCGGTCAAGCCCGACTTTGAGCTGACTCCTACCAATACCCGTGCCATCGCCGAGATCTGTATTCGCCTGGATGGGTTGCCGCTGGCCATAGAACTGGCAGCGGCACGCAGCAAACTGCTTCCCCCACAGGCACTCCTGGCCCGCTTGCGACACCGCTTGCAGGTTTTGACGAGTGCCGCACGCGATGTCCCTCCACGGCAGCAAACCCTGCGTAATACGCTTGTGTGGAGTTACGATCTGCTGGATGCCAAGGAGCAGGGGCTCTTCGGGCGCCTCTCTGTCTTTGTGGGTGGCTGCACCTTGTGTGAGGAGAGTTTGGCGCTGTACCGGGAACTCGGCGACCAACAAGGCATTGCGTTCTCCCTCGGTATACTGGGGAACATCGTCTGGGTGAGAAGCGATCCAGCAACGGCTCGCTTCCTGCTCGAGGAAGCGCTGGCGCTCTTTAGAGAGGTGGACGACCAGGAGTATGCCGCCTACTCGCTCTTCTCCCTGGGACTTGTGGCCCGCAGCCAGGGTGAGTACGCCAAGGCGTGTGTCCTGTTTAAGGAGAGCGTGGCAATACACCGAGGGCTCGGAAACAAGAGAGGCATCGCCCACTCGCTCTCGCAATTGGCCCAGGCGCTCTTTGATTCCCAATCTGACCAGGCGAGCGCCCACTCCCTACTGGAGGAATGCCTCGCACTGTCCAAAGAGGTGGGCTTCAAGGAGGGGATTGCCGCAGCCCAATGCCTCTTGGGCCAGTTGGCTCTCGGCAAGGGGGACCTTGCCACCGCACGCGCAGAGGTGGAGGAAAGCGTGGTGTTCTACAAAGAGATGGGGCACCGGCATGGTACCGCGGAGTCTCTCTCGGCTTTCGGGAAGGTGCTCGCAGCCGAAGGCGACTATGCAGCAGCACAGGCGCTCTACGAGGAAAGCCTGGTGATCTCCGATGAGTTGGGCGAGAAGTGGATGATCGCCAGGGGTCTGGTAGGATTGGGGGAAGTTGTCGCAGCACAGCACAAGCTCGCCTGGGCGGCCCAGCTCTGGGGGGCAGCCGCTGCCTTAAGCGACGCGCTTGGCGTGCCCATCCCGCCCGTCGAACTCGCTGACTATGAGCGCTCGCTCTCGGCAGTACGTGTCCATTTGGGAGAACGCGCCTTCGCTGCCGCCTGGGCCCAGGGACGCGCCATGACCCCACAGCAGGCACTGGCGGCACAGGGACAAAAGCCACCCCCAACGCAGACTACGGCAATGACCCCATCAACCTATCCGGCTGGGCTGACGGCACGCGAAGTGGAGGTGTTGCGCCTGCTGGCAGGGGGCTTGACCAACCAGCAGGTCGCCGACAAGCTGGTGCTCAGTCCCCGCACCGTGCATGCACATCTCAGTTCTATTTACAGCAAGCTGGCCGTGACCTCGCGCAGTGCGGCCACCCGCTATGCCATCGAGCACCACCTCGCCTGAGGCAGGCGGCCACAAGGGTCACCCCTACAGCTCTGCGCTACATTGAGCTTCGGCCTCGCTGCTGACGGCTCACTACTTTCTCACGTAGGCTCAATCTTTCTAGTCAACGCTGTAGTGCTGCGTTCCTTAAAGGCGATAAGAAAAGAGACGGCGATAGTGGCGATGATCCTTGGGAGGCCGACCCCAGATCCACGGTTTGGCTCGCCGGTTGAGCTGCGCGGTCGCGATGCGAGTGGCTTGCTCAATCTCGTCAGGATTGGCAAAGCTCTGTCCAGCCAGCGCATCGCGGCGGAAGAGCCGCCACCAGCCCTCTTGCAGGTTGAGCCAGCATGCTCCAGTAGGGATGAAGACCTGTTGGAGCCGGGGATGCTCAGCCAACCAGGTGCGGGTCTGGGCGCTGTTATGGCTGGAGAGATTGTCGGTGATCACGAAGATGTCGCCCGCCGCGTTGTCGGCTTCGATGTCAGCGAGCAGGGCGATGTAGTTGGTCGAGTTACGCGAGGCGGCACACCTGGTCAGTTCCTTGCCATCACACACGCGCAGTGCTCCATACACCCAGGTTTTCTCAGGACCGCGACTGTAATCTATGAGCGCTTTGATGCGATGCCCATTGGCAGACCAGCCGGGGGCTGGGGGAAAGGTGCGGGGAACTACTGGCCCCAGTTCGTCGGTGCAGACAGTCGTCGACCCCTGGGGCGGCGCGGTGTAGTGGCAGACGACCTCTGTTCTTTTGGGACGAAGTCCGGAGCGGAACTGTCTCCCCAGCTCTGGGTGTGACGCCACCGCACGCCTTCGCTCAGGTAGATACGTCGAATCTGGCTGCGTTTGACCCCGATCCCGGCTGCTTTGGCGGCTTGGACCAAGGCATTGAGCGTCCACTGGGCTGAGCCCTCCTCGTCTCGGGCTACCAACGTCCCATCGGCTTGCGTCTCCACGTGCCCAGGTGGCGCTTGCTTGACCAGGGCGAGGATGCGGCTGCGCTCCTGTTCCGTCAACCTCGGCTTACGCCCTGATCCCGGCCGCATCCCCAGCCCAGCGACCCCTTCGAACGTGAACCGTTTCAGATGGATGCGCACCGTTTGCGGATGACAGCCCAGTTCGGCAGCGATCTCCTTGGGCGTCTTGCCTGCCCAGCTCAACAGCACCATCTGGGCGTGAACTTTCCAGTCAGCGGGCGCGTGATGGCTCCCGGCCAGCTTACGCACCTGGCGCTCTTCCTGCGGATCTTGCGCCGCTCGCGCTTTCACCTGCTTGGGCATCTCTGTGTTCCTCCTTTTGGCTTGTTCTCCTCTCGTATTTTATCACCAATGAGGAACGCAGCAGTAGACTACCACACCAGGCAGAACCAGGAGATCGTCACCATGCGAACCCTCCTGGCTCTCACGTATGAATTTTTGCCAGCTGAAATAGCATTACAGATCAAGGCGATCCTTGAGGTAGTAGAACGGGGAGTAGCGACAGGAGTGTGAACAATAGGGGTCAGTAGATCGATTCGTGCCCACATGCGAGGGGGAACATCGTGTCACTGTACGTCCGTGAAGCGGGACCATGCGATGCCCCCGCCGTGCTCTTTTTATATGGCCTGGGGCTGAGCGGCGCCATGTGGCAACCGCAGTTTGAGCGCTTGGCTGACGATTATCATTGTCTGGCTCCCGATCTCCCTGAATGTGAGAATAGTGCTGCGAGTGATCCGTTTACCTTAAAAGATGCCAGTCGACGCGTTGCTGACGTGATCCGCGAACGAATACCAGGCCGGTCTGCTCATCTGGTGGGCTTATCGATAGGTGGTGCGATTGCCCTACAGATGCTGTGTGACGAACCACAGGTGCTTGATCATCTGCTGGTCAGTGGGATGGCAACCCGCCTGCCCTCGTTTCTTGACAACTTGAACCGGCCCAATGAGAAGAGCGTGCATCTGCCCAATCGTGAGCGGCTGGCTGAGTCTCTCCTGGGGCAGTATCACGTCCCAGAGGCGTATCGCAGTCTCCTCCTCGCCGACCTGCGCAAGGCCGAGCCGGCTTCTGTGGACAAGTTCATTGAACTCTCTATAAGGCATTCATAGAGCCGCTGAACAGATCTACCGCATCAGTAGCAACAGACCCAACTAGCCAGCACACGAAGAGGAGTTCTAATACTCGTAACCACCACTTGTCGATCCACCGCCCTGTGCAGCTAGATCGGGTGTGACCACGAACCACATGCCGAAAAGGCCCTCACCATTGGTCTGACCCGGGGCAGTGTCTCCTGAGAAGGTGTAGAGCGGATGCCCGTTATACTCGATCTGGGTCCCATTCGCATCCATTTGTACGCTCAATTTCCCGCTGAGGGGAGTTGAGCTGCTGGGTTCACCTGAACCTGTGAAGAGCAGGGGATGCCACAACTGAGCACAACTGCTAGAGCAGGTTGACTGCGTTGCTGGGTCAAGGGTGTAGTAGTACAGGGTCTTCCCTTGTGCATCGGTCAGCACCATCTCCGGCTGACCTTTGACGGTGACGTTTGCCGTTTGAATCACGGGGGAGGAACTGCCACCGCCATAAGGGCTCCCCCCGGTCGTGGTGGAGCCACCACAGGCTGCGATAAACATGGTGATGAATAAGCCAAAGGCAATCACCAAAGAGCGTTTGAGAAACATTGCATATTCTCCCTCAATGTATCTACCAGGCGAGGATTGAAAGACGGTTGGAAACGAGACTTCGCCTCTAGCAAGAGAGTCCGGGGGACTCTCGCGAAGCACTCATCCAACCGAAACGAACGTATCGGAACAAAGTCCCTTCGCTGACGAGCGATCTCATCAGAACACCCATCTCCAGCTTACATTCGCAGCCGGTTACACCCTCTTGGTGGTGCATTCGCTGTTGTTTCGCTGCTTTTCCTGGAACCAGGCGACGAGCTCGCTCAGCCCTGATCCTCTGGCCGTAACAAGCGCTTCCCAGCAAGCGTTATTGACCTGGGTGCCGCTGCATGAGCTGGCTCACGACCAGGATCACGCTTGCGACAGCCAGGAAAAGCCCATTGTCAATCGAACCACCAAAGGCAACGCTGGGTATGAACCACGGTGCTGGCAGGCCATCCAGGAAGAAGTAGCTGACACCGAGCAGTCCCGCGCCAATCGCCGCAACAAGTGCCAGTCTCCCCAGGAGCCGGTCGCCGAACATGAACACGGTGGCGCTTGTGTCGCTGAGGTAGCGCCCTGCCAGCGGGTGAAGCAACGCCACCAGACCGGCGGTAATGAGTCCCAGACCCGCCAGTGTCTCGCCCAACTCAATGAGGTAACCGAAGAGCAGTGCATTAGGCGCGACGAGTCCCTGCAAGATGGCGCTGAAGAAGCCGACCAGGTGGCCACCTCCAACCAAGGTGAGAAGCATCCCACCGAGTTGGGCGGGGAACTTCCCGAGGAGGAGCTTATCTCCACCGGCGAGCAGCCACTCGTAGCCGAGGAGCAGTTGCAGACCAGCAAGCGCAATGTTCGGAATGTGGGTGTCAATGGCCCTGCTGTCCTTTAGAGCAGGACGCAGGTGAGGTCGTCCTGGAAGATGTTTGTCCTGACCATCTGGTGTAGCGGGTCGAGCCTCGAGTTGAGGGTGAGGTTGAGTGATCATAAGTATCTCCTGTGGGGAGGATGCCACACACCTTAGCTGTGGCAGGCTCTCTCTTCTGTAGTATGCTGCGCCTGTGTTGTTTGGTATGGCAGGGAGATGGCGCACGGTGTCGCCCTGGCATGAGGTGCACTTCTGCTTTCCTTATGAGGTAAAGATTGAAGCGAACGAGCGATATTCATCAATGAGAGCGAGAGAAGATTGCTCGCTACTTGCCTCAACAGAAGTTATAGCTCGTCCGCAACAGGAGCGTATCGACAGATTCGTCTAATTCCTTCCCTGCATTGTTCTGGGAACCCCTAGACAGAATTATCTAGCTAGCTGTTGCAATGGTGGGGCCTTTCTTTCGCCTGTGGGAATCCTGAGGAGGCAGTGAGGCTCAAGCTGAACCTTGAGGTGCAAGAGTGTGCACTACTGTAACCTCCGGCGACTATACCTGTGGAAGGACGAGACGACAGAGCGTTCTTCAGGAGAAGCTCCTGGTATCAGATGCAAAATCGCTCTAAGCAGCCATCATGCTACTGGTTACGACTTTGACCATGCCAGGAGGCGAGGTGATTCGCTTGCCTCCGTCCAGGAGCTTCCTCACAAGCTTCCATAGAAAAGAGAGCAACACACCCCATTAGCGTAAAGGGAATAGGAGAAACCAACATCATGAAAAAGCTCATAGCCATCTTCGTAGCACTGGGCCTGCTTATTGTTCTGACCGCAGCGTCGTGCGCCGGCACCGGTGCCGGCGGGGACGCGGGAGCGGGCGCCGGCACCGGTGCCGGCGGGGGCGCGGGCGGGGGCGCGAGTGTGCACATGGGCCCGACAACCTTCCTTCAACCGTCTATCACGATCAGCAAGGGCAGCAGCCTCACCCTCATCGATGACGTTCCCGTCTTACACATTATTGGCAATGGCTCCTGGGTGAATAACGTCACGAAACCAGCTAGAGAACCTGGTGCACCGGTCGTCAACAACGTGCAGATCAGCTCTGCCGGTCAAAGTATCGTCGTTGGACCATTCAACACTGCCGGCACCTTCCATCTCTACTGTAGCGTCCATCTGAATATGAACCTGACCGTCATCGTCCAGTAGGAGTGCGATTGATCATGCCCAAGCCTGCTTCATCGCACCCTGTCAGCACCTAACCTTCTGCCGAAAGGTGTGAGGGGACAAGAGCCGAGCAGGAATTACATGATTCTGTCGATGTATTCCTGCTCGCATTCAGGTATACCTCTTGTCAGTAGAGGCGTATGCTCTTGCTCCATCTTGTACGAACCGCGTGAATACTCGAAATCAGTTCTGGACGAAAGAAGGGAAGCATCGATGCACCAGCCATTTTCTCTGCCTGCTGGCAATCGCGTCAATAACCGTCGGCAACCTTATGCGTTGCTCCTGCTCGGGGTCGTCTTCCTGTTCATTGCCTGGCTGGGCATTTTAAATCCTTATGCAGTAGGGGTGTTGCTCTTTAGTCTTGGTATGCTGGCAGGTGCCCCGCTCAACCCCAGGCGCTTTCTCTCGGCAGGTTGGTTGACGACCTCGCTAGGAGTGGCAACCTTCCTCATGTTTCGAAACTATCTTCCGGCCAGCCAGATCCTGGCCGCCCATCTTCTTACCATTGGACTGGGGCTGCTCGGCATTGCATGGATGGCTCAGCGTGGCTATAGAAGCGCGGGAGAACTGACACCAGGACTCTTCGTTGTAGGTGTGGGAGTCACCGAATTTTTGCAAGCAGCGCATCTCACTCCTTCTGCCCTGGTTCCTTTCGCGCTTTCCCTCTGGCTGCCTGGGTCAGGCCTCTTTGTGCTTGGACTGGTTGCTCTGGTGACGAGTGGAAGCATATCCATCAACGCAAAGCGCCACCGGGCGGACCACATGGAAACACAGGTTCACTCTGGAAAGGCACCTCTAGATCCTGGGAAGGACTGCACCAGGCGCTGACGTTCCCTACTCCACGTGAACGGACGGTCATCATCCTAC
>Ga0207684_10007141_pt1 | contig 10092 bp, 9 predicted proteins | sample KBSK5501metaG_FD_184342 | JGI IMG/M metagenome (GOLD analysis project Ga0207684, IMG submission 184342) | Corn, switchgrass and miscanthus rhizosphere microbial communities from Kellogg Biological Station, Michigan, USA - KBS K5-50-1 metaG... | ecosystem: Host-associated > Plants > Roots >... | reverse complement strand
AGTCGGTGAGGTAGGCGGCAATGCCCACGTCAATGCCCACGGCGTCTCCGGTCGCCACATGGTCGCAGTGGCGCGCCACTTGCATGACAAACTGGGCGTAGGAGCCATCCGCGCGATGCAGCAGTCGCACGCGCTTGATCTGCTCGCGGGGGAAGGTCGCCAGATCCCGTGCGCCGATGAGCCGTACCCGGCCAATGCCACAGCCATCGGTGAGGGTGAGGCGCTTGCCCTCCCCGTCCAGCTGCCATCCCGTCTGCTTGTACTCCACCGAGCGGCAGTCGCGCTGGTAGCGGGGATAGCCCTTCTTGCCGGGTCGCTGCTCACGGCAGTTGGTGTAGAACCGCTCGATGGCGGCCCAGGCGCGGGAGGCGGCGGCTTGGCGCGCCTGCGAGTTGAGGCGGGCGGCGAACGGATACTCGTGAGCGAGGCGGGAGCAGAGGGTCTGCAGGTCGTTGGCTGTCACGCCACGCCCATCCATCCACAGGCGCAGGCACGTGTTGCGGATGAACTGGGTGGTGCGGATCGCCTCGTCAAGCGCCGCTTGTTGGGCGCAGGAGAGGCGCAGCTTGTACTCGTAGCTGAGCACCCTGCCCCTCCTCTCGTGGACCACGGAGCTGCCGCAGACGTACCTACGTACTCTGACCGTAACGATTCAAGACGGGATCTGCCGGCTGAGCGAGGAGATGGGCGAGCCTCTCAGGGCGCGGAACTGGATGTGGGACAAGGCGCTGAACGAGCGATGAGGATGGCGCGCTACCCTCTCACTCCGGGTTCCAGGAGAAACTGCGGTAGCGGAACTGCTCGGTGAACCCCATGCGGGCATAGATCGCGTAGCCCATCTCGCTGGCCTGCAACACGCCGACCGCATAACCCCGATCCCGTGCGGCCAGCAGCGGCGCCATCGTGACGGCGGCGCCAATGCCGCGTCCACGCGCTCCTGCGAGGGTGGCGACCGCGAAGATGCCCGCCACGCCTGCCGCGAGTGTCAGGGCGGAGGCGGCGACAGGCTCGCCGTCGAGGAGGGCGAGATAGTACTCTGCCGCCGCTGCGCCCTCCAGGGCGTCGCGTGACACCGCCGCCACCAATGGCGCGGCCGTGGAAGCAGAAGCGCCAAAGCCTGCATGCGCTGTACGCGCCCACTGCTCCAGCGCGGTGCGATCCCTCACCCGCTCAATCGTCACCCCCTCAGGGAGCGGCACCGTGCTTGGCAAGCGTGCGAGCGCGATACCCATCGCTGGTTCATCTCCCACATCCGTGAAGCCATGACGCAGGAGATGGGTATCCAGGTTGGCTGGCTGCGTCGAGGGGATGATCTGCCAGAGGAAGGGCGTCCCGAACGCCCGCGCCCGCTCTTGGACCCACTCGATGCGCGCATCCATCCTCTCTGGCGCGAGGCGTGTGCGCAGGACACGGTTCCATCCTGCCGAGGGGATGCCCGTCGCGCACCAGAGCAGGTCTGGCGCATCGACCACCTCACCGCCGTAGGCGCGGGCGCATGCCGCAAATCCTTCGCTCAGGTTCGCCTCATTCGCCCGCGCGAGTGACTCCGGTGACACATCCAGCACGACGTCGCTCATGCTCGCGCCTCCCGTTTGCAGCCACTATACCATGCAGCGAGTCAAGGCGCGATCTGCAGGCTGAGCGCGCGACCGGCGAAGGCGGCTTCGAGCGCGTCGAGGACCGAGCGGCCCTGCTTGCGCCAGGTCGAGCAGACGGAGCGGATACGACAGAAGGCGTCGGCGCCCGCGTCACTGCAGAATGTGCCCGACACCTTCTGCTGGACCTTGACCATGCGCAGATCGCGTTCCGCTTGATTGTTATCGAAGGGGACGGCGAAGTCGTCGAGGAAGCGGAGCGCCTCGTGCTCGTAGGTCCAGAGCCGGTGGAGGAGGTTGCGCACCGGACTCTGCTTGCGCCGGCCCCGACGTGGCTTGCCGTCTTCCCCACGAGGTGGCGGTTGAGGATTCTGCGCGAGCCCTTCGCCCAGGAGCGCCTCATAGCGGGCGATGAAGTCGTCGCGCGGTGCGCGCTGGAGCTGCGTGGTGCCAGCGGCTCGCGCCTGCTCGACGGCCGTGCGCATCTCGCGCAGCAGCCGCTTCAGCGCTCCGGCCCACTCCTGGCGCAGCTCTTCTTCCACAAAGGTGAGCTCGCGCAGATGGTGGGCATTGCACAGCGCATGACGACAGGTCCGATAGTGGCGATAGCTGGTCCAGCCGTCATGCACACTCGTGCCGTGGTATCCAGGCAGGATGCCGATGGCCTCCAAGGCGGCCGCCCCCCGGGCGGCATGGCGCGCGTAGTGGGTCAGCTCTGGCGTGCACGTCACGTGCGTCCACTCCAGCCGTGCGCCCTCCGCTCCCGCCACGCGGAGCCCCGTCTCGTCGTGGTGCAGCACCTGCGCCTGGCGCAGCCTCGCCTTGATCTCGTCTTCGACGCCGCGCAGCCGCTCGGCTCCTACCCGCACCAGATGGACCAGCGTCCCCACCGAGAGCGCCGCGCCGAAGACATCGGCGAAGAACTCCCGGACCCGCGCATACGGCACGAACTGCTGCTGCACCAAGTACGCGCACAGCGCGCGCAGCCGGGGGCCATATTGTTGCGGAGCGCGCAGCCCCACACGCCGGACAGCGCACATGCAGGATGCGGTGCTCGCTGATCTGCCGCCGCAGCGCCGGAAGTTCGCTCACCTGCCGGCGCTCGACCCAGCTGGGCGCATCAGGGGGCAGCTCGCGCTGGCAGGCGCTGCACTGGCGCGGGCGGTGGATCTCGACCGTGTCTGGCGCCGTGACCAGCGACACCCGATGACCAGGATGTCCTGACTGGCCGCCACGTTTCTTTCCACTCTTCTCGCGCAGACTCTTGGGCTTGCGTCTCAGCCCATCGCTGGAAGGCGGCTTACTGCTGTTCTGGCTGTCCTTGAGAGCGGTGGCCAGACGCTCCTTGAGCTCCTGCACCTCGGCCACCAGCGCCTGCACCTGCTCGCGCAGGGCAGTATTCTCCGCTCGTAGCGTGCTCTCTTCTTCCGGCGTCATGCGCCCAGTCTACCAGCTGCAGCAAGTTCGTCTTGAATGGTTACCTCTGACCCTAAGATCAGCTGTTGGTCAAGCGCAGGAGCCATTCGTCCCCCACTTCAAAGCAGGGGCTTTCTGGCCCGATTCTGTAAGCGACTACAACTCGACGGCGGCGCGCTGAGGCTGGACACCCAGCCGGGCGCGCTACCTGAACGCGTAGACAGAGACAGCGCTGAGGACCCGCACGAGTGCGTCTCCACCCTGGAGAGGTACGTTTATGTGGCCACGATCCCGCTATTGGCCGAGCACACAATCCGCCGTGACTGCTTGTGTGCGCCGAGACTATCGACTATGCTGCTGGCGCGAAACAATCACCAATGGCGGGCAGATACGCTATCAGCTATTGAGGGGGCTATCGTGGAAGCCAACGCCTACTCGCGGCTGTGGTTCGAGACGTTCCTGCGCACACAGTCGCCGGAGTGGACTGCGCGTGAGGTCGCCTTCGTCGCACGCCAGGCGCCGCTGCCCGCGTACCGTGCGCTGCTCGACGTCTGCTGCGGCGAGGGACGCCACGCGATCCCCCTGGCCGAACGCGGCTTTCAGGTAACCGGACTCGACCGTGATCCCGTCGCGCTGGCCGCAGCGCAGGAGCGCGCCGATGCCCTGGGCGCTTCAGTTCGTTTCGTCGCGGGCGACATGCGCGATCTCGCGGCGAGTGTCACCGGGCCGTTCGATATCTGCGTCTGTCTCTGGCAGAGCTTCGGCTACTTCGACGCCGCGACCAACGAGGACATCCTGCGGCAGATGCGCGACCTGCTGCGTCCCGGCGGCCGGCTCATCCTCGATATCTACCATCTCGGCTACTACGCCGCGCATCAGGGCTCCCGTATGATGGAACGCAGCGGGCGCACGATCACCATCTCAGAGCGTCTGGAGGGGAACCATCTCAGCGTCGAGATCGACTATGGCCCCGACGCCGCGCCAGACCGCATGGAGTGGGAACTCTACACACCTGAAGCCATCCAGAGCATCGCGGCGCGCCACGGCCTGCGAACCATCCTCGCCTGCGCGAACTGCGACGAAGCACAACCCCCGACGCCTGATCTGCCGCGCATGCAACTTATCTTCGAGCGCATGCTGTAGCAGCGCCAGATCACTCAATTGGGCTCCCGGCGCGCGCAGGAAGGATGAAGAGGATTGTTCCGATATATACGCCTAGACCAGAAGACGCTGCGCCGGCTTGCCCTCTACCTGGCGCCGATCGCTTTGCTCTTCGTGCTTGCGCTCCTGGTCCGAGGCCATGGGCGCATCCCCTACACCGCCCCCATTTGGGTAATGAATGGGGTCCAGGCTCGGTACCTGGCCATGGCCACGCATCCATTCAGCATGGAGGCCCTCGTCCGCGAGCCGCCATTCTGCTGGCGCATCCTGGTCCCGCTGATCGTGCACATCATGCCTGTGCCAGCCCCCACGGGGTTCTGGTTCCTGACTGTGCTTGGTCTCGCCGTGGCTACGCTTGCGCTCGAGTGGTTCCTGCGCGGCTTGGATCTCCCACCTGCGGCGGCGTCTGCGGGTGGCTTTGCCTTTGTTCTCCTCGGGCCGGCCGTGGGCTTTACGCTGTGGGATTATATGCTGGTGGACCCAGTCTCGTTCGCACTGCTGGCGCTCGCCCTCGGGTGCGCCGTGCATCGGCGTGGCCCACTGCTCCTTGCCACCTTGCTGATCTTCGCCGCGATGAAGGAGACCGCTCTCGTGGGGGCAGCCTTTGGGATCTTCTGGGCGTTTGAGAAGCGCGACTGGCAGTTGCTGCGGTGGGCTGTGAGCGGGTTGCTTGGCGTCATCGGGATCATCGCGGTCATCCGCCTCGCAATTCCTGCAAGCGCGCCCTACAGCTACCTGACCGAAATGCAGACCATCCTTAGCGCGACCGTAGATGCCTGGAACGTCCTGCTTCCCCTGGCCATCCTGCAGTTGATCCATCGCCCGCGAGTGTGGCGGTCGCTCGCGTTCGTGTCGGTCCTGATCATCGCCAACGCGCAACTCATTATCGCGGCGAATACGCAGCGCCTGGTGGTCTATGCCTTCCCCGTCGTGATCGCCGCCGCCGTATTCGAGATCGAGTATCTCGCGGGCAGGCTGCAAGTATCACGTTGGCTGCTGTGGGTCCCGGCTCTAACCCTTGAGTTCGTCTGGTGGGCCTACAGAGCGGGGTTCCACACTGCCGGCGATGTATTCGACGCGGCCACCGAGCATCTGGCCGATACCGCCACGGAGCAGATCCTGCTGGTTGGCGTGACAGTCCTTACTATCCTGGTCATTGGGGTATTGATCTTCGAGCGCGCGTCAGCGCCATCGCGTCCCCGCCGGGCAAGCTGCCCAGGTGGCTGGCGCTGCGGGTGATGCGGAGCCGGCTGCCGTAGCTGCGCCCGCTCTTGAGGCCAGTGTTAGAGCCTCTCAGCACATAGAGCAGGGGAGAGCATTCCTCGAGAGCGTGTATGAGTCAGAGGGTAAACCGTACGGCGCAACTTATGAGGGCCTCGTGCGCTGGCTCGGCGACAAAGATGAGAAGTCGAAGCACATGGCCTCCGAATAGCCAACCGTTGGCGAGAGTGGTGAGACGCGAGCGACCGGTTAGCGCTTTCGTGGCTCAGACTCGCTGCTCCCAGGCCGCCACGACGGCATGCCGGATACATCCGCCAGCGCCTGCTCATGTACGCCTCCCTCGGCTCGCCAGACAGTGCGCGCTGGCTATCACCCCCTGACAGACATCGGCCTCCGACGCGTTCGTTGGGAAGCGGCGGATAGCAGCGACCGGCGAGGTAGTGTTCAAATGCGAGGAAGCGCGGCTGCGGCAGATCATCCCAGTCAAACCAGCCCAGCTCTGTCATCTCCCGTGGCGAGTTGATGCGCGCTTCATCTGATTCGACCTGGTCTTCCATCCATATGGTCGCGTAGTGCTTGCCCTCATCGACGAAGATGTCGTTGGTCACGGCGAGGAAGCGTGGCGCCGAGATGGTGACGCCCGTCTCTTCGCGCACCTCGCGGATCGCGCAGTCCTCAAAGGACTCGCCCATGTCGAGGTGGCCGCCGGGCGGCGCCCAGGTTCCTGCGCCATGGCTCCCCTTGCGTCGGGTCAGCAGAACCTGATCGCCACGCCACACGAGGACGGCGACGCCGACGATAACGCCTGAGCGCTCTTGCCACTGGGGCATACGCTTGCTCTCTCCTTCCGCGCATCTACGCCGTCATGTAACTGTTCGTCAGGGGTCAACAGGTGGCGCGCCATCCCGCGACGAGCGCTCCCAGCGCGTCACGCCAGAACCACTCCGCTCTCTCCCGCGGAATCACGCCACGCAGCTCGAGCGCGGCCAACCCCTCACACAAAGCGTGAAACTCGCAGGTCGCATCAGGCGCTCCACGAGCGCCAAGCTGACCAGCGCCGGCGAGCCGCGCGACTTTGCCCTGCAAGCTCTCCAGCGCATCGGCGGCGGCGTCGCGGAACTGGCAGGCGAGTTCCGGCGCCATTCCCACCTGCTGGACGCCGATCTGAAGGAGCGCCGGATGCTCGAGCGCGAAGCGGCGAAAGACAAGGACACCCGCCTCAACCACGTCGCCAGCCGGATCGCTCGTGGCTGGCAAGGCGGCGAGCGCCGCCTTGAGCAGGTGGAATGCCCGTGCGCCGAGCGCGACGACGAGCCCGTCTTTCGAGCCGAACAGACTGTAGACGGCTCGCGTGGTGACGTCCGTCTCGTTGGCGACGCGCCGTACTGAAAGCCCGTCTAACCCATCCACGGCGACGATGCGCTCGGCGGCCCCGAGCAGGTCGCCCGCCACGCGCTCGTCATACGCTCTTGGTCGGCCCATCTTGACACCTTTGCGTAACACTGTTACGATACTCGTTGTTACGTAACAGTGTAACACAACTGCACGGTGGCCATGCGAGCGTCGACGCGGATGGCTTTCCCCATCGCCACCTTCAAGGTAGTGAGGACAATATGGATTCACCACTGGTCGATGTCGTGGTGATCGGCGGTGGAGTGCAGGGCCTGCTCATCCTGGACACTTTGATCGAAGCGGGCTATTCCTGCGCGCTCGTGACGGAAGGGGATCTCGGCGGGGGGCAAACGCTGCACTCCCATGGCTTCTTGAATACTGGCTTCGGTATGTTCGGCCCTGAGCTCCCTGCAGCGGCGACGGAGCTTGTTTATCCGTATCTGCGCGCCCACGCTGTCACGGTGACGGGTGACTGGGCCATCCTCCCGCCGCCCGGCCTTCCCGCGGTCGCGAGTCTGCCGCCAGCCAGCCTGCCGGATGGCTTCTCCCCGGCAACCAGGGACGCCGCGCGCGCACTGCCTGACCGCAGCTTCAACAAGCGCCAGCTCGTCGAGGCGCTGAGTCAGGGCCGCGAGGGCAACATCTTCCGCGGGTCAGCCGTTGGCTTTCGTGGGCAAGATCCGGTCGAGGCGGTCGTGCTGCGCCTCGAGGAGAACGGCGCAGAGGTCGAGTTGCGCGCCAGGGCGGTCGTGGTCGCCGCCGGCTGCGGCAGCAAGCGGCTGCTACGTGACCTCGTCGGCGCGACGCCTCAGCTTGAGGTGATCAAGCATCGCGCGGTGCAGATGCTCTGCCTGCGCGCCCCGCATGGAGCGCTCCCGGCGCACAGCGTCGCCGCGTTGTCGCTCGGCCTGCTGCTGGCGGCGCACGACGATGGCGAGAGCGTCACGTGGTACGTGACCCCGATGGAGGTGGGTGGGCCGTCGTTCGACGAGGCGCCCAACGACGCCACGGCTACAGCGCGCCCCGGCCTGCTCAGACGCGCCTGGGACACGCTCCAGACGCTCTATCCAGCGATACTGGACGTGGAAGGCCTCCAGGTCGGGCACTACGCGGGCTACCGGCAGGACATTGACGACTTGCCGGGCGCGCGTCTGTGCGCGGTGGTCGCTGGAGCTGGCAATGTGATCGTCGCCCTGCCCTCGGGCCTGGTGGGACCGTGGCGCAACGCCGACGACGCGCTCACCCTCGTGCGCGGCCTCGCCGCTCCGAGTCACGCTCAGTCTGCTCTAGCAGGAGCGGGCCAAGGCGTGCGCGTCGGCAGCCCGGTCGAGGACCGGCCTGAGTTCGTGTGGCAATCGTGGGAGGACTGGCTGCGCTCGCTGGCTCAACTGACCGCGACCATCTGAGTGGCGCTGTGCGGCGACCCGCGAACGGTCAGGCGCGGTTGTCGTCCGGTTCCAACTGGGCGAGAAAGGGAGCGCCGCAACAGTTACTGACACTGTAGAGGTAAGCCGCGCCTGCCAGCGGTGCGCGCTGGGTGGCGCGCTCACGGTCGCTCGCGCGGATCATTGGGCGCCGCGCAATAGACTTTGTCCTCGATCGATGGCGCGCGAATCATGAGGCTTTCCACTGGAGAGAAGACCTGCACGACGGCATGAAAGACGCCGCGTGGGAAGCAGCAGAACTCGCGTGGCCCGATCATGACACGCTCGCCTTCCACCTCGACGAGCAGCGAGCCACGCAGCACGATAAAACACTCATCGCTGTTCAGGTGCATATGCGGCGCCGGATCGGCCCACGTCTCCAGCGTGTTGTTGTACCAGATTTGCAGTTGCTCGGACGCAAAGCCAACCTCGTCCGGCGGCTGCCGGCCAGCCAGCAGGGCAGAGCGCTCGGGCAGCTTGTGATGGTGAAAGCGATCCATGCGCCCCGTCTTCCTCCCGTGACACTCATCCTCAGCATACGACAGCCAGCAATGGCTGCGTGTTCATCCCCGCCTCCTGGAAAATCTAGTTCCGACCCGCGACGAGCAGGCAGTCGTTGGGAAGTTGCACGACTCCATCGGCTCTGGCGTAGGTGCGCGCCGCCTGAGCGAGTCTGTCCCAGAATGCGGTTTGGCGCTCAGGACTCAGCGTCGCCGTGATAGCTTGAATCGGCGCGGAGACATCTCTCAGATGCCCCAGTAACTCGTCCACCGACGAGAACGTGAAGATCACTGTCAACTGCTCGCTCTGTACCTCCGCAAATCCCGCGTCACGCGCCACCTGATCTAATGTGACCGAGTCAGACAGGGAGAAGGGGTTAGTGCCTGATGGCGGCGAGTGCGGCCGCCCCTGATCGACTGCAAAGGCCATGAACGGCAGCGAGATGAGTGGCACGCGCTCTGGCGGACCCCAGATCGCGGCGGCCAGCCAGCCTCCTGGGACGAGACTGGCGCGGAAGTGGGCCAGCGCGCCAACTACATCCTGAAAGAACACAATGCCCCAGCGACTCACAACCGCGTCGAAGGACACAGCCGGAAGCGGCGCCGTTTCCGCGTCTCCCTCGACGAACTCCATGTTCTGGATGCCAGCTGTCTCCATCCGCTCACGCGCCACCGCCAGCATCTGCGGCGCCTGGTCAATCGCCACCACAGAGCCGGTCGAACCAACTCGGCGCGCAGCCGTCATCGCTGGTTCACCGATCCCGGTCGCCACGTCGACCACGCGGTGTCCCGGCGCGACATGCGCTAACTCCATCAGCCGGTCGCTGAGCGGCTGCGCGCCCTGCTCAAAGGTCGGCCACCGCCGGCGCCAGCCCTGCGCGACCTCGCTCCACTGCGCACTTTGCCGCGCCTTGAAGGTCATTGAGTCGATTGTTGGATCTTCCATCCTGCTGTCCTTTCTCCCGCAATGCATCTTGCTCTGGCCAACAAAAAAGGCTCGACTCCCATCGGAATCGAGCCTGCGCTGTGCATTTGCGGCTCTAGCCCGATGAGCAGCGCACAAAAGCATGCTGACGCCGGGAAGCGCTATCGCTATCCCGCTATCAGGCCGTAGCCTCTGTGCGGACTCACTGGGGTAGAGCATAGGAATCGCCGTGGCGAACGCCCTACACACCTGTATCTACTGTTTTATCGTGTCAGCTGACGTGTCTGCGATCCCCAAAATCGCCAGTTTTCCAGGGGCGAAGTCTACCCTTCGCAACCCACCGCCAGTGTATGTCGCTCGGCCTATCAGCGTCAAGTGATCTCCTCACGCCTGTGGTTATCCCTCCAGCAGCAGCGTTTCAGGGTCTTCGAGCAGCTCCTTGATGCGCACAGATCGGA
>Ga0207684_10007138_pt1 | contig 10096 bp, 9 predicted proteins | sample KBSK5501metaG_FD_184342 | JGI IMG/M metagenome (GOLD analysis project Ga0207684, IMG submission 184342) | Corn, switchgrass and miscanthus rhizosphere microbial communities from Kellogg Biological Station, Michigan, USA - KBS K5-50-1 metaG... | ecosystem: Host-associated > Plants > Roots >... | reverse complement strand
GTCGAGCGCCGTGATACGGCCGGTGCCTTTGTACGTGTGCAGCTTGAGGTCGGACTTCAGGCCGGACACCTGGATGTCGGATTTGTGGTCCTCGATCTCGAGGCGCGCCGTCGCCGGCATCTGGATCGTGTATCGAATCAGGGGCAGAACGCCCGAATTCCAATCGAAAAGACCGCTCAGGAAGCTGTGGAGGTGATGGGCGTTGTGGTAGTCCGAGCGGATCGTCACCGACGAGCCGGAGCCAGAGATGCGGACTTCCGTTTCGGCGACCTTTTCTCTCTGGTCGGAATCCGTGCCGTCCGGCTCGATGACCGCGTCGATCTTGACCTCCGGCCGGTCCCACGTGCTGACCGCGACGCTTCCCTTGAATGTCTCGATGGAAACCCGCCCGTCCCGAGCGAGCGGCAGCGTTCGGTGAACTTCTTTGGTATCCGAGGCTTGCACGAGCCCCGCCGCAAAAAAGAGCGCCGGCCAGACGACCGATTTCGTGAGAGCACGCATGACGGAACCTCCCCTTACCTTGCTGTACGCAACGGCACCCCGGAAGTTCCACCTATTCCAACAGTTAGCTGTGACCTCGAACGGGATGGGGGCGGTAAGGTTCTTCGAGAAAACGGCTCTCCTCATCCGACAGCTTGATCGGCACCGCGGCCACGGCAGTCTCGAGGTGTTCCATTTTCGAGGCGCCCACAATCGGCGCGGTGACCGCCGGCTGGCGCAGCAGCCAGGCGAGCGCGATCTGGGCCGGAGGGACTCCGCGCCGCTTTGCGAGCTCGAGAACCCGGTCCACGACGTCGAAGTCGGACTCCTCGTAGAGCTGGCGCACGAAATCGTCGGACTTCGCCCGCGGCGTCGCATCGCTTTTTCCCCGTGTGCGGCTGCCGGTGAGCAGCCCGCGGGCGAGGGGGCTCCAGGGAATTACGCCGATCCCCTCGGCCCGGCAGAGCGGCAGCATCTCCCGCTCTTCCTCGCGGTAAACGAGGTTGTAGTGGTTCTGCATCGAAACGAAACGCGACCAGCCGCGCCGGTCGGAAAGCGCCAGAGCCTCTGCGAACTGCCAGGCCCACATCGAGGAAGCTCCGATGTAACGCGCCTTGCCTGTCTGGACGACGTCGTGGAGCGCCTCGAGCGTCTCCCCGATGGGAGTCTCGGGATCGTACCGGTGGATCTGGTAGAGGTCGACGTAGTCGGTGCCGAGGCGTTTCAAGGAGGCGTCGATCGCGTCGAAGATGTGTTTGCGGGAGAGGCCGCGGTCGTTGGGCCCCGGCCCGGTCGGGAAGAAGACCTTCGTCGCGAGCACCACTTCGTGGCGCTTCGCGAAGTCTTTCAGAGCCCGGCCGGTCACCTCCTCGCTCACGCCGTCGGAGTACATGTCCGCCGTGTCGAAGAAGTTGACTCCGAGCTCCAGCGCGCGACGCAGCAGCGGCCGGCTCGCTTCCTCGTCGAGGACCCAGGCACGCCACTTCGACGACCCGTAGGTCATGCAGCCGAGGCAGACTCGGGAGACTTTGAGACCTGTGGAACCGAGACGGACGTAGTCCATAGTTATCAGTTATCAGTTATCAGTTTTCAGTTTTCAGTTCCAATGTCACGAGTTGTCAGTTATCAGTTTTCAGTAATCAGTATCCATGCCACCGGATTGTTCTGCCATTCCGAAGAGGCCACCATGCTGTCATTCCTAGGAGCGAAGCGACGAGCAATCTACTCCGGTGATCGAAATAACGAGAGCAGATCCTTCGCGTCGCTCAGGATGACAACAAACTGAGAACTGTGAACTGAAAACTGAAAACTCGTTGTCAACTCTTTCGCTTTTTCGCGTGAATCAGCACCGCAATCTCGTCCGGCCGAGGGTTGACGAAGTCCAGCCGGATGCGGCCATCCGGCATCTGTGAAACCGTCGCCGGCACCGCGGACGCCGTGAGATACCAGCCGGCCGGGAGCACCACCGCGTTGCGCGCGCGGCCGAAGCTGCGATCGAACACGAGCGTTTCGCCATCGGGACGGTAGCTCTTCTCGTCCGTGTACGTCTCCGAAATGCGCAGGCGCAGCGACCGCCCCTTCTGGATTGCCGGGAAACGGATGACGACGACTTCCGAGTCCGCCGTGACCGGCTCGCCGATGTCGAGCGCGGCGCGCGTGATCTCTTCTCCGCGAAGAGTCTCGGCCTTGAGGGTTTCTCCGGTGTCGAGGATTTTCGCGGAGGGCTTGGACGCCCGGCTTCCCTTCCGCACGACGTTCAGGTACTTATCGATGCCCGCCCGCGACTCGGTGTAGTCATGGTAGAGATCGAAGGAGTGCGTATCGGGCTGCTGCAAAAAATAGACGATGTCGCGGTCCTGGTGCGCGCGCTCCGTCAACCTGCGGTCGCCCTCCTGGCCGGCCGCGAGCGCCGCGCAGCCCGCCAGCGCGCTCGCTGCCAGGAATCTCTTCATGAAGGCAACCTCACAGCGCGCAGCGTGAGAGCGGCCGGACCGGGGCCGGGATTGACGAAGCTCACCGCGATCCGCCCGTCGGTCTCGCTCAGAACCTGGGAGGGCACGTTGCAGGCCGTGAGCTCGTATCCGGGCGGAAGGACCACGCTATTCCGGCGGATACCGAGGGAACGCGTGAACACGATCGCGTTTCCTTCCGTGAAATAGCTCTTCGGGTCTTTGTAGGTCTTCTCGATCAGGAGCCGAACCTGTCCACCGTCAGCCGGCACGGGCCGCGGCAGGCGGATCCGGATGAAGTCCGTGTCGAGATCGGCGTCGGCCAGGCCGGTCTTTCGCGCCTCCTCTCCCGAGACGACCTCGAAGCGCAGCTCTTCGCCTGTCATCCGGTCGGTCACGCGCTCGCCGCTCGCGACACTGCCTTTGCGGATGGGGTTGAAGAAGCTGGTCGCGCCGGGCGCGATCGCCGTGACCTCGTAGAGGATGTGGAAGGAGGCCGTCTCGGGAGCCAGGAGCTCGTAGCGCGTGTACTCGTCCGTCTCGACCGGAGCCTCGGGGGTCCTGCGCTGCGCCGCGGGAGTCGGAGATGGTTGCGGCGTGGAAGCCGGCCGCGGTGCCGGCTGTGTCGAGCAGGCCACCGCGGACAGCGCGACGAGGAGCACGAAACGGCGCATTCCAGCGCTGGAGTATAGCGGTGGCCTCTTCATGCTCTGGCCAAGGGTAAGATTCTCATCGAGACTGTTGTGAATCGCGCGCTCGCCGGAGCGATCCTCGTCTTCCTTCTCGCCCGCACCGCGGGCCCTCAGGCGTCGGTGGCCAATCTTTCAAAGAAGGAACAGGCGGAACGGACCGCGATGCTCCCAGAAGACGACCGGCGATGGCTCGAGTTCGTCGAGCCGATCGTCCGCTCAGAGGAACGCAACTTCTTCCTGCTCTTGACCGAGCCCCACCAGCGGGAGATTTTCCGGGAAGAGTTCTGGAAAAGGCGGGAGAAGCCGGAACTGCCTCCTCCTATGGGCGTTGGATTCCGGCACCGGTACGAGGAGCTGTTGAGGCGGGCGAATGAGGATTACGACGGCTGGAGGCAGGACGCCGGGCGGATGGTGATCGCGCATGGCGAGCCGGCCTCGCTCCAGGTCGTGCAGGGATGCGACCAGATCTTCCGTCATCTCGAGATCTGGACTTACTCCAATCCGGAGCCGGGATTTCACGGACCGCGCCGCTACCTCTTCTACAGTCCCGCTCCGCTGGTCCCGCGCAAGCTCTGGACGATCGGCGATCCGGATACCGACATCTTCTTGCCCGGTTCCTGCCGCAAGAAGTTCGAAGATCTTTCGATGGACTGCACGCCGGTTCTGGGCGACCCCTGCCGCTTCGCCAACGCCCTGTGCGCCTGCGAGGTCTACATGGTTTACCAGGAGGTCCGACTCCGTCAGAGCTCCGCCATGGGAGGAAGCAACGAGCGGGCTCGGCTCCTGGCCCAGCCCACCGTCGAGACGGAGGACCTGCGGGAGCTCGCGGCGCGTTTCCCCGGCATAGCCGACCCCCGCGCCAAGCCGATCGCGGTCGAATCCGAGAAGACGCGCCCCTCGGCGCCGGTCCAGGCCGGACTCACCCCGAGCCGCACACTGACATATGAAGAGATCCGGGAGCGCATCATCCAGCTCCCGCCGAAACACCGGCAGTGGCTGGATCTCGCGGCGCCGCTGATGACAACCGGGGATCTCGTGCGGTTCCTGTTGCTCCCCAGCGCCGAGCGGGACCGTTTCATCCGCGAGTTTTTCAAGAGAAGGAGGGGACCGGGGGTCTGATCTTTATTATATAGTCCGTCGAATTCCGGAGGATCCATGTCCCGTCCCTTGCGGCTCGAATTCGCTGGCGCCGTCTACAGCATCGTGAGCCGCGGTCAGGAACGCTCGAAGATCTTCCGCGACGACGCGGACCGCGAAGCGTTCCTCCAGGTGCTCGAATCCGTGGCCCGTGATCATGGCTGGCAGATCCACGCTTACTGCCTGATGGCCAATCATTACCACCTCGTCCTCGAGACGGCATCGCCGAACCTTTCCCTCGGGATGCGCGCCTTGAACGGCCGGTACACACAGAAATACAACCGATTGCACGCGCGCAACGGGCACCTCTTCGAGGGCCGCTACCAGGCGATCCTCGTTCAGAAGGAAGCTCATCTGATGGAGCTTCACCGCTTCGTCGTTCTGAATCCGGTTCGGGTCGGAGCGGTGAGCAACGCGGGCGATTGGGAGTGGAGCAACTACCGCTCAACCAGCGGCCGTGCTCCGCGCCCCGAGTGGCTCGAAGTCGATTGGACCCTGAACCAGTTCGGGCGGGCGCGCCGCCTGGCGACAGAGGAGTACCGGCGCTTCGTCCGGGCAGGCAAGGGCCAGCGGTCCCCACTGGACGGCGTGCGCGGCCAGATCTATCTGGGAGACGAGAGGTTCATCCGATCGGTCCGGCGCCGCGCGCCCGTCCGCGACGACGATGAAGAGATTCCGCTTCCGCAGCGGCGCCCGTGGAACGTCGGCCTGGATGAGATCCGGCGCGTGGTGGCCAAGGAGTTCCGCGTTCCAGTCGAGGGCCTCTCGCGCAGCCGCGGCGGGGAGGACAAGATGGCGGCGATCTACCTCGCTCGAAAGCTGACCGGCTTGACGGGGCGCGAGATCGGCAACGCCTTCGACGTCCGGCCGGCTCGTGTCAGCAACGTCGTCCGAGAGATCGAGGAAGAGGACCCGCGCCGCCTCCGCCCTCGCCTCGAGCGGCTCCGGACGAAGCTGCTCGGTGCATAGGAGGCAACGGACCGCCGGCGGCGCGACCGTGGAGGTCCGCTCGATGCGCCCGGCGGACTGGAACGCCGTCCGGCGGATCTACCTCGAAGGGATCGCCAGCCGCGACGGGACGTTCGAAGAAAAGGCGCCCACCTGGAAAAAATGGAACCAGAGCCACCGCCGGAGGCCGCGTCTGGTCGCGGGTGCGAACGGAAGGGTCGTAGCCTGGGCCGCCGTCTCGCCCGTCTCCGCCAGGAGCGTCTATGCGGGGGTCGCGGAGCTGAGCATCTTCGTGGCGGCAAGCGCGCGCGGCAAAGGAGTCGGACGCAAGCTGCTCTTCGAGCTCGTCCGCGCGGCCGAAGAAGCCGGAATCTGGACGCTGCAGGCCGGCATCTTTCCGGAGAACAAGGCCAGTCTCGCGATCCATCGCCGCTGCGGATTTCGGAAAGTTGGGCGGCGGGAGCGGATCGGCAGACAGGGCGCGGTCTGGCGCGACGTGATTCTGTTGGAACGCCGCAGCCGCTCGATCGGCTGACAGTTTCCACGGAGGCTCCAGGAAACCCTCGGCACCGTGATAGGACTGCGGCGCCAAGAGGAGAACCCGACATGAAACCTTGGGCCGGGATCGACCGACGCACTCTCTTCCGTTACGGAGCCGCGACCGGCATTCTGGCGGCGATGCCGGCCGGGCGCTCGGCGCCGGCATTCCCGCACTCTCCGGACCCGCCTTCCGTTCCCGCGTTCGATCTGGAAGAGCTGACCGTCGCGGAGCTTCAGAAGCGCATCGAGTCGGGCGCGGAGTCCGCGCGGTCGCTCGCCGAGAAGTACCTCGCGCGCATCGACCAGCTCGACCGCCGGGGACCGCTCTTCCTGCGCTCCGTCCTCGAGACGAATCCGGACGCCCTTGCGATCGCCGAAAAACTCGACCAGGAACGCAAGGCCGGGCGCGTGCGCGGGCCGCTGCACGGCATTCCCGTTCTCGTGAAGGACAACATCGGAACCTCCGACCGGATGACGACGACCGCGGGCTCGCTCGCACTGGAGGGCTCGATTCCATCCCAGGACTCCTTTGTCGCGAAGAAACTGCGCGAGGCGGGCGCGGTGTTGCTCGGCAAGACGAACCTCTCCGAGTGGGCGAACATCCGCTCGACGCACTCGACCTCGGGCTGGAGCGCTCGGGGCGGGCAATGCCGCAACCCCTACGCGCTGGACCGCAACCCTTCGGGCTCGAGCTCCGGATCGGGAGCCGCTGCAGCCGCGAACTTCTGCGCGGTCTCGGTCGGGACGGAGACGGACGGTTCGATCGTCTCCCCATCGAACAACTGCGGCCTCGTCGGAATCAAACCGACCCTCGGCCTCGTGAGCCGCACGGGTGTCATCCCCATCGCGCACAGCCAGGACACGCCGGGTCCGATGTGCCGGACGGTGGCGGACGCGGCCATTCTTCTCTCGGCGCTCGCCGGGCCGGACCCGGCCGATGCCGCGACCCGCCCCGCCGGTGAAAAAGGGGCCGCGGACTACACACGATTTCTGGATCCGAGCGGCCTGAAGGGCGCGCGCATCGGCGTGCCCCGCAAGGGCCTCTTCGGCCAGAGCCCCGCCGCGGACCGGCTCGTCGAGGCGGCGATCGCGGAGATGAAGAGGCTCGGAGCGGTGATCGTGGACCCCGCGGATATCGAGACGGTCGACGGGTTCTCGGGATCCGACACGAGCGAGCTGGCGGTCCTGCTCTACGAGCTCAAGGCGGACCTGAACGCGTATCTCGCTTCCCTGCCCAGTCCGCGCGTGCGAACACTGGCGGAGGTCATCGACTTCAACCAGAAGAACAAGGACCGGGAGATGCCCTACTTCGGTCAGGAGCTCTTCGAGACGGCGCAGAAGAAGGGGCCGCTGACGGACAAGGCCTACCGCGACGCGCTCGAGAAGGACGTGCGGCTCTCCCGCAAGGAAGGGATCGACAAGACGATGGACAAGTACAAATTGGACGCTCTGGTCGCGCCAACGTCGGGCCCCGCGACGCTGATCGATCTCGTCAACGGGGACTACGGCGTCAACGGCAGCTCGACCCTTCCCGCCGTCGCCGGCTACCCCGACATCACTGTTCCGGCCGGCTTCGAGCGAGGGCTTCCGGTCGGGATCTCCTTCTTCGGGCGCGCCTGGAGCGAAGGCAAGCTGATCGCGATCGCGTACGCGTTCGAGCAGGCGACAAAGCACCGGCGGCCGCCGCAGTTTTTAGCCACGGTGGGGCTGTAGGAAGAAGTGACGAGTGACAAGTGACAAGTGACAAGCAAAGAGGCCACCGGTCACTCGTCACTCGTCACTTGTCACTCTTTTCTAAACCGCTAGACCGAGACAATCGGTAAAAAGGAGCAGAGTCAACAGGTTCGCCTATCGCCTCCCCTGCGCGATCTTCGCCGCTTCCGGCAAGGAGCGCAGGCGCAGCATCGCGACGACGCCCAGAAAGGGCCCCGGAGCGAGGGACGCGAAGGCCCAGCGCCATCCGACCCGAGCGACGAGAATCGGGATGAGCTCGATCGTCGCGGTCGTCAGCAGGAAGCCGAGACACGTCTGGATGGTGAGAGCGGTGCCCATGTACTGTGGGTCGGCCAGCTCGGTGACGCAGGCGGAAAACTGAGCGGAGTCGGCGACGACCGACGCGCCCCAGATCGTCGCTACGGCCAGCAGGGCCCAAGAGCTCGCGCCGAAGAGAAACCCGATCGCGAGGCAGCAGGATCCGGAGATCGCCATGGCCCAGGACGTGACGACGGTGCGCCCGACGCGGTCGGCGAGCAACCCGGCCGCGACGCAACCGGCCGCGCCGGCGCCGATCACCAGGAACGCCGCGGCTTCCGCCAGAGCGCGCGGACTCCCACGCAAGGCGAGACTCTCGCGGATCATGACGGGAGCCCAGGTCCACATGGCGTAGAGCTCCCACATGTGCCCGAAATAGCCGAAGTCGGCCAGGCGCACGCCGCGATTCCGGAAGACTTTCCCGATCTGCGCGACGTCGAAGCGGGCCGCCGCCGGCGTGAACGGCCCATCGCCGACCAACAGAAGAACGAGAAGTCCTCCCGCAGCCGCCAGGACCGAAACGAAGAGCACGTTGTGCCGCCAGGCGGTGCTGCCGAGCGCGTTGACGAGGTACGGAGATGCCTTTCCGAGCGTGAGCGCGCCGACCAAAACGCCAAGGGCCATCCCCCGGCCCCGACGGAACCACGTGGCCAGAATCTTCATGCCGGGGGGATAGACACCGGCCAGAAAGAAGCCCGTCGCGAAACGAAGGGGAATTCCCGACTCCGGCCCGGTGGCGAAGAGCGCAAAGGCCGCGTTCACGGCGGCGCCGAGAAAAGCGCAGATCGCGAAGAGCCGGCGGGCCGAAAGGACGTCGGGAAGATTTCCGAGGGCCGACACGAGCGTGCCCGCAACGAAGCCCAGTTGAACCGCGAGCGTCAGCCACGCGCCCGCCGACGCGGTCAGGTGCCATTCCTGCCGGATTGCCGGAACGGACGCCGAGGCCGAGAACCAGAGCGACATCGCGAGCAGCTCGGCCGCGCCGAGCAGGAAGAGCGCGTTCCATCGACGCGGCGACTCGGCCGCCGGAATCAGAGGAGCGACGGAAGACACGTGCCGAGAGGTGACGAAAGACCTATATCAGAATTGATATAGAGGACGGCCGGCGCTGATTTTCACTTTCCCACCGGTCGCGTGACCACGGGCTGAAACTTCGTATTGTCCGGCCCGAAATTGGCGACGAGATATGCGACCAGCTCGGCCTTCCTCGCTTCCGACACGTCCGCGCCCCATCCGATCATCTTGTTGACCGACGCGGTCCACTGCTTCTCCGTCAGACGTTGCTGGCAGACCAGGTCCGCGGCGTGGCAGGCGAGGCAGGCCTGATCGGCCAGTGGTTTGGCCGCGCCCGGAGGAAACTCGGAAAGATGCGTTCCCAGGACCGGGAGCCGGGCGTCGAAGTTGGCGACAGCGGCAGCGGGCTTGCGGCTTTTGCTCTTCTTGCGAGGCTTGGCCGTGGCCGCCGGATCGAGAAGGACCGAGGCGAGCAAGCCCGCGAGCGCGAGAAGCGTGACGAACGCCGCGCGCTTCACGCGACCACCTCGATCTCGGCCCTCGGCCACGCGTTGTGCAGGTACCCGCTCGGGTTCCACGCCGCTTCCCGCGGCTGGACGGCGCCGCGGCTGTCGGTCGCCCGCGCCGCGAGAGACGCCTTTCCGGGCGAGCGCGGAGTCCATCGGAAGCTCCACAGGCGCCAAGCATAGGGATCATGGTCGGCGCCGAGAGTCGCTTCCTTCCAGCTGGCGCCGTCGTCCTCGGTAATCTCGACTCGGGCGATGTCCGGCGCTCCGGAGAAAGCGAAGCCGCGAATCACGACCGGCGCGCCAGCGCGCGCGCTCTCCGGCGCGACGGTGATGCTCGATTTGACGAAGAGCTCCGTGACCGGACGCATCCCCTCCGGCGGCACCGGCGCCCCGGGCTCTCCCGGCTTCACCGGATAGCGGTAGGCCGTCTCCATGTAAAAGCCCTTCTGCGGCTCGGGCTGCGGGGAGAGCCGGACGAGCCACTTCATCCAGTGGTCCCCCGCCCAGCCCGGAACCACGAGCCGCGCGGGAGCGCCGTGGAGCTGGGGCAGAGGTTGACCATTCATCTCATAGGCAACGACCGCGTCGGCGAGGGCCTTCTCCAGCTCGATCGAACGATGAAAAGGCGGGACCTTGCCGGGCGGCTTGTCGGACCCGAAGAGGTGCAGGTGCCGGGCGGAGGCTCTGACTCCGACGTTCTTCAGGACGTCGGACAGACGCGCTCCGGTCCAGCGCGCGTTGCCCACGGCTCCGCTGCCCCACTGAACTCCGGGCACGCGGGGCTCATAGAGAGAGC
>Ga0207684_10007136_pt1 | contig 10096 bp, 9 predicted proteins | sample KBSK5501metaG_FD_184342 | JGI IMG/M metagenome (GOLD analysis project Ga0207684, IMG submission 184342) | Corn, switchgrass and miscanthus rhizosphere microbial communities from Kellogg Biological Station, Michigan, USA - KBS K5-50-1 metaG... | ecosystem: Host-associated > Plants > Roots >... | reverse complement strand
TGATCGTCGATGGCGGTCGCAACGTCGTCATCGTCAATCCCGATCGCTCGGTGCTCGCCGAGTACCGGGTGAAGCAGGACGAGCTCGAGGTCGAGCGGCAAAAGCTCCGCCGCCTGCGAACGACCCTCGCGAAGACGCTCGACGGCTGTCACATCGAGCTCATGGCCAATATCGAGCTGCCGGAGGATCTCGAGCAGGCGCTCGAGAACGGAGCGGTTGGCGTGGGGCTGTTCCGAACCGAGTTCATTTTTCTCAACCGCGACGGGCTGCCCTCCGAGGACGAGCAATTCGAGGCATACCGGGCGATCGCTTCCGGCATGAAGGGCCATCCGGTGACGATCCGCACCTTCGATCTCGGCGCGGACAAGCACAAGGAGGGGATCGACGGCCTGTCGCGCGTCGCGCCGAATCCCGCGCTGGGGCTGCGCGCGGTGCGCTTCTGTCTGGCCGAGCCGCGGCTGTTCCTCACCCAGCTGCGCGCCATTCTGCGCGCGTCGCATTACGGCCAGGTGAAAATCCTCCTACCCATGCTCTCATCCGTGGGCGAGATCGAGCAGGCTCTGGTGCTGATCGGGCAGGCGAAGGAGAGCTTGCGCGAGCAGCGTGCGAAGTTCGATCCCGGCGTCGAGATCGGCGGTATGATCGAAATCCCGGCCGCGGTACTTTCGATCGGCGCGTTCGCGACACGGCTGGATTTCCTTTCGATCGGCACCAACGATCTGATTCAGTACACGCTCGCGGTCGATCGCGCTGACGACGCGGTTTCCCAACTGTACGACGCATTGCATCCGGCGGTCGTAAAGCTCATCGCGCTCGCCATAGCCGCTGCCAACAAGGCCGAGGTACCGATCGCGGTCTGCGGCGAAATGGCGGGCGAGGTTCGCCTCACGCGGATGCTGCTCGGTATGGGACTCACCAACTTCTCCATGCATCCCGCGCATCTGCTGACGATCAAGCAGCGCGTGCTGGCCAGCGACATCGGCGTGGCGAAGCCGATCGTCGGGCGCATGCGGCGCACCGACGAGCCGGTGAAGCTCGTCGCGCTGCTGGAGAGGCTCAACGCGTGAATTGACATCCGGAAGCGCCTCGGTAAACTAGCAGTTACGCGCCGATTTGACGATCAGCTTGCGGGCGCGAAGGGGCTTCCCCGACAAGGAAGATTCCCGACAAATACGGCTAAAGCGGCGAGGTTGCTGTTTCGAAGTCTGCCAACCCGATTAGCGCGAGCTGATCGGGTTTTTTATTGGCTATCGTGACTCAATCGCCGGACTCGGTCGGCATCGTTCAACCGCGGCGCGCCGCGTTCACGGAACCGCTCGCGCTCTCTTCCGGCGCAACGTTGCCCGCGTTCGAGCTGATGTACGAGACCTACGGCGAGCTCAATGCTGACCGGTCCAACGCGATTCTCGTCTGTCATGCGCTAAATGCGTCGCATCACGTCGCCGGCACGTACGCCGGTCAGCCCGACAGCGAAGGCTGGTGGGACAACATGGTGGGGCCGGGCAAGCCGGTCGACACGACGCGTTTTTTCGTCGTCGGTGTCAACAACCTGGGCAGCTGCTTCGGCTCGACCGGCCCCGCGTCGATCAATCCGGCGACCGGCGTGCCTTGGGGCTCGGACTTCCCCATCGTCACGGTCGAGGACTGGGTCGATGCGCAGGCCAGGCTCGCCGACCATCTCGGCGTCGAGCGCTTCGCCGCGATCATGGGCGGCAGCCTGGGCGGCATGCAGGCGCTTTCCTGGGCGGTCCGCTACCCGGAGCGCATTCGCAATGCGCTGGTGATCGCCGCGGCACCCAATCTGTCCGCGCAGAACATCGCCTTCAACGAGGTCGCGCGCGCGGCGATCCTGACCGATCCCGAATTCCACGACGGTCACTACTACGCATACGGCGTCAAGCCCGTACGCGGCTTGCGCGTCGCCCGCATGGTGGGGCACATCACTTACATCTCGGACGAGCAGATGGGCGAGAAATTCGGGCGCCAGCTGAAGGATGGGATCCAGTACTCGTTCCGGCCCGAATTCGAAATCGAGTCGTACCTGCGCTATCAGGCCGAGAAGTTCTCCGAGTATTTCGATGCCAACACGTATCTGCGCATCACCAAGGCGCTCGATTATTTCGATCCCGCGCTGGCGACGGGCGGCGATCTCGCCCGTGCGCTCGCGCCCGCGATGTGCCGCTTCCTGGTCATTTCGTTCACGACCGACTGGCGGTTCTCGCCCGCGCGAGCCCGCGAGATCGTCAAAGCGCTGGTCGACAACCGCCGCGACGTCTCGTACGCCGAGATCCTCGCGCCGCACGGCCACGATGCGTTCCTGCTCGACACGCCGCAGTACCACGCGGTCGTGCGCACCTACCTTGCGCGGGAGGCCGGATGAAACTTGCCACGCGTGCCGATTTTTCGACTATCGCGGGCTGGATCGCGCCAGCCGCGCGCGTTCTCGACCTCGGCTGCGGCGACGGCAGCCTGTTTGCGTACCTGCGCGAATCGCGCGGGGTGATCGGCTACGGCATCGAGATCGACGATGCCGGCGTTCTGGCTTCGATCGGCAATGGTGTCAACGTAATCCAGAGCGATCTCGAGAGCGGGCTCGCCGGCTTCGACGATAAGTCGTTCGACAGCGTGATCCTGTCGCAGACGCTGCAGGCGATGCGCCATACCGAGGAGATCATGCTCGAAATGCTGCGCGTGGGGCGCGAGGCGATCGTGACGTTCCCGAATTTCGGCCACTGGTCGCACCGGCTGCAGGTTCTGCGCGGCCGGATGCCGGTGTCGAAGAGCCTGCCCTACCAGTGGTACAACACGCCGAACATCCATCTGTGCACGGTGGCGGACTTCGACGCGTTCTGCGCGGCGCACGCCTTCCGTGTGCTCGAGCGCGTCGTATTGCACGAGACGCGCAGGGTGACCGCGCTGCCGAACCTTCTCGGATCGCTGGCGATCTACCGCTTCCAGCGGGGCTGAAGCGACCTTAGGTTCCTTCGGGCGGCGACGATACAATGCCGCCGATGAGTGCGTCTTCCGTCGGTTGGCGTCAGGCGCTGTTCAACCGGCGCATGCTGATCTGCGTGTTCACCGGCTTCAGCTCCGGCCTGCCGCTGTATCTGCTCATCAACCTGTTGCCGGCCTGGCTGCGGTCGGAGCAGGTCGATCTTCGATCGATAGGGTTGTTCGCCCTGATCCAGTTGCCGTTCACGTGGAAATTCGTCTGGGCGCCTCTGCTCGACCGCTACGCGCTGCCGTTCTTCGGCCGCCGCCGCGGCTGGATGCTCGTGACGCAGCTGCTGCTGCTCGTGTCGATACCGCTGTTCGGCGTGCTCCGGCCGCAACTCGACCTGTGGACGATCGCGTATCTCGCCGCGGCAGTCGCGTTCTTCGCCGCGACGCAGGATATCGTGCTCGACGCGTACCGGCGCGAGCTCTTGCCCGACGCGGAGCTGGGACTCGGCAACGCCATCCACGTCCAGGCCTATCGCATTTCGAGCCTCGTGCCCGGCGCGCTGGCGCTGGTGCTGGCCGATCATTATCCCTGGCAGACGGTGTTCACGGTCACCGCGCTGTTCATGCTGCCCGGCATCGCCAACACCGTCCTCATCGGCGAGCCCCCACTGACACGCCCGGCGCCGCGCACACTGGCCGAAGCCGTGATCGAGCCGTTCCACGAGTTCATCACGCGCTCCGGCTGGCAGCAGGCACTGCTCGTCGTGGCGTTCATCTTCTTCTATAAGCTCGGCGACTCGATGGCGACCGCACTCGCCACACCGTTCTACCTCGACATGGGCTTTTCCCTTTCCGATATCGGCCTCATCGCCAAGAACGCGGGATTGTGGGCGAGCGTGGTCGGCGGCCTGCTTGGCGGCCTCTGGATGCTCAAGATCGGCATCAATCGCGGGCTCTGGCTGTTCGGGGTGGTGCAGGTCGTGTCGATCCTCGGCTTCGCCTGGCTCGCCTACGTGAATGAACCCGATCGCTTGCTGCTGGCTTTTGTGATCGGATTCGAGGCGCTGGGCGTGGGCCTCGGCACCGCGGCGTTCACCGCGTTTATTGCGCGCGCGACCGACCCGCGCTACACCGCGACGCAGTTCGCGCTCTTTACCAGCCTTGCCTCGGTGCCGCGCTCGCTGGTAAACGCGACGACGGGCTGGATCGTCGAGCAGACCGGATGGTTTACCTTCTTCCTTCTCTGCACGGCGCTGGCGCTGCCGGGCATGGCGCTCTTGCTGCGCGTCGCCCCGTGGAATCAACCCGTGCCTGGCGGCTCGCAGGAAGTGCGATGAATCCGCACAAGTTCAGCGCGATTGCGCATCGCGATCACGATTACTGCAACCCGATTGCGGCGGCGAAGATCGAGCGGATCCTCGAGCTCCTGCCGCTCGAGCGCGATGCGAGCGCGCTCGACCTCGGCTGCGGCCGCGGCGAGCTATCGCTGCGCATCGTCGAGCGCTTCCAGGCGCGGGTCACCGCCGTCGACATTTCGTCGCCGATGCTGGATGCGGCGCGAGAACGTGCGCGGTCGTGCGGCGCGCTCGAGCGCCTCCGGCTGCTGGAGATCGACATCGCCGAGTTCAATCCGGAACCGGAGTCGTTCGACCTCACGATGATGCTCGGCGGCGGAGGCATCGCCGGCGGTATCGCGGGCATCTGCACCACGCTCGCCGGCTGGACGCGACGCGGCGGCTATATTCTCATCGGCGAGGGCTACTGGGCGCGGCCGCCGACGCCGGAGTATCTCGCGCATCTGGAAGCGAAGGAGAACGAGTTCCGTGATCATCGCGGCAATCTCCAGGCCGCTATCGACGCCGGGCTGATCCCGTTGCACGCGTTTGTCGCGTCGCCCGACGAATGGGACGAATATGAATGGAAGTACAGCCGGTCGATCGAACGTTACGCGCTCGAGCAACCGCAGGACCCCGACGTGCCTGCGATGCTCGAGCGTATCCGCCGCTGGCGAGACGGTTATCTGCGCTGGGGCCGCGATACGCTGGGCTTCGGCGTCTATCTGTTCCATCGCCCGCCGGCGCGATGAATACGCCGGTGAAATCTCCGGGCGCCGGGTATTCGGGGAAGCCATTGCCCTCGAAGCTGGGGCTCAAACCCGGGATGAGATTCGTCGCATTGAACGCACCGCAGGACCTCGACGTGCTGCTCGCCGGTGCACCGGATCTCGAACGCCTGGGAAGCGTTGCATCCTTCGATTGCGCACTCGCCTTCGCGACGACCGAGCGTGCGCTCGCGGCTCTGTTCGCGAAGCTCGCGCCGAAGCTTCTCGACACCGGAATGATCTGGATTGCGTGGCCGAAGAAGGCCTCGGGTGTCGCGACGGAGCTTACCGAAAGCGTCGTACGGCGCGTCGGGCTCGCCACCGGACTGGTCGACGTCAAGGTCTGCGCAGTCGACGCGAGGTGGTCGGGATTGAAGTTCGTGCGACGCCTGCGCGATCGGCGCGGGTGACGCGACTTATCGCAGGGCGCGCGGAAATGGAGGATCGCATGACCGGACATTCGATATTCGCGACCGTCGTTTCCACATCGCTACTCGCCGCGTGCACGAGCGCGCCGGTCGCGTATCCCGACCGCACGCTGGACGGATTGTTCGACGCCGAGCGCGCTTTTGCCCGTGCGTCGACCGAGCGCGGCATCCGTGCGTCCTTTCTCGAGTACTTCGCGGCGGACGGCGTCGATTTTCGGCCCGGTCCCGGCCCGATGCGCGAACGCGCACTCGCGCGACCGGCGCCGGCGGATCCGCTGGCGTTGCTCCTCGACTGGTCGCCGCAGGCCGGTGCCGTCGCCCGCTCGGGCGATCTCGGCTTCACCACGGGGCCGTATTCGCTGCGCAATCAGCGCGACGCGAGCGTTCCTACGCGTTACGGCTATTTCTTTTCGGTGTGGAAGCGCGAAAATGGCGCATGGCGCGTCGCGGTCGACGCGGGCGTATCGACGCCAGCCGCGCCGGAACCGGAAACGCCAGGCGCCGCCGCGGTGAAACCTGCGCCTGCATATTCGATACCGCCCGTCATGCGGAGCGACCGCGGGAAGGAAGCGCTCCTCGCGCTCGAACGCGAGTCGCGGAGCCTCGACCCGGATCCCGCAGGTGCACCGTCGTATTTCGAGCTGCTGGCAGATTCGGTGCGCGTCTTGCGCGAGGACAGCTACGCGCTGATCGGCGCCGATGCGGCGCGTAACACGCTTGGCGCGACGGGACGACGCGTCTTCTGGACCCCGGCCGGCGCAGGCGTGTCCGCGAGCGACGACTTCGGCTATACGTACGGTCGCTACGCGCGCTTCGTCGGCAGTTCCGAGGAAGCCACGGGGTATTACATCCACGTCTGGCAGCGCGACAGCGCAGGCGCGTGGCGAATCAGTGCCGAGGTTCTTCTGCCCCCCGCATGATCGCGTAGCCCGGGTTTAGCGCCCTTCGACTTTGCTCAGGACAGGCTTCGCGCGATACCCGGGTCGCAGCTTCGATGCGACGCGATCCCCGGGATTCGCAAGCTCATCCCGGGCTACGCAACTACGCGATTATCCGATCTGCTCGAGCTTGCCCTGCAACTCGAGCCATTGCGCTTCCACACGCGCGAGCTGCCAGCTGAGATCCCCCTGACGCTCGAGCATGGCGATCAACCTCTCCTTGTTGCTCTCGGCATAGGCGTCGGCAGAAGCGAGCCAGGTTTCGAGCTCGCTCTTTTCCGCCTCGAGCGCGTGCAATTCAGCCTCGACGTCGGCGAGTTCGTGCTGCAATGGCTTGCGCAAATCGGCGAGTCGCTGGCGCTCGGCGGCCTGGGAGCGTTTCTGCGCCCTGCGGTCGGGCGCGGATCCGTCCGTCGTCTTCTCGCTTCGAGCGGCGACCTCGCGCCCGCGCTTCGCCCGGACCCAGTCGCGATAGTCGTCGAGATCGCCGTCGAACGGCGCGAGAGCGCCTTCGTCGACCAGCCACAGCTCGTCGGCGGTCGCGCGCAACAGGTGCCGGTCGTGGGCGACGACGATGAGCGCGCCTTCGTAGTCCTGCAATGCCTCGGTCAACGCTTCGCGCATCTCGATGTCGAGATGATTGGTCGGTTCATCGAGCAGGAGCAGATTTGGCCGCTGCCGCACGAGCAGCGCGAGGGTGAGCCGCGCCTTCTCCCCGCCGGAGAATTGCGCGACGGGTGCTGACACGCGCTCGCCGCGGAAATCGAAGCCGCCGAGGAAGTCGCGCAGCTCCTGCTCCCGCGTCGCTGGCTCGAGCCGCCGCAGGTGCCACAGCGCGCTCTCTTCCAGACGCAGCTGCTCGAGCTGATGCTGCGCAAAATAGCCGATGCGCAATTCCTGTGCGGTCAGCCGCTGCCCGGCTAGCGGCGGAAGCTCGCCCGCGATTGTGGAGAGGAGCGTCGATTTGCCTGCGCCGTTCGGACCGAGGAGCCCGATGCGCTCGCCGGGGAGGATCGCCCAATCGACTCCCCTCACGACGGGCTTGCCCGCATAGCCGAGCGTCGCATGGTCGAGCTTGACGAGCTGTCGCGCGTGGATCTCGGTCGCGGGAAACGCGAACGAAAACGGGCTGTCGACGTGCGCCGCGGCGATGAGCTCCATGCGCTCGAGCGTCTTCATCCGGCTCTGCGCCTGCTTGGCCTTGGTCGCCTTGGCGCGAAAGCGGTCGATGTACGAGCGCAGGTGCGCGATCTGCCGCTGCTGCTTGGCGTAGGCGGCCTGCTGCTGCGCCAGCGCCAGCGCGTGCTCCCGCTCGAATTGCGAGTAGTTGCCGGTGTAGAGCCGCAGCTTGCGCCCGTCGAGATGGACGATCGATGTGACGACCGCGTCGAGAAAATCGCGGTCGTGAGTGACCAGCAGCAGCGTTCCCTCGTAGCGCTGCAGCCACTCCTCGAGCCACAGCACCGCATCGAGGTCGAGATGATTGGTCGGCTCGTCGAGCAAGAGCAGGTCGGACCGCGTCATCAACGCTTGCGCCAGGTTGAGCCGCATGCGCCAGCCGCCGGAGAAGCTTGCGACCGGATCGTCCTGGCGCGCCGATGTAAATCCCAGGCCGGAGAGCAGGCTTGCCGCGCGGGCGCGCGCGCTGTAACCGTCGATCGCCTCGTAGCGATGATGCAGCTCGGCGAGGTGCTCCCCGGGAGTGCCCGGATGGGCTTCGGCGTCGACCAGCGCGCGCTGCACGGCGCGGAGCTCCACGTCGCCGTCGAGGACAAATTCGATTGCGGGAGCCGTCACGGGCGGCGTCTCCTGCGCGACGTGGGCGATCACCCACGACGGCGGCAGCGACACCTCGCCCGCGTCGGCATCGATCTCGCCGCGCAACAGCGCGAACAGCGACGACTTGCCGCTGCCGTTGGCGCCGATCAGCCCCACTCTGTGTCCCGGGTGCACAGTCAGCGCCGCGTCTTCGAGCAGGCGCTTGTTGCCGCGCGCAAGCGTAAGGTGGCTTATTCGGATCAAGGTACGGCGTTGACGAGTGGAAAGCGTCGCAGCAGCTTTACACCGTCAACGCAACTCGAAATCGTAGTCGATGATCAGTGGCGCATGATCCGAGAAGCGCCGGTTCTTGTAGATCGACACCGCGCACACTTTGGCGGCGATCCCGGGCGTCGCGATCTGGTAGTCGATGCGCCAGCCTACGTTCTTCGCCCACGCCTGGCCGCGGTTCGACCACCACGTGTAATGTCCGGGTTCCTGGTTGATGCGGCGGAAAACATCGACGAAGCCCAGTTCGTCGAAGACCCGCGTTAGCCACGCTCGCTCCTCGGGCAGGAAGCCCGAGTTCTTCTGATTGCTGCGCCAGTTCTTAAGATCGATCGCCTGATGCGCGATGTTCCAGTCGCCGCAGAGAATGATCTCGCGCTTCTGCCGGCGGAGCTTCAGCAGGTGCGGCAGGAACGTTTCCAGAAAGCGGAACTTGGATGCCTGGCGATGGGGGCCCGCGGACCCCGAGGGCAGATAGACGCTGGCGACGGCGAGCTTGCCGAAATCGGCTTCGAGATAGCGGCCTTCGCCGTCGAATTCGGTCGAGCCGAAGCCGGTCGTCACCTCGGGCCTCCGCTTGGCGTAGACCGCAACGCCCGCGTATCCCCTGCGCGAAGCCGACAGGAAAAAGCCGTGCGCTTTGCGCGGCGCCAGCAGCGGACGCGGGACCTCGTTCGACGCGGCCTTGATCTCCTGCAGGCACACCACATCCCACGGCTCGACCCGCGCGAGCCACCGCGAGAGGCCCTTGCGCTCGGCCGAGCGAATGCCGTTGACGTTGAGCGTGACGATGCGCATGACGCGACCGCGGGTGCTGCGAGGAGCGCGGAGTTTACAGGTAAAATACGCTCTGTTTTCACCCTACGCCGATGAGCCAGTTTCGCCACGATTTTCTCGCTTTCGCCTTGGCACGCGACGTGCTTCGATTTGGTCAGTTCGTGACCAAGGCGGGGCGGAAGACACCGTATTTTTTCAACGCAGGGCTATTCAACGACGGCGACAGCCTGCACCGTCTCGGACGGTTCTATGCCGAGGCGTATCTGGCGTCGGGAATCGCCTGCGATCACCTGTTCGGGCCGGCCTACAAGGGCATCACCCTGGCCGCCGCGACAGCGATCGCTTTGGCCGAAAAAGGGCACATTCTGCGCTACAGTTTCAATCGCAAGGAGGCCAAGGACCACGGCGAAGGCGGCGTGATCGTCGGCGCGCCGCTGCAGGGGCGGGTACTGATCGTGGACGACGTGATTACCGACGGCGGGGCGAAGCGCGAAGCCATCGAGCTGATCCGGACGAACGGTGCCAACCCCGCAGGCGTGCTGATTGCGTTTGATCGGATGGAGCGGGGACGCGGCGAGCACTCGGCGGTGCAGGAGCTCACGCGCGAGTTCGGGCTGCCGGTCATCGCGATCGCCACACTCGAGGATTTGCTGGCCTTCCTCGCGGGGCGGCCGGAGCTTGAGGCGCAGGCCGCTGAAGTGAATACATATCGGGAACAATACGGGGCAACCGCGTGACCAACGGCCACGTCGGGCGCACCGGCACTGAAGGGCGTAAATGATCGGGATCGAGCAGTCACAGTCATCGGGCCAGCGGCTGCTCGCGGGCCTTGCCGCGCACGTTGTCGTCGCATTGGTGGCGGC
>Ga0207684_10007135_pt1 | contig 10096 bp, 11 predicted proteins | sample KBSK5501metaG_FD_184342 | JGI IMG/M metagenome (GOLD analysis project Ga0207684, IMG submission 184342) | Corn, switchgrass and miscanthus rhizosphere microbial communities from Kellogg Biological Station, Michigan, USA - KBS K5-50-1 metaG... | ecosystem: Host-associated > Plants > Roots >... | reverse complement strand
TCGCGGCGAAGCCAAAGTTTCGTCGTGGCTGCATCGCATTGCGGTCAATCAGTGCATCACGCGGCAAAGGCGCGCGAAGGTCCGCAACGAGACGGGGCTCGAAGACGAGGCCGAAAAGAACGCCGCCGTCTTTGCTTTGCCGTCCGAGATTTCGCCGGCGCGTGCGGCTGAAGGCAAACAAAGAAGCGTCGCTGTGAGAATAGCAGTCGGCGCGTTGCCGCCAGACCTGCGACAGGTGGTGGTGATGAAAGAGTTCGAGGAACTTACGTTCCAGGAAATTTCAGAAGCGTTGGAATTGCCGTTGAGCACAGTTAAGAGCCGGCTGTACACGGCGCTCAGGCAGTTGCAGATGCGTTTAGAAAAGTTCGGTGAACCCGCGAGATGAGCGGGCACGCGAATACGAGGTAGTTGCCATGACGAAAAATAACGAAAGACCAATTTGCCACCGGGCGGAAGACCTGGTTGCCTATCTCTACAACGAGGCGAGCGAGACGGACGCACAAGACTTTGCCGATCATGCAGAGCAGTGCGATGCTTGCCGATCGGAACTGGCAGTCTTTCGCCAGGTGCACGACTCGATGATGCTGTGGCGCAATGAAGCTCTGGGCGCAACATTCAGTCCGGCTTCCCAGGCCGCAATGGACTTCGCCACGGCCGCGGATTCCGGGCGGCTCGTGCAACACGAGCGAAAGCTCTCGGCCTTTCAGGCGCTGCGCGAATTCTTCAGCGTCTCCCCGCGATGGCTGCGGGGCGCGACAGCGTTCGCGGCACTACTTCTTTGCGTGCTCGCTTTAGTTGTAATCTCGCGCTCATCGAGACGTCCGGCACAGGTCGCGAACAAGGAGGAGAAGGTTTATACGAAGACTCAGTTTGAGGCGGCCGTGGACAAGGCAGTCACCGACAAGCTCAGGGAATCGCGGGTCACGCTGCCGCCAACATCGAATGTCGCTAGCAAGGAAGTTGAAGTCAAGCCGTCAAAACAACCGAGCGTGACTCGGCGCGAGCTGGCGCGTAATGCCTCGCCGACACGCTCTCAGCGCTTGCGTGGCTTTACGCGCGCGGAACGTGAACAATTGGCTGCGGATCTGCTTTTGATTCCCGGCAGAGACGAAGCCGATCTGCCATTTGTATTTTACGAGGAGCCTAATCAATGATGGCTGCCGAGAGGAAACAAGGTGCAATCATGAATCAGCGCTTAAAGATAGTAGCCAGATTCCTGGGCTTGGTGCTGTTGTTATCAGCGGCCGAGCTGCTGACACACGCGCAAACCCAGAATCCCCAGACCAATCCGGCTGATGCCACGCAAACTCAGAATCAGGCGCGAACCAACCAGGCGAACCCAATCCCGGATCTTGGACCACTCAACCTGACACCAGATCAGGTTCAGAAAATTAAGATCATCTACGCCGACACGAAGGATCAGAGGCAAGCGGTGAACCTGAGAGTGCGTCAAGCGCAACGCTCGCTTGCCGAGGCAATCGAGTCTTCAACTCCGAACGAGACCCTAATCGAACAACGCTCGCGTGAGCTTGCCGATGCCAGAGCCGATGCCGCTCGGCTAAGGTCACTGACGGAAGCAAGGATTCTCCATGAGGTGCTGACGCCCGAACAGCGTGTGCGACTGAGAGAGATGCGCCAACAAGCGCAGGCTAACCAGCGTGCCCGCAATCAGCAAAGTCCGCGCAACCCGCTCGCCCAGCAGAACGGCTTGCCGCGTAATACAAACGCGCCTCAAACCTTGAAGCCAAACCAGCGAAAGCTCATGAAACCGCAGCAGAAGCCTTGAGTTTTGCTGAATCTCCCTCTCCCTTTGGGGAGTGCACACGCCGGGATGAGGGTCTAACGAGAGTCCAACTGTTCAGTTCTCTTCCTCCAGCCCAGCGGATGGCTGGGAATAAGAAAGAGAGTAGTTTCTTAATCTCTCTCAGCTTCAGCTCTCGCCCCCCCGAGCTCTCTCGATCTGCTGCATTTCGGCAACAGAAAGCGGTATTACGCAGCATGTTTGGACGTTGAGAGACTTACTTGCTCTTTCGTGAAATGAGCACGAGCGCGATCACGGCGAGCACAATTAAACCCAAACCCAAGATACTGCCGCGGTCTTTAATGAATTGAGTTATAGTTGGATTCGATGACGCCGCAAGTACCAAGCCCATAAGTCCCCCCAGCATTGCAACGGTGGCAATTAACCATCGGTTTTGCAGTGAGCTGGCTTCGTCCCGCAGAACCTCACGAACGATATCTGGAGTTGAACTTTGCTTGCCGCGAATTTCATCAAGATGAACCGTTAGTTTTCCAATAGACTCGACAATCTCCGCATATTCATCCGTTACGGATTTGAATTGCTGATCGATAGCTCTAAGTCGTACTCCTAGTATGTTCCAAGGATGGCCGGAGCGAATCAAGTTTTCCAACATGTCTTCTGGTCCACCTTTAACTAAGCCGTCTTCAAATTCCGCGTCCTTCATTCCAACAGGTGGCCCACTTCTTCGTGAGCGGACATATCCTGTTTGCTCTTGATAGTCTCCCTTGTATAGTTCTGCCGGTCGTTCACCCTCAGCAAGGCGATAAATGGTTATCCGATAAATTCGCTCTTTGAAAACAAACTTGCGTTCCTCACTAGACGTGTTTGTGAACGTCCAATTAAGTGTGCCCTTAAACCCAGCATCAACCTGCGTTGTGGGCGCAACAATACCTTCGCGAGATAAGTCAGTTGTAGGGCTTACAATTGCGTGAAGATCCTCATTTGGGTAAATCTTGTGAACCGTATCGCGAGAGAAATCCAGCGTCTCGAAAGCGGTTACACCAACTGAGTGACCCGGTTGAATGCGGAGGCCCTTTTTGCCGTGGCCAATATCAAAGTCTTTCCCGGTGTTTAAGAATTCGCCTTTCGGCCCTAACCGCAAAACGTAGGCATTCGGTCTGACACCATTCGGATCACCATCAATAATGACGGTTCCAATCAAGCGTTTTATGTCGCTGTCGCTTAGAATTGTCGGCATGGGGCGCAACTCCTAGAGGCGCGAAGCTTTCCGGCCAGTTCGGCGGCCAATTGCGAGCATAACCTACCAGCCTCCTTGCCTCCAAGCAAATCCGGCGCGCGTTGCGTAGAATACATGACGTTGCGCGTGTGAGACAAGACGGCACGCTAACAGAACAATACCCATCGCTATCAACCCTTGACGCGCGCAGTTGGTTTTGCGCATGATAGGCCGCTCTATTGAAATTGCTCGCTTCGGCGGTAGCGGTAATCAATTTTTTGGAAATCACCGACGCGCCCTCTGCTAATACGGCTATTTACCTCGAAAGAACCATCGGCAGCCGCGGCGTACCGAGCGGCAAGCGGTTCTCGCTAAGTCTCGCATGAACATCGTCACGCGTCTTCTGCTCGAATTGCAGGAAATGTCCTTGCTCTCGGCGCGGGTTGTGCTCGGAGTCTTCAAGAAACCTCGTTACATCCCGGAAGCGATCGCGCAGATGGACAGCATCGGCGTAGGTTCGATGACGATCATTATTCTCACCGGATTTTTTACCGGCGGTGTACTGACGCTGCAAACCTATCAGACCCTCGCGTCATACGGAGCAGTCGACCAACTCGGTTATCTGGTTTCAATTTCGCTGGTGCGAGAATTGGGACCGGTGCTGACTGCTCTAATGGTTACCGGACGCGTAGTCTCGGCAATCTCGGCAGAGCTGGGTTCGATGGTTGTCTCAGAGCAAATCGATGCGATGCGAGCCCTGGGAACGGATCCAAACCGCAAGTTGGTGGCGCCGCGGCTCATAGCGCTGATCGTCACCTTGCCGCTGTTGACCCTGGTCGCCGACGTAATGGGAATTGCCGGCGGCTGGGCCGTGTCGACTTTTCTCTACGATCTGCCGTCGTCGACGTTTATTAATTCAGTGCGAGATGGAATTACGACTGACGACATCATCGGCGGAATTATCAAACCGCTGGTCTTCGCGTTCCTGATGGGCACGATTGCCTGTCACAAGGGACTAAAGACTGAAGGCGGGACCGTCGGCGTGGGGCGCTCGACGACTACGGCGGTGGTCACGGCTTCGATCATTGTAATTATCGCGGACTTCTTCCTTGCCAAAGCACTTCAGGTTATTCTAGGTACTACAACATGATGGCTGAAACACCAGTTTACCGGCCCGGCGCCCAACCGCCGGACAATCGCGTCAGTGAACGCGCCGCCGAATCTACATTTCGCGAGGTTGACGATACCGAGCGGGCGATTCCCGCGATTGAATTTCGCGACGTGACGATCGTTTTCGATGACCGCAAGGTGCTGGACAATCTCAGCTTTAAGGTGATGAAGGGCGAGACGAAGATCATTCTGGGCGGCTCGGGCTGCGGCAAGTCGACTACGATCAAGTTGGTGCTCGGTCTGCTCAAGCCGGACAGCGGACAGATACTGGTCGACGGCGAGGACATTACCAACTACTCGGAAGTCGAAATGATGCGCGTGCGAAAAAAGATCGGCATGATCTTTCAGGAAGGCGCGCTGTTCGACTCGCTTTCAGTTTACGAAAACGTCGCCTTCAAGCTACACGAACAGGGCGTGCCGGAAGATCAAGTCGAAAACGAAGTGCGCCGCATGCTCCGGTTCGTGAATTTGGAACAGGCGATCGATAAGATGCCGGCGGAACTTTCCGGCGGCATGCGCCGTCGCGTCGGCATCGCCCGCGCCCTGGTGGGCGATCCGAAGATTGTGATGTTCGACGAGCCTACTGCGGGCTTGGATCCGCCGACGGCGCGCACCATCTGCGAGCTGGCGATGAAGCTGCGAGACCTGGAAGACGTATCGTCAATCTTCGTCACGCACGAAATGAACAATCTCGATTATCTAACTTCGGAATACGCGGTCGTCAACGAAGCCGGCGAAGTAGTTTTCGAAACGGAAGGCGAGAAGCTTTGCCTCATCAATTGTAAGGTCTTGATGATGCGCGACGGCCAGGTAATCTTTAGCGGCACCGACGAAACGCTGCGAAAGGCGGACGATACCTACATTCAAAAGTTTCTGCGCGGACACTGAACGGAAAGGGAAAAAGGCAAAAGGAAAAGGGCAAAAGGTCGTATTGGTGAGGTTTTTGCCTTTTACCTTTTTACTTTTGCCTTATTGCTATCATGCCAAAAACAACTCGAAACATAGGCCTTAGCGAGCTAAGAGTCGGCTTGCTCGTGCTGATCGCGATCGCCATTCTGGTGGTTCTGATTCTGAACGCTTCGGGCACGCTCAATCCTTTCGCCAGTCACTTGCATTTGCGGGCGCGCTTCAACGACGCCAACGGCTTGCGGGAAGGCTCTGAGGTGCGGCTGGCCGGCGTGAAGATCGGCAAAGTCGATCGCATCGAATTACTTAAGCCGAGCGATCTGGGCAACCAACCCAATCCGCAAAAGGTGCAGGTCTACTTGAGCGTCGATACCAAGATCGACGGCATTCCCGCGACCGAACGAATTCGCACCGACTCGACAGCTCAGCAAGCGTCGCCGAGCATCCTGGGCAGCGAGATGTTGGTCAACATTACGCCCGGAACTTCGCTGGGCCAGCCGGTCACCGAGAATTTCCTGCTGCCTTCAACTTCCGGAAGCACGATGGCCGATCTGGCTACCTCGGGAACTGATTTGGCGCAAAGACTCAGCAAACTTTCCGATCAACTTGGCGAAGTCGTCAAGAACGTGCGCGAAGGCAAGGGCACCGTGGGACGTTTGTTCAATGATGAGTCGCTCTACAACAATTTGAATGCGACGATCCACGATGCCGAAGATTTGGCGCAGCAAATCAAGAGCGGCAAAGGTACTGCGGGCAAATTCATTTATGACGAGGCGCTCTACAACAACGCCAACGAGATCGCCGCGAACCTGAAAAAACTTTCCGACGATCTGAGCGCGGGCCGCGGCACGGCCGGCAAACTGCTGGAAAGCGACGAGATGTACAACAAGATCAATCGCATCGCCGATCGCGTGAATCACTCGATGGATCAAATCGATGCGATCGTCGCCGATGTCAACGCCGGACGCGGCACCATCGGCAAATTGCTGAAAGATGAAGCCATCTACAACGAAGCGCGCACCGCGATCGCCCGCTTCAACACCACCACCACGCGAATCGACAACGTCGTCGCCGGCGCCCAACGCGGCGAAGGCACGCTCGGCAAACTGATCACCGACGAACAGCTCTACAACAACGTGAACAACCTGTCGTCGGAAGGCGTAAAGCTAATCTACGACTTCCGCCAGAACCCGAAGAAGTATCTGACGATCAAGTTTCAGTTGTTTTAATTTGTGATGAACGAAAATAGCGATACTCAATTAAGCAGCATCTCAAAAGGCCGCACCCTTGAAGAGATTGCCGAGTATTGGGATACACATAGTCTCGCCGACCATTGGGAGCAAACTCAGGAAGTTGAATTTGAAGTGCGGGCTCCGCGGCGAATCACCATCGATCCTCACTTGTACAAACGATTAGTTGCCGAAGCGCGAACACGCGGTGTATCGCCGGAAACGCTCGTGAACTCGTGGTTGAATGAACATTTGCTGAACAAGGCTGCATGACACGCAGCGGGTAGGTGCATAGTCCTGCTCAAAGTTCGCGGAACTGATCACCGACGAACAGCTCTACAACAACGTGAACAACCTGTCGTCGGAAAGCGTAAAGCTAATCTACGACTTCCGCCAAAATCCGAAGAAGTATCTGACGATCAAGTTTCAGTTGTTTTAGAATACTATCGTGGTCAATCCGGAAGAGGGGATAGGCTTATGACATCACGATCACTCGGAGCATCAACAGAGGTGATGTCGCGCTAAGGCCCAAGAATTCGAGCATCGGCACTCGGCTTCTTTTTGTTATTGGCGACCTCCTCAAATGCGCTTCCTACAGTGCTTTCATCGTGTATACCGATTCATGTTTATGAGTGGAGTCCAAAGGTCGCTGACTTGCTTGATTACGGTGATCCGAGACAACCATTTTTGTAGCTGTAGCACTTGTCTGTCCGATTTCTTGGTGTGCACGTACCCGCAGGCGCGGTGGGCGTACCTGTTGGCTTGCAGTAATGCCTGGGGTGAAACTTCACTCCAGCAGGGAGCATATAAGTATTTTGGGTCTTAACTATTGCATCAGCAATCGTGAGGAGTGGGCGAAGGGGGATACTACCTTGCTTCGTTGCGAAAACGGCATCAGCTAGGGACTCCAAGGTCTTCGTTGCTTGTGCTCTATTTCTTCTGCTGAGATTATTTTCAATCTCAACTGCTAATTTGAGGAACTCCTCAGCTTTTGAGGAGTCGTACTTCTGGACGCTCTGTATTGCAGAGCGCAAGGTGCGTAGCCTTATTGCGCCGTTCGCATTAGTAAACCCGAAAAATACGACCGCGACTAATGCCGCAAGTCTCACCGCGTTTGGTTTCTGGCTTTTCATGATCTACCTCCTCTTATTGAGTTAGGCGGTTCTCTTGACGAGGGCGAGCAAAGTCGAGCGTAGCGGCTTTTCCAAGAGACGGTGACTCATTTGCGCGACTCCTTCTTTGATCGCCTGGCAGGTTGCTTTTTCTGCAACCCCCTTCTCGATGAAATGCATCCACACTTCAATTTCATTTATGACATCCTTATGGCTGAATCCACGGTTTAGCGACCTTCAGGTCCATCAATCGGAATGTCCGACTTTCCTGTCCAAGACGATTCTTGGGATCGAATTCCTCCATTAGCATGTTGTCGGTCACGCTCTTGGTATCGCAGTTCCGTGGGAATGTCAAGGCACCAAATGTGACGGTTGAGTATTCATTTTCGAAAAGAAATTTGGTCGTCGCCCCTTGATACAAACAATCACTAGACCCGCGGGCCGTTAAGCTAGCAATCTTGACGCTGTGGACTCTGCCTTCTTCAATGCAGCGATAGATGGTCCTACAACTGACGTCCGCGACTCTTGCCGCCTTCTTAATCTTTAGCAGTTGAACATATTCCTTCCAGAGAGGGCACCAAACTTGATCGCCGACGATGATAGGGTGGGCCATTGGTTTTTCCTTTGTAGCCTTCATGCTACGAGCGTTTGTCCGGTTCGTTCAAGCTCCTTTAGGTGGACTGGTGCACCCGTTATGGGATGTTGCTTTCCCAATCCCGGTGCGCTACGCATCATTTGATCGATCTGTCAAAAGTCTGGCGACCGTCGTGGGCAGTGCGTCGATCTGTTCGGGCTTCTTGAGAAAGTCGTCAACGCCGGCGCGCCAGGCTTCCCGTTCGCAATCGGTGGCTGAGAGCATGATGATTGGGGTGCGGCGGCGGTGCCTGATCGTGCGGACGCGTTGGATCAATTCCAAGCCGTTCAATTCGGGAAGATCGTTGTCGACCACTAGCAAATCGTAGTGCTCTTCGCCCGTAAGTTTTAGGAGTGCAGTTTCTCCTTCGGTGCAAAGCTCGACGCGCCAATTTTCGCCGGCCAACATTTCGGCAACCAGGTTCGCCACCTGCGGATCGTCCTCGACGTACAGAATCGAGATCTGAGAAGTGCGCCGCGCGGGACTTAGCTTCGGCGGAGTCTTGCGAGGCTTTCTAGGCTGCGAGAAGATGTGGCGTCTGCGTTTTCGGATCCTCGAACGCGTCTTGAGCAAGTCCTTGTGCCGGATGTTTATGATCGAAATCAAGCTTTGATGATGTTTGAAGCCAAGCAAATGCGCAGCCGCCGGTCACTGAGCCTTCAGCCTCCCGAAGCGCGTGCGCGAGGACAGCCTTTTCAGCCTTCTTTACACTTCGCTTGAAAGCAGACCAAGAGAGTTCCTGCACTGCTTGACCCTCAACGTAATCTTCAATACGACCACCCTCCCAAGCTTCAATCAGTTTTTGAGAGCAACCGATCAAGCGCTTGTTGGTTGACGGGTCCTGAGATTGCCGCAAGAGTTCGACGGCGGATTTATAGATCGAAACCAATTGCGCTGCCGGTGTCTGGCCAGACAGTTCTTCAATAATGCTCACCTTGGCGCGGCCCGCGCCTTCCGGATCGCCCGTTGTCTCAGCGACTTCAATCGCGCGCTGAAGCAACCTTCTCGCAGCCGAATGATCCCCCAATCGCGCCAGCGCGACTCCATGAGTAGTCAAAGCTTCGGCCAGGACTGCCTGCTCGTCACCTTTCTCCAGAGTGCGCACTGCGTATCGCGCCACGCGTTCTGCTTCGGCAACGCGACCTTCGGCCAGCAAGGTTCGCGCGCGAGTGTCGTCAACTTGGGCAACCGCTCCCGCATCATTCAGCGAGAAAAACAGGTGACGAGCGCGATCCAGATGCTTGTGTGCTTCGTCATACTTTCCAATCGTGAAGAACAAATAACCAAGATTGTTTTCCACCCGAGCGAGAAAGCGACTGTTTCCAGCTAGTTCAAAGTGAAAACTGGCCGCCGTGTATTCCATCAATGCTCGATCCAAATAGTCTTCTCGGTTTTCAGGGGTAGCTAATCTCTGAAAGACTGACCCGTACCCATTATGAAAAGTCCCCTTGAGTGCGTGATCCTCGCTCCGATCCAGCAAAGGCGCGGCCTCATTATAAAACCGCATTGCTTCATGGAGTTGCTGGTTTCGCGCTTCGACAATACCGGCGCGTATTAGCAGCAGGGCTCTCAAGTCACTGTCCCTCTCTCCCAATGAATCGAGCGCTTCGACTAAAGTGGCCCGTGCCTCATCATATGAACCCTCTCGCCAATAACATAACGCGAGATCCGCACGGGCTTCGGTGACCCGCTCGGATAATCCAAGATGCTGAAAAAGATCTATGCTCTGAGTGATCAGATCTTTTGCCGTCTCTTGGGTACCTTCAGTCTGATCGGTACTTCCGAGCCATCCCGCCAAACCACCAACGCGCAGTAGCACTTCGGCCCTTGTATCTTCATCAAGATCATTTAGATTTAGGGGGCCGTCTCGCTTGGGCCAAAACTCGCTTAGCGCTTCACACGCTGCCTCGTACTCGCCGGCTTTTTCCAGTTGCATCGCCAGATCGCAGCAGCGTCTTGCCCGCTCGACCGCCGTTAGCCTGCGAGTCTCCTTGCGGAGGGCAGTTAATTGAGCTGATAACTTCATATGGGGGTTACCTTTCTATTTGGGTGATACAATCTTTTACT
>Ga0207684_10007130_pt1 | contig 10100 bp, 8 predicted proteins | sample KBSK5501metaG_FD_184342 | JGI IMG/M metagenome (GOLD analysis project Ga0207684, IMG submission 184342) | Corn, switchgrass and miscanthus rhizosphere microbial communities from Kellogg Biological Station, Michigan, USA - KBS K5-50-1 metaG... | ecosystem: Host-associated > Plants > Roots >... | reverse complement strand
TCATGGCCTTTCTCCGAAACGGTTGCCAACAGATTGGTTGGCCCAATTACATTCAGGAAATCATCATCGGCGCAATAATAGTTATTGCCGTTGCTGTCGACCGCTGGCGAACGTCGCGCTCAGCGGTATAGGGGATCGAGACGACGAATTCAACAGGAACACTCAAGGTGATGTCTACCAGGATCACAGAGGTTATCGCGCGCGACATTCGCTTTCCCACCTCCCAGTCGCTGGCTGGGTCGGATGCGATGAATCCTGCGCCCGACTACTCAGCTGCCTATGTCGTACTGAAAACGGATCATCCTCAAGGACTTGAAGGACATGGTCTCACCTTTACTATCGGTCGCGGCAATGAACTATGTGTTGCGGCTATCAACACCCTTAAGCCCCTGGTACTTGGTCAGAAATTGGAATGCTTCACTGCTGACATGGGCGGATTCTGGGATCGACTTACCGGAGATAGTCAACTGCGTTGGGTGGGTCCGGAAAAGGGCGTGATCCACCTGGCTACGGCCGCACTCGTCAATGCCATATGGGATCTTTACGCAAAGGCGGAAGGGAAGCCCTTGTGGAAATTGCTGGTGGATATGACGCCCGAACAACTCGTCTCCTGCGTTCCGTTCAGTTATATCACCGACGCTTTGACCCCCGACGAGGCCTTGAAGCTGTTGAAGTGTCGTGAGACTACCAAGGAATCGCGAGAGGCCGAGATTCTTCAGATTGGTTATCCTGCTTACACCACCTCCGCAGGTTGGTTGGGTTATGCAGACGGCAAGTTGCGCAGTTTGGTGCGCGAGGGTTTGGCGCAGGGTTGGACTCACTTCAAGATGAAGGTGGGGCGCGACCTTGAAGAAGATATGCGGCGTGCCCAGGTGATTCGCGAGGAGATAGGTTGGGATCGCAAGTTGATGATGGATGCGAATCAAGTTTGGGATGTTGAAGAAGCCATTCGTTGTATCAGGAAGTTGTCGGTATTTCGTCCGCACTGGATTGAGGAGCCGACTTCACCCGACGATATATTGGGTCATGCAACCATCGCCCAAGCAGTTGCTCCGCTGGGAGTTGCCACCGGTGAACACTGTCATAGCCGCGTGATGTTCAAGCAATTGCTGCAGGCGGGGGCGATCAGCTACTGCCAGATCGACAGCTGTCGCCTGGGAGGAGTCAATGAAGTGCTTGCCGTGTTGCTGATGGCGGCGAAGTTTGGCGTTCCCGTCTGTCCACATGCTGGTGGAGTAGGTTTGTGCGAATACGTCCAGCATCTCTCGATCTTCGACTACATTGCCATTAGCGGCTCGCTCGAGAATCGAGTCCTCGAATACGTAGATCATCTGCACGAGCACTTTATCAATCCCGTCGTAATGAAGGGCGACCGTTACATGCCCCCGCTGGCGCCTGGCTACAGCGTCGAAATCAAGCCCGAATCACTGGACCGATATGAATTTCCAAATGGCGAGGTGTGGACGAAATTGAATGGCGCCGGGTAATTTTTCGCCCCAGTGGAGCGAAAACTAATTCGCTGAACAATACCGACCACTGAATTGGCAATGATATCTCTCTCACTCTCCGATGTAGCAAAACGTTTTGGGCCGACCGTGGCGCTTGATGGTGTAAGCCTCGAATTGAGACCGGGCGAGGTCCACGCGCTGATTGGTGAGAATGGCGCCGGTAAGACCACCTTGATGAACATTCTCGCAGGTGCTCTACGCCCAGATCGAGGCAAGATGCAGATCGATGCCAACCCTTACGTTCCCCTGAAGCCGTTTGATGCTCGCCTTCACGGGATTGCGCTAATCCATCAGGAACTCTCTCTGTGTCCCCACCTTTCCGTGGCCGAGAACATTATGATGGGCATGGAGTCAGCGCGACTCGGGTGGCTGAATCGCGTGAACCTGAACGCGCGGACTCAGGAGGTGCTGTCGACTTTTTCTCATCCGCAGATTCATCCCGATACTCGCGTGGCAGACCTATCGGTTGCCGCTCGCCAAATAGTTGAGATCTGCCGTGCTGTGGCCGCGCGGGCGCGAATTTTCCTGATGGATGAGCCTACCAGTAGTTTGCAACGATCGGATGTTGGGCATCTATTTGACCTAATCCGAAAGTTGAGCAGCGAAGGCTTCAGCATCATCTATATCAGTCACTTTCTTGAAGAAGTCCGCGAGATTGCAGATCGCTTCACCGTGCTGCGCGACGGTCGGAGCGTGGCAACCGGTGACATCGCATCGGTAAGCGATGACGATCTAATTACTCAAATGGTTGGACGGCCGGTGCAAAACCTGTTTCCACCGCGCGCGCGACGCATCCGAGAAGCCGACATTGCATTGGAAGTAAGCAACCTGAGCTCGCCACCGGGTTTGAAGCAGGCCAGCTTTGTACTTCGTCGCGGCGAGATTCTTGGTGTGGCGGGGTTGATGGGCTCGGGTCGAAGCCAACTTATACGGGCAATCTTCGGACTCGACGAAGCCAGCTCAGGGACCATTACCTTGAAGGGGAAGACGTTTTCGGCTCGCGCAGGCGAACCAGTAAATCGGCTTTTTCAGGGTCTTGGCTATCTGAGTGAAGATCGTAAGAGCGAAGGCCTGGGAATCACCCTTTCGATAGCCGACAACATCACCATGACGCGTTTTGCATCCTGTTCACGTTGGGGGTGGCTTGATCGTTCACGTCAGCAGCAGCAAGCAATGGCCTTTGTCGACGCCTTTGGAATTAAGGCCGGCAGTGTTGCGAGGGCCGTTAAAACCCTCTCAGGCGGCAACCAACAAAAAGTGTCGTTGGCTCGTTTGCTTCATCAGGAAGCTGACGTCCTTCTGCTCGATGAGCCCACTCGTGGCATCGACATTGGCAGTAAGGTCCAGGTGTATAAGACCATCGCTAATTGTGCCGACTCCGGGAAAGCAGTCCTTATGGTCAGTTCCTATTTGCCTGAACTCTTCGGAATGACTGATCGCCTGGCAGTCATGAGTCGCGGACAATTGTCGGAGGCGCGGCCAACTCATGATTGGACGCCCGAGTCTGTCATGCAAGCAGCTACCCTTTCGCCAAAAAGCAATTAGCTGAGTCCGGTCGATTGACAGTAGCCCAGCAGTTTACTGCTGGGAACCAAGGCGAAACGAGGTGTAGTCCGCGAAGCGGACGGCTGAAATTCAAATGTCAGATAACTACGGTAATTCAGTCGTCCGTTTCACGGACTCGATTGCTACTTCATCTTCTCCCCCAGCGATAAATCGCTGGGCTACTATCAATCGTCCGCTTGCGCGGACTGGACGACTTTGGCTGGCAGGTTTGGTGTTGGTTGCGTTGCTTTCCTGCTTTACAGGAACTGAGCGAGCGACGCGCGGATACGCGCACATCCCGACCGCGGTTCGCACTACAAACCCGAGCGGCGCCGCGAGTGAGGCTGGTGTTTATGATGTAAGAGCCTTTGGCGCCAAGGGCGACGGCAGGACGCTGGATACCCCAGCAATCAACCGGGCAATCTCTTCGGCTGCTGCTAAAGGAGGCGGCACGGTACGTTTCCCAGCCGGTACATATCTTTCAGTCTCGATTCACCTGAAGAGCAATATTGCACTCTACATCGATCAAGGGGCGACAATTGTCGCTGCCGAAACTTCAAACGGCGTCGCTTACGACCCGCCTGAGCCGAATCAGTGGGATGCATATCAGGACTTTGGTCACAGTCATTGGCACAACAGTCTGATTTGGGGAGAGAACCTCGAAAACATTTCCATCCTTGGTCAGGGAATGATTTGGGGGAAGGGTTTGGTACGAAGCGGTGGGCAGTCGCGCACGAAGGAGCAAAACGATGCGTTGGAAAAGGCGCGTTCCAGCGAACCGCAACAGCCCTTCGGATATCCGAACCCGCGCGATACGGTGGAATCCGGCTGGGGCAATAAGGCTATCAGTCTGAAACTTTGTCACAACGTCCTGATTCGTGACATCTCAATCCTGCACGGCGGACACTTCGCGATACTCGCCACTGGTGTCGACAATCTCACCATCGACAACGTAAAGATTGACACTAACCGCGACGGTATCGACGTCGATGCGTGCCGCAATGTGCGGATCTCAAACTGCAGCGTCAACTCGCCATTCGACGATGCCATTTGCCCGAAGAGCAGTTTTGCGCTTGGTTACGCGCGGGCCACTGAGAACGTAACGATCACAAACTGTCAGGTTAGCGGCTACGATGAAGGGACGTTTCTCAACGGCACCTACAAGCGCGAGTACAACAAATACAGTCACAATAGTCCGACCGGCAGAATCAAGTTTGGTACGGAGTCGAATGGCGGCTTCAAGAACATCACGATCTCGAACTGTGTCTTCGACTACTCGAGAGGGTTTGCGCTTGAAAGCGTCGACGGCGGGTTCCTCGAGGACGTTACGATCACCAACATCACGATGCGCGATGTAGTTAACTCCCCATTTTTCCTGCGGCTCGGTAATCGTGGCAGGGGGCCGTCGGGCACGATGGTGGGCCAACTCCGGCGCGTGCTTATTAGTAACGTGATTGTTTACAACGCCGACCCAAAATATGGATCAATTATTAGCGGGATTCCCGGGCATTCCATTGAGGATGTGAGATTTGACAATATTCGAATTTACTACCAGGGGGGCGGTACAAAAGAACAGGCCGCACTCGATCCACCTGAGAAGGAAAAGGAATACCCGGAGCCGGTGATGTTCGGGGAGACTCCAGCGTACGGCTTCTTTATTCGTCACGTTAAGGGCATAGAGCTGAGCAACGTTGAGGTGAGCTACCTGAAGGAGGATCTTCGTCCACCATTTGTTTTGAATGACGTGAAGGGCGCGTACTTTTCGCGACTCAAAGCCCAGCATGCGTTAAATGTTCCGACCTTCACATTGTCGGAAGTCGAAGATTTCAGCGTCCAACAAAGCACACCACTCTCAGACACGAGGTTTGAAAGCATGAAGAAGGGAAAGCTCTAGATCCCGGGTCGGCGCTGTCGGGATCAGAAGCAAGTACGGACGGTTCACTCGTTGGTGGCAGAGGTCGAACGATGGAAGCGCGCATCGCCGAACGCTTTACCGAATGATTGAACGCTACCGGATTGACGGCGAAGCCGAATAAGTGCGGCTTGGCCAATGCCCTGATTTACGTTGAGCCTCCAGATAATTTTGGCCCAGAAGATCAATGCAATAAGGCTCGATCAATCCGTGGCTTGACCGGCTTCGGAACGCTACGCTACTCTGCATCAAGCATTGACGACTAAACGTCTTTAGTAAATGGGGCCGTAGCTCAGCTGGGAGAGCGCATGACTGGCAGTCCTAAGCCTACGGTTTTCTTAACCATTAACAATTAGACAGGTTGCAGCCAGCGAGGATTTTCAGCACTTTCCAGTTTCGTTACATTTCGTTATCGCCATCTCACGTGTAGTATCGGTTTTTTCTGGACACAAATTGGCCACAAGCCTGGGACTCCTAAGCCCGGCGGTGATCTCTGCTTTGAGAGGGCGAATTCTCCGTTTTGTACTGAATGGGCTCGATTGGTATCCAGTTAGCGAAGTCACTCTCCATAAACCGTTTGAAGCCGTGCGCGTCTTGCATGGGTTGGTAGCAGTTGGGACGGATTTGTAGGACCGATCGTTTCCATAGCGTTACCGACATTCAGTAGTCTCACAGACTTCCACTTTGGCCGCAGCGTTACGGCGAAATGAGCGCGCCCAGACGAACGCGGTCAGAAAACTTCCCCCGTCCTTCTGGTAACAATGGACAACCGAAAGCCGTCCCTTTAACGGGCCGCCTTCAGCGAAGCGTATGAGCCAAGGGACGGGCCAAACCCGCATACATAATTCTGCTCAACTTGTGATTTGAGCGATTGTGTTCCACACAACCTCAGGTAGCCAGCCATCCCAGCCTTGTGAACCCGCTCATCACCTGTGACCAGACCGGAGTATCTACTACGGAATACAAAAACTCTTGTATCAACCTGAAAGCACACGCTCTCACTCCTGGCCCACAAAACTATATCTTCGGTATCATTTTGACTTCATAGAAGAAGAATCTTGTTAACTAGAAGAGTCGGGGCGTACATTGAGCGGAAGAATCTAAAATGATCAGATCCAGGCGCTTAACACTAAGACTGCTCGCTGATTGGCTCGTTGAACAGGCCTTGAATGGTTCCCACGGGACATATCGGCTGAGACTCTGGCGGGAGAGCCGACCTGCATTAACGGCGCTTGAGACTGAGCTTCGACTCTACTTTGACGAGGCTTTTGAGGATGCCCGGCAGCGGCTCCGACATGGCTTTGAGGATTCCCTTTCTCCTTTTGCCAATGAGGCTCTGGATCCAGCGGCTAACTACCCCGCACGTGTCCGCCGTAAGGAAATGGTGGACCGAGCACAAGAAGGAAGTTGATTATTGGAATAGCCTATAAGAGCCCCGGCGAAGGTAGGTGCTCCGGCAAAATCGATGGAAGCGTTTGGTTAGGATTTCAGAGGCGCGGTGCTCCGGTTGAAGTTCCAGTCTACTTACAATTGCAGCTTTGTTGAATGTGCGGCTCGAGGCATTCTCGCACGACAAGTCTTTCGAAAATTTCGGGAATACTTATCTTCGCTGAAAACCAATTCCATCAGTCAAATTGATTTTTGGGGCAGAAACGGAGTTTGCCTCATAAGTCGGTTTTCGGTCTGCTTTATGAGGCAAACGTGATTTCTGCCCCAAAAATCATTTACTTCTGAGCACGGACCGGCCGCGCTTGTGATGTTGGGCTTGACCCTCAGTGGTACATCGGAAAGAATCAGACGTTTTTCGGACGGGCCGTGAACATCACCTCTCGCGCTGAACCCACGGCAATAGCAACCCAAGAGACCTTTCCAATGCTATCCCGCAATTGAGCGGATCACTCGGCACGGGCCAAGCGGCGCCGACTAGGAGGGTTCATGAACACGCTTAACACCGACCTGCTACCTCCCCTGTTCGACCAAGTTCTTGCAAACTACGGCGGCATTGCACCATGGCCGTACGCCCGATCGGACATCGTCAAAGCGATCGAGAACGGAATCGTGAACGCGGCAGCAGACAGCGTGCGGGCTGCCCGAGCGTTGGAAAGGGTTGATTCTTCCGAATATGTCGAGCTCCAGACGTTTGACCGCTTGTCTGGTGCTAACCTGTCTCGCGCTGCACTAATCGATCAGCTTCAGAGGACCCTCCTATTAGATACAGTCGTCCTTGAGATTGCGGTTCTCCTAGTTGAGGCCCAGATAGATTTGCGACTAAAAGGGAGCGAGAGCTTCAATCTTTCAGGTATCGAGTTCGTGAAAGCGAGAGGCGATTCTAATGACATTGCCAAATGGTGTCAGAGCGTCCTTGAGTCGACGATGCAAGGTGCCGCAAACGACACACCTACCTTTTGGTCGTCGTTTCGGCGGCAGCGCCCCGAGGGCCTAAGAATTCTAGTTGAGGGAATTCAGTTTAGTGCGACGCTGCGCGACGCCGTGCCCTACAAGATCAGAGTCGCATGGCGCCTTGTCGAGCCATTGCTTTCAGAGTCTCGGCAAGACGAACGAATTCGTTTATTGCACATCTCCGATCTGCATCTGGTTGAGGACATCAGGGAGCCGGGCAGAAACTTGAAGCGGCCGTTTGGCGTCGCAACTCACAACTTCAACACTGCACGCCATCTGGGGTTGACCGTAAGCGGGTTAAAACCCACGTTCGACATGGTCCTGGCCACGGGGGATCTTACTACCGACGGTAGCCGCGGTTCATTCGAAACTTTGCTTCAGTATGTTCAGAGCGGATCAGTCAACGGGGCAAATCCGATGCGAATCGCTGCGTACGGGCTAAGCGCCGGGAAGAGCCGTCGGCTCCTACTTCCCGGTAACCATGACCGATTCGAAGGAGAGCTTGTGCCTGGCCAACGTCTCAGCGGTTTGTTCGAGGAAGTTCTTGGTACCCATGACCACTACCCGTACGTAGTCGGATACCGGCCCCCAAACAGGGACCGTAGCTCGCTAACGCTGTTGTTTTTTGTGTTCGACTCGAACCTACCCGAGGGACGTGAGTCCAATGACATCAAGGATTGGGCTCGTGCACTCTCATATGGCCACATTGGCAAGGAAGAATCACAGGCGTTAATCGATCAGGCACATCTCGCCGCTCAAGAGGGTAAGGTTACACGTCTCGACGGTGAGCTTCTTGAATTCGATCCTAAAAATACGATCCGAATCGCTGTCCTACATCACCATCCGGTAGTTACTGTCAAGGCAGACACGGAAAGGACACGCAATGAGCAAGGCAGGTGGGGTCGGTTTTTGAGAGATCCGCTGGGTGAATTGAACCTTGTGAAAAAGGACCTCGAGTCCAGCCTGATGAGGATGGATGGTGCGGACGAGTTTTTGCGCAGTTGTTTCCATGCTGGAATTCAACTTGTGCTGTTTGGCCACCAGCACTTCCCCTATCAAAGGCTGATCGTACCCGATAGTCGTCGTGCTGTTGCAAGTCCATTCGGGGACGTAAATGCGATCCGCGCGTTCTGCTGCCCCACCACTCTGGAATACAGTGCACCAGGGAACGGCTTCTACGTCTTCGACTTCTTCGACAAAACCAAGGTCTCCATGGATTCCTATGTATCAATGCGTAACGATAAGCGGGACTCACTGCGGTTCACACCAGACGCCCGTACAAGTTGCAGTTTTGACCTGGCGCTAGATTCGGCTTTGTCAGAGGAAGACATCAAGTCGGCTTATAGGCTTGCGGAGTTAAATAGTACGTCGCCGAAAGCAATGGCGGAGCGCTGAGTGCCTGTGCCATCCGAACAAACCTTGACCGTAGGGTCAAAGGCAATCCGGAAATTGGGGCTAAGACAAGCTCCGTTGCTGGTAGGCTTTTTGAGGCAGCCGCACTTATTAAGGCAAAGCCCCACAGAGGAGAGTTGGAGGTCTCGATGCGAAGCCGCGTCGCGTCAAGGATGGTTTTCTTATCCGTGTACTTAGAACTCAGTAGCTTGTGCAATCGCTATTTCATTAGCTTGACGGTTCTTCATCACTTGCTGCCTCACGCGCTCTATAGGTTCTAGGCTAGAAGTTACCGCTTCATCCCTGGCTAAACTCATTAAATGATCGCGCGTATCAATGGCCGCTTCGGCTCGCAATTTTGCGACCAAGTCTAGTGAACCGTCAGCCTTCAGGCATTGGTACTGTTCGAGGTCGTATTCTCGTAGAGCCTCCTTTACCATTTCAACTAAAAGACGTTTAGTTAACATTGCTTTTCAATTTCCATAGTCCGACACTCGGCGGATTCGCACATCCTCAGGTCGTCAGTTGAGGGAGTCTATGAACGCTCTTGATGATTTCCTGCTAATCACATAGCTAAGAGCACCTATCGTCTCGTTCAATTCTTTGTTTGCTTCCCATTCGGTGCGATACACAAGTCCCTCGCCATACAGTCTCTGTAGCGCGTCTAAATCAACGTCATCTTGCCTACAAAGAAAAGAGATAGGCATTCCTAAATCAAAAGTGGAATAATGTGTTCTAAGCACATGTGTTCTAAGCACACTAGGTCTCGCTAGTCACTGCAATGACGCTCTCAGTTACCGGATTTTCCATAAACGACATTATCGGTCCCGCAACCCGTAGCATTAACGTCATTGCTACACCACAAGACAAATCATTTAAAGAGCACTAAATCTTGTGGTTTGCTTCAAAAAGTTTACCTTGGACCAACCCACTATCCGTAGTGTGACTTCAATATCGTATATTCATTCGAAAAATATCCCATTAGATGCAAGATTTCTTTTATCATCCCGGATTTCTCTCGTGTGAAATATTGTTGACGAAACGCGTAACCTTCTGTAGAGTCCGCGCTGCAATTCGCACCTTCATGCTCACGTGAGACTCACCCCCCTCAAAACTCGCGTCTGCGATTGACTCAGAACCTGTTAGCAGTGACCTGTCGCACCCCGTCGCGTTCTCACTGCGGCTCAACCTCCTAAGGAGCATCCATGATCTCTACTCGTCGCCTTTCCGCCTCTCGCACCATTCGTGTGATTTCCTTGACGGTGTGTTATTCGCTGTTTGTTTCTGCGGTGTTTCTTCCGCTGAATTTGTCTGTCAAAGGCGTAGCCGCGACGCGAGCTGGC
>Ga0207684_10007129_pt1 | contig 10100 bp, 11 predicted proteins | sample KBSK5501metaG_FD_184342 | JGI IMG/M metagenome (GOLD analysis project Ga0207684, IMG submission 184342) | Corn, switchgrass and miscanthus rhizosphere microbial communities from Kellogg Biological Station, Michigan, USA - KBS K5-50-1 metaG... | ecosystem: Host-associated > Plants > Roots >... | reverse complement strand
CCGCCGCTGAGCTTCCGGTTCGTCGTCCAGGGCCAAGATCACGCGCGACGGGCAGCGGTTCCTGATTATGGCGATCTTCGGGCCGGTCAGCGCTACGAGCTGTTCACCAGGCAAGCGCGTGCCCGGATCCGGCGGCAACGCGTACCCGGAACAGTTCAGCAGCCCAGGATAGTAACGGGCGGCGCAGGGCCGGGCTCGACGTCGCGGGCTCATGGCCGCGCGCCGGACGGCACCGGCTGTGCAGCAACATGACCCCGGACCTCAACACGACGCAAATACGGATCGTCCTCCTCCTTCACCACGAAATCGCCATTGTCATCGATGAAGTCGGGGCTTCCCCATTCGCTACTACGCTCCAATCGAGCCTCCCACCGATCCTTCTCCTCGGCGCTCCGAAAGGTGCCATTCCACCCCTCGCTCTTCGTCCAGTCATCGTACGCCGCGTCCTCATGACCCATCTCCGCGACCCGATGGAGTTCCGCACGGAAGCGCTCGTCGTGCTCCCCGGACGCGATCGAGACGTGGACCATCTCGTGGATGAGCGTCTCCCGGAGTAGTTCAATCCAGATCCTATCGGTGAGGTACACGTAGATCGTGCTCGATTCCTCCTCGTAGGTCCCGGTGATGAAGAAGGTTTTCGGTTCGGCTGCCACGATCCTGAAGGTGGGCAGCCGGCCCCCAAAATAGACACGATTGTAGTGGGCATAGAGTCCGGCCAGGCCCTCGGCAACCCAGGCGAACTGCTCGGCCCTCTCATCCTTCTGGGATGAGAAACCTAAGCGGTAGTTTGAGTTCGACAGGTCCTCGATGGAGAGTTCCTCAACCGTCCTCATCGCGGGCGTGATCGGCTTCGTCTTGGTGGTGGTCATCGCATCCTCCTTCGGCTCAGCCCGTCACCGGGATCTGGCCGTCCTGCGTATCTCGGACGTCTTCGGGGTTCATCGCGCGGCCGCCGCGGTCTTCCGACACCGCGGGATCCGCGGGAATCGGTAGTCTCCAGTTCCCGCTCCGTAAGGATGTTCATGCCCTGATGGGCTCCGTCGCTCGTGGCCTAGCGGCTCTGTTCTTGGCTTCGATCCGGGCCCGGAGGTTCACCGACCGGATCGCCGGAAGCACTTGGCGCAGGAACAGGAGCCCCAGGTCCCTCTCGCCAGGGCGTACGCGGATCGACACCGTCTCCACGCCGCGGGGCGACGCTGTGATGATGATCTTCGGCCGGCCCATCGCAGTTCCGTTCATTGCTTACCCCCCACTTGCGTAACCGATTCTCGCGGCCCGAAATTAAAAGCGGGTCTTCCCTGAAGAACTGTGGATCGCGTAACGCTGCAAGATTCCTGGTGAAACAGGCCGGAACGGGGAGGACCTTCGGCCGGGCTGCTCGGACAGAACGACTCGCGATTGACCCGAAGGATCGGAAGCAGAAAGCGGAAACGCGCCGCGAATCCTTCGGCTGCGTAATTCTGCGGACTTACGACGCGGAAGGAGAAGGAGGGGTCACAGCTTCACGGGCTTGCGCATCCTTCACCTTCTCGACGATCGATAAGAAACGAGCACGAATGTCTGGTCGGAGGCTGGTCGCCTGCTTGAGCTTACGCTCTTCACTTCTGGGTTCGCGTGGATGGCCTTTACTTCTCTTGTGGTTGATATTGGCCGGTGCCGCCTTGCCGTTCGCGAACGACCACTCTCTGAAAGCGGTGATGGTGCGATTTTCCCAGTTGATCACGGTCTGGACCGTCACGCCGTGTTGCCTGGCGAAGTCGGCCTGAAGCTCGTCGGCGCGGATCGCCTCGAAGCCGCGCCGGTGCTCGGGATGCTGAATGAGGAACTTCCCCACGAGGTCCTGCTCTTCCGCCCGCTCGCGAGAACGGTCAAAGTCGCTTTGGGCTTCATCGTGGACTCCCTTGATAACGTCTCTTGCGACTGCTTCGCTCGCCTCATCGCTGATGTCAATGCAGATGTCCTCTTCGTTAAACAACACCTCCTTGTTCAGCCGTCTGGTAATGGCGCGGGTTTGATCCATCAGATCGTCGGCGACGGCTCGGGGCGCGATATTGAGCTTGCCGGCGAGCCAACGGAGGGTCAGTCCGCGTAAGCCGTGATGACCCCAGCGCCCCTTCCCGGTCTCGAACGCTTGGGCGTCCAATGCCTTGCCCAACGTGGCGGCGCGGCCTCTACCTGTGCCGAGGACGCGTTCGAGGGCATCCGCGATGTAATCACGTGTCTTCGGCTTTTTGTTGAGAGGCGTCACCTTTCGGAGCCCTTCGAGGGCTTCTGCGACCCGCGCTTCATTGTTGCCGCTGCTGAGCAAGAGAAACATGTAGAAGCCGACATGCCTCGATCCGCGCCGAAACATCTCGGTGATAGCGTACGGTGCTCCCTCATGTAGAGCGACAGCTTCGAGGGCGGGGCGGAGCGGGAAGGGTCCGCCCCGTAATGTCCCCCACAGGATCAGCATGCGCAGGTAGAGCACGCTTCGTGCCGCAAACGAGAGGTCGGCGTATTCGCGGGGCAGAGCGCCGATGCCGATGCGGATGGCGGCGGCGCCTTCGACGAACGCCACAAGCTCAAGGGCTGGAACCTCGGACCAGTTCGTCCGCCGCAGGCGACTCCTGACCTCTGCCTGCTCTCGGAGAAACGCCTGCCAGACCCCCTCAGCCAGCGCGAGGCGGATGGTCCACATTTTGGGGCCGTTGGCATGGGCGATCTTTAGGAGGTCGGCGAGGCGGATGCTCGCCCACCAGAGCGGGAAGTCATACTTTCTGTAGTCGTAGTCGTCCTCGATATTGGGAGTCTGGGGTAGCGCGCCCCGGCGTCCTGGCGTATGCGACAAGCGGATCTGCGTCCACCAGCGCGGGGAGTTCTTTTCCGTTTCCGGAACCTGCTCCGTGAGCTGCTTTGACGGCGGGTGACTGCGCGGACGATCGGCGGGACCACGCGGCCGCGTAGGCGATGAGCGACCCTTGGGCCGTGGGCTCCGACGGCGGCGATCCTCGGTCATCTACACCTCCGTGGCGACGCTGTGCCGTTGACGTGCGCGCCCTCCGAGTCAGTGCTCGTCGTGGCTTCCGGGCGCCGCCAGCGCGCCACCGAGCGTACGCCGATCGTAGCTCAGTCCGCTCCGGACCCGAAGTTCTAAGCGCCCGATTTGTGTACCGTAGTAAGCCTTCACAACCGTGGGTTTCGTTGCCATCTTCCGCAGTTGACGTCCAAACGGGGGGACGGTTGGGACAGTAATCGAACGAAGAAGACACGGCGATGCAGGAGAACCTCTCTACACAGGTCATGCCTCAAATCCTCAATCCCATAGATGACCGGCAGCGATCGAGACCGACCAGCGGGTGACGAGCAGCGATCACCGCCGGCCTCGGCGGTACCCCGTGGAGGTCACACAGAGGCCCCCCTTTCACTCTTCTACTTCCCTCCCCTTTTAATTTCAGCCCGCGAGAATCGGTTCCGTACATGTAGGGCCTTTGCCAAGCGGCTGATCCCCGCTAACTGTCGGCCGGGTCACTGGGGTAGGAGCGCAAACCGCCCAGGACCCGGCCGCGCACTACTTCATGGCAAAGGCAAAGGTTGACTTTCATGGAGCGGAATGATCGCACCGAAGTAGAACAGACCGATCTGTTGTCGGCTGCGCTCGAGTATGCCCAGCGTGGTGTCCCCGTCTTCCCGCTCGAACCGGGGAGCAAGCAGCCGCTCGGGCGTCTCGCCCCGAACGGAGCGAACAGCGCTACCACCGATCTGAGCACCATCAAGAGCTGCTGGACGCAGGCCCCCGACGCCAATATCGGCGTCGCGACCACGAACCTCTTCGTGCTCGACGTCGATCCCCGTAAGGGGGGCGACAAGACCTTCGAGGGACTGATCACCCTTATCGGTGAGCTGCCGGAGGGTCCCATCGCCCGGACAGGTGGCGGTGGGTTGCACTTCTTCTTCCGCCTGCCCACGGTGCCATTTCGACGCGGTACCGATGCGCTCGGGCCCGGACTCGACATCAAGGCGGGACCCGGTCTCTACGTCATGGCCGCGCCCAGCATTCATCCCAACGGCACACGCTACACCTGGATCCGTGGGCTCGATATAGAACTTCCTGAAGTCCCGGCTCTGCTGCTCGAGCGGCTCACCCGCAAGAAGACCGAGAAGTTCACGGTGCCGCCCACGGTTACGGAGGGCTCGAGGAACGACACCCTTTTCCGCCTCGGTCGCTCACTGAAGGCGACGGGCAATGATGCGGTGAGCATCGGGGCGGCGCTCATGACCAGGAACCAGACCTTCTCGCCGTCGCTCGAGGATACCGAGGTGGAGCGGATCATCGCCTCGGTGATCGGGCAGCCCGACCGCCCTGACTTCACGCCGCCATCGTCAGCGAGTCCGAGCGGGCGATCGGCCAGCTCTCCGCCGGCTGAGAAGCTCACCATCACAATCAACGGTGACCTGACCGACATGACCGAGCAGGGGTGGGGCGCCATCGTGCAGGCCAACACCGGCCCCAGTCTGTTCCAGCGGTCCACGATCGGCGTCCGCCTCGAGCGCGATGACGACGACTACCTGACGACCAAAGCCCTGACCGAGCACCGGCTCCGCCGCGAACTGGCCCGCTCCGCGACATTCTACGCGGTGGGCGACGACGGGAAGCTGAAGGAAGTCTACCCACCGATCACCATCGTCCAGAACATGCTGGCCGTCGCGAAGCTCCCGCTCCCCGTACTCGACCGCATCGTGGAGGTGCCGACGTTCACCGCCTCCGGCAAGCTCCGCACCGAGCCCGGCTACGATCCCGACGGCCGCACGTTCTACCAGCCCCCGCCCGGCCTGAACATCGCGCCCGTGCCCGACAAGCCCACCGCCCAGCAGATCCGCGATGCGGTGGCGCTGATCCTCGACGTGTTCGGGGAGTTTGACGTGGTGGGCAAGGCCGACACGGCCCACGCGGTGGCCCTCATGCTCCAGCCGTTCGTCCGCGAGTTGATCAAGGGTCCTGTACCGTGTCACGTCTTCGATGCGCCGACGCCGGGCACCGGCAAGTCGCTGATGGCCCGAGCCGCGCTCTTGCCCTTCCTCGGCCGCGCCGTGTCCGCGATGCCGCCGGCCCGCGACGAGGAAGAGTGGCGTAAGCGGATCGGCGCCAAGGTCATGCAGACCACCCCGGTGGTGTTCATCGACAACCTCAAGACCGGCGTGTCGCTCGATTCGTCCTCGCTGGCCATGGCGATCACGTCCTAGCCGAAGTGGGAGGACCGGCGCCTGGGCTTCAGCGATGTGCCCCAGGTGGCGATCCGTAACGCCTGGGTGGTGACGGGCAACAACATCACGATGTCGATGGAGATGGCGCGCCGGTCCGTACGGACGCGCCAGGTCTCGCCCGACGAGCGGCCGTGGCTGCGGACCGGATGGAAGCACGACCCGTTGGAGGATTGGATCTTGGCCGAACGGGCCCGGATCATTCACGCGTGCCTGACACTGGGCAATGCGTGGAGTGCCGCCGGGCGCCCCGCGCCGGAGGGGAAGACGCTCGGTATGTTCGAGAGCTGGGTCCACGTGATCGGCGGCATCCTCATGGTGGCCGAGATCCCCGGGTTCCTCGACAACATCGAAGACCTCTACGCCGAGGCCGATCTGGAGAGCGGCGAGCAGCGGGAGTTCTTCACCGCATGGCTCACTAAGCGCGGAAACACTGCGGCCACCGCGGGCGAGTTAGTGCTGGCGCTCGACACCGGACTCCCCGCTGAGGTGCTGGAAGCGAACGACCGCACGGCGAAGCTCGGGTACTACCTCCGTGGGATCAAGGACAAGGCGATGAAGCTCGTGAAGAACGGGCCGACCTACGTCGCCAAGCCTGCCGGGAAGAACCGGGTGGGCACGATCGTCTGGAAGCTCACCATCAAGAACTAGGAGACCAGGCATGGCCCCCTACTACGACGACTTCCCGACCCCGGAGCATATCGCCGAGGTGCAGGCCGACCCGGACGCCATGAAGAGCTTAGCCGACGAGAGCAAGGCCCGGGCCACTCGGATGGAGAAGATGTTGACCGAGTACCAGGAACTCGGGCAGGGGAACGATGCGCAGACCGCGCTCGGCGACTTGATCGCCAACCTCCTGCACTTCGCTGAGCAGCACGAGGTGAGCTTCGAGGAAGCGCTGGCGGCTGGGCGGTGGCACTTCGCCTGGGAGCATGTCGAACCATGAACCAGGACACGCTGAACGCCCGCGCCGGCCAGCTCGCGGTGGAGCTGCTGGAATTCGTGCTGTCCGATCCTGACGATCCGTTGACCTATGTCGGCCAGCCGCTCCATGCGCCGGGGCGCCGGGCCATCGAGATGCCCTCACCGACCTGTGGCCGGCCGGATGGGACCGTCAGCACGTGCAACCTGAACGTGGAGATCATCGTCCGCCGCTACGTGCCGATCGCCGGCGAGCGGAACGAGGCGCTCTAGGAGCCGACCATGGAGACCAAGAACTACGGCATCGGCTGTGGATGCTGCGACTGGATGACGACCGGGCTTGCCAACCTGGAGCTGGCAGAGCGGCACCTGATCGCCCATGTCCGCAGCGAGCACCCAGAAGCCCTTGCCGAGGCCCAGGCGCATATCCTGGACGGCCTGCGCCCCCAGGGCTTCGACCACGTCATGGTCGAGGACAGCTACCAGGTGACGTGTACTGGCTGCCACGCCACCCAGACGGGCCCGGAAACCTGGGCGCTGGAGGTCTGGACCCGTGACCATCTCCGCGATCATCACGCCGATGACCTACGACCCCGAACCCGGCCCCGGTAGCCGGCGCATGAAGGAGAGCACGAACATGAGGACCTTGAAGCCGATAGAGCTGTTCGACGAGCCGTACAGCGGGCGCTTGCGGGTGCACGAAGCGAACGCCGAGGTGGTGATCGAGATCGGTGGGGTGAGCATCCCGGTGACGTGGATGAAGTGGAAGAGCCGCAAGCTCTCCGGCCGCCGGCGGTACACGCTCACCCTCCCAGGGCGATGCCGCCGAGCTGGCGTACTACACCCAGCAGATGGGCCAGGACGCCACGGAGCGGGCTCAGGAGGACCAGGTGAGGGTCCTGGAGCTGACCGACGACGTGCTCTCGCGGTCCTGGGACAGCCTCCCGCCCAGGTGACTGCTGGTGATGCAGGGGATGCAGGGGATGTTCCGACGCCTGTTCGGCAGAGTTCAGAACTCCTTCAGGGTATGGGTGGCGCTGGGAACGACCGCTGGAACATCACCTGCATGACCAGCATCACCTGCACCTCGGCGACAGCGTCAGCATCCCGGTCCAACGAAGGCTCGGGGAGGGTGGCGTGCCAGGCTCACTCGCGACGGCCGGCCGACGAGCCAAGGCGTTGAAACACAGTGAAACTAGCTGAAATATCATGTTTCAGCGTGTAATATAGCGGAGAACGCTGTAAACTCGGTTGGTTAGGTTGTTGAGTGCCTGCCCGGGGTCCCGGGCGGACCGGTCGTAGAGGTGCCCGGAGCATGTGCCCGGCGAAGTGCCCGACGCGTGTCCGGAGTTAGAGATCGAGTGCCCGGCGTGATTGAGTGCCCGGAGAAGAGAGAACGTCAATGGCGAAGTTGAGTATGAGCAGATCGAGCAGCGCCGCAAGGCCTCCGTGGCCGCCGCCGCGAAGCCCCACGAGGCGGGCTGTACGTGCCCAGGCTGTTACTACCGGTCCAGGAAGATCGCCCGCGAGGGTGGACAGCAGGACTTTCTGTCCCGCGTTGACTGGGCGGCCTCCCAGGAGGCGGAGCGGGCTGCTAGAGCGGCCGCGCTAGAGAAGGAAGCGGCGCTGCGCGACCAAGCCGCATCCGCTATCGCCACTGGCGGCGACGCCGCGCTAGACGAGGCGGACATGACACGCGTGATCATCCTGGCGGATGGCTCGAGGGTGTTCATGACCGGCGCGAAGTCGGGGAACGAGAACTCGGACGCTGTGGATCCTATTGCCACGGTCGAGCAGCCCGAGGCGTCGCCGGACATCATCACGTTCACCACGTCGCCGGACTGGCTCGGCCTCGACCTGAGCGCGCCCCAGCGCACCTTGTTGAAGGCCAGCAACGGCATCCCACTGACCGAGGAGGAGATGGTCTACTTCCGGGCATGCACCGGGCGCACGTTCGACCCGCGCATCAACTTCCCGACCGTGGTCGTGATTGCCGGAGCCCGAGCGGGCAAGGACAGTCGACTGGTCGCCCCCACCGCGCTTTTCGAGGCCATCTTCGGCGGGCACACGATCAGCAAGGGCGAGACCCCGACGGTCGCCTTGTACGCGCAGGGCAAGGATGCCGCGACTGTCACGTTCAATTACATCTCCGACTACGTGACCAAGTCGCCTCGGCTCAGCGAGATGGTCGAGGGCGAGCCCCTGCGCACCCGCCTGACGCTCGACAACGGGTTCGTGGTCAGAACATTTCCCGCCACGAGAATCGCGGCCCGCGCGTTCTCCCTGCCGGTCGCCGTGTTGAACGAAAGCGCCTTCTACCGGTTCGCCGAGGGCGCGGCCAACGTGGACACCGAGATCCTGACCTCGGTCCGGCGCGGCATGCTCAACTTTCCGAAGCGCAAGTTGTTGATCGTTTCGACGCCCTATGCGAAGCAGGGCATCTTGTACGACCATTTCCGCCGGTTCTATGGCCGCGACGACTCCAAGGACGTGCTCGTGTGGCGGGCCGCGACCAGCTACATGAACCCGTCGATCACCGCCGAGCGGCTGGAAGAGGAGCGCCGGACCATGGACCCCGCGCACTTCGCCAGGGAATACCTGGCCGAATTTCTCGATGACGCGGCGGCGTGGTTGCCGAGCGAGTTGATCGAGTCGGCCGTGGACCTCGGGATCGCCGAGCGCCCCCCGCTGCCCGGTGTGAAGTACGTGATGGGCATTGACGCGAGTGGGGCCGGCGTCTGCGCCTTCGCCGTGTCGATCGGTCACACCGAGGATCAGGGCGACGGGACGATCGCCGTGGTCCAGGATGTCCTGCGCTCCTTCACCAAGCCTCCATCTGGTCGGCTCAAGCTCCGGTCGGTCGTCCGCGAGATCCTGGGTCTCGCCGCATCGTACAACCACATCCCGCACGCCTACTCCGACAGATACGCAGGCGCCTGGCCGCTCGAAGCCTTCGAGACCGAGGCCGCAGCGCTCGGGATGCACTTCACGCTGCAGGATCCGACGATCATGCGGGGACAGGAGACCGTGCGGCTCAACAAGAGCGATGCCTTCCGCGAGACCGCCCCGCTGTTCCGCACGAACCGGATCCGGCTGGTGGACTCGCCGAGCCAGGTGCGGGAGCTTCGCAATCTGGAAGCGCGACCTACCGAGTCAGGCATAAAGATTGGCAAGCCGATGGTCAGGGGCGAGTTGGACGACCAGGCCGTCGCGCTGGCGACGATGGCGAGCATGTTGTCCATCCCGAAGAAGCCGGGCGGCTTCGTGAAGGGCGTGGGCGTGTGGAACCGGAACTACACCGACCCCGCGCGCAATCGGCTCGTTCGGGAAGATGGCTACATCGAGGGCAGCCAGGGGCGCTTCATGTCCAAGTCCGGCGAGATCTACTACGACCCGAGGTTTTCGTGATGGAAACGACGACGATCAACTGGCTGTGCCCGCGCTGCGATCTTCGGATCGAGGCGCCCACGACGGAGCAGGCCGAGCGCCTGCGCTACGAGCACGTCAAGGACAAGCACCCGGACGACCTGCACGAGGTCGAGGGCCACCTCATGGCGCCGGTCCAGTTGATTGACTCGCACCTCCACTACAGGGACGAGGACATCGCCCGGGTCGCGTGCCGTCTCTGTGGCGAACGCGAGGAGATCCCGATCTCGCCCGCCATCTACCCGACGTACTCGGAGGCAGCCGAGGCCGTCGAGGCTGTGGCGGACGTGTTCAGCCGCACACATGTCGCGCGCCACAAGGATGCGCTGGTGGACGCCGCGCTCGATCCGCCAGAGAACCCCTTCGAAGAATAGGAGATCACCGTCGCGCACTTCGCCAGGGAATACCTGGCCGAATTTCTCGATGACGCGGCGGCGTGGTTGCCGAGCGAGTTGATCGAGTCGGCCGTGGACCTCGGGATCGCCGAGCGCCCCCCGCTGCCCGGTGTGAAG
>Ga0207684_10007123_pt1 | contig 10106 bp, 8 predicted proteins | sample KBSK5501metaG_FD_184342 | JGI IMG/M metagenome (GOLD analysis project Ga0207684, IMG submission 184342) | Corn, switchgrass and miscanthus rhizosphere microbial communities from Kellogg Biological Station, Michigan, USA - KBS K5-50-1 metaG... | ecosystem: Host-associated > Plants > Roots >... | reverse complement strand
ATCGTGACCGGTGTGGCCCTGCTCCAGTACCGCGGCATTACGCTCTCGGGCAGGACGCTGCTTGTACTTGGAATCATCGAGATGGGGCTTGTGTTGCTGTTGGCGATCTGGGCAATCGCTAATCCCGGCCCGGGCGGCGTGAATGCCATATCTTATAATCCGGCCAATATCAGCAGTTTTGGCGGATTCGCGCTCGCGATCGTTTTCTCGATACAGGCATTCACCGGCTGGGACGGGGCTGCACCGCTGGCGGAGGAGACTGCAAATCCGACCAGGAACATCTCGCGAGCTGTCATCGGCTCAATCATCTTGCTAGGCGTCTTTTTGATCTTCGTTACGTGGGCGATCATTATCGGCTGGGGCACTAATAATATCGCGAAACTGCCCAGCTCGGCAGAATTGCCTGCTGTTGTGGTAGCCAAGCACGTTTGGGGGCCGGTATGGTGGTTTATCCTGTTTGCGCTCTTAAACTCGACCTTTGCTGTTGTGCTAGCCGTCTGTAATATCGGGTCGCGCATGTGGTACGCCATGGCGCGGTCGGGTTCGCTGCCAAAGTCGCTGACCAAAGTACACCCTGTATACAGGACGCCAGTCAACACGATCATCCTGCAGTGGCTTGTGAACATCGTGACGGGCTTTGGCCTGCTCTGGTGGCTTGGTTCGGTCAATGGGTACTTCTACGAGAGTTTTGTGCTGGCGCTAGCTGTAATACTTGTGTATGGCATGGGCAACATTGGGGTTTTCTTCCTGTATTGGCGGCAGTACCGGAGCGAGTTCAACATCTTCTACCATGTGATCTTTCCTCTGCTCTCGCTTGCAGCGCTGGGCTGGCTGGCCTACGAGTTGTTCAATCCTTTTCCAGCGGCACCAATCTCATATGGTATTCCAACCGTGGGTATCTGGCTACTGCTGGGCATCGTGATACTGGTCGTGATGGGCGTTCGCGGAAAGGAAGAGTGGCTCACCAAGGCAGGTGAGAGTGCATTCGAAATAGTGGAAGGGCCCGCTGAGCAGCCGGCGGGTGGACCGGCCTGACTGCATAGTCCAGGCGGAGGTGTGCGACTCTTCCCCCGATGCACACCTCCGAGTCCACCTGGTACTATAGTTCCATGGGGAGCATGGGAAACGGTGACCGTGCTCTTGTCTCCGGCAGTTAATCAAAATATCCATAGTGAAAAGGAGTTGATTGACACATGGCGCACGATTCAAGTCTCTTCAAAGGCATTGCGATCACTCAGATCGGGGTGGTGGTTCGTGACGTGAGGAAGATGGTGGAGGTCTACCACAAAACGCTCGGTTGGGGTCCCTGGAGTATTTACATCGCGGAGCCACCGTTATTGCACAGCACGATGCTGCGTGGCAAACCGACGGAATTCACTTTCATGAACGCGGAAACGCATGTCGGGCCGGTTGACTTCGAGTTTATCCAGCCATTGGAAGGCCCCAGCCTCTACAGGGAGTTCCTGGAACAGCACGGCGAAGGTGTGCATCACATTGCCTGCATGGGCACGGGAGCGAACTTCGAGGAGAACCTCGAGAACTTCGAGAAGATGGGCCTGAAGCCACTTATGAGCGGCGCAATCGGTGACACCATCAAGTTCTACTATCTTGATTCGGAGCCAATGATGAAGATTATACTGGAGTCCGGCAGCGGGCATATGATCTCTATTAAGCCGGCATTCACATATCCGTAGGTTGTTCTATTTCCAGCCCCAAGAGCGAAAAGGAAAGGAAAAGGGGAAATGAACGCCAACGAATGCGCAGAGAAGGCGGTGATAGTCACAGGCGCGGCCCAGGGGATTGGGCGGACCATTGCAGAGCACTTTCTCCAGCAAGGAGCAAATGTCCTGATCTTCGACCTGGATGCCGAGCTGGCCGCAGAAACCGCGCGGCAATTAGCGCCAAGCGGCGAGATGGTTGTTAGCGTAGGTGGAGATGTGAGCCAGCGAGAGGACGTGCATCGCGCAGTGCAGACTTGCATCGAGCGGTTTGGTCGCCTTGATGTGATGGTGGCCCACGCGGGAATCGCCGATGCCACGCCCCTGTTGGAGATTGATGACGCTAGCTGGCAACGCATAATGGATGTCAACCTTACGGGTGTCTTTCTGTGCACTCAGGAGGCGGGCCGTGTCATGGCCCAGTCTGGTGGAGGAGCCATCGTGGTGACGGCTTCCACCAATGCCTTCTGGGTCGAGTCGAACCTGGCCCATTACAACACGTCCAAGGGCGGCGTGGTGGCATTTGTGCGCTCGGCGGCCATCGACCTGGCGCGCTACGGTATCCGGGTGAACGCGGTCGCTCCAGGCGTGGTGCGAACACGCATATCGACATGGGTGACAGAAGATCCCGTGCGGGCAGCCGACTACTTGAAGCATATCCCGCTCAATCGTTTCGCCGAGACAATCGACGTGGCGAAGGTGGTGCTCTTCCTGGCCTCCAGCGACTCTGCATACATCACGGGGCAGACCATTGTGCTGGATGGTGGCCAGACGCTGGGAATCCTGGTGGATGCTCCTGAAGAACCTATTCCCGGCTCAAAGGCCGGGACGGCTTGAAAGTGTTGTTCACCAGTTTGCAGGCCAGACGCGCGGGGACATTTTCCGGGCGCTGACCGTAAGCGATGTGAGGAGGAGAAAATGCGCACGTTATCAGAATACCAGTTGTGGTATGGCGTGGACAGGCAGCCGGCGGAAACGCGCGAACTGAGGGCTGGAGGGGTGACGGCGTTACTGGATGGCATCGATCTCCGCTATGTACGGATCGGCTCGCTGGAGACGGTGCGCCGAATCTATGTCGCTGTGCGCGACCAGAATTGGAACACCATCCCTGGGCAGCAGCGGATCACCCGGTTGGAGCAAGGGCAAGACAGGTTTGAGGTTGAGTTTGAGGTTGAGCACCAGGCGCATGACCTGGATTATGCCTGGCACGGCCGGATAGTGGGTTCTCCCGATGGACAGATCCGCTACGAGATGGATGGTGTCGCAAAGTCCGATTTTCGCTTTAACCGGATCGGGCTGTGTATCCTGCACCCATTTAGGGAGAGTGCCGGGCAACCCTACCACGCACGAACGCCACAGGGTGAGGTTAGCGGCTACTTGCCAGAGCTGATCGGCCAGCAGCGCTTCGAGAATGGCTACTATGTACCGCTGTTTCCCGCTTGCAGTAGCCTGACAATCGACGCTGCGGATGGGGAACGGGTGCGCTTCGATTTCGAAGGTGACCTTTTTGAAATGGAGGATCAACGTAATTGGACCGATGCCTCCTTCAAGACCTATTGTACGCCGTTATCGCTCGGATTTCCCCGCCAGGCGCGCATGGGTACGCGGATTGCGCAGAGCGTTACCATCTCGGTGGAGGGCGCGCCGGTAGAGCGGAGGCGTGAGGAGGGGGATGAGGAGGTACGCCTATCACCTGGTCAAATGACCGGTCACCACCTACCGGCTATTGGATTCGGGATGGCCAGCGATGGAGCGTCCCTGAGCACGCGCGAACTCGAACTTTTACAAAGGCTGCGCCCCGACCACCTGCGGGTTGATATCCACCTGGCGCGTGAGTACGCCGGTGCCCTGGAACGTGCAATAGAAAACTGCCAGGCTTTGAACTGCTCTATGGAGGTGGCGGTCTTTGTCACCGAGGAGAGCGCAGGCGAGTTAGACAGATTAGCTTCACTGCTGCAAGGCCGGGCCAGGATTGTACGCTTCCTGATATTCCAGGAGGGAGCTCAAACCGCGCATCCCTCGGAGACGACGGCACCAGGGCTGGTGGGACTGGCGCGCAGGCATCTCCAGCAGGTTGCTCCCAAGGCTGCGTTTGTTGGTGGAACCGATATGTACTTCTGCGAACTGAACCGCACCCGGCCCCAGGTGGAGGCGATGGACGGGGTTGCATACACGATCATCCCACAGGCACACGCCTTCGATGAGCGTTCGTTGGCCGAGACCCTGGAGGCGCAAGCCGAAACGGTGAAGAGTGCGCGGGCTTTTGCCGGTGGCCGTCCGCTTATCGTCAGTCCAATCACGCTGAAACGCAGGTATAACCCGCATGCCACAGTAGCTGAGGCCGAGCGGGCCCCAGATGAACTGCCCGACGCGGTAGATCCACGCCAGATGTCGTTGTTCGGCGCGGCGTGGACAGCAGGGAGCATCAAGTACCTGGCGGAGAGCGACGCAGCTTCGCTTACCTACTATGAGACTGTGGGTTGGCAAGGGCTGATGGAACGAGAAACGGGTTCGCCCCTGCCAGAGCTATTCCCCTCAGTGCCGGGAATGGTCTTTCCGCTGTACCATGTTTTTGCCGATGTTGCAGAATGGAGGGACGGATCGATACTGGAGTGCAGGTCGAACCGACCACTCGCCGTCACTGCGCTTGCTGTTGAGAGTGAGGGGACTCTGCACCTGCTGGCAGTGAATCTGACGGGTACGCAGCAGCGGGTGGTGATTGGTCCACTCGCGTCTCGACAAGCCTGGGTGAGGAGTTTGGATGCAGGCACCGCACAGAAGGCCATGCTTGAGCCAGAGAGCTTTCGCCGGGATGGTGAGCAGGTAGAGATTGAGGGTGGAGAACTGGTGCTGGACATGGCTCCATGTGCGACAGTGCGTATCGACGTGTGATAGTGAGCACATACGACTAGCAACTGAGTCTTAGGAGGTAGCAGAGATTTTGAAAATCCTGGCAGTAGGTGACTCTTTCGTACCAACGCGCCTGTTTGAGACCGGGTTAGCGAGTCTCGCAGCCGAGCACCAGATTCGATTCATCCAGCTCGACATGGACGCGCCTTTCGTGCCCATGACCCCGTCCGAACGCGCCATCAGGGAGTGTGCGGGGAATCCACAGCAACTGGTGAACGCGCTCGATGGCGATGAGATTCTGCTTGTGCATGGGGCCCCGGTTACGGATGCAGTCCTGGATGCTTCTCCCAATCTAAAATTGGTGGGAGTCGCCAGGGGAGGCCCGGTCAATGTCGACCTGGCGGCGGCCAGCGATAGGGGCATCGCGGTTATCACTGCGCCCGGACGGAATGCTGATGCTGTTGCCGATCTCACGCTGGCTTACATGGTCATGCTGGCACGAGGCATTATGACCAGCGTGGAGTTTGTGACCCGGGGGGGACGTGTGGGCGATTCGGCTTTCGAGGGAGCCCAGTTTTTTGGCCACGAACTGGGTGGACACGTGTTGGGCCTGGTAGGGTATGGCAACGTTGGTTCGCGGGTTGCCAGGCGGGCACTGGCTTTTGGTATGCCGGTACTGGTGTATGATCCGTACGTGGCAGCCGACCAGGTGGAAAGCCCGGGGATCGAGATGGCGGATCTTGACGAGCTGCTGGCACGGTCCGATTTTGTATCCCTGCATGCCCGGGTGACGCCGGAGACTGTTGACTTCTTTGATGCGAAGAAGTTTGGGAAGATGAAAAGGGGAGCGTTTTTCATCAATAGCGCGCGGGAGGCCCTGGTAGACGAGCAGGCTCTGTACGAGGCGCTGATTTTAAAACACCTGGCCGGTGCCGCCCTGGATGTGCTCAAGCCATGGCCTGAGGATACGCCAAGTCCCCTGGTATCTCTCCCGAACGTAATCATCACACCGCATATTGGTGGTGCTACACACGAAGCAGCATTGCGCGGGGTGCAAATACTGGCTGCCCAGATCGACCGTTACCTGGCCGGCCAACCCATGCAGTATGTTGTGGATCAGCGGGGGACGAGATGAACGAGCAGTATTTATTAGCTATTGACGCGGGTACCGGCAGTTGCCGCGCGGTACTCTTTGAACCGTCCGGGAAGCAGGTGGCCATAGCCCAGCGGGAATGGTCACATCTCTCTCAACCGGAATATCCTGGTTCTCAGGTATTCGATACGCGCACGAACTGGGAGCTCATCTGCTCCTGCATTCAACAGGTGCTCGCCACCTCAGGATTGACGGCAGACTCAATCCTGGGTGTGAGTAGTACCAGTATGCGGGAAGGAATTGTGCTCTATGATAAGGTGGGCCGGGAGATCTGGGCCTGTCCCAATGTCGACTCCCGGGCAGTGGAAGAGGCGGCGGAACTGGTTGAGCGCAAGCTGGCCGAGAAGATCTATTTCACGGGAGGTGACTGGGTGGCGATCACCACCCCACCACGCCTGCTCTGGTTACAGAGACATGAGCCGGAGGTCTTCGAGCAGATTGCTCACCTCACCATGCTGAGTGACTGGATTCTGTTCAAACTGTGTGGAGAGTACGTCACGGACCCTTCGGTCGGCTCCAGTTCGGGGATGTTTGACCTGGCCCGGCGCACCTGGTCCGGCGAGATCGTACAGATGTGCGGGTTAAGTACCGCCGTTTTGCCACCGGTGTACGAGCCCGGTACAATGCTTGGCAGGGTGCACCGGCAGGCGGCCATTGACACCGGCTTGAAGGAAGGAACACCGGTGGTGGTGGGCGGTGCCGACACGCAGTTGAGCCTTGTAGGCATTGGCCAGGTAGAGCCCGGGGAGTTTACCGTTGTGGGGGGGACCTTCTGGCAGAACACGATGGGGGTGGATAAGCCTTTGATTGATCCGGAGAGCCGGCTTAGGACGCTCTGCCATGCCCTGCCGGGCCAGTGGATGCTGGAAGGGATCGGCTTTTACTGCGGCCTGACTATGCGGTGGTTCCGTGATGCGTTCTGCCAGCTCGAGCTGGAGCAGGCACAGCGGCTGAAGCAAGATCCCTATGCCCTGATGGAGCAGGCTGCGTTGCAGGTGCCGCCGGGATCCAATGGGGTGATAGGGATTTTTTCTAACTTGATGAACGCCAAACGCTGGATTCATGCCTCACCGAGCTTTCTGCAATTCGACGTGGGTAACCCGGCTGCTTCTGGTAAAAAGGAATGCATCCGGGCAATCGAGGAAAGTGCGGCCTATGTCTCTTATGGTCATATGAAGGTTATCGAATCGCTCACCGATCGCACCTTCAGCGAAATAGTGTTCACCAGTGGCGCCTCCAAGGGGACGCTCTGGCCACAGATCATGGCGGATGTGCTTAACTGCCGCGTCAAAGTACCGGTGGTGAAGGAATCCACCTCACTGGGCGCTGCTCTGTATGCCGGATTGGGGGTCGGCCTATACGACGACTTGCGGAGCGCGGCTCAGAGGGTTGTCAGTTTCGAGAAGACATACGAACCCAATCAGGAGGCTAACAAGATATACCAGGAACTCTACGACCAATGGCTGCGTGTCTACCAGCGTTCGCTTGCGATGGTAGAGGAAAACCTGGTGCGGCCACTGTGGCGAGCTGCCGGGACCTAGAGTTTGTCAGATTTCAAGAGCGAAAGGAGTTGTTTCATGCCGGACGTGGATTCGGCCAATGAGGGCAAGAATTACTATGTAGATATTCCCGCGCGGACCATGGGTAGCTTTCATCTCAAAGGCTCTGGCGCCCTCGATTGGGGAATGCAAAATCGGCTGTCGCGCGTGTTCCGTCCTGCGAGTGGGCGCACGGTGATGCTGGCCATCGACCACGGCTACTTTCAAGGGCCGACCACGGGGCTGGAGCGGGTTGACCTGAGTATTCTACCCCTGGTACCATATGCTGACGCTTTGATGTGCACACGTGGCATGCTGCGCTCGACGGTCTCACCCAGCTCCACTACTCCTGTGGTGCTGCGGGCCAGTGGTGGACCCAGCGTGCTAAAAGAACTGTCGAATGAAGGGATTGCAATCGATATTGACGATGCCATACGCTTGAACGTGTGCGCGCTGGCTGTGCAGGTCTTCATCGGCGGTGAGTTCGAGACGCAGACGATACATAACATGACCCGCCTGGTCGACCTGGGCCTACGGTATGGTATCCCGGTGATGGGGGTCACCGCTGTTGGCAAGGAGACGGCGCGCGACGCCCGGTACCTGCGCCTGGCTTGTCGTATCTGTGCTGAACTGGGAGCGCAGTTCGTGAAGACCTACTACGTGGCCGAGGGTTTTGAGACCGTGACGGCGTCGTGTCCTGTGCCCATCGTGATGGCAGGTGGAAAGAAAGTTCCGGAACTTGATGCGCTGACTATGGCGTATAGAGCTGTGCAAGAAGGCGCGGCAGGTGTTGACATGGGCAGGAATATCTTCCAGAGCGACGGCCCGATGGGGATGATCCAGGCGGTTAGCAAAGTAGTGCATGAAGGCATGAAGCCCAGCGAGGCGTTCGATCTTTACAAGACGATAAGCAGCCGCGAGTCTGTAGCGCAGCCAGTTGCTTGAGAAGCAGGAGGTAACTTTGAAGGAAGAAGTAATTTTAGGAGATTACCGTGCTGCTATTGGCAGGTCACGAAACGAGTTGATAACTCCTGCACTGATCCTTGACCTCGATGTTGCCAGGCGAAATATTGCTACAATGGCGGAGTACATGCGCACTGTCCGTGCCAAGCTTCGACCTCACATCAAGGTCCACAAAAGCCCCGAGCTGGCGCGGATGCAGATGGAAGCCGGGGAGTCGATAGGGCTGACAACTGCTACTGTCTGGGAGGCGGTTGTGATGGTGCGTGGAGGCATCGGCGATATTCTAATAGCCAACGAGGTAGTTGGTGGAGAAAAGATCAAGGCACTGGCCGAACTTGCGCGAGATGGGCGCATAAGTGTGGCCATTGATGATGCACGGAATGCAGAGGAACTCTCAGCGGCCGCGCTCAAAGCGGGAAGTATGCTGGGTGTGCTGATTGACCTCGATGTTGGGATGGAGCGCTGTGGTGTACGCAACAAGGAGGAAGCGCTGCGCCTGGCAGAACAGGTCAGCAAGCTGCGCGGCCTGCGCCTGGAAGGGATGATGGGATACGAGGGTCACTGCATGCTCGAGCCCGACCCTGAACTACGCGTGCAGAAAGCTCATGCCGCCATGGATAAGCTGATGGAGGCAGTGGATTATCTCGCGCGTGCCGGCTTCGAGTCGAAAGTGATATCCGGCGGCGGCACGGGTACGTACAATATCACCGGAGCGCACCCGCGTTTGACCGAGCTACAGGCGGGATCATACGTGGTGATGGATGCTTTCCACGCGCAGCTGGTTCCGGGTTTTCCGGTCGCGCTGACGGTTCTAGCGACGGTGATCAGTCGCCAGGGGAACAGGGCCGTGCTTGATTCAGGACGGAAGACTGTCGGCAGTGAACTCGGATTGCCACGTCTCAAGGATGTACCAGCCACCACAGCGTCAATTGCTGAGGAGCATTTGCTGGTAGACGTGGATCCGGGCAACCCATTGAGGGTTGGAGATCGCGTTGAGGTCATCTCCGGCTATGGTCCGACAACGGTCAACTTGCATGATGTCTATTACGTCGTGGAGAAGGATGTGGTCACGGATGTGTGGCCTGTGCGAACGCGTGGAGCCGGGCTTGGGCCATTTTGGTAGATACTACTCGCAGGTCCCATGAAAAATAGACAGGGCAAGGTTGTCAGCAGACCCAGGCGCACGTGCGCCTGGGTCCTTGGTCAAGCCACAGGGTCGTCGGCTTGGAGGGTAACTTGGTAGCCCAGTGTTCCAGCTTACCGTTCTTGCTGTTCCCCTCCTGGAAGGTTGTCTCCGGCAGCTGCGCGCACAGGTTCAATAATCTCTTCACTTATCCAGTGCGCAATGCCTTCGTCCAGCCTGCGAGAAGCTAGCACAAAGTGCGTTGCTCCTGCTGCAATGAAGGAGTGTACGATCTGGCGTGTCGTGGCTGGATTCTCTCCTGGGTCGATAATGATTTGTACGGAGCGCGCAAGGCTTGCCGGGTCACGTTCAATTTCAGCACAATACCCATCAAGGACCTGGTTCTTGTGTTGAAACTCTTCGAGAGCACCATGTGGTAAGCCGGGGAGGCCGGGGAAATTCCACACATCAGCATATTGCGCGACGATGCGCAAGGTTAACTGCTCACCATTTCCACCGATGATAAAGGGAGGAGTAGGCCTTTGGAGTGGTTTGGGTTCGCAATAGGTTTGGCTGAGGTGGTAGTACCGTCCCTCAAAATCGACGAGAGGCTCTGTCCACATGCGCCGGATGATCTCACAGGCTTCGCCCAGGCGCCGTACGCGTTCCCCCGCTGGGAAGAAATCGGTCCCGTAAGCTGTATGCTCTCGCTCGACGCCGCCTGCCCCCAGGCTAAATTCCAGCCGTCCATGTGAGATGAT
>Ga0207684_10007120_pt1 | contig 10108 bp, 11 predicted proteins | sample KBSK5501metaG_FD_184342 | JGI IMG/M metagenome (GOLD analysis project Ga0207684, IMG submission 184342) | Corn, switchgrass and miscanthus rhizosphere microbial communities from Kellogg Biological Station, Michigan, USA - KBS K5-50-1 metaG... | ecosystem: Host-associated > Plants > Roots >... | reverse complement strand
AGGAGATCTTCGAAGAGAGCTACAAGACCGGCGAAGCACCGGGCCGCATCGTCGAGCGCCGCGGCGTGCAGCAGATCTCCGACGAGGCCGCGCTGTGGGAGATCATCGATCGCGTCGTTACCGCGAATCCCAAGCAGGCGACCGAGTACGCGAATGGCAAAGACGGCCTGTTCGGCTTCTTCGTCGGCCAGGTGATGAAGCAGACGCAGGGCCGCGCGAATCCGGTGGTGACGTCGGACCTCCTGCACAAACGACTCGGTCGTTAGCTGCGAACGATCTCGCCGGCGACGGTCGGTGCGACCTCGGACGTGATCGGTGCGCTGGCCGGCTCCGCGGCCGTGGGCTCGGGCGCCGGGCCGAGCTCGCTTGCGAGCCACGCTGCGGTCGACTTCACGTGGGCACTCGAGGGCCTGCCGTCGCGGTCCTCGGCGAGCATCGACGAGAGCAGCGCGGTGAACATCGGCGACACGTCCTGCTCGGTCGCGCAGTCGAGCAAGTCGCGCGCGACGCGACCGAGCGAGTAGACGTCGCTCTTGGCATCGACCGCGATCGCGTTCGCTTGCTCGGGCGCAACGTAACGGCTGCCGACCACGAGCGGCAGCGGCACCTTCGAGTCGTGCGTGCGCGCCGCGACCCAATCGACAAGGCACAGCGGAAATCGCCGCGGTTGCGCCGGGAGCACGATCGACGCCGGCGCGACGCTGCAGTGCACGAGCCCGCGGCGATGCGATTCGGCGAGGATGTCGGCGACATCGCGCACGATCGCGATCACGTCACGGCTCGATACGCGACGGGTCGCGAGTAAATGCTCGACGGTGATGCCTTCGATGAGCTCGGTCGCGATCCACGGCCGATGATCGGGAAGCATTCCGCACTCGAACACGCGCGGCATGCCCGGGTGATCGACAGCGTCGACGATGCACGCTTCGCGAAACAGATCGACTGCGACGTTCTTCACCGCTCCTGCAGGAGCCGGCAGCACTTTGATCGCGGCGCGCCGCGGCAGCACGAGGTGCGTTGCCTTGTAGAGGTGGCCGGTCCCGCGCGTGCCGATGCGCGCCTCGATGATGAACTCGCCCAGTCGCGTGCCCGCCGGCAAGTCGCCGAGCAAGAGCCCGTTGTTGTCGGTTCCGCGTGGAATGCGGCGATCGGCCATCAACTGCAGGCATAATGCACCGCGCGCCCGTTGGGTAGGCTTTTGTCGTATAGGCCCAACCCCTTGATCTATCGAGTGATCGCAGGTGGCCTCACGAGCGGGCTTGACGACGGCCGCGCGATCAGTAAAGTCCGCGATTCCGAAAGCATTTTCCGCGGAGCCAAGTCATGTACGCCGTGATTCAAACGGGTGGCAAGCAGTACCGAGTCGAGCCGGGCAAGACCATTACGGTCGAGAAGCTCGCCGGCGAGGCTGGCGCCCAGATCGTGTTCGATCAAGTCCTTCTCGTTTCGTCGGGTGACGGCGGCAACGTGACCGTCGGCAAACCGCTCGTCGCGGGCGCGAAGGTTACGGGGCAAATCGTCGAGCAAACGCGCGGCGAGAAGCTCGTCGTGTTCAAGTTCCGCCGTCGCAAGAACTACGTGCGCCGCAACGGTCACCGTCAAGACGTGACCGTCGTGAAGGTCGCGGCGATCAACACTTAGGCTTAGAGGTCACGCGTCATGGCACATAAAAAAGGACAAGGCTCGACACGTAACGGTCGCGACTCCGCTCCGAAGATGCGCGGTGTGAAGCGCTTCGCGGGTCAAGTGGTCAAGGCCGGCAGCATTCTCATTCGCCAGAAGGGCACGAAGTTCCATGCCGGCGAGAACGTCGGCATCGGCCGCGACTGGACGCTGTTTTCGAAGATCGACGGCGTCGTGAAGTTCGAGCGCCACGGTAAGTCGAAGATGCGCGTGGCGGTGTACGCCGCCGGCGCGCCGGTCGCCGCAGCAGCAGCGTGATCTGATTCGGGCAGTCGATCGGACGGTCGGTTTGGGCGGCGTGCAGGTCGGCGATACCGTCAAGTTGATCGGCGTACCGCCGGGCCTTCGCGACGACGACGACCTGCAGACGAAGTCGTTGTTCGAGAAATGCCTCGGGCGCACGTTCGTCGTGAAGGCGATCGATACGATCGAGGGCCTACCGCATCCGATGATCGAGCTGCACGTCGGTCACGTCGAGGGCGGCGAGGATTTCGAGCAATCGATCTGGGTCGAACCCGAGTATCTCGAGCGCGTCCCGAACTGAACGCGACGCCATATCAGCGCGGCGGCAACGCGGCTTGCTGCGGACCGTCGATGGCGATGTTGCAGTTCTCGCACTGCGTGCTGGCGGCGAGGATGACGAGCCCTGCGATCACCGCGGCGGTCGCTGCGCCTTCGGCGAGCCGCGCCTTCGACAGTTGTTGATGTGCACAGCTCGTCATCCCGACGGCGAGCGCGGTGCTGAACGTGACGGCGGCGATAAAGCGTTTCATGGCAGACCTCACTTCGGCGGAAGAGCGGTGGTGGGTTGCGGCAGATCCGGCGCCGACGCCGAGCGGTATTCCGCATAGACGATCGCGCTCGTGATCACCACCGCTGCACCGACGGTGGCGGCGCTGCGCGCGAGCTGCGCGTTGGTCAGCTGTTTGTGCGCGCAGCCGGCAAGGCCGAGAGCGAGGACGCACAGAGCGAGTCGTTTCATGGCACAGACCTCCGTGGCCGCGCGATCACGACTGCGTACAGCACGAGCAAGCCGCCGAGCGCGACGTACGCGAGCTTGGAATCGATCAGCACGGGTGCAGTCCCGCACCCTGTGACTGCGATCGATAACGCGGTGACGAACGGCCTCATGACATCAGCCTGCTCGTCGGGCGCGTGAAACGACTAGGCCGCCCGCGTGAAGAGCGCGTGATCGCGCGCTGGCAAATCCCGGCTAACGCCGACGACGAAGGCGCAGACCGAGCGCAACTACAACAATCCCGAGCCCGATCGGGTTACCTCCGTGGCAGCCGCAACCGACCTCGACCGTCAGCGTCTGGAAGCTGACCACGACCAGCTCGCTGTTGTGCCCGCAGTTGTCGTACGCGCGAATGCCGACGACGTAGTCCGCTCGCTGGCCCAAGTTGTCGAGCGTGAATCGTTGCAGCTGCCCGGGCGCGCGGGGCTGGACCGTCGGAACGGGTGTCGCGCTCGCGAACGACGTTTCATCCATCGTGTCGCCCATGCGATAGCGAATCTCGTAGCCCCCGACAGTGCCGATGTCGCCGTCGTCGCCGGGTGCAGTGAACGTGATCGTCGCGCTCGACGCCTCGACGGCGGTGACGGTCGGTGCGCCGACGCGATTCGGCGCGAGCGCATCATGCTCGAGCCGCGTCGCCACGCGCACGCGATACGTCGACGAGTCGGGCGCGACGGCGAGGCGCAGGCGCGAGCCACCCGAGCCGGGCGTGTCGGTCGTGATCGCGCCGTCTGGTGCGTGCAGCACGCCGTCGAGATCGCTGTAGCCGGTGTACGCGTCGACGCTCGCGCCGGTGTCGGTCGCGGCGAACGAGAACGGCACGTCGTAGGTGACCGACGGCTGGCCGCGATACGGCATGCCAAACTCGAAGTACGAGCACTGCGTCGTCGGATACCTCGACTCGTCGAACGAGGCGTTGAAGTCGAACTCCTTCGACACCTCGACGCGCAGCACGTAGTCGCCGGCGGGAAAATTCGGCGGCGCGAGCCACGTGAAGCGAAACGGCATGTCACCGGGCGGCGTCGCCTGCGAGATCGTGTCGAACGGATTCATTTCGGCGTACTGCTCGACGCTCGGCGAATCCTTGCCGGCCTCGCGCTTGATGTCGGCGCGCGGCGGATAGACCGATGTCTTCGTCGTCGAGAAAAAGCCTTTGTCGGTGAAGATCGTCGACGCAGTCGTGCCGGCGTCCCACGCCTCTTCGTTGGGCTTTAGCGGCCGGAGATAGTAGAGCTCCGTCGAGCTCTCCTGAAACGCGCGGCTCATGTTGCAGTCATTGCTCCCGTCGGTCGACTGGAACACGACCGCAGGGAACACGATGCCGTGGCGATGCGCCCAGATCGGCAGCACATCCTCGCGTGCGCCGTAGGGCCACCTCGGACCGCTCTTTAGATCCATCGCGCCGGTGCGGTTACCGAGGCCGCGCAGACCGGTCGTCTGCGTGATGAATGCGGTGTCGACGTAGTTGCCGGCGGCGTCCTCGATCCACGCCACCATCTGCAGATTCTCGCTGGGCGTGAAATCGACGTCGACGACACGACACTCGTCGTCGGCCGCAGCGAGCCTCGCGCCGCACACCATCAAAACCAGCACGAGCCTTGCCATATGGAGCTATTGGCGGCCGCCGGGCAGATTCGTCACGCCATCGCGGCTATTCGACAAGCCGGTGATTTGCTACGTATCTGCGGCGATGCAGTTCATCGACGAGGCCATCATCGAAGTGAAGGCCGGAGACGGCGGCGACGGATCTGCCGCGTTCCGGCGCGAGGATGGTGTGCCGCGCGGTGGACCCTCGGGCGGCGATGGCGGCAACGGCGGCAGCGTGATCGTCGTCGCGGATGTCCATCTGTCGTCGCTGCTCGACTTCAAGTACAAGCGCCACTACAAGGCCGAGCGCGGCGAAGACGGCCGCAACAAAGATCAGTACGGCGCGGCGGGCGTCGACCTCACGGTCAAGGTTCCGGTCGGCACCGTGATCTACGACGTCGACACGAACGAGCCGCTCGCCGATCTCGACAGCGACGGTGCGAGCTTCGTGCTCGCGCAAGGCGGCATCGGCGGCAAAGGCAACATCCACTTCAAGACGCCGTGGAACCAGGCGCCGCGCACCGCCGAGCCCGGCACGCCCGGCGAGGAACGCAAGGTGCGGCTGGAGCTCAAGCTGCTCGCGGATGTCGGGTTGCTTGGCTATCCGAACGTCGGCAAGTCGACGTTCATCTCACGCGTGTCGCGTGCGCGGCCGAAGGTCGCCGACTATCCGTTCACGACGCTGGTGCCGAACCTCGGCGTCGTGCGGCTGTCCGACGATCGCACGTTCGTGATCGCCGACATTCCCGGGTTGATCGAAGGCGCGAGCGAAGGCGCCGGCCTCGGCCACCAGTTCCTGCGCCATGTCGAGCGCTGCCGTGTCCTGCTTCACATCGTCGAGGCGACGTTTACCACTGGGCCCGAGCGCACACCCAAAGAGGACTTCGAGGTCATCAACCGCGAGCTCGAGCAGTACGCTCCCGACCTGGCAAACCGCCCGCAAGTGGTGGTCTTGAACAAGATCGACGCCATCGATCCCAAGGATGTCGCGGAGTACCACCGCGAGTTCGCGGAGGACGGGATCGAGCTGTTGGCGATGTCGGCCGCGACAGGCGCTGGCATCGATGTGGTGCTCGAGAAGTTGTGGTCGTTCCTCGCCCGCTCGTGAGCGAAACCACAGGTCGGAAAACCACTGGGCTCCTTCCTTGTTTGGCCCCTATCGCAGTGTTACAACCTCCTCATTCCAAAGGAAATTGCGTCAGCATTGACTGGCGCATGAGGGCTGCCCAATGCGAGCTTTTCAACGTGCAGTTGTCGGTCTCTCGCTGCTGATCGCGGCGACTGTTTCAGCGCAACCGAAGCCGGGCGGAACTACGCCCGCACCGAAAGGCGGAACGACGCCTGCGCCGACCACGGGCACTGCGCCTACGGGAACTGCGCCGACTGGCACTGCGCCGACGACCGGCACAGCACCGACCGGCACTGCGCCGGCCGGCACTGCGCCCGCTGGATCGCCAGGTGCGCCACAACCCGCGCCGGATCTCGCGGCCGTGAAGCCCGAAGAGATGCCGACCGCGGTGCGGATGCGCCGCCTCGAGCAGAAGACCCAACAGCTCAAGGAGCGTGCATGGCAGCTCAAGGCGCGCGTGCAGATGCTCAAGGAGCAAACGCTCGGCGGTGGCGTCGGTGCTCAGGCCAGCATCGATCACCACGACAACATGGGTGCGTCGTATCGGCTGACGAAGCTGATCTACTCGCTCGACGGTGCCCAGGTGTTCGCACGCTCCGACGAATCGGCGGAGTCGATGTACAAGACGCGCAACTTCGACATCTTCGCGGGCCCGATCTCGCCGGGTAACCACACGCTGCAGGTCGTCGCGACGTATCGCGGTCACGGCTACGGCGTGTTCGAGTACCTGACGAAGTTCACGTTCACCGCGCGTGGCAGTGCGTCGTTCACGACCGGCGAAGGCAAGATCAGCAAGGTCGAGTGCAAGGGCTACGAGAAGGGCGGCGCGGCGACTCCGATGGAGAAGCGGCCCGCGATCGAGTGCAAGGTCTCCGACGTCGCGCCGGAGAAGCCGGCCGAGACGAAACCGTCGACGACCCCGGGGACGACACCGCTGCCGCCGGCGGCCGGTAGCACACCGGGGAAGTGATATGAGGCTCCGGAAACTAGTCACCGCATTAGCGGTCGTCTTGCCGCTCGGGCTCACGAGTGGCAAGGCCGGTGCTGCGCCCGACATCAAGTCGATGCTGTCGTCGTACGAGCTCGAAGCGAGGACGCTCGCGTCGAACCTGCCGCAGCCGAATCAGATGAGCACCGAGACCGGGCAGCGTCGCCTCGTCGACGCGCAAGTCGCGTTCACGATCGGCGACTACGACGCCGCGTCGCTCGTGCTGTTCGATCTCGTCGGCAAGACCAGCGGTCCCGACAAAGAGATCGCGACGTTCTACCTCGCCGAGGCGCTCTATCACAAAGGCGATCGCGGCGCGGCGCGCGGTTACTTCAAGGAAGTCTCGGACGTCGTCGGCGGCAAGTATTATCAGCAGGCGTTGATCCGGCGCGTCGAGATCGCGATCGCCGATCACGACAAGGATGCCCAGCAAGATGGCGAGGACGCGCTGACCAAGCTCGGCTCGACATCGCAGACGCCGGTCGTGCCGTACACGCGGGGCAAGTGGGCCTTCTCGCAGGGTCGCTATGACGAAGCGATTGGTTTCTTCAACAGCGTGCCGCGCGGCAGCGAGTACGACGCGCAGGCGACCTACTACCTGGGCACCGTCTACATCGCGCCGGGAAAGAATGATCTCGCGAAGGCGACCGAGATCTTCACCGAGCTGACGACGCGCAAGCCGAAGTCGAACACCGACCGCCGCGTTATCGAGCTCGCTCAGCTCGCGCTCGGCCGCGTGTACTACGAACGCGAGCAGCCGTCGAAGTCGATCGACAGCTACCTGCTCGTCGATCGCGGCAGCGATCTGTTCCCGACGGCCCTCTACGAAGTGTCGTGGGTCTACGTGAAGAGCAAGCAGTACGACAAGGCGCTCGTCGCACTCGAGCTGCTCAACCGCTTGGACCCGCAATCGACGACGCTACCGACCGTGCGCCTCCTCGAGGGTAATCTGCGCATTCGCAAGGCGCAGCTGATCCGACACGCGCAGGTCACCGGCACGCTGTCGGCGGAGGAGCACTCGGATCCACAGACCGAGTACGACAAGGCCGAGAAGATCTTCACCGAGACGCACGATCGGTATTACCCGTCGTTTGTCGCGCTCGAGGGCATGGTCAACGGCAAGCTCGATCCGGCGTCGTTCATCGACCAGATTTCGGGTCGCAACACGCGCGTGTTCGCGACGTCGGCGCCGATTCCCGAAGCGGCCGCGCAGTGGCTGCGTGAAGAGCCGGAAGTGCAGCGCGTGGTCAACGTCGAGAGCGATCTCGCCGACGTTCAGCGCAGCATCGTCGAAGCCGAAGGGACGATCGATCGCCTCGAAGGCGTGCTCGCGACCGGCGATCGGCTGACGCTGTATCCGATCTTGTCGGCGCGGCGCATGCGGATCGCGGCGATTCAGCACAGCCTGATCGGCATCCGCAGCCAGCTCCACGACCAAGCCGGCTCGAGTGACGGCAACCGCAAGGCGCTCGTCGCGCAGTACCAGACGCTGGGGGATCCCGAGCAGGCGCACGGGCAGCGCACCAGCGCGGCGCAGGAAGGCTTCGACAAGATCGAAGACACCGCGCAAGAAGTCGAAGGCGCCGTGATGTCGATGCAGGCGATGGCGGTCGCGCTGCGCACGTACGCGCCGCACTTGCCGGATGTCGATCGCAACAAGCTCGAAGACGAAATCTCGTCGGTGACGAAAGAAGCCCGTGACATCGAGAACGAGCTCGCGGACATCCGCAAAGAGCTCGTGCTCGGCAAGGACCTCGCGCCGGTGGGCGACGAGGATCTCATGCGTGCGCGCGAGCTGCGCCAACGGGTCATCCAGGCGCTCGACAACGAGCATCACAACCTCGGTGGTCGCGGCGGTGCGCTCGCCGATCAAGCGGCGCGGATCTCGCAGCAGCTCGAGCAGGCAGATCAACAGATCGACGCGCTCGTCGGTCAAGGCCTCCAAGAGGTCAAGCGAATGATCGCGGAAGAGCGGCAGAACATCGTCGACATGCGCAAGCTGGTCGCCGAGTACGAGCAGGAGTCGCGCACGCTCGGTAGCGCGGTGCTCGCGCTTAAGTTCAAGGTAGTGCGCGACAAGTTCGACGACGTGATCGTGCGGACCGATGTCGGCAACGTCGACGTCGCGTGGTCGATGCGCGAAGACAACGACGACGATCTGAAGCGGCTCAACCTGGCGCGCGCGCGCGACCTCAAGCAGCTGCGCGACGAGTTCAGGTTCGTGCTCGACGAGAACACGACCACGCCGGCGCAGCCGAAGCCGAAGGAGCCGACGCCGGCGCCCGGACCGGAAGGCTCGAGCCCGGATAAGGGCGGCCCGACCGACGGCCGCATCAAGCCGGCCGGCGATACGACGAAGGACACGAACACGCCGGTGGTGAAGCCCGACGGCAATTCGCCGACGACGCCGAAGAGTGCGCCGAAGACGGCCCCGTCGATCAAATCTCCGGCGGCACCGAAGCCCGCGCCGAAGGGAGGCCCGAAATGACGAAAGCGCCTCTCATCGTCCTGCTGATCGCCGGCATCGCGTCCGCGCAGCCGGGGACCACACCGCCCGCGCCAGCGCCGGCACCACAGAATCCGGCACCGACGGGGACGCCGGCCAACGAGCCACCCGCGTCGGCAACGGGGCTCGGTCAGCCGGTTCCGTCGATGATCGGGGGTCTGCAGCTGTCGCCGCAGGAGCTCGACGAGCTCAAGGGTGTCGAAGCGGACTACGAGGAGTTCATCGCGGCGGCGAAGAACCACGACGTCCGTCTGCGTGCGATCGCGCGGCTCGAGTACAACTCGCGGACCGCGGAGCTCGAGAAGCGCTACGCCGAGCGGATCGCGAACGGCGAGTCCGACAAGGTCAAGCGCAACCAGCTGACGAAGGAACGGCTCGAGAAGTTCCTCGTCGATCACCCGAAGCACGACACGTTCACGCCCGACGCGAAGTTCCGACTCGCCGACCTCTACCTCGACGAGGCGGATGAGGAGGTCGATCGCCGGCTCGCCGAGGCCGACAAGTCGCCTCCCGATCCGAACAAGCCGGATGCGGCGGCGATCGTCGCCGACTACAGCAAGTCGCTGCAGTTGTGGGAAGAGATCCTCAAAGACTTCCCGAGCTACCGGCAGACGCCGTCGACGATCTACTTGCTCGCGTACTACGGCAAGACGAAGGACGAGCGACGCTCGTTGCAGCTGTTCCTCGCGCTCGCGTGCGCGAATCACTACAAGTGGTACGAGAAGCCGCCGCCGAAGCCGGATCCGAAGGAAGCGATCAAGCGCGTCGAGTCCAAGACGCTGCGCGAGGTCTATGGCGATTGCACGCCGTATCCGAACGCCGACACCGAGCTGATCCGTCACGCATGGGTGCGCGGCATCGCCGACTACCACTTCGCGGTTCCCGGCGAGATCGACGAAGCGATCGCGGCGTACAAGAAGGTCACCGAGGGCGGCCAAGAGTCGAAGCTCTACGCCGAGGCGCTCTACAAGCTCGCGTGGAGCTACTACAAGCGCGACTTCCTCGAGCTGTCGATCGACAACTTCGACAAGAGCGTCGTGATCTACGATCAGACGGTCGCGGCCGGCAACACGCCGCCGCTCGAGCTACGCGAGGAGTCGATCCAGTACATCGCGGTCGCGTTTACCGATCCGTGGAACGGCGAGACCGACACCGATCCGAACAAGGCGTTCGAGCGCGCGAAGAAGAAGTACGCGG
>Ga0207684_10007119_pt1 | contig 10110 bp, 8 predicted proteins | sample KBSK5501metaG_FD_184342 | JGI IMG/M metagenome (GOLD analysis project Ga0207684, IMG submission 184342) | Corn, switchgrass and miscanthus rhizosphere microbial communities from Kellogg Biological Station, Michigan, USA - KBS K5-50-1 metaG... | ecosystem: Host-associated > Plants > Roots >... | reverse complement strand
TTCCGAGAGCGACACCGTGTCGACCCGGCCCCAGGAGAGCTCGGCGCCGTGGCTCCATCGGAGCCGGGCTTCCACGGCCGCCCACTCGTCCACCATGGTCACCGCCGAGAGATCTCTCACGCGCCCCGAGCTCCCGAGCATAGGTCGGCCCGCGAGATCGAGATACCGGTCGGGCGCCGCGCCGGCCGTCAGCGCCAGATTCCACTGGACCGCCCAGCGTCCGGTGAGTCGCTGCCCGGGGCGCGGCCGCAGGCGATAGCGAACCTCGACCGTCTCCTCGCGAATCGTCACACGCTTCTCGAGCGCAGCCGGTACCGCGTCCGTCGCCGCTCGCGAGAAGACGATCGAGACTCCGCCCGCTTCGTCCTGCACCGCACATTCCAGACGTTCGGCGCCGATCACGCCTCGGGCCGTCCCCCACGGCGCGACCGGATCGAGCGGGTCGTTGCCGCCGGCAAAGAACCCTTCGATCAGCGCGCCGCGCCGGAGCTCGTCGTAGGCCAGTAGCGCGTCGAGCCCGGCTTCCTTGGGCGTGGTCGCCTCGTGGATTGTTCGTGCAGCGTCCGAGACTCGGGTAGCGGCGCGTTCCCGCACCTTGTCGTGGTAGGCCTCGGGTCGCCGGGCCAGCACGTCGACGACGTCCAATCCCGCCGGATAGTAGCCGAGCTCGGTGATCATTCCTCCCGCGTCGGGCTCGAGGGTGACCGAGAGCGCGCGCGTGCGGACGTAGACCTCCGCGCGCCCGTCGCCATCGCCGTCTTCACGCGTCCACGCGGTCTCGGGCGCGGCGCCGGCCTCGACCAGCGAGCGCTCGGCTTCCAGGAGCGAGGTTTTCACGGCGCGGCGCAGATGCGGGAGATAGCAGCCGCCGAACACGCCGTGCCAGTAAGCATCGTTGGCCTGAGCCCGCCAGAGCGCGACCTGACCGCGCGCGAGCCGCGTGTCGTCGGGGCGGTGCGCGACGGCGGCGTGGATCGCCCGCGAAAGGCGCAGCATCTTCCAGTAAGCGTCGCCGACCTCGGGATACTTGACGAGGAAGCTCCGCCAGAAGCCACCGCGCAACAGTCCGGCCAGCCGCCGGCCGTCGGCCAGCCGGCTGATCTCGGCCTTGGCCGCCCCAAGCGCGCGCGCCGCCTCGGCCGACAGCGCCCACTCCTCCATCTCGTCGTACGAGGCGGTCGGCAGATACGCGCGGCCGGTCGCCGGTACGCGCTCGACGACGTCGGCGAGGGTCGTCGGCTCGAGCCACGGCGTGGACCGGAGGCGATCAAAGAAGCGGTCGAGCCAGCCTTGCTCGTAGACGCGGGCGTAGGTGCCGGGCCAGGCGCCGAACTTCTCGCCGTCGTCGACCATCGTGATCACGGGCGCGCGCCCCCGCCAGGCGGCCAGATATTCGAAGACCTCGTCGACGCCGGCGAAGGGAATCAGGTACCGCAATCGCTGGTTGATCGGGAAGACGCGAAGGCTCTGGCCCTGCTCGTCGGTCAGGTAGTAGCCGCCGAGCGTGTCGACGTCGAGGCCGGCCAGCGCGAAATGTCGGTCGTCGACCAGCACGTACTCGACGCCCGCCTCGCTCAGGACGCGCGGCAGGTGCGGCTCCCACACGCGCTCGGCGAGCCACATCCCGCGGGGACGGACGCCGAAGTTCGATTTCAGGAACGTCGTGAGCCGCTCGATCTGGCCGATCTTGTCGTGGTCGGGCAGCACGGCCAGGATCGGCTCGTAGAATCCGCCGGTCAGGAGCTCGACCTGACCGCGCGCGGCGACGGTGCCGAGGAGATCGAAGGTGCGGGGCGAGCGGTCGCGCAGCCACTCGAGCAGGCTGCCGGTGCAGTGGACGCTCAGCCGGACTTCAGGCCGCCGGTCGAGTCGCTCGAGAAAGGGCCGGTAGGCGCGCTCCGTCGCTTCCACCATCACGTGGTCGAAGTTGCCGATCGGCTGGTGGTTGTGGACTCCGAAGCAGAACGCCAGGCGATCCATCGGTCACGGAGCCCTCACTCGCGCTCGAGGTCGCGATGGACGACGGTCGGCGCGTAGCCGAGCCCCGAGAGGAACCGCCCGAGCTCCTCCGCGAACGTGACCGACCGGTGGCGGCCGCCGGTGCAGCCGATCGCGACGGTGAGGTAGGCCTTTCCTTCCCGCTCGTAGCACGGCAGGACGAACTTGAGGAAGTCCTCGAGCCGCCGGATCATCTCCTTGCTCAGCGGATGATCCAGCACGAAGGCACGCACGCGCTCGTGGCGGCCGTCGAGCGGGCGCAGCGCTTCCACGAAGTGCGGGTTGGGGAGGAACCGAACGTCGAACACCAGATCCGCGTCGAACGGCACGCCGTGCTTGAACCCGAACGAGACCAGCGACGTGGCCAGGCCGGGGCGCGCGTTCGGCGCGACGTAGAGCTCGACGAGCCGATCTTTGAGCTGGTGCACGGTCAGCGCCGAGGTGTCGAGGATCCGGTCGGCGATCTCGCGCAGATCCGAGAGCGCCTTGCGCTCGGCCCGGATCCCGTCGAGCGCGTTGCCCTCCCCGGCCAGGGGATGGCGGCGCCGCGTCTCGTGGTAGCGGCGCACCAGCGCTTCCTCGCTCGCCTCCAGGAAGAGCACCTCGACGGTGTGGCCGCGCGTCCTGAGCTCGCGGATCGTATCGAGCAGACGCGAGAGATAGGCCCCCTCCCGCACGTCGACGCCCAGCGCGACGCGATGGATCGGCTGCTCGGACCGCACGATCAGGTCGGCGAAGGTGGGGATCAGCGTCGTGGGCAGGTTGTCGACGCAGAAGAATCCCATGTCCTCGAAGCACTTGATCGCGTAGCTCTTGCCGGCGCCGCTGAGTCCGGTGATGACGACGAACGAGAGGGGTGCCGGCATCACGCTATGCTTCGCGGCGGCCCCGCGCCCGCCGCCGCCGTGCCCGCGCGTCGCGCATCTGGCGGCTCAGCCTGTCGATCGCGCCTTCCATCGCGGTCAGCAGGTGGTCGGCGGTCGCCTGGCAGGAGAAGTTGCGCCGCCGCGCGCGCGCGACGAGCCGGACCGTTTGTTCGAACCGCTGCGAGACGCAGGTGACGCGCACCGCGAGCGGCGGCGTCGCGCCCCGCGCGAGCTTCTCGACCTTCCGCTCGATCAGCAACCGGAACGACGGCGTCAGCACCACCCCGCGCCCGCTGATGAAGAGCCGCATCGGGGTTCTCCCCTCACCGGCCGGAGCCGGCGCCTCACCGCTTTCGCGGCGCCAGCCGGCGCTGGTGCGAGGGCAGGATGCCGAGCTCCTCGCGGTACTTGGCGACCGTGCGCCGGGCGATCGTGAGACCGCGCTTCTGCAGCGCCTGCGCGACCTCCTGATCGGACTGCGGCTTGGCCGGGTCCTCCGCCGCCAGGAGGTCCTGGATCATCTTCTTGACCGAGACCGACGATACCATCTCGCCGTCGCCCGACGCGATGCCGCTGTGGAAGAAGAACTTCAGCTCGAACAGCCCCTGCGGCGTCTCGACGTACTTGTTGGTCGTGACGCGGCTGATCGTCGACTCGTGCATACCGATGTCCTCGCCGACGTCCCGCAGGGACAGCGGCCTGAGGTGCGGCAATCCCCGGTCGAGGAAGTCGCGCTGGAACTTGACGATCGACTGCGTGACCTTACGCAGGGTGCGCTGCCGCTGGTCGACGCTCTTGATCAGCCACAGGGCCGACCGGAGCTTCTGCTCGACGTACTGGCGCGCCTCGTCGACGCCGGAGTTTCTCAGGAGCGATTTGTAGAGCGAGTTGACGCGCAGGCGCGGCACCCCGTCTTCGTTCAGGACGATCGTGTAGTCGCTGCCGAGCTTGTAGACGTAGACGTCGGGCACGATGTAGCGCGAGTCGTTGCCACCGAAGCGCCGCCCCGGCTTGGGCTCGAGCCCCATGATCTCCTCGACCGACTCCATGATCCGGTCGACCGGCAGCTTCATGGCGCGCGCGATGTCCGGGTAACGCCGCCGGCTCAAGTCGTCGAAGTGCGCCTCGATGATCTCGACCGAGACCGGATCCGGGAGCGGATCGCGCTTGAGCTGGAGCAGGAGGCATTCCTGGATGTTGCGCGCCGCCACGCCCGCCGGGTCGAACCCCTGCACGAGCGTGAGCACCTTGTTGATCTCCTCGCCGGTGACGCTGCACCGCTGGGCGAGCTCCTCGATCTCGGCGCGCAGATAACCATCCTCGTCGAGATTGCCGATGATCTCGGTCCCGATCCGTCTGACGACGGGGTCCTCGGTCGCGAAGCGGAGCTGCTCATCGAGGTGGTCGGTGAGCGACACCTGCGTCCGGACGACGTTCTCGAACGGCAGGTCCTCGCGGTCCTCCTGCGAGACCAGCGAGCGCTCCTCGTGGTCGTCGTCGGCCGACATCACCGCCGTGAAGTCGAACGGGAGCTCGTCGGTCTGCCGCTCGGTGGTCGGCGGGGTCTCCGTCGTCAGCTGCTCGACCGTCGGCGCCGGCGGCGTGTCGGCGGTGACCGGCGCGTCGGCGGGCGTCTCGGGCGTGTCGGGAGTGACCTCTTCGAGCAGCGGATTCTCGAGGAGCTCCTTCTGGACCACCTCCTGGAGCTCGAGTGTGGAGAGCTGCAGCAGCTGGATGGCCTGCTGCAGCAGCGGTGTCATGACGACCCGCTGGCTCTGCCGTAACGAGAGGCGCGCTTCCATGGCCATGAGGGGTTTCCCGCCTGCGCCTAGAGCGCGAACCGCTCGCCCAGGTAGATCTCCCGGGCCATCGGATTGTGGGCGATCTCGGTGGCGGTGCCGGCGACCAGGATCTTGCCGTCGTACAGGATGTACGCGCGGTCGGTGATGGCGAGCGTCTCCCGCACGTTGTGGTCGGTGATCAGGATGCCGATCCCGCGCTCGCGGAGCCGGCCGACGATCTCCTGGATGTCGCCGATCGCGATCGGATCGATTCCGGTGAACGGCTCGTCGAGCAAGAGGTACTGAGGCGAGGTCACGAGCGCGCGGGTGATCTCGAGCCGGCGGCGCTCGCCGCCGGAGAGCGTGTAGGCCGGATAGCGGGCCAGCGGAGTCAGGTCCAGCTCGGCCAGGAGCTCGCGCGCGCGGTCGCGGCGCTCGTCTCGTGTGAGATCGAGCGTCTCGAGGATCGCGAGCAGGTTCTCCTCGACGGTCAGCTTCCGGAACACCGACGACTCTTGAGGAAGATATCCGACACCCATCCGGCACCGCTGATACATCGGCAGTGCCGTGATCTCCTGGCCCTCGAGGAAGATGCGGCCGCCGTCCGCGGGCAGGAGCCCGACCATCATGTAGAACGACGTGGTCTTGCCCGCGCCGTTCGGGCCGAGCAAGCCGACGACCTCACCGCGCTGGATATCGAGCGAGACGGAGTCGACGACCTTCCGAGTCTTGAACCACTTCATGAGTCCCTGCGCGACCAGGCCTTCCATCGCTCAGTTCTTGCAGACTTCCGCCGAGCGCCGAGGCGCCGGCTGGCCGTCGTGCTTGGTGGCGTCGTCCTTCTGAGAATAGAAGATGCCCTTGACACGCTCTTGCTTGCCGCCCTCCACGATCGTGCGGTCCTGCGCCATGTAGATGGTGATCGTGTCACCGGACACGACGTTGTCGTCCTGCCAGACCCGCGCGTTGCCGATGAGCACCACGCGCTGGTCGAGGTCGAAGTACTCCGCGCGCTGCGCCGTGCCGGTGCGGCAGTCCTTGGTGATGATGCGGACCGCGCCGGTGGAGACCGTTCTCATCACCCGATCGCCCTTCTCGTCCATGTAGACCTCGACCCGATCGGCGTACTGGACCGAGTTGTCTCGCCGGGCCACGACGTTGCCGCTGAAGATGACGAGGCTCGCCTTGCCGAAACGCTCCATCTTGTCCGCGTCCACCGTGAGGGGTTGGGTGGTGTCGTCCTTGGCGTCCTTCGACTTGGGCGCGCCGAGGGCCGCGGGCGGCTGCTGTGCGGCCGGAGCCGCCGAGGTCTTCGGCGCCGACTGGCCACCCGACAACGCGGGCGTCGAGAGCAGCAGGAGCGCGGCGAGAATCGTGGTCGACCTCACTGGCGCGCGTCCGTGAAGACCGAGTGAACGCGTCCAGCCATCGTCGTGTACTCCTCGGCCATCCTCACCTCGAGCGCCGAGCCGTCGGCGACCGCGCCGCCGCGCGAGAGCCGCACCGGCGCGTCGGTCCAGAGCCGTTTCTCGGCGCCCTGCCAGCGGAGCACGCTCGTCTCCAGGCGCATGCCGTCACTCGAGGTGAGCACGACGTTTTTCCGGATTTCCAGATTCTTCGTCGCCTGGAACAGATCGCCTTCCTCGCCCACGATCGTCCACGAGCGGTCGCGCTCGAACACGTCCACCGCGATGGCCCGGAGCGACGTGCGACCCTCGGCGTCGAAGATCAGCGCTTGCTCGGCCTTGAGCTTCCAGCGCACGCCCCCGGTCTCCTCCTCGATGTTCGCCTCCTTGATTCTGAGGTCGGCGCTCGAGGTGACCGCGCCGGTCGACTCGGCCGGTGGTATCCGGCTCTTGGCGATCAGCGTTCCGGCCACCGCCAGAACGAAGACGGTGACCATTCCAAGAATCGCTGCCGCCACGAATCGTGTTCTCATCGCTCTGTCGATTCTAAAGGGAAGTCGGACCGGAATGCAATTTCGATACCACGCTTTCACATACTCGGGGCTGGAAAAAGCTCAAACACCTTGAAAACTATACGATCTTCGCCCGAAGGATATCGTGCATGTGGATGAGACCGACGGGGCGCCGGCCCGGATCCACGATGACTAAACTGGTTATTTGCCAGGTTTCCATCACCTCTAGCGCCTTGGCGGCCAGGTCGTCGGCGCGGATCGTTTTGGGCTCGCGGCTCGTCACCTCGCCCGCGGACAGGTCGTCGATGGATTTGCCGGTCAGGTGAAGCCGGCGAAGGTCGCCGTCGGTGATGACTCCGAGGAGCCGGCCTGCCCCGTCGATGACGGTGGTCATGCCCTTGCGCTTGCGTGTCATCTCGACGATGACCTCCCGGAGCGGGGTGTTTTCCGTGACCACCGGGACCGCGTCGCCGGTGAGCATGAGGTCCGCCACGCGGAAGAGGGCGCGCCAGCCGAGCGAGCCGCGAGGATGCAAGGCCGCGTAGTCTTCCGGGCGCAGCCCGCGGAGCTCGAGCAGCGCCAGCGCCAGCGCGTCCCCAGCGGCCAGCGCGGCGGTGGTGCTCGACGTGGGCGCCAGGTTCATCGGACACGCCTCTTCCGGCACGCTGACGTCCAGGACGACTTCACACTGGCGAGCCAGCGATGAAGTCGGATTGCCGGTCAATAACAGGATCGGGACGCCCAGCCGCTTGAGCGGCGGAAGGATCGCCAGCACTTCGTCGGTCTCGCCCGAGTTCGACAGCGCGAGCACCACGTCCCCCCGGGCGACCATGCCGAGATCGCCGTGGACGCCCTCGGCCGGATGGAGGAAGTAGGCGGGAGTTCCTGTCGAGGCGAGCGTCGCCGCGATCTTGCGGCCGATCAACCCCGACTTGCCCATACCTGTCACGATCACGCGCCCGGCGCAGGCGCGCAGCAGCTCGACCGCGCGCTCGAACCGCTCGTCGAGCTTTGCAATGAGCCCGAGGATCGCGTCGGCCTCGATGCGGAGCACGCGCTCGGCCAGACGACGCAGGTCCGGCGTTTTCTCGGCGCTCACGGCTGGACGGCCGCTCCGATCGCGCCGAGCTGGCCCAGGAGTCGCGGCAGGTCGTCGATGCGCAGCATGTTCGGCCCGTCCGAGAGCGGACGGCCGTCGGGCAACGCGCGATCCGGGTCCTCGTGCATCTCCATGAAGAGCGCGTCGACGCCGAAGGCCACCGCGGCGCGCGCGAGCGCGGGCACGTACTCGCGCTCGCCGCCGGAGCGATCGCCCGCGCCGCCCGGCAATTGCACGGAGTGCGTGGCGTCGAACACGATCGGGTACCCGAGGGCGCGCATGATGGCGAGACCGCGCATGTCGACGACGAGGTTATTGTAGCCGAAGCTCGTCCCCCGCTCGGTTAACAGGATCGACTCGTTGCCCTTCGACAGTACTTTGTCGACGACGTTCTTCATGTCACGCGGCGCCACGAACTGCCCCTTCTTGACGTTCACCGGCTTGCCGGTGGCCGCCGCAGCGAGCACCAGGTCGGTCTGACGGCAGAGGAACGCCGGGATCTGGATCACGTCGAGCACCTCGGCGGCCGGATCCACCTCGCTCACCTGGTGGACGTCCGAGAGCACCGGGACCCGGAGCGTCTCGCGGACCTTCCGGAGAATCCGCAGGCCTTCGATGAGACCCGGCCCGCGATAGCCGTTGACCGAGGAGCGATTGGCCTTGTCGTAGGACGACTTGTAGATGAACGGCACCCGGCAGTCGGCGGCGATGGACGCCAGACGCTCGGCGGTCATCAGTGCGTGTCGCTCGCTCTCGATCGCGCACGGACCGCCGATCAGGACGAGCGGCGCGCCGCCGCCGATCGTGATGGAGCCGACCGCGACCGGGCGCGTGGTCATTGCGCGGCGTGCTCGAGGGCGGCCTTGATGAAGCCGGCGAAGAGCGGATGGGGCTCCCACGGCCGCGAGCGGAACTCGGGATGGAACTGACCGGCGACGAAGTACGGGTGCTCCGGGATCTCGATGATCTCGACCAGCTGCTTCTCGGCCCAGATGCCGGAGACGCGCAGCCCGTTCTTCTCCAGGCGCGGAAGGTAGTCGTTGTTCACCTCGTACCGGTGACGGTGACGCTCCTGGATGATCCCTTGCCCGTACAGGCGCGAGGCCTGGCTCCCCTCGCCCAGGACGATCGGGTAGAGCCCCAGGCGCATCGTGCCGCCCTTATCGGCAAGCCCGCGCTGCTCCGGGAGGAGATCGATCACCAGGTGCGGCGCGGACGCGTCGAACTCCGACGAGCTGGCCCCAGCGAGCCCGCACACGTTGCGGGCGTACTCGATGACCGCGCATTGCATGCCGAGACAGATGCCGAGGTACGGCACGCGCCGCTCACGCGCGTAGCGCACCGCTTCGATCTTGCCGAGGATCCCGCGGTCGCCGAAGCCGCCGGGTACCAGGATGCCGTGGACGCCCGTGAATTGCGCCGCGGCGCCGTCGCGCTCGATGTGCTCGGCGTCGACCCACTGCACGTCGACCCGCGCCTCGTTGGCGATGCCGCCGTGGGCGAGCGCCTCCACGAGGCTCTTGTAGGAATCCTTCAGCTCGACGTACTTACCGACCACCGCGATGCGCGTCTCGACCAGGGGCGACTTCACCCGGCGCACCACGCTCTCCCAGCGCGACAGGTCGATGGGCCGAGGCTCGAGGCCGAGGAGCTTGACGATGATCTCGTCGAGACCCTCCCGATGGAAGACCAGCGGCACCTCGTAGATCGTCTCGACGTCCTTCGCCGTGATGACGGCCTCCTCCTCGACGTCGCAGAAGAGGGCGATCTTCGACTTGATGCCCGGCGGCAGGTAGCGATCGGTGCGACAGAGCAGCACGTCGGGCTGGATTCCGATCGCCCGCAGCTCCTTGACCGAGTGCTGCGTGGCCTTCGTCTTCAGCTCGGAGGCCGCCTGCATGTACGGCACGAGGGTGAGGTGCACGTAGATGACGTTCTCGCGCCCGACGTCCTTCCTGAACTGACGGACCGCCTCGAGGAACGGGAGCCCCTCGATGTCGCCGACGGTGCCGCCGACCTCGACGATGACCACGTCGGTGTCGCGGGAGACTTTTCGGATGGACGCCTTGATCTCGTCGGTGATGTGGGGAATCACCTGGACCGTCCGTCCGAGATAGTCTCCGCGGCGCTCCTTCTGGATGACCGAGTAGTAGACCTTGCCGGTCGTCACGTTGTGATCGCGCGTCACCCGGCTCAGCGTGAACCGTTCGTAGTGGCCCAGGTCCAGATCGGTCTCGCCGCCGTCGTCGGTCACGAAGACCTCGCCGTGCTGGTACGGGCTCATGGTCCCCGCGTCCACGTTGATGTACGGATCCATCTTCTGCAGCGTCACGCGGAAGCCGCGTGACTCCAGCAGCGCCCCGATCGAGGCCGCCGCCAGACCCTTGCCGAGGGACGACACGACGCCGCCGGTCACGAAGATGTATTTCGGGGCCAACTCATCCTCCT
>Ga0207684_10007118_pt1 | contig 10113 bp, 7 predicted proteins | sample KBSK5501metaG_FD_184342 | JGI IMG/M metagenome (GOLD analysis project Ga0207684, IMG submission 184342) | Corn, switchgrass and miscanthus rhizosphere microbial communities from Kellogg Biological Station, Michigan, USA - KBS K5-50-1 metaG... | ecosystem: Host-associated > Plants > Roots >... | reverse complement strand
CGACCCCTTGACGTGGTAGATCTCCCAGCCCCCGAAGTGAGGACCGTCGATGTTCCAGCGCTCGCGTTTTCCGTCCGACGTCAAGACGAAGGCGCCCTTGCGGGTGCCCACCAGAACCCGAACTCCGCTCATCCAAAACCTCCTTCGGGCCGCCACCGCAGGTCCCTCGCCCCGCGGATGGAATCTACTCTATTCCTGCCTCAAGAAGCGCCGCGCGCCTCTGCGAAAACCGTCATCGACGCCAAAGCCTAAGCCGGACAAATCACCTGCTCACGGGTCACGATCAGAAGAATGTAACGTAGTGGTCGCACGACCGCACGCATCGTCGCCCAGTTACTTACCGGAGCTGTCCTCGCGAACCGAGGCGTGCTAGGTAGACGATGCGGCGAACGGGGGAGAAGAACCATGCGAATTGGGATTCTCGGTTCCGGTCTGATGGGCGGCAAGCTCGGGACGGTCTTCGCGCGAGCCGGACACGACGTCGTCTTCAGCTACGCGCGCACGGAACAGAAGCTGAAGAGGCTCGCGCGCAAGGTCGGCGGATTCGGGCGTCTTGCTGCCCCCTCCTCCCTACGGCTCAAGGCGGGAGATCAGGATGCTCGAAGCAAAACTCGTCCAGGCACGCGAAGTCGCAGGAATCCTAGGGATCAAGACGAGGACCTCGCCAAACGGCGCCGGAAGGGCAATGGACCGAAGGAGTGGTTACGCCTGGGGCGTACCTCAGTCGCGTCTTCAATTGCAGGCGATTATTTCGCGGGGCTTTGCGGATCCACAAGAGAGCTCGGATGGCGCTGAAACCTTACTCGTCGACCGCGTATCCCTCGCCGTAGTACTTGCTGGTGATGCGCGTGTGAAACGTCAGCGCCTTGATCGCCGCGTACTTGGGATTCGGAAGCTCCGGCAGGACCTCGAGGACCTCGTCCTCCCAAAGGTAAACGTTGTAGGGGAACGAGACGCGTTCGCGCCGGCGCACGGTCAGGTCGCGAGGCTTGGAGACCCGATGCGTGGTCGAGGGCAGGATGTCGTTGGTGATCCTCTGCATGTAATCGCCGGTGTTCAGAATGATCGTTCCCGCCGGGGCGTTCAAACGGATCCACTTTCCGTTGGCGCGGTTGAGGACTTGGAGCCCTTCGATTCGCGGCGCGGGGACCAACGTGAAGAGATCGACATCTTCGTGCCCCAGCAGGCGCGCGGCCCCGGATGCGTCGTCTTCGGCGAGCACTGGCGGGTAATAGTTCAGCCGCAAGCCGAAATTGGTTCCCGTCAGCCGCCGGTCGTAGAGGTGGGGATCAGAACCGACGTATCGCAGAATGCTCTGCATGATCGGAAGGATCAGCTTCTCGTGCTCCCGGCAGAGGTGGCGAAAGAATGGCTCAGCTTCCGGGATCGGCCAAAACCTCTTCCAATCGTAGGGTTCGCCGAAATCCTCGCCCAGGTCGAACGCGCGGCGGCAAAACACCCAACCCTCGACGAGATCGGGGTGGATCTCGCTCGTTTCCTTGATCGGGAAATAACCCTGGTTGATTGAGCCGTGGCGTTCGGCTCGGTATCGGAGCTTCTCTTCTAGCGATGGCCGCGTGAAGACCTCAACGGTCCTCGCCTCCGCTTCCTCGTAGAGGCTGGGGTCCACTCCGTGTCCCTCGAGGATCGCAAAGCCGATCTCTTCGAGCGCTTCGCCCAGGTCCCGCGCGAAGGTCCGTCGGTCGTCCTCTCCTCCCCGCAACAACCTCCCCAGATCGCAGGTCCGAATCCGAAATGTTTCGTCGAACTGTTCGGCCTCGGCCGCCTCCGCCAATCGGTAGACCTGCTCCTTATCGACCTGTTCGAACCGGATGAAGTCCCGGTTCTTCGCGTCGAGGCGGGCCTTCCAGTCGGACATGTCGGGAGCATAGACCTAAGGACCGACTCCCTGCCGGGACCGGTGTAGATTTTGTTGCCAGGTATGGCGGTCGAGTTCGCGGGGGGATGTCGCGCGTTCCAGCTGCGCGAGGGGAAACCCGCGATGCGACGGAAAGGTTTGGCGGTCTGGCGCCACGTCGGACGCGAGCGCGGCGCGACAGCGATCTCCTTCTCGGTCCTCGAGCTGGCACCCGAATCCGGGGCGGCCTGGCGCAACCGTGAGTGCGACGAGGTCCTCGGAGTTTTGGAGGGTGAGGGAGGCCTGATCCTCGACGGCGGGCGCCACCCGCTCAAGCCCGGAACTGGCATTTACGTGCGGCCCCATGATCTTGTCCGCATCGAGAATGTCGGCCGAGGGCCTTTGACGATGGCGAGCGCGCGCTGCCCCGACCCGGGACCCTCGATTGATTTCGAAGACGGGCCGGCTCCGACCGCGCGGGGCCTGGCGTGCCTTCCCTCGCCCGTCGTCCGCTTCGAGGACCAGCCTACCGAGCGCGCCGGCGATGGGCGTTGGTTTCGAGTCTTGGTGAACGCGAAGGCCGGCTGCGCGCAGGTGACTCAATTCATCGGATTCATTCCTCCCGGCCGGGCGCCCGACCACTTTCACGAATATGAGGAGGTCGTTTGCATATTGGCCGGCGTGGGACGTTTCTGGTCTGGAGAATCCTCGATGTCCATCGCCGCCGGCTCATGCCTCTATCTGCCCCGCCGGCAGCCGCACTGCCTCGAGAACACCGGGACCGAGAGCCTGCAGCTCTGCGGCCTCTTCTATCCCTCCGGCAGCCCCGCGGTGCGCTACCGGCCGGAGGGATCCGCCGGCTAAGCGAAGAGTTCCGAGACAACCTCGAGGGCTTTTGCGATCTCCTCGTCGGTATTGAAAAAATGCGGCGAGATCCGGAGAACTCCGGGCCTCCAATCGACAAGGACGCCGCGGTCGGCAAGCTGCCGCTCGAGACTCTCCGGCTCGGCCGCGCCGATCATCACCGAGCCACCGCGGCGGTTGGCCTCGGCGGGACTCTTCAAATCCCAGCCTCGTTCGAGCGCCGTCTCGACGATCCATTGCGTTCGACGGCGAGACTCTTCCGCGACCGCGGCGAGACCCACATCGAGGAGAATTTCCAGCCCCGGAAGACAGGAATAAAGCGCCGGGATGCTGGGGGTTCCTTGCGCGAAACGACGGACGCCCCGGTCATATCGAATCCTTCCGGGCGCAAAGTCGAACGGCGATTCGTGAGCGATCCATCCGGTCAGCCGCGGCTCGAGCGTCGGCAGCAGATCCGGCCGCACGTAGAGGTATCCGCAGGCGGGTCCTCCACAGAGCCACTTGATCGTGCCGCCGACCGCGAAATCGACCCCCCAATCGGCGACTCGAAGCGGCAGCACTCCCGCCGACTGATAGACGTCCAAGAGCAAGAGGCTCCCGACCGAATGTGCGCGCTCGGCGATCGGCTGCGGATCGATCAGAAACGAGGTGCGGTAGGAAGCATGCGACACGACGACGAGCGCCGTCTCTTCGTCGATCGATTCGAGGAGGCGGTCGGTGGGAATCGTCATACCGTCCTTTGACGAAACGACCTCCACGCGCGCACCCGCGCGCTCCTGCTCGCGCCAGACGTACTCGGTCGTCGGAAACTCGAGGGCCGCGGTCAAAATCTTGCGGCGACCCGAGCTGAAGTCGAAGCAGGAGGCAACAGTGGACTGGGCGACCGACGCGTTTGGCTGGACCTGCACGGAGCCGGGCGCGGCCCCCAGAAGAAGCGCCAAATGGTCGCCGACTTTGGTCGAAAGGTCCCACCACTCCGCCCTCCAGGCATTGTCGCTGCCGTAGTCCTCCCACCGGCGGAGGTAACGGTTCAGCGATTCGCGGGCTCCCCGCGGCATCGGCCCGAGGCTATGACTCAAGAGGTGGATCCACCGCGCGAGCGACGGGAACTCGGCGCGTCGGCGGTCGCGCATCAGCTCTCGGAAGCGTGCGAACGGGTCAGCTCGGCCTGGTAGTCGTGTCGCTCGTGCGCGCCTCTCCGTCGACCGAGCGCGTAGATCGCTGCGCCCACGGCGGCCCACATCGCACAGAGCTCGATCGTCGTCAGCGCATGCTTCGAAATCCGCTCCGCGAACGAGAGCCTCGAGAGAGTCTCGACATCCTGGACAACCTGCAGAGCGATCAGCCCCCCCATGGCGACCAGTGAAACGAGAGCGGCAACCCGGCAGACGGTGGGAGCGATCCGGACCGTCACCGAGGCGAAAAGCTGGGGATTGGCCCGAGGGAGAACGAGCAGTGCAAGGCTGTGAAGAAAATAAAGGAGAACGAGGGCGAAAACAGCGATGTTCAGTGCGAGCGAAATCTGGCCGCTCAACAAGAGAACGCCGGAGGCCGCCAAGGTCAATGTCAAGCCGATCACGGGCGTTCCGGTCGGTCGCGCGACCGAGCCCAACCAACGCGGTGCTAGACGGTCACGCGACACCATGATCGCGAGGCGCGAAGGGACCAGCATCGTCGCGTTGACCGATGTCGTCAGTGCCATCACGGCGCCGAGCCCCACGAACCACGCCGCGCCCACTGGCAGATACACGGCGGCCACATCCACCATCGGCGCTGGACTCTTGGCCAATCTCTGCCCCGGCAGGACGCCGAAGGCGACGGTCGAGATCAGAAAGTACGCGACCGTCGCGATCAGAATTCCTCTCGCGAAGATCCTCGGTATCCGGCGGGTCGAATCCTTGACTTCTCCTGCCGTCTGCGCGAGCGACTCGAAACCGGCGTAGGCGAAGAAGAGCGGAAGGAGCGAGGCAGCGAAGCCGGAGAGACCGCGAGTGAAGAAGGGAACGTAATTCCTCGGCCGAATGGCGAACATACCGGGCAGGACGAGAACGAGAATCGAAACCCCCAGAAGGAGGCACATGACCACCTGGAGGCGCCCGAACCAGCGCACTCCGGCCGCGTGCACGACGTAGAAGAAGATCAGACTCGCCAAGGCGACGGTCATCCGATCCTCGGGGCGCAGCCATCCTCCCGAGATTTCGACGAGGTACTCGGCCAGAGCCTGGGCAAGGTAAGCGAGCGCGCCGATGTACGAGATGATTTTCAGCCATGCTCCCACGAAGGCGAGCCCGTAGCCGCCGAAGGTGCGTGAGATGTGGGTGTATTCGCCTCCGGGCTCACGGCCGAGTGGCGTCGACAGGAAGACGCTGTAAGCCACTGAGGTCGCAAGGATCGCGGGAGCCAGCACGAGGTAGGCCAAGATGACGCTCGGTCCCGTCAGAAGCCAGGCCTGCCCAGTCACCTTGAAGATGCCGGCACCGATTAAGATGCCGATGAGCGCCGCGTAGGACTCGAGCGTCCCCAGATCGCGGCGAAGACCAGAAGACTGCCGAGGCTTCTCCCGCCATGAAGCCATCGCCCGGCAGGCTAAGCGCGATGCATTTCGCGGGTCAAGCGAAGTCCGGCCTGTGCCAGACTCCGGCGAGAGAATCTTGATGAAAGCGAATCGTCTTTCGTCGGGACGGGTAACGAGTGGGCACCCTCCCGCTTTCCGGCGTGTCCCCGCTCGAGCCCGAGCCCGATTCCTCCGATGCCCGAGAAAGCTTCGGGACGCCCGCGGACGGGGAGGAGGGCTTGATCCGTAAGCGTCCCGTAACGTCCCGAAGCGCAGCACCTTCTTGCCAAGGTAGATGTCGCGGGTTCGACCCCCGTTTCCCGCTCCAAGCACCTGGATCACCTGTGAACGCCGGAGACCTGAGCGGGCCTTAGAATCGGGCGGCAGGAGCGATGCCGCTTTCGCCGGGTGCTCGCCTCGGCCACTACGATATTCTCGCGCCGCTCGGCGCGGGTGGGATGGGGGAAGTTTACCGGGCGCGCGATCGGAAGCTGGATCGGGACGTCGCCATCAAGGTCCTCCCCGAGTCCGTCGCAGAAGATCCTGACAGGCTGGCCCGCTTCGAGCGCGAAGCCAAGGCGGTCGCGTCGCTGTCGCACCCGAACATTCTGGCGATTCATGACTTCGGAACGCAGGAGGGCATTTCCTATGCGGTCACGGAGCTTCTGGAGGGGGAGACGTTGCGGGGCAAGCTTGCCTCGGGACCGATCCCCCAGAAGCAGGCCGTGGACTACGCGCTCCAGATCCTCAAAGGCCTGTCCGCCGCACATGAGAAGGGAGTCGTCCACCGAGACTTGAAACCGGAGAACCTCTTCGTCACGAAAGATGGTCACCTCAAGATCCTCGACTTCGGCCTGGCGAAGAAGCTCGAGACCATCGTCCCCGGTAAGGAGACAAGCGCTCCGACGGCGTCAGGTCACACAGAGCCCGGGATGGTCATGGGAACCTTGGGCTACATGTCGCCCGAGCAGGTGAAGGGGTTTCCCGTCGATCCTCGCTCTGACATCTTCTCGTTTGGAACGATTCTGTACGAAATGCTTTCCGGCCAGACGCCGTTCAGTCGGCCCACGGCCAGCGAAACGATCGCAGCGATCCTGAAGGAGGAGCCGCCACAGCTGTCGGCGTCGGGCAGAAACATTTCGCCTGCCCTCGACCGCATCGTGCGGCATTGTCTGGAGAAGGACCGGGACAACAGATTCCAGTCGGCCAAGGATGTCGCGTTCGATCTCTCGGAGCAGTCCGCGCCGGCAGCGCCGAGCGGCGCACAGCCCGCGGCATTACCGACGGGAAAGAGGAAGCTCGTCATCGCCGCCGCCGCAATCGCCGTTCTCGCCGTCGGGGGTGTCCTGCTCATCCGGCGGACGCACAAGGGCGCGGGAGAGTCCGGAGGAGTCAAACGCCTGGCCGTCCTGCCATTCGAGAACTTGGGGTCACCCGAGGACGACTACTTCGCCGACGGCATCACGGATGAGATTCGCGGCAAGCTCACGTCATTGCCGGGTGTGGAGGTGATCGCCCGAGCCAGCTCGATGCCCTACAAGAAAACGGCGAAGACGCCCAAGCAGATCGCCCAAGAGCTCGACGTGACGTACCTCCTGACTGCCACGGTGCGGTGGCAGAAGAGCGGAGGTACGAGCCGCGTGCATGTGACTCCCGAGCTGGTTGAGGTGCGAGAATCTGGGGCGCCCGCGTCGAAGTGGGAGCAACCCTTCGATGCCGCGTTGACGGATGTCTTCCAGGTGCAATCGGACATCGCCTCCCGGGTGGCGCAGTCTCTCGGCGTGGCGCTCGGGGCGGGCGAAGAGAAGCGACTCTCGAAGAAGCCGACGCAGAATCTCGCTGCCTACGATGCCTTCCTCAAGGGCGAGGAGGCCGTGAAGGCGGCCGACGATCCTGCCAGCTTGAAGCGCGCGATTGCCTTCTTCGACGAGGCCGTGGCTCTCGATCCGAGCTTCGCGCGGGCCTGGGCAGGTGTGTCGGTGTCGAATTCCATCCTGTACGGCTCCAGCACGCCGACGCCGGAGTTGGCCGAGCGCGCTCGAAAGGCGGCGGAGAGGGCGACCGCGAGCGCGCCAGACGGGCCCGAAGGGCACTTCGCGCTCGGGAGCTACGAGGGGATTGTCGCGCACGATCCCGAGCATGCCTTGGAACAGTTCGCGCAGGCGGAACGCCTCGCGCCGGGGAACTCGAATGTCCTGAGGGGCCTTGGCACCACCGAACGATCCGCCGGACGCTGGGAGGCGGCAGTCGATCACATTCAGCAGTCTGAGCGCTTGGATCCGAGGGCCGTCCCGACCAAGCTTCTCCTTGGTTCGACGTTCTTGCGTCTCCGACGCCTTCCCGACGCACACCAGGTCTTGGACCGCGGATTGGCTCTGGCGCCGGCCAATCTCGACCTGATCCAAGCCAAGGTTACCGCCTTCCTGGCCGAGGGGAACCTGGCGGGAGCCAGAGCCATGTTCAAGGCCGCGCCCAAGGAAGTCGAGCCGACCACGCTCGTGGCCTACATGGCGAACTACTTTGATCTCGTCTGGGTCCTCGACGACCAGCAGCGGGAAATCCTCCTGCGGCTCACGCCGAGCGCGTTCGACGACGATCGGGGCGCGTGGGGACTCTGCCTCGCCCAGGCCTACGTGTTGAACGGTGACGCGGCGAACGTGCGCAACTATGCCGATGAGGCGAGAAGGGCCTTCGAGAAGCAGCTCCTCGCCACACCGCAGGATCCGCAGCGTCATGCAATCCTCGGCGTAACGCTCGCGTATCTTGGCCAAAAGGAAGTGGCGATTCGGGAGGGCGAGCACGCCGTCACGCTCGAACCCGTGGCGAAGGAAGCGATGGACGGCCCGTACTTGGCGCATCAGCTCGTACGGATCTATATGCTCGTCGGTGAGCCGGAGAAGGCGCTCGACCAGCTCGAGCCGCTCTTGAAGGTCCCCTACTTTCTCACGCCGGCCTGGCTCAAGATCGATCCCAACTTCGACCCGCTGCGCAAGAACCCAAGGTTCCAAAAGCTCGTCGCCGCCGCGAAGTGAATCTGGAGCGCCCTTCGGAGGGACCTGAGATCGTTCGCGCGCGGCGCAGGGTCGTCGAGGGCTGCCCGCCCGTCATCGCGTTGGCCTAAGCGCCGGTCTGGCGGAATGTTCAACTGCTTGAAGAGTGAGAGCTTCTCGCCTGCGGAGTGTGTACTCGTCTACACAGCAGGAGTGAACATCCTCTCGAGGACCTGAAGGCCGCCTCGAAAATCGAAATGGCGTCGGCTTACAGGCCGAGAGGAGGACTCTTGACGAGAGCATTCGAGATCTCCAGTGAGCGTGGTATACGGGAGACGAGTTCAAAAACGAGTTCAAACGGAGCTCTAACGACGCTCAGGGACGCTTGGGGGCGGTCGATGACGACAGACAACTCCTCTATCCCCAAGCATCCCTTAACGTCCCCAACGAGAGCACCTTCTTGCCAAGGTGGATGTCGCGGGTTCGACCCCCGTTTCCCGTTCCAGATAACCCAAATCAAATCAATGCCTTAGGGGCCCACCAACCCTGGGCCGGTCGTCTGGGCGTCTTCACCCTAACGAGTTCAGAGACGGGAGATACGCGCAGAGTCTGAGTGGACGTTCGCTGGCGCGCTACGTCCCAGGGTCTGGATAAGAATCGAGAGAGCGCCGCAGTGGAAACGGCGATCCCTCGCTGCCGCATAATCATGATCATCGCGCGGGAACGAAGTAGGCATCGGACCCTTGCGTCGCGCGAAGGGAGGAGGATGGCATGACCGGACACGCTTTGGAGAAGCACTTGGTTCTCCGGGTCTTGCTGGCTGGTCTTCTCGCCGCCGCTGCATCGACCGGGGATAGAGCGATGGCGGCAACGACGCCGGCGAAGATCCCGCCGGTCGACTCACTGGAAATCGTCGTCGTCGTCGATAACTTCTATGACTTCTTTCAGAAAGAGGAGAAATGCGCCAGGCGGCTCACGCTGGCCGCGGCGGACAGCTTTGAAGGTGTCCGGGTGCAGGGGGAGATGGGGCTGGCCTACTTCATTACAACCACGGCCGCAGGCAAGAAGCACACGTTGCTCATGGACTTCGGGTTGAGCCAGGAGGTGTACGAAAACAACCTGCGTCACCTGAAGCTCCACCTGTCCGATGCCGAGGCTCTCATTTTGAGCCATGGCCATGAAGATCACTACGGCGGCCTTCCGGTCGCCCTCAAGCAGGTTCACGCTCCGTTTTATGTCGGTGGACCGGACGCCTTCCTGCACCGATTCTTCGTCACGCCTGCAAAGACCGTTGACATGGGAACGCTCGATCGCGCGACCATCGAGAAGGCCGGCAGCAAGGTCGTTTTCGCGCCCGAGCCCGCCGTCATCGCCGGGGTAGCGCTGACCTCGGGCGAAATCACGCGGGTCACCGACTATGAGAAGGTACCCCCGCCGATGAAGATGGCGAAAAACGGCGCCCTCGTTCAAGATCCTTTGACCCACGAGTTGGCCCTCATCTTCAACGTCGCAGGGAAGGGGTTGGTCGTCGTCACCTCCTGCGCCCATTCCGGCGTCGTCAACACCGTCGAGCACGCGCGCAGGATCACCGGGGAGAGCCGCGTTCTGGCGGTCATCGGCGGAATGCACCTGACCGCTGCCACAGATGAGACCATCGATAAGACGGTGTCTGCCTTGCAGACGATCAGACCGACGTTCGTCGCTCCCATGCACTGCACCGGCAACCGCGCGCTCATGAAGCTGGCGACGCTGATGCCGGAGGCCTATGTGCACCAGTCCGTCGGCACACGCTACGTGTTCGAAGCCGCCCGCAAGTGATCGGGCGACTCGTTTAGGGAACCGGATAG
>Ga0207684_10007116_pt1 | contig 10114 bp, 8 predicted proteins | sample KBSK5501metaG_FD_184342 | JGI IMG/M metagenome (GOLD analysis project Ga0207684, IMG submission 184342) | Corn, switchgrass and miscanthus rhizosphere microbial communities from Kellogg Biological Station, Michigan, USA - KBS K5-50-1 metaG... | ecosystem: Host-associated > Plants > Roots >... | reverse complement strand
GCGCACCGACGCCCCGCTGAATGCCGCGGACCAGACGTCCTTCTACACGCCGGGTCCGAAGGGCTACACCGACTACCCTGCCCTTGCGGCCTGATCCATGCGACCGATCGACTGACAAGGAAGCTCATCATGGATCATCCGCACGATGCGGCGGTGAACTGGACGAACGTCCCCACGCAGACGCTCACCGCGGGCGGCGTGACCTTCGCCTACCGCGAACTCGGCACGGAACATCCTGGCACACCGGTCGTGTTCCTCAGCGACCCATCCATTCACCGTCCAGGTCGGTGCCGCCCATTCACACGACCGTCCGGCCGTGAATCTCGGTCAAAACCTCCACGAACTGGCGTACCTTCGCGGGACGAAAGCGCGCCGTCGGGAACACCGCATGAATGCCGCCGGATGGCAGGTTCCATTGCGGGAGCACATGGATGAGCCGCGCGGCCGCCAACTCCGTGGCCACGGCGTAGTCGGGCAGCACCGACAGCCCGGCCCCCTGACACACGGCCTCGCGCACTGCCAGGGTCGCGTTCAAGGAGATCGATGGATGCACGGTCACGCGTCGCCGTTCGGTCTGGCCGCGCGAGAAGCTCCAGTGCACCGGGTCGCGCAAAGCGGTGTGGGCCACGAACGGCAAGGCGCTGATCTGATCGGGGCGCTTCAGAGAAGCCACCTCCCTGGCCCACGCGGGCGCCGCCACCAGCAGTTGCCGGAATTTGCCGATCTGCCGGGCCTGCAGATGAAGCTCCGTCAGCCAACCCACGCGGATCGCCAGCTCAACGTGGCCGGACAGGAGATCGAGTGACTGGTCGCTCAGCGCAGCGTCGACCTTGCACTGCGGGAACCTCTTGTTGAACTCGACCACGGCGGCCACCACGGCAGTGAGGCCGTAGTCCAACGGGGCGGTCAGGCGCAGTGTGCCGGTGGGCTCGGCGGACACCTGCGACAACTCGTCGAAGGCTTCGCCGGCCTCGCGCAGGATCAGCGCGCAGCGTTGGTAGAAGGCCTTGCCCGCGGCCGTGGGCGCCACCGTGCGGGTCGTTCGCGTCAGCAGGGTCGTGTGGAAGTCCCGCTCGAGCCGGGCGACCTGCTGGCTCACCACGGCCTTGGTGATGCCCAGCCGTTCCGCCGCCGCCGTAAAGGTGCCCGTTTCGATCACCGCGGCAAAGTAGGCCAGCCTCTTCAGGTTGGCGAAGTTGCCTGGCCCGGCCTCGCTTTGATTGTTTGCCTTTGACATACGCCGTGTCTATTTCATCACCCTTTATCTGTCAATCATAAGTTCCTACGATGGGGCAATTCCAGAACAGAGGACCGCATCGCAGAGGCGCAGGCGCTGCTGAGCAGCTTCGGCGCTCGTGGCGTGCCGACGTTCATTCCAAACGAAGGACACCATGATGACTCGCCGCGACTTCATTCAAACCGCTGCTGCCGCCGCAGGCGCCGCTGCCGGCCTGACGGGCGCCGATGCCGCCACGCCTTTGCAGTGGAAGCACTTTCCTGCGGGAGAGAACGGCTTCTTCCGTGCGCCGGTGCTTCTCTCCGGCGCCAAGGAGGCCGTCCTCGTTGATGGCGGCTTCTCGCTGCCCGATGGACGTGCCGTGGCCGAGGCCATCAAGGCATCGGGCAAGACGCTGACGACGATCTACATCAGCCAGAGCGACCCCGACTACTACTTCAGCCTGGGTCCAATCAAGGCCGCCTTCCCGGCGGCCAAGGTCATCGCCGCATCGGCCACGATCGCGGCGATCAAAGCGAGCGTCGAGAAGAAGCTCGCGGTATGGGGCCCGCAGCTCAAGGACAACGGCCCGCAGAAGCTGGCCGACGTCGTTTTTCCCGAGCCCTTCGATGGCCCGTCGCTGACGCTGGAGGGCCATGCCATCGAGATCGTCCCGGCCCCGGGGCTGGACAACCGCCGCTATCTTTGGGTGCCCTCGCTGCAGGCCGTGTTCGGCGGCGTGCTGGTGTTCTCCGGACTGCACGTGTGGACGGCCGACACGTCCACCACGGCATCGCGCGCCGCCTGGATCAAGAACCTGGAAGCCATTTCCGCACGCAAGCCGGCCGTGGTGGTTCCCGGGCACCTGGCTGCCACTGGCGCGGTGGATGTCTCCGCGGTGAACTACACCCGCGAGTACCTGCTGGCCTTCGAGGAAGAGCAGGCCAAGGCCGCCGACAGCGCCGCCCTGATCGCCGCCATGACCCGGCGCTATCCGGATGCCGGCCTGGCAGCCGCGCTGCAGATCGGCGCCAAGGTGATCAAGGGCGAGATGAAGTGGGGCTGATGGCCGGTCCGCGCAGCTGAAGACGAGTCCCTTCAAGCGCTACTGAAGCGCTTGAACCAGGTACATCAGGCCGGCCATTGCAAGTCCGATCAGCAGTGCCGGAACGATAAACAGCGCGGCCCCGAACTCCTCGTGGTGCGCTTCGATGTACTTTCAGAGCTTCGTCATGATGTGGCGCGCGCCATGGCGTGAGCGGGGGCGCGAAGCGCGCAGGGGATGCTCCATCTCATGTCTTGATGAAGTTCGACGCGGCCAGCGGGCCGAAAGGCAACTGCGCCAGTCGCCCGCCCACGTCCAGCGTCCCGAGGTCGACGGGGAAGTACCCGATTGCCTCGAGAACCCTGCGAACTTCGGCTTTGGCGGCAGCGTCGTCGCCGCTGTAGAACTGCACGCGCTGGCCACCCGACGCCTCGGGCTGAGCGAGAACCCGCACGTCCAGGTGGTTCAGCGCCTTGACGACACGCGCTCCCGGGACCATCTCGCGAAAGACTTCGCTGGAGTGCTTGCCGCCAAGGTCGATCGCCTTGATGCCATAGGCAGCGAGCGGATTGCCCGGGTCCTTCGCAGCGGGCGAATCTGGATCGAGAAACTCCGCCGGATTGGTGCCGTCGATGACGATGCGCCCGGCTCTCACGGAGCCACGCCGTTAGCTGGACTTCTTGCAGAGCGAGAGACCGACACCTCCCACGGTCAACAAGAGCGCAATCGCCTCTCGATCCGTGAACGGCTCCGACAGAAGCAAGGACGCAGACAGCACGCCCATGACGGGAGTCAACAAGGTTGCCATCGACGCGGTCGCGGGTGGCAGGCGGCGCAACGCGCTGAACCATGCGAGGTAGCACAGCCCCATGGGCACAGCGGTCATGTAGAGCCAGAGGAAGCATCCCTTCGTCGACAGTGTCTCCATGCTCCACGTTTCAAAGGCAAACCCCGTGACGAGCATGGCCAGACTTCCCAGTGCCAACTGCCAGGCCACGATAAAGCGGCCCCATCTCCGCGACGGGCCGGAGGGTGACCGCTCCCAGCGCGAACAGGAACGCCGCCGCGAGTGCAAAGCCGATGCCGGCAGCGTGCCCGGGCGAGAACTGCACGGTGCCATTGCCCAAGAGCGACCACAGCCCCACACCGCCCAAGATCAGTCCTGCCGACGACCATAGCGAAGGTCGCTGACCGAGAATCGGCCACGCCAGCAACGTGGCCCAAAGCGGCATCGTGTACACCAACAAGGCCGCTTGGCCGACAGGCAGCCACTTCATCGACAGCGTGGTGAATCCGATCCATGCGAACACGTTGAAGAAGGCTGCGGCGCAAAGACGGGCGACGCCATGACGTGGAAGCGCGATGCGCTGTCCCTGCCACATCGCCAGGGCCGCGACCAGGAGTGCCGAGGCAAGCCCTGAACTGCCGCGGGCGAGCAATGGCGGCATCTCGCCCAGAAGCACCTTCATCGCCGGCCAGTTGATGCCCCAACCCACCGATGTGACTGCCAGCAAGAGCAGACCTTCGCGATGGCTTCGAGCGCCCCGGTCGGGAATCAACGGCACAACGCCCAGCGTCCTTCTCCCGGACGTCCATTGGTTGTCACGGGAAGGTTCGGCCAACGTCCTCGGGTCATGCTCTTTCCATCGGCAGTGTCAGCGCTGCCTCGAAACCGCCGTCGATGCGATTTCTGGCGTGCAACTCGCCTTTGATGGAGAGCGCGAGCCGGCGCGCAATGGCGAGGCCCAAGCCCGACCCCGATGGGTGCTCGCGCGAGCTGGTCGCGCGGTACCAGGGTGAAAAGATCTCCTCCAGCTGCGCCGGCTCGACGCCAGGCCCATCGTCCAGCACCGCCAGCACGACCTGCTGCGCCTCGGCCCGCGCGCTCAGACGGGCTCCCCCGCCATGGCGCAGCGCGTTGTCGATCAGGTTGGTCAGCACGCGGCGCAGCGATCGCGGGCAGGTCGTCACCGGCTGCCCGACTCGGCCGACAACCTCGATCGTGCAGCCCGCATCCTCGTAGTCGCCCATCAGGCTTTCGAGCAAGCCATCGACGTCGATACGCTGCATGGGCTCCCGCGCGCCATGCAGAGTGCGCGCGAACACCAGACTCGACTCGACAAGCGAGTTGAGTTCGGCGAGGTCGCGCTCCATCCGGTCGCGCAAGTCGGCATCCGCCAGGCGCTCGCAACGCAGCCCGATGCGTGCGATCGGCCCACGCATGTCGTGAGCGAACTCCGCTTGCAAGGTCAGGTGCTCTGCGAGCCGCTCGGCGTCGCGCACGGCGCGCGCATTGATCACGCGGATCAGACGCGCGACGGCCGGCGGTCCGACCTCGGCGAGCGGCCTGCGCGTGGTCTGCGTCGATTGCTGCTCGAGGCTGGTCGCGAGGCGGCGGACGGCGCTCCGGTCGGCCAGCCAGGCGAGGCAGAAACCAGTGCCGACCAGCGCACCGCCTGCCGCGCCGCTCAAACCCCACAACCATGCCGCCGGGTCGTCGACCGTCCCGCGCGCGCTCAACTTCAGAAGGTCGAGCCCTGCGAGCCAAATCAGCAGCAGCGTGCAGACGCACAGGACGGCGACCACCAGGACCGGGTGACGCAGGCCCGTGGCTTGCGAGGCACCGTGGTCGGCCACTGCGATGCCGGCTCGGTTCGATGCGTTCATGGAGACTCCCGGGTGGAGGGGCATCGCAAGACGTGTCCGCACCTTCAGCGCAGCGAGCGGAACGCGGCCCGCATCTCGTTGGCGAAGAGCAGCGGTTCTTCCCACGCGGCGAAGTGGCCGCCCTTGTCCACCTCATGGAAGTAGACGAGATTGCGATAGGCCTGGCGCGTCCAACTCTCGGGGGCGCGGTAGATCTCGCCAGGGAACACGGTCACCGCCACCGGAATCGCGATCTCCGCGGTGCGTTGCGCGGCCGAGCTGAAATTGTTGTTGTTGTTCTCCCAGTAGAACCGCGCCGCGGAGACCGAGGTGTTCGTCAGCCAGTACAGCGTGATGTCGTCCAGGATCTCGTCGCGCGTCAGCGAACGCTCGGCCACGCCGCCGCTGAAGGTCCACTGCGTGATCTTGTCGTACATCCACGCGGCCATGCCGGCCGGCGAATCCGTGAGTCCGTAGCCCAGGGTCTGCGGGCGCGTCACCATCATCGCGCCGTAAGCGGCGTTCTTCGAGAAGAAGGCGCTCAGGGCATCGAACGCGGCCTTCTCTTTCGCGGAGAGTCCCGCCGGCGCGGCACCACCTTCGTCGAGGGCCTTCACGACACCCGCAGGCAAGGTGGGCGGCATGCTGAGGTGAATGCCGAGCAGGCCGGCGGGTGCCTGGCGCGCCATCGCGTCCGAGATGACGGAGCCGTGGTCACCGCCCTGCGACACATAACGCGTGTAGCCGAGCCGCTTCATCAGCACGTCCCAAGCGCGCGCAATGCGCTCCGGACCCCAGCCGGTCTGTGTTGGCCGCGACGAGAACCCATACCCGGGAATCGACGGGATCACGACGTCGAAGGCGTCTTCGGCGCGGCCACCGAACGCCGTCGGGTTGGTCAGCGGCTCGATGGCCTTGACCATCTCCAGAAAGGACCCCGGCCAGCCGTGCGTGATGATCAAGGGCATCGCGTTCGGGTGCCGAGACTTCACGTGGATGAAGTGGATCTCGAGCCCGTCGATGGTCGTGACGAACTGCGGCAACGCGTTCAGCCTGGCCTCCGTCTTGCGCCAGTCGTAGCCGCCGCCCCAGTACTGCACGAGCGCCTTGACCTTGGCGAGCTGCACGCCTTGCGAGTCATCCGCCACGGTCTCGCGGTCGGGCCACCGCGTGGCGTTGACGCGGTTGCGCAGGTCCGCGAGCGCGGCCTGCGGAATGTCGATGCGGAAGGGGCGGATCGCGGCGCCCGGATCCGCAGGCGGCTGGGCGTGACCCGGCAGCGCTGCCAGCTCCAAGCCGATGACAGCGACGCCCATCACGGCGGCAATGGCTCTGCGCCACAGGGGCGCCGGCAAGGTGAACATGCCGGATTCCCTTGTACGGACCTTGGCGATGTAGATCGTGTTGGCGTGCTGGGTCATGGAGTGGGTTCCTCGAGGAGACGACAGGGACTGGCCCGTCGATCGTCAAGGAATCGCTGCGCCGGTCACCACAGCCTCGACACTAGGGGCGCTCCCCCGAAAACGCACGTTAGGCGTTGTGATGCGCTGTTAGCTCGACGAGGCCAACGATCGCAGCAGCAACGTCGCCTCCTGCAGGTTCGAGGTTTCGAACCCTTCCTCGAAGCGATTCAGCGCGGTGCGCAACAACTCACGCCCCTCGTCGGCACGCGGCGTCTGCGCCCAGAGACGAGCGAGGTCCGTGGTCGCCCTCAATTCCCACGCGAGCGCGCCCTGGCGACGGCTCAGATCGATCGATTCCATCAGGCTGACTTGCGCCTCTTCGGATCGCACTGCGGGCGCACGCAACAAGGTGCGTGCCCTCACGCGCAGGAGTTCCGGCAGGTTGTAGAGGTCGCCGTTCGTCTCTACCTCGGCCACCGTCCGATCGATCAGGGCCAAGGCCTCGTCCGTCCTCGCGAGCGCTGCCAGGCCTTCGGCAAGCGTGATGCTGAAGGCCGTCGTCAGCAGTTCGTAGCGCGCCTCACGAAGTTCGACAAGACAGTCCGCGATCGCCTGCACGCCGCGCTGGGCATCGCCGCGCCGGACCGCCAGCTCGCCCTTCACGCCGCGTCCGACCGCGAGGTAAGGCCCGAGCGAATGGGATTCGGCATAGGCGATGAAGCGGTCGATGTGCTGTTCGGCGCTCGCGTGGTCGCCTACCCACAGGTATACCGACACGGCCCAGATCAGCGCGATGCACAAGGTCACAGGGTGGTCCAGACGACTGGCTTCGTCCACCGTGCGTTGCGCCATCAGCACCGCTTGCGTCGGATGGCCTTGCAGCCACAGCGTTCGGGCCAATGCGATGCCGGCTCGGTTGCGGTGGTCGAACCCGAAGTAGATCGTGCTGGCGCGCTGCGGGTCGACGGAAGCCGCGAGCGCTGCCTCGAGCAGCGTGCGAGCCTCGTCCTGATCGCCGGTCAGATGCCTGCAGAGCCCCACCATCGCGTGCGCTGTCGCCATCGCAGTCGGGTCGCCACTGTGGGCCGCGACAACGGCGCTTCGCTGCGCGTGGCGCAAGGAGACCATGAACTCGCCGATGCGCTCATGGAAGATCTGCAGGCTGCCGAGCAGCTGAACCTGGCTGGGCGCGTCGCCGAGCGCTTCGGCGACGTGCAGGCTTCGTTCCAGGGCCACGCGGGCGGCGTGGCTGTTGCCACGCGTGAACATCAACGACAGGCCGAGCGCCGCCTGCAAGTGCATCTCGGCACGGCTGCCGCGACTCGCCGCGTTCAGGTTGCCCAGCGCTCGTTCCGCCCACCGATGGCATTCCGCGAGAAGCGACATCGCCAGGAACGCCGGCACCGCGGCAGCCGCGAGGGCAACGCCCAGCGCGTAGTCACCGCGCGGACCGAAGCACCACGCCAGCGCCGCCCGGACATTGCCCAGATCGGCCAGCGCGGTAGCGCCGCCGGCGTCTCTGGAGAACGCGCCCTCGCGCGCGGCCAACTGCTCCAGACGCTGACACATATGCCGTGCATGCCGCAGCGCCACCTCGTCCAACTGCTCATCCACGCGGGACAGCGCATAGGCACGCGTGCTCTCCAGCAGCCGGTAGTGCGTGAGGGGCCCGTCGCGGTGCACGGCGAGCAGCGATTTCTCCGCGAGGCTCGCGATGGTCGCGACGACGTGTTCCTGGCCGAACGTTTCGACCGCAATCACCTGGCGGGCCGCGTCCAGGCTGAAGTCGCCGACGAACACCGGGAGTTGGCAGAGCACCTGTCGCTCGTCGTCGTCGAGCAGTTCGTAGCTCCAGTCGAGCGTGGCCCTCAGCGTCTGATGCCGCGGCTGCGCAGTGCGCTGGCCGCGCCATGCCAGCGTCAGGCGCTCGTCGAGCAGCGCGGCTGTCTGAGAGAGTCCGAAGGTCGCCACGCGGCGCGCCGCCAGCTCGATGGCCAGCGCCAGGCCGTCCAGCTTGCGGCAGATGCTCGCGATGACCGGCGCGTCGGCGTCGTTCACCTCGAGCTTGGCGCCGCCGGCACCCGCCCGGTCGACGAACAGGCGGGTCGCGGGGAAGGACAGGATCGTCTCGGCCGTGATTCCCGGCTGGTCTGCCGGGCTGGCCAGTGGGCCGAGCCGGTAGACATGTTCGCCTTGCGCGCGCAGCGGTTCGCGGCTGGTGGCGAGGATGCGCACCCCCGGCGCCGCCTGCGTGATGCGCTCTGCCAAGTCAGCGGCCGCGTCGATCACGTGCTCGCAGTTGTCCAGTATCAGCAGCACCTGCTTGTCGCGAAGGTAGGCGATCACGCTGGGCACCGGATCTGCGGAACGCACCGACAGTCGCAGCATCGACGCGATGACGGTGGAGGCCAACGACGGGTCGTTGAGGGCCGCGAAGTCGACAAACACCACGGCACCGCCGAATCGCTCCACCAGCGCATGACCGACCTGAACGGCAACGGTCGTCTTGCCTACGCCACCGGCGCCGACCACCGTGAAGATGGGCCCCGCCGTGAGCCCCTGGACGATGGCTGCGATGTCCTCGTCCCGGCCGACGAGGCCGCTGGTCGGAGCCGGCAGGCTGGTCTCCACCCGGCCCGCTGCGACCAGCGTGTCGGACGCTGACGGCTGGCGCCGGGCCGACACGTCGGCGACAAAGCTGTAGCCCCGGCCCACGACATTGGTGATGTAGCGGGCGCCGGCGATCCCGTCGCCGAGCGCCTGCCTCAGCTGTGTGATCTGGAAGCGCAGGCTGCCTTCGGTCACGACGACGCCCGGCCATGCTTGCGCCATCAATTCCCGCTTGCTCACGACCGCGCCGGCGCGCTCGACCAGGACGATCAGCACGTCCAGCGCACGCCCGCCGAGGTCGAGCGGGACGCCATCGCGCGTCAGCAGTCTTTCGGCGGCGATCAGCGTGAAGGGGCCGAACGACACCGCGTCGCTGTCTTCGGCGCCGGGGGTGGGGGTCGGCAAGGAATCAACTGTGGAGAGCATGGGGCGCGGGTACGACATCGATCCATCGTAGGGTCGGGTCCGACAGGCACGATCCAATTTCGAGGAGAACGACCCTGTCAGGGCCGCGATTTTCCATCAGCCCGGGCAAATCGAACGCGAGCGGCCGCTCGAGCGACTCCGGGCCCGATCGTGTATCCCAACTTGTCCATCGACCCGCGGGATACGCCCGGGGACCAAACGGCGCTGCGACGACACATGAACGATACGTCCGAGCGCTTCAATGAAGTCCTTCTCAACGATTTTGAAGGAACTCCGATGACTGCCAAGACCACCCTCCTGATCAGCGCGCTGGTGCTCGCCGCAGGGTCCGCACGGGCCGGCGAACCGGAGGCGTCGACCTCGCCGCTGACGCGCGCGCAAGTCAAACAGTCCGTGCTCGCGGCCGAAGCCGCCGGGCAGCTCATTCCCGCGGGCGAGGGCGAGATCCGCGTCGCACGGACGCCTGCACGGTCGAACCTCAGGCGCCAGGATGTCCGACGCGAGGTCGTCGCCGCAGAGCGCGCGGGACGCCTCGTGCCGGCGGGCGAAGGCGAGTTGCGCCAGCCCGTGGACATTGCCACGGGGGGCGTGACGCTGGCCCGTGCCCAGGTGAAGGGCGAGACACTGCGCGCGCTGGCGGCCGGCGAGATCATTCCGGCCGGCGAAGGGAGCGACGACCACGAGGTGCGGCACGCTCGCGCATCCACCGTGCTGGCGTCCAAGACCAACGGCTGACGCCGGTCTGGTGCACGCCATGTCCGCCGTCAC
>Ga0207684_10007113_pt1 | contig 10116 bp, 12 predicted proteins | sample KBSK5501metaG_FD_184342 | JGI IMG/M metagenome (GOLD analysis project Ga0207684, IMG submission 184342) | Corn, switchgrass and miscanthus rhizosphere microbial communities from Kellogg Biological Station, Michigan, USA - KBS K5-50-1 metaG... | ecosystem: Host-associated > Plants > Roots >... | reverse complement strand
TGGGCGTGATTGCCGGACGAGTAGGTGATCACGCCGCGGCCACGCTCGGCGTCGCTCAGCGAGGCGACCGCGACGTAGGCGCCGCGGATCTTGAACGCGCCGATCGGCTGGAGCGACTCGGCCTTGAGGAAGCGGCGCGCCTCCGGCCGGCCGAACGGCACGAGGGGCGTCCGGATCGCGACGCCGCGGAGCGTCTCGGCCGCCGCCCGGACGTCGTCGATGCCGACGAGGGGCCTGGCGGGGCGGGCCGCGACCCCGTCTGACGCCGTCGCTGCCGGCGCGTCGGGATCAGCCACCCCTGGCCACGATCCGCTGGCAGTCGATGCAGTGGGCCGCCCACGGCAGGGCCTCGAGCCGTTCCGGGGCGATCGGGCGGCCGCAGCGGATGCACGTCCCGAACGTGCCTGCGTCGAGCCGGGCGAGTGCCGCCTCGACGGCCTCGAGATGGAGCTGGTTCTTGTCCCGGAGCGCGAGGTCGCGCTGCTGCTCGAAGACCTGGCTCGCGGCCGCGGCCTGGGACCCGTACGTCATCGGCCCGGGTGCCACGATCCCCACGGTCAGCTCCTCGCGCAGGCGGTTCCGCTCGGCGACCAGGGTGGCGCGCAGGTCGGCGATCGGCTCGGACATCGACGGATCGTAACCCTGCCCGGCGCTTGGGCCTCGCCGCGTTGCGACCTATACTCCCTGGGAGTACAGGAGACCCAACGATGGCGATCGCGATCGACCCCGTCTGCGGCATGGAGGTCGACACGGAGACGACCGACCTCAAGCTCGAGCATGACGGGACGACGTATTGGTTCTGCGGCCGCGGCTGCTACCTCGAGTTCCGCGACGACCCCGAGCGGTTCCTCGACCCCGAGTACACGCCGTCGATGTGAGCGCTCGTGGCTGCGGGCATCTGCTGCGCGCGTGGCCGCCGCGAGCGCCGATAAGCGCCAGGTAAGGGATCGTCGCGACACTGATCGCGGCGGATCCGGACCGGGCACTCCTCGAAGGGGTCGACCGCCTCGAGCTCCGGCGATCTCGCCGGGAGGAGCGCACGGATGTTCGATCGCGTCGTGGCCGTGGCCCGCGTGATGCTGCCGGTCCTGATCCTCGTCGCCATGGCCCTTGCCGGCGAGGCCGGTCAGCGATGGATGCCATGACTCAGGTCCGGCCGGCGGTCTCCGAACCAGTGGTCAGGCGTGAGGCGATGTAGACCGGGATCGTCGACAGGAGGATGAGGACGAGCGCCACGACGTTGACGATCGGTCGCTGGTTCGCCTGGCGAAGGTGGTTGAAGATCCAGATCGGGATCGTCTCCTGCGTGCCCGCGGTGAACGTCGTCACGATGATCTCGTCAAAGGACAGCGCGAAGGCGAGGAGGCCGCCGGCGACGACCGCGGTCCGGATCACGGGGAACGTGATGTAGCGGAACGTCTGCCAGGTGTCGGCGCCGAGGTCCATCGACGCCTCCTCGATGTTCCGCGAGCTGCGGCGGAGTCGGGCAACGACGTTGTTGTAGACGACGACGATGCAGAACGTGGCGTGGCCGACGACGATCGTCGCGGTCGAGAAGCTGATCCCGGCCGTCCGGGCGGTCGCGTTCAGGGCGAGCCCGGTGACGATCCCCGGCAGGGCGATCGGCAGGACGAGCGACAGCGAGAAGACCTCCCGGCCGAAGAACCGGAACCGGTGGACGGCGAACGCCGCGAGTGAGCCGAGGACGACGGCGATCGCCGCCGAGAACAGCCCGACCTGGATCGACAGGCCGAGCGCGTCCCGGACCGACGGGTTGTCCCAGGCCGATCCGAACCACTCGGTGCTGAATTGCTGGATCGGCCAGACCTGGATCCGCTGGGCGTTGAACGCGTACAGGGCGATCACGGCGATCGGCAGGTAGAGGAACGCGAGCACCGCCCCCGACGCGGCCCGCAGCAGCCATCGGGTCATCAGAGCGCCTCGAAGGCGCCGAGACGCCGGGCGACGAACAGGTAGATGGCCATGATCCCGACCGGGACGAGGGCGAACGCGGCCGCCAGCGGCAGGTTGCCCGAGACGCCCTGCTGCTCGAACACCACGTTGCCGATGAACTGGTTGTTCGAGACGAGACCGGGTGTGATGTAGTCGCCGAGCGTCAGCGAGAAGGTGAAGATCGAGCCGGCGGCGAGAGCGGGCAGGACGAGCGGCAGGATCACCCGCCGGAAGGTCGTCGAGCTGCGCGCCCCGAGGTCGGCGCTCGCCTCGAGCAGCGATCTGGGCACCCGCTCGAGGCCGGCGTAGAGGGGCAGGATCATGTACGGCAGCCAGAGATACGTGAAGACGATGCCCGCGCCGAGCTCCGATGGGTACAGCCCGGCCGGCCCGAGCCCGACGAGACCGAGCGCCCAGTCCAGCGGGCCGTTGGGGCTGAGGATCACCCGCCACGCGTAGACCCGGACCAGGTAGCTCGCCCAGAGCGGCAGCAGGCAGAGCATGAACAGCACGGACCGGGTCCGAGGACTCGCCACCTGCGCCATGTAGAAGGCGATCGGGAACGCGATGAGCATGTCGGCGACGGTGACCGCGGTCGCGAAGAGGAGCGTCCGGAGGGCGATCGTCCGGAACGCCGGCTGGTTGATCAGCTGCGCGAAGTTGTCGAGCGTCCAGTGCTGGACGACCCGACCCGTGGCGCTGTCGAACGTCCAGAACGCCGTCAAGAGCAGCAGCGCGAGCGAGCCCATGTAGACGATCCCGAACCAGCCGAGCGGCGGCGTGAGCAGCAGAAGGATCTGGGCTCGGGGGTGGCGGTAGAGCTCCGCGAGAACGCGTCGACGCCCGCCGCCCCGGACGGCGCCCGGGAGCGGCCCGGACGCCGTGGCGGCGGAGCCTGAGCCGTCAGGCGTGGTCGCCGTCATCGGTTCCCGGCCGGCGCGAAGGAACGCCCGGCCGGATGGCCGGGCGTTCCCGATCGGTCGGTCAGCTGCCGGCCTTGACGGCCTGGAACGCCGTCACCCATTGGTCGTAGGCGACACAGGTCTGACCGCGGCTGTCGCCGCAATCGACCTGGGGCGTCTTCCAGAAGCTGATCGAGTCGTAGAACGACTTGTCGTTGACGCTGTACAGCGTGCAGAAATTCTTCACGCCATACGAGCCGTACGTCTTGTCGAGCTCGGTGCACGCCTTCGGGTTGGCCGGCGCCTCGCCGAAGTACTCCGCGACCTCGGTCTGGACGTGCGGCGTGACCATCCAGGCCATCCACTTGTACATGCAGTTCGGGTGCTTGGCCTTCGAGGCGAGCATCCAGGTGTCGGCCCAGCCGGTCATCCCCTCCGTCGGGACGATCGCCGACACCGGGACCTTCGCCGCCTTCAGGGTGTTCGTCTGGTACGGCCACGTGGTCCCGACCACGGTCGCGCCGCTGGTGAAGTTGTCGATCTCGTCGGTGTAGGCGGACCAGTACTTGCCGACGTACGGGTGCTGCGCTTTCAGAAGATCGATCGACGCGTTGAACTGGTCCTGCGTGAGCTCGTAAGGGTCGGTGATCCCGAGCTCCGGCTTGTGGGTCTTCAGGTACAGGGCCGCGTCGGCGACGTAGATCGAGCCGTCATAGGCGGTGACCTTGCCCTTGTAGGGCTCCATCTTCGCCGGGTCGAACGTGACGTCCCAGCTCGTCGGGGCCGGGGTGACCTTGTCGGTCCGCCACATCAGGGTGTTGCCGCCCCAGCCGTGCGACACGCCGAAGTGCTTGCCGTTGACGGTGTTGTGGGCGGGCGACTGCAGGAACGGGCTGATGTCCTTGAAGTCGGGGATCAGGTCGACGTTGACCTCCGCGACGTCGCCTCGGTTGATCAACGTGTTCGAGGCATCGCCCGATGCCGACACGCCGTCGTAGAGGCCGCCGCCACCGCCCTGCATCAGCGAGACCATCGCGTCGGACGTGTCGGCCGGCTTGACGTTGACCTTGCCGCAGTCGGGGTTCGCGGCGATGAATGGGTTGACCCAGTCGTATTCCTTGACGTTCGAACCGTCTTCCGCGTAGCCGGCCCACACGATGATGTCGAGCTCGCCCTCGCCCGCGCCGATCGCGGTCGGCAGATTCGAGCTCGGCCCGCCCGAGGCCGGCGCGGATGCGGCGGTCGAACCGCTCGGGGCGACGCTCGCCGGCGCCGACGGGGCGGACGGCGACGGTGTGGCGCCGCTCGAACAGGCCCCCAGGACGAGGCCGAGGCTGGCGCCCACGGCCAACAGGGATCGAGATCTCACGCTTCTCCTCCTCCAGCTGGATCGATCGCAAAGATGTGCTGCCGTTTCCAGATCAGGCGGACCGCCTTGCCGCTCAGGGCCAGGGCATCCGTCGACGACGTCGTCAGGTTCTGCTGGGTGACGACCAGCTCGGAGCCGGCGTCGAGGGCGACGACGTAGCGGGTGTCGGGCCCGAGATAGACGACGCTCCGGATGCTCCCGAGCGCCGAGGCTTCGTCGCCTGCGACCGGATCAGACGGCTCCGCGATGCGGATCTTCTCGGGCCGGACCGTGAACGTTCCGGCCGTGCCCAGGATCGACTGAGCGACCGCGCCCCGGAGCAGGTTCGAGGTCCCCACAAAGCCGGCGACGAACGCCGTCGCGGGGCGCTCGTACACCTCGGCCGGAGCGCCGACTTGCTCGATCCGGCCGCGGTTGAAGACGGCCAGCCGGTCGCTCATCGTGAGCGCTTCCTCCTGGTCGTGGGTCACGTAGATGAACGTGATCCCGACCTGCTGCTGGATCGCCTTCAGCTCGATCTGCATCTCCTCGCGGAGCTTCAGGTCGAGCGCGCCGAGTGGCTCGTCGAGGAGGAGCACCCGCGGCCGGTTGATCAGCGCCCGGGCGAGGGCGACGCGCTGGCGCTGACCGCCGGAGAGCTGGCCCGGCTTCCGGCCCTCGTAGCCGCCGAGGCGGACCATCGCGAGAGCGTCGGCGACGCGTCGGCCACGCTCCGAGCGGGCGACCTTCCGGACGACGAGCCCGTAGGCGACGTTGTCGCCGACCGTCATGTGCGGGAACAGCGCGTAGTCCTGGAAGACGGTGTTGACGTCGCGCTCGAACGGCGCCTGCCGGGTCACGTCCACCCCATGCAGGAGGATACGGCCCTCGGTCGGCTGCTCGAACCCGGCGATCATCCGGAGCGTCGTCGTCTTGCCCGATCCTGACGGTCCGAGCATCGAGAAGAACTCGCCGTCGCGGACGTCGAGATCGACGTTGTCGACCGCGACGACCGGGAATGTGCCACCGCCGCCGGGGATCGACCGCGCGACCCGGCGGCCGACCTCGTTGTCGCCGAAGGTCTTCGTGACGCCGTCGAGCCGGACGGCGGGCACGGCATCGGCGCGCGGGGCGGCGCCGGATGACGCGATCGGAGCGGTGGTCGGGGTCGGGAGCGCCAAGCGGTTCCTCGGTCTGATCCGAACGGCGATCGGTGACGGCTCGGGGCGCGGCGGGCCCGGAGCGAGCGACGCGATGCCGCACTGTGCGGTTGGCTTCGCGCGCCTGTCAAGAATCGGCCGCCCCCGTCGCGCGGAGCGGTGTCGGCGGGCGGGTTCCTACACTCGTGGGCGTGCCAGCCCGAAGCCGTTCCCTCCGTCGCGTCCGTCGACTCAGCCGGATCGGTCTGGCCGTCGCCGCCGTGCTCCTCGTCATCGGCTGCGACGCCGGCCCGCCGCCCGCAACGCCGCCCATCCACCCCGGGACGTCGACGGCCCCCCGCGAGGTCAATATCGTCATGAAGGATTGGGTGTTCCTGCCCGACCCGGTCGATCTCCTTCCGGGCGAGACGGTGCTCCTTCACGTGATCAACGGCGGTCTCGAGGTCCACGAGGCGATCATCGGCTCGCAGGCGGTCCAGGACGCCTGGGAGATCGCCGAGGCCGCGACCGCCGGTGCTCCGCCCGGCCCGACGCCGGTCGTGAGCGTGCCACCCGACGTCGCCGGGATCCGGGTCGTCGCCGCGTCGGGCCAGCGGGTCGATCTCGTCTGGACGGTGCCAGGCACGGCGGAGGCCGGCCGGCTTCTGATCGGCTGCCACATCCCGGGCCATTGGGCGAAGGGCATGCAGGCCACCGTGCGGATCGCGGCGCCCGGCGCGTGAACGCCTGCGACGGCGCGTGCGACCCGCGCCGTCCGGAGCCTGAGCGGCTGCGACGGCGCGCGCGACCCGCGCCGCCCCGGCTTCACGCGGCGGGCCGAACGGCGGTGCTAGGATTCGGGCCCCGCTTGCACGGCGGACTCACCGGAACCGAGCCAGGGTCGAGGAGAAGGAACACACATGACCTACGTGATCGCCGAGCCGTGCATCGACGTGCTCGACATCTCCTGCGTCTCGGTCTGCCCGGTCGACTGCATCCATTACGAGGAAGGCACCGACCGGAAGCTGTTCATCGATCCGAACGAGTGCATCGACTGCGGCGCATGCGAGCCGGAATGCCCGGTGAACGCGATCTTCCCGGAGGAATCGGTGCCGGTCGAGTGGGCCAAGTACACGAAGATCGACGCGGTCTGGTACACGGACAAGGCGGCCGCGCGAGCGATGGTCGACGAGCTCAAACCCTCAGGCTGATGGCGTCGCGGAGCTCCGCCTCAGACGTCGGAGAGCGGGTGCCGGCTCTCCGTTGAGGGTGGCAGTTCCCGAGCATCCCCCCTACCGATGAGAATCGTCTCTCTTCTTCCTTCGGCGACCGAGATCGTGTGTGCGCTTGGCCTGCGCGATGAGCTCGTCGGGGTCACCCATGAATGCGACTGGCCGCCCGAGGTCGCCGGGATCCAGGTGATGACCCGGAATGCGCTCGATCTCGAGGGGGCGAGTGGCCGCGAGATCCATCGCCGGATCGGCGATGCGGTCCACGGCGGCTCCGCGATCTACGAGCTCGACGAGCGCGCGCTCGAGGCCGCGGACGCCGACCTGATCCTGACCCAGGAGCTGTGCGCGGTCTGTGCGGTGGGCTACCGCGAGGTCAGCGAGGCAGTTCGCAGCTTCGAGACCGACATCACGGTCGTCTCACTGGAGCCGACCTCGGTGGAGGGGATCCTGAACACGATCTCCACGGTCGGCGCAATGGCGGATGCCGAGGACGCCGCGGTCGAGCTGGTCGAGAGCCTTCGCGGGCGGCTGACGGCCATCGAGACGAAGGCCCAGGAGCGCCGGGAGGGCGGCTTCGGCGGGCCGCGCGTCGTCGGGCTCGAGTGGCTCGATCCGCCCTTTGCCGTCGGCCACTGGGTTCCCGACCAGATCCGGCGGGCCGGCGGGTGGGACCTCCTCGGCCAGGACGGCGGTCCGGCTCGGCCCACGACCTGGGACGCCGTGGCCGACGTCGACCCGGACCTGCTCCTGCTCATGCCCTGCGGCTACCACCTCGGCGAGACCGTCTCGGAGTGGAAGCGGACTCCGGTCCCGGAGTGGGTCGCTGAGGTGGCCGCGATCCGCCGCGGGAACCTCATCGCCCTCGACGGCTCGTCGTACTTCTCCCGGCCCGGGCCGCGGGTCGTCGACGGGATCGAGATGCTCGCGGAGATCTTCGACCCGGAGGCGTTCGTGGACATCTCGCCGCCGACCGGGTGGACGCCGATCCTCTGACGGTGGGCGGCCCGGCGATCGACCCCCGCGCGACCTTCGACTGCCTCTGGTGCGGCCGGTCGTGGACGATCCGCGAACCCGACGACCTCGAGGGCTACGCCCGGCTCTGTCCGGACTGCCTGGGCAAGGCCGGCGACAACCCGTTCCTGAAGTTCCGCCTCCGGTCGGCGCTCGAGGCCCGGGCGGCGGCGATCCGGGCGACGGCTGAAGTCCAGGCAGATCCGGGACCGCCGCGTGAGGCGCCACCGGAGCCCGAGCATGCCTCCGACCCAGAGGCCGCCGCGCCGGACGCCGTCGAGCCGGACGCCTCCGCGGCCGATCGCGCCCGGACGATGATCGACTACTACGCGGCGCGCGCCGACGAATACGACGACTGGTACCTGCGGCGCGGTCGCTACGAGCGCGGACCGATCCACGACGCGGCCTGGAACGCGGAGCTCGACGGCGCGGGCACGTGGCTCGATTCCCTCCCTGCAGCCGGCGGCCGGATCGTCGAGCTCGCGGCAGGCACCGGCTGGTGGTCGCCGCTCCTCGCCTCGAAGGGCGAGCTCTGGCTCTACGACGCCGCCGAGGCACCACTCGAGCGGGCGCGGCAGCGGCTGATCGCCCACGGGCTGCGCGCCCACATCCACGTCCGCGACGCCTGGGCACCACCGGAGGGCGGGCCCGCGGACCTCGTGTTCGCGGGCTTCTGGCTGAGCCATGTGGAGCGCGATCGGACCGCCGCATTCCTCGATCTCGCCCGGCACTGGCTCCGGCCGGGCGGACGACTCGCGATCATCGACTCACAGCCGGATCCGCAGTCCGGCGCGGCCGACCATCCGGCGAATGTCGGCGACCTGGCCGTGCGACGGCTCGACGACGGCCGCGAGTTCACGATTGTCAAGGTCCACCGCGCTCCGGACGAGATCGCTGCCGCGCTCGGGGCATCGGGATTCGAGGCGATCGAGGTCCGCACGACGGGCCGGTTCTTCGTCCTGGCCACGGGCACCGCACCGCGCGACTAGGGGAGCGCGCGGCGCAATCCGGTCGATCCGGCCGGGCCGGCGGTGCGATACTCGGCCGATGGGTCCGCTCAGCGAACGCACGATCGCGACGATCGGCTCCGGGGTGATGGCCGAGGCGATGATCGCCGGCCTACTCCGCGGCGAGCTCGTCGCCCCGGAGCAGATCGTCGCGAGCCATCCGCGACCGGAACGACGCGATCACCTTCGCTCCGAGTACGGCATCCGGGTCGTGTCGGACAACGTCGACGCGGTCGGCGGTGCCGACATCATCCTGCTCGGGATCAAGCCCCAGATGCTCGCCCGCGTCGGGCGCGAGATCGGGCCCCGCCTGGGCCGCGGCCAGGTGGTCCTCTCGATCCTCGCCGGGGCGACGACGAAGGCCCTCACCGCCACGCTCGGACACGACCAGGTGATCCGGGCGATGCCGAACACGCCCGCTCGCTTGGGCAAGGGCGTGACCGTCTGGTACGCAACGCCGGAGACCACCGCCGAGCAGCGCGAGCAGGCAGCGTTCCTGCTGGGTGCGCTCGGCGTCCAGATCGAGGTCGACGACGAGAAGATGGTCGCGATGGCCACCGCCGTGTCGGGGACCGGACCCACCTACGTGTTCCTGGTCATGGAGGCGTTGATCGACGCGGCCGTCCATCTCGGGTTCCCCCGCCACGTCGCCCACGACCTCGTGATCGAGACCCTCGAGGGCAGCACGCTCTTCGCGAAGCAGTCGGCGATGCACCCGGCCGAGCTGCGGAACATGGTGACCTCGCCCGGCGGCACCTCGGCGGCGGCCCTCCACGAGCTCGAGTCCGGCCGGCTCCGGACCGTCCTGTCCGAGGCCGTCTGGGCCGCATTCCGGCGGACGGTCGAGCTCGGCGATCAGCTCGAAGCCAGCGTCAGCGGGTCGACGTCCGGCGCAGCCACCGGCGCCGGCTCCTCGACGCCGGACACGACCGTTCGCCGTTCGGCGCCCGAGACCACCGCTCGCCGATGACCGCCGTCGCGACTGGTCGCGGAGTCGACCTGCGCCGGGCGCCGCTGCGGGCGCTCCGGGCGATCGACTTCCGGTTGGCGGCTCGCGACTACTGGGCCGACGAGTCGGCCGTGCACGACCGGCTCGTCGCCTCGTGGGCCGGCCTCGACGATGCAGCCTTGCGGCTGCCGGGGGCCGCCCCGTCCGATGCCGGCGGTCCCGACTGGTCCCTGCTCGACCACGTCGGGCATATCGTCGACTGGCACGAGCTCGCGAGCGAGTACATCGCGGGGGTCCTCGCCGGCGGCTCCTGGCCGTCCGACGCCGATTACGGCGGCGGCGACTTCGACACGTTCAACGAGACCCGCCGTCCGCGATTTGCTGACTTGACCCCGGCCGAGCTCCGCGAGCGCGGCGCCCTCGCCCACGAACGGGTGGTGGCGGTCGCGAGGCGGCTTCCGCCCGACGTCATCCGGACCGACGCAGCCTGGGGCTGGGTCCACCAGGTCCTCCACGGCCACGCCCTCGACCACCTTCCGGTCATCGAGCCATGGGCGGATACCCTCCGCCGGCGC
>Ga0207684_10007112_pt1 | contig 10116 bp, 9 predicted proteins | sample KBSK5501metaG_FD_184342 | JGI IMG/M metagenome (GOLD analysis project Ga0207684, IMG submission 184342) | Corn, switchgrass and miscanthus rhizosphere microbial communities from Kellogg Biological Station, Michigan, USA - KBS K5-50-1 metaG... | ecosystem: Host-associated > Plants > Roots >... | reverse complement strand
TCTCCTTATAGTCGACGACGAACTCAGCATGCGTCAATTCCTGACGCACCTGTTCCAGCGTGACGGCCACGCAATCCGCGTCGCTGAGAACGGTCGTCAGGCGATGGCTCTGCTGCGCAAGCAACCTGCCGACGTCATTATTTCCGATGTGAAGATGCCCGACATGGGCGGCATCGAGCTCTTGCGTGCCGCGCGCGAGCTGCAACCCAATATCGAAGTCATTATGATGACGGCCTTTGCCAACGAAGAAACCGCGCATGAAGCGTTTCTGCTGGGCGCGTTCGATTTCGTTCACAAACCTTTTGATAACGAGCTGCTGAAAGAAAAAGTGGCTCGCGCTCTCCAGAAGATCTCGATCGTCCGCGAAAAGCAGGCGCTCCAGGACGAGAACGAAGCGCTGATCAAAGGCCAGCGCGCCCGCGGCAGGCTAAGCAATATCATCGGCCAGTCGGATCGGATGCAGGCTGTCTATCAAATGATCGAGACAGTGGCTCAGGTCCAATCGACCGTGCTGATCACCGGCGAATCGGGCACCGGCAAGGAACTCGTAGCGCGCGCGATTCACGATCTCAGTCCGCGCGCGCAGAAACCTTTTGTGTCGGTTAACTGTGGCGCGTTTACTGAAACCCTGCTCGAGTCGGAATTATTCGGCTACGTCAAAGGCTCGTTTACGGGCGCCACGGCAAACCGAAAAGGATTGTTTGAGGCGGCTGACGAGGGCACGATCTTTCTTGATGAAATCGGAGAAATGTCGCCGGCGATGCAGGTGAAGCTGTTGCGCGTGTTGCAGGAGCGCAAGGTGCGGCCTGTCGGCGCTCACGAAGAGACTGAAATCAACAGCCGGGTCATCGCCGCCACTAACCGCGATCTCTCAGCCCTGGTAAAGGAAGGAGCCTTCCGCGAGGACTTGTTCTATCGCGTCTCAGTGATTCCGATGGAACTGCCGCCCTTGCGAGAACGCGGGTCGGATATTGCCGAACTTACCGAACACTTTATTCAAAAGTACTGCACCCAGCAGGGGCGCAATTTGTCGATTAACGGTCAGGCATTGCGGCTATTGGAAAATTATTTCTGGCCGGGCAACGTGCGCGAGTTGGAACACACGATAGAACGGGCCGTCGCTTTGGAGAAAACAGACACGATCCAGCCTGAGCGCTTGCCCGAGCAAATCACCAATTACAATCCGGCGCGGATTGCGTCTGAGCTGGAACTACCGGCGGACGGAATCGATCTGACTGCGCACCTCGATCAACTGGAAAAGACTTATGTGCTCGAAGCTTTGCAGCGCACCGACGGAAACCAGACAAACGCCGCGACTCTGTTGAAGATGTCCGTGCGCTCGCTGCGCCATCTGCTGGACAAGCATGGCATCCGTGAACTGACCGCCCAGATGCGCGATGAGCGCCGCACTGGCGATACGATTCCACGGCGGCGAGCTACGGATCCCCATCCGCGGCGGCGCGACGAAGACGGTGAAGACCAATCTAACAGTTCCGGTCATGCGGCTCGCGCCGGCGAACGCTGAGGCTTCGGTTCACCTCGCGCGGTGACACTCATAATTGCGCAACCCAACCTGCTCCCCTGGCGAAACGATGGGGATTTTCCGGTTCCGGTCGCACCAATGAAAATTTGCGCAAATTGTCAACGAAAGTATTCGGACTCACTCGAGTATTGTCTGGCAGACGGTACAGTTCTCGCTCCGATGGACGATCCGCACGCTACTCTGCGGTTTGAGGCTCGTCCGACACACGCCGGCGCCTCAGCTAAACACCGTGTGCCGGTGTTTCCCTTCGTTCTGGCAGCGATGGTGCTGGTGGGAATAGCTGGCGCAGTCGCGTTTATTGTCTTGTATCTAGGCTGGACCAATAAAGCTGGCGTCGATCCAAATCGATCAAGCAATACTTCCGTCACCACCGACGCCGCTAACAAAGACGCTGGCTCCGCGATGGAGCAGGAAATCAGGAAACTCCAGCAGATCCATTCTGCACTTCGTGTTTCAATGGTGCAGAGCGACGTCGCAGCGATAGATCGCCTGCTGGCTGACGATTACCGGTATACAAATGACCTGGGCTGGTCGTTTAATAAGGAGCAGACGCTGACCGCCTATCGCACAGGGCAGGTGCGCTATGACTCGGTAACTGCTCCCGATCCGAAGGTCGAAATGAACAAGGACTTGACCAGGGCGGTGGTCAGTGGTCGCGCGTATACGATTGGCCGGATGGGAAAGACGCGATTCAATAATAGCTACCTTTACCAGAACACCTACGAACAGCGGCAGGACCGTTGGCAACTTGTAAGGGCAGAGGCGCGGTATCGCTGATTCGTCAACCGATCTTTACGGTGAGCATCGAGATCGAACCGCCATCAAATCCTTCAACAGGAAAAGTGACTTGTTCACCTTCCCTGCGCAAAGCAATCACGTACAGCAACGGCAAATAATGATCGGGCGTGGGCGCAGCAAAATCGCATCTCGCGCAAAAGACGGGGCAGTAGCCCGACCGTCAGGGAGGGCCCCCTCTGGATAACGACCGCTCTCGAAGTTTATGAGCGGTAAGTCGCTCCTTTCCAATAGCAGTGCCCTTGCCTGCTTTTCAAATCGCATCGCCCAATCGAATGGCTCGACTTCATGCCGGCCCCAGGCATACGCATGCAGGTTATGAACGATGTTCCCGCTACCAATCACCAACACGCCTTCATCGCGCAACGGGGCCAGACGTTTTCCGATTTCATAGTGAAAGTTTGGCGGCTTTGATCATTTCTTTGGGGATCCGGCATTTGGTTGGTTTCCCTTGAAGGGATTGTGTTTGCATACGGGCCCTCCCTGACGGTCGGGCTTCTGACACTTAACTCCGCCGCGAATACAACTCAACAATCCTCTCAATCGCCCGCCGGCACACGGCGCAGAAGTGATTAGTCCGTGTGAACATGATGCAGTCAATCTCGGGCCGGTAGTAACCCTTCGCTTCATAGATGGAACCTTCGAACGCCCCGACACGCCCGTAGTACTTCTCTCTATCGAACATCGCCTGTTCGTGTTGCAGCTCTTCGCGAAAGAGTGCTTCCATCACGCTCTCAGGAAGTTTCTGCTTCCGGATCTCAGCGCGCCGCTTTTGAATTTCGCGCGAGTACTTTTCAAACTCGTCTTTGTTCCATGGTGTGGGTATTGGAGTATGGGGAGAAACGAGATCCTTCCATTTGAGATTGGCTGGATCGAGCAGTGCCGTCGCGTTAGGCTCCCAGGGTTCGATCCGCTCCGTCGCCGGCGCGTATGAAACCGCAGACGTATAGTACTCGTCTGCCAGGCCCGCAAAGTGATGGCCGAACTCGTGCACGAAAACATAATTTGCGAAAGCATTATCTACGGCCACGGTGCTGTAAAGATTGAAAATTCCGCCGCCGCCGTACGTCCGACCGTTGGCGAGTATTTCGATAAACTCATAAGGAGCAAACTGCGCGACTTTGCGCAGCGCCCGGTTGTCGAATGACAGCACGTAACGTTCAGAGCTAAACGCGTCGTAAGTCGCCAGAGAGTCGCGATTGAGCGGCCGGCGGACAGAGTCCCCAAACATTAAAGTCCGATTTGTGCTCTTTGAAAGGTGAAGTTGCGAACAGCACGGCCACCAGGCGGCGAGCATCGGCCACAAACTTATTCGTCTCGCGTGCCGTGTAGCCATCGCCGAGCAGCAGCAAATCCACCTTCGTTGCCGGATCACCCATCTTCTGAATCGGAATCAACGTCGCCGGGGCTCGTGGAGTCGACCGATCGATGAAGATGTCTTTAGGATCGATGCTGGTTGACCAGATATCACGCCAGTAGTTCTTCGCATCACGCTTTTTCAAAACGATCTCAAACGGAGCGTCCGGCGCCGGAAAACGCAAAGACTCGCTGAAAGTGCGCAGCATCGTTTTGGCTTCGTCCGTCGTTTCCCACTCGCCGTAAATCGAAGCGAATCCGCGTGAGTAAAGGGCCTGTTTGCTCTTCTGATCGCGCACTTCGAAAAAGTACTTACCAAGGTTAGTGCCATCGATTGCTTTGCTCAGATCGCCGGGCCAGGGCAGCGGTTCGATGACCACTCGATCGACACTGAACATTTCCTGCTTCGCGTCGCCGGTGTGGTAGTAGTCGAGCCGCATGGTTCGCGGAACAGCTGGCGTCGCGGCAGACAGAAGGAGAAGTGTTAACGCAGAAAGGATAGGCTTCATCACAGTGTCAACATAGGCGAAATTGGATTTCACGAAAAGGCGCCAGGGTTCGATCAATATCTCAGACCGGGATTTCGTGTGACTCCGCTCTAAAGTTCAGTCGCGGGATGCAGAAAGAAGTCGTCGAATATCTCCTCGACATCGGTCGCGCTCTTATATTCACGAACAGCCACTCGATCACTGCCGGCAATCAAAGCGGAAAGCGCACGCCCCGCGCTCGGTCGAAAGAGACAGAGGGTCCGCATGTCCCATTCCGTTGCCTTCCCAATTTCAAAGCCGACGCCCAGGCTCGGCGTCGTTACTTCAGCAACCAGGCAGTCTGCTTCTTTCAACCACGCCAGGTCGCGATCGTGAATTGCACGATCGTCGCTTAGTTCGCCAAGCGCAGTCACTTGTTCGTCAGCGATATGCTCGGTGAGAACCGGGCCATACGCTTTCAGTAGTTCGACCAGCTCAAGATAAAGCGCAACATCTTCCCGGCCGCCCCGAATTGCCCCCGCGAAGTAGATCTTCATTTGGCGCCTTCACAGAGTCTAGAACGCTTTGGCGTGGACGTTTACTTGAGTAGTCTCGAAAGAAGTTTCAACCTCGAGATTCCCGACCTCACCGCGAACCAATATGCGGCGGCCTGAATCCGAGGCCAGAACGTCCACGCCGTTTATGAGACATTCGACCGGCGCCGATGTGAAACGCTTCAAACCCGCGGCATCCGGGCCTTCGTTTAATAACAACTCGGCATCAAACGTGAGCTCGGCTTTGTCGGCGCTGGTTAGCTCGTTGCCTTCCAGTTCGGGAATCGCCACACCCTGTGGCAATAGGTTCATCTCTCCATCAAGATAGACTGACCAGAGGAATCCTATGTCGAGAAGCAGATGTGCGGCCTCTCCGGCCACCACCCAACCCAGAACGGTCGCGCCAACCACGTGCGCGATGACGTGGTCCTGATGCGTTGTCGTTTCGATTGTTTGCCACTCTGACATGACGAATGGTTCAGGTTTCGATGTCGGTTGCCGGGCGATTCCCCAGCGCGATCGCGAATGGTACTGACTTAACCTTTAGCTGACGTTGTGCTTCCCTCATAACGCCGCAGAGTTTTCGCCGCGACGATCGCAACGCCGGCAGCGAGCAGACAACCGATGCCGCCGGTCAATACCGATAAGGGCGCGCCGACGAGCGCCGCCACCGTGCCCGCTTCAAGCTCGCCCAACTGCGGCCCACCCATGAAAAAGATCATATTGACCGAAGTCATGCGTCCGCGCAAATTGTTCGGGGTAGCAAGTTGCCGAATTGTCTGGCGCAGGATCGTGCTTACCGTATCAGCCGCGCCGGTAACGGCCAACATCGCAAGTGAAAACCAGAAGACGCGGGATAGACCGAAGGCAATAGTCGCCGCGCCAAAGATCCCGACCGACACAATAACGATCATGCCCTGCCTCTTCAGAATTCCCAGACGCGCCATTACCAACCCGGCAAAGACAGCTCCGACCGCCGGCGCCGAGGCGAGAAATCCGAGACCCCGCGCACCCACTTGCAAAATGTCTTTAGCAAAGATCGGGAGCAACTGATTTGCCGAAGCGAAAAACGTGGCGACAAAGTCGAGCGTCATCGTCTGCACGATGATCGGAGTCCGCCAGACAAATCGGAGCCCTTCCATCAGGGCCTCAACACTGACGCGAGGTTCTTTGCCGTCTTCAAACCCCGGCCGGCCTCTAACCCGCATCAGCGCCAAGCCCAGGATGACCGCGACGAACGAAGCGGCGTTTATCGCGTAAACCAATCCGGGGCCACGGCTGGCCAGGAGAAACCCTGCCAACGCCGGGCCGACAATCATTCCGACTTGAAACATCAACATACCCAGACTGACGGCGTTGGGAAAATCTTTCGGCGGGACCAGCGCAGGCACCAATGCCTGACGCGCGGGCGTATCGAACGCCCACGCGGCCGCAGCAATAGCCGTCAGCAAATAGATCGGCCAGACATGTTGCAGTCCGCTGAAAGTAACCAGCGCCAGGATTGCGCTGGAGGTCAGCATCACTGTTTGCGTCGCGATCATCAATCGCCGGCGATCAATGACGTCGGCGACAACGCCGCCCACCAGTGAACACAAGATGATGGGACCCGCCCGAAACAAGCCGACCAGGCCGAGAGCCAGCGCCGAATGCGTCAGCAGATAGATGTGCCAGTTGATTGCCACCATCTGCATCTGCGATCCGGTGACTGAAACGATCTGGCCCATCCACAGCAGACGGAAATCGCGATGTCGTAGTGAAGAGAAAGCGGTCTGGCGCTGACTGGCTCCGATTTTCGATGACAGACTTGATGATTTGTCCTCAGGCATTCATCGCTATTTATAAATCGCGGGCACACGAAAAACAAAACGGCCCGCATCCGTCGTCAGGAAAAGATGCGAGCCGCGTGGCTGTGCCTTTAGAAGATACTTAAGCGAATCTTAGACCGGTCTGAGTTTCGTTTCGGTATCCGTCGCTTCGTAGCAGAGGGCCGTGAGCTGGCCGTATTGAAGCCGATGGCCTCGCTTCAGGTTGACCTGAAATTCGTCGACCAGCCAGAAGTGGGCCGCATCCCCATTCTCTTCGGCGGCCAGGTCCTTCAACGCGCTTCCATCCAACAGGACCGGCTTGAACAGCAGCATCTCCGGATTGAATGCCCGCGCGTGCATTGCGTCAATGCTGCTGCGAAACAGCGGCACGCGAAAGCTTTTACGATCCGCTAACGCGAACCAGTCGCCGTTAGCTCGCTGCATACCAAACACTTTGCCCAACTCAATCTCCTTATCTATTTGAGAAACTCGAGGTTAAGACATCCGGAGCTAAGATACTGCGCTGTCTGAACGAGGTGTAGACTCGCCTTCTGCAAAGCTGTCCATGGCTTCAGACTCGCTGTTGTAGACATCGAAGATTGACAACAGCTTGGTGGTCTTCATCAGCTCGCGCAGCACTTCCGTCAGATTAAGAAGTTTGATGCGACCACCATATTCCTTCACGGTAATGTAGGTCGAAACCAGTTCGCCCAGGCCGCCGGCATCTATGTAGCCGACCCCCGCCAGATTCAAGAGAATCTGATTACGGCCCTCGTCAAGCAGTGATTGAACGGCTTTCGGCAAGGTAACTGTGCTGCCGCCGAACCTCAGACCGATTCGGCCTTTGCCGTCCGCATCCAGAACCGTGACGCTTCCGATCTGGCGTACTTTGATACCGATGTTATTCACTAAGGTCCCGCTTTCGCTCAAAGTGGACTGGTGCGGGATAACTGGCTGGCTCGCGGCTTTCGAAAAATCTGGATGATTCCAGAGGAGCTGAGAACAGAGAGTTACCTGGGCTTGAATTCATCGCAATCTTACGTGCCCACGCACTATATGTCAAACACAGGATATACACCGTAGACAGATATTTATCACCTGTGATAAATAGACTACGCCGCAGGGAGGCTGAGTGTTGCAATGATTGAATTGCGAATCGATCAGTTGCTGGAGCAGCGGGGGCGTACATTTTATTGGCTCGCAAAGGAAACTGGTATTAGTCATACCACGCTGTGGCGTCTGAAAAAGGCCAGGGCCTATGGAATTACGTTGGACACGCTGGGAAAGATCTGTAACGCCCTTAACTGTCAACCGGGCGACATACTCAAACACGTGCCGGACCCGAAGACCAGGAAGAAAACCTCAAAACGCAAATCCTGAGAGACTGCGGTATGCACTCGCTACTCGCAAAACGCTTCGGTCAACTTCCGAAAATGATAGCCGGTGACGGCAAAGGACATGGCTTCTTCGAACTTGGCGCGATGGTCTCTGAGTACGTGACGCATGAAACGCCAAAACTCGACCCGTTCGCCGTCACGTATGCCCAGCTTGAGAATGATTCGCACTAGAGTCGCGACGTTGTTACCGGTCAAGGTCCGGCGAGTCTTGGTCGGCAGGACCGTATGCCGCACCCAACCAAGACAATCAAGAGCACGCTGATAATATTCAGCCGGGCTGTAGATGGTTCTCATGATCGATTTGTAACCTTCGACAAGCCGCGCAGGATCCATCTTCGGTACAAAATTCAGTGAGCAATTGGTGTTGTTCCCGTCGCCCTCGGTCAGCAGCCGGCCTTCGCGTTCCAGCCGCCGCCACAGTTGTGTATCGGGTAACGCGTTGAGCAACCCAACCATTGCCAAAGGGATCGCGCTCTTGCGAATAAAGTTTATCTGGCGCTCAAAGATGTCTTCGGGATCATTGTCAAAGCCGACAATAAAGCCGGCCATCACTTCCATCCCATAACTTTGAATTTTCTTGACTGATTCGACCAGATCGCCGCGGTTCTGTGTCTTCTGAGCTTCCTTAAGACTCGCTGCGTCCGGCGTTTCAATTCCGAGAAAGACCCGATAGAAGCCGGCGCGCTGCATATCCTTCAGCAACGCGTCGTCGTCAGCGAGATTTACGCTGGCTTCGGTAAACAACTCAAACGGGTGTCCGTGGCGCTCCTGCCAATCGGCCAGTTCAGGCAGAAGTTTTCTCACGTTTTTCTTATTGCCAATGAAGTTATCGTCCACAATGAAGACAGGGCCGCGCCATCCAACACGCCGCAACGCGTCGAGTTCGTTGAGCATTTGCGAATTGCTTTTCGTCCGGGGAACCCGGCCGTAAATCTCGATGATGTCGCAAAACTCGCAGTTAAAAGGACAGCCGCGCGAGTATTGCACCGACATAGAGCTGTAGCGCTTGAGCTCGGCCAAATGAAAATCCGGAACGGGGGTGATAGAGAGCGGGGGCCTTTCAGCCGCTTGGTAAGTTCGCTTAGGCTCGCCGTGTGCCAGATCATCGATGAATTCAGGCAGGGTTGTTTCAGCCTCACCTAAAAACACATGGTCCGCGTCAACCAGATCCAGAGTCGTGGTCACGTACGGGCCCCCGATGGCGACCCGCTTACCCTTAGCCTTGCAACGATCGACAACGTCGCGCAAAGAGTCCTTCTGGATCAACATGGCGGTAGCGAACACCATATCCGCCCATTCAATATCGGACTCTTTCAGTGAGCGCACATTCATATCGACCACGCGTCGCTCCCATGAAGCCGGGAGCATTGCGGAGACCGTTAATAGACCAAGAGGCGGAAAGGCTGAGCGCTTGCCGATAAATGAAAGCGCGTGTCGAAAACTCCAGTAAGTGTCCGGAAACTCCGGGTAAACAAGCAAGACCTTCATCAGTTCCTATCTTCCTCCCGCTCAGGTGATCCTAATTTGGGGATTACGCCACGTGAGAATAAACGACGTGAACGAACCTTTCTGTGCGCTAACACACATATAGTGTTATTATCGCATTGCACATCGTGATTCCGAAAGGTAGATAAACGAGTTTTTCTGCCTCGCCCAAATAACCGGAGAGATCAATCGATGCTCCAGGCTGCTGAAACATCGGGAAACCGGTTGCTGGCGGCTCTGCCGCCTGAGCCCTATGAACGTCTGGCTCCGCACCTTGAGCCGGTGGCTTTTTCCCTGGGCGAGGTTGTCTATGAATCCGGCGGACACATGCGGCATGTTTACTTCCCGACGACCTCGCACATTTCTTTGCTTTACACCATGATTGATGGCTCGACGGCTGAAATGGGACTGGTGGGCAACGAGGGCGTCGTCGGAATCTCTCTATTCATGGGTGGCGAGACCACGCCGAACCGGGCTATGGTGCAGGGTGGGGGCGGCGCCTTTAAAATGAAAGCCAAGGCAATGCTGGATGAATTCAAACGTGGCTCCGAATTCCAGCACTTGCTGCTGCGCTATACACAGGCGCTGATTACTCAGATTTCGCAAACAGCCGTCTGCAATCGGTTGCATTCAGTCGAGCAGAGACTCTGTCGCTGGTTGTTAATGACTCACGATCGAGCGGACTCGGATGAATTGCAAATGACCCACGAATTC
>Ga0207684_10007109_pt1 | contig 10117 bp, 5 predicted proteins | sample KBSK5501metaG_FD_184342 | JGI IMG/M metagenome (GOLD analysis project Ga0207684, IMG submission 184342) | Corn, switchgrass and miscanthus rhizosphere microbial communities from Kellogg Biological Station, Michigan, USA - KBS K5-50-1 metaG... | ecosystem: Host-associated > Plants > Roots >... | reverse complement strand
TGCGCTCCAGACCGCAATTTTCGTCCGATAACCGGCTTCGCGTGCGATGCCGCGAATTTCAACTGTGCCGTCGGCGATTTCGCTCACTTCCAATTCAAAAAGCCGGCGCACGAAATTCGGATGGCTGCGCGAAACAATGATCTCGGGGCCGCGGATGCCGTTTTCCACCGCGACCACGTAGGCGCGGAGCCGGTCCCCAACATTGTAATCTTCGACGACGACGCGTTCGCGTTGCGGCATCACGGCTTCAAATTTTCCAAGATCGAGAATCACATCCGAGCGATCGAAACGCCGCACCGTGCCGCTAACGATTTCTCCCGCACGATCTTTAAACTCCTCGTAAATCATTTCCTTTTCGACCTGGCGAATTCGCTGCATCATCGCTTGTTTGGCGGTCTGCGCGGCAATGCGGCCAAAATTTCGCGGCGTTACTTCTACTTCGACCGTATCACCGATATTTACGTCCGGTTTGATCTTGCGTGCTCTCGAAAGCTCGATCTCATCCTGTGGGTTGCTGACATAATCGGCCACCAGCAAATTCGCGAGCGCGCGGATTTCGCCCGTCTTAGGGTTGATATCGATACGCAAATCGCGCGACGCGCCAACGCTCTTTTTAGAGGCCGAGAGCAACGCGTTCGAGACCGCTTCGAGGAGGATTTCGCGTTTAATTCCGCGCTCCCGCTCAAGGTAGTCGAGCATGGCAATAAATTCTGCGTTCATAAAAACACGTAGCCCGCAGACTAAAAAGAGTGGGACACCAGTTCCCACTCCGATCAGCGCGCGGACTAGAAAAACAAGTTATCCTTATCAGGTGCGCCGTCAAGCTGGGGTTGGGTTTGAGTTGACGTTGAAAACTCAAGATCGAACATCCAACGTCTAATGATTTCGCGGAACAGAAGTTTATTAATCGTCCTGCTGGTTTGGGCGGCGATTTATCTTCCAGCACTTGGCTCTCTCGCGATCAAAGGAGAAGAAGGGCGGCGCATTTTGCCGGCGGTCCGTATGATCGAGACCGGCGATTACATCGTTCCGCGAGTGGGAAACACTACGTATTTCCGCAAGCCACCTCTGGTGAACTGGCTCGTGGCGGTGTCGTTCAAAGTGTTTGGCGTTCGTAACGAATGGGCAGCGCGCCTGCCCTCAGCGCTTTCCGTGCTGGCGGTCGCAATCGCATTTGTTACGGTCGCGAGCGTCAGCCTCGGTCCTAGCGGATCGACAATTGCCGCGCTCATTTGGCTGACGAATATCGGTATAATGGAAAAAGGCCGATTGATCGAAATCGAAGGGCTCTACGTGTCCATTTCCGGTCTCGCGATTATTTTTTGGTTGAGCTTTTGGTCGCAAAAAAAATCTCCGTGGCTCATCTGGTTGCCAGCATCGATTTTCCTCGGACTGGCCCTGCTGGCCAAAGGCCCGCTTCACCTCGTATTTTTCTACGGGATAGTTTTCGCTGTCCTCTGGCAAACGAAGAGATGGCGTCTGCTTGTCCATCCTGCGCACTTCGCTGCGCTCGCAATTATGCTCGCCATTTTCGCAGCTTGGGCGATTCCATTCCTTCAGAGCACGACTACGCAAGTAGCACTGCATAAGTGGTCAGCTCAATTCAGTGGCCGGTTGAGTGCCACCGGTTTCAATTTTTCGAGTTGGATCCAAAATATCCCACGCTCTCTCGTCTATTTCCTGCCTTGGGTGGTCCTGTTCCCATTCGTGCGGTTCACAAAATTCCAGGATGAGGCACAGCGGCGGCTGGCGCGCGCTCTCACTTGGGGAATTGTCGGACCGCTTCTCATCGTTAATCTCGTGCCGGGTGCGCTGCCCCGATACAGTATGCCAGCAGTGGTTCCAGCCTCATGGTTGCTGGCGATGAGCTATGCCGGCAATGCCTTGGATTGGCCTCATAAACTTCGACTGGGAGGGAAGGGAGTTTGGGCAAAGGTGGTCGCGGGTTTCGTCGGGCTTGGACTGGTGATCGGTGGAATAGGTTATCCGTTCACCGCGCTCGTTTTGAGAAACAGACAGCAAGTAAAAAACGCCGCCGCAGAGATCAACGCCATCGTTCCCGCAAGCGAGACGCTTTACGCGGTGAATCCGGATTATCAGCCGGTGTTCTTCTACGTGAAAGCGCCGTTGAACTATGCAACCGAGATCACGAAGCTGCCGGCGAATACACATTATTTTCTCGTCCGAACCGAAAACGAGCAGGAGGCGATAACTACGCAAAAATGGGCGCCAAGGTGGGCGCATCAACTCGCCCGCATAAAGGATTCCCACAAACGCGAGATGGTTCTCTTTGAGGTCGGCCCGCCTCTAAAGGGCCGTTGACAGCATTGCAAAACGGAATTGGTTAGCATGCTAACTAATTTCAATCTATGAAATCCGACTGGGAAACGATTGGTCCGCTATTGCACGGAACCGCTCGCGCCTGGCGGCTGAAGCTGGACGAGCGACTCAAGCCGATGGGTTTAAGTCAGGCGAAATGGCGGACGCTTTTGCATTTATCTGTCGCCTCTGACGCGCTCACGCAGGCGGAGATTGCAGCACGGCTTGGTGTGGAAGAACCCAGCGTTGTAACGCTATTGCACAGGCTGGAGCGAGAAGGTTGGGTGACCCGTGAAAGCTCGCGACACGATCGCCGTTGCAACATGGTGCACCTCGGCAGACGCGCCCAGCGGATTATCGCGCCGATTAAAATCGCAGCGGACGAACTTCGACATGAATTGCTTACCGACATTCCAGCGTCGGAACTCCGAACCTGCATCAAAGTGCTGACACGGATTTGTGAGAGAGCGGAAAGGCGCGATGAAGCACGAAGAATTGCTACTTCCTCTGTTCGCTTGCGTCACAACGGCCAGCACATGGATGGGCATCCGATAAGAAAGAAAAAGATGCTCCGCGGTGCCAGGGCAAAATTCAAATGAAGCACGCGCGCGACTCGAACCAATCTATTCCATGGTGGGCGTATCTTCTCTTCGTCCTGCTCGCCGCCTTCGTTTTATATCGGATTTTTCAACACAGAGCCGGCGAAGCGAAAGCTGCCCAGCCGCCGGTGCGACCGGTTCTTGTCGCCAAAGTTATAACAAAAGATGTGCCCCTTTATCTCGATGAAATTGGAACTTGCGCTGCGTATGAGACCGTTCAGGTCCAGGCGCAAGTGAGCGGCCAGATTATCGCCCGCAATTTTCAAGATGGCGCCGACGTAAAAAAGGGCGATTTGCTTTTCACGATTGATCCGCGGCCATATCAAGCCGCGCTCGAACAAGCCCAGGGGCAACTCGCGCAAGCGCAATCGAAATTGGTTCTTGATCAAATCACCCTGAAGCGCCAGCAGGAACTGCGCGCGCGGAACGTGATTGCGCCACAAGATTTGGACACCGCGCAGGCGACGGTAAAAAGCGATGAGGCGATGGTGAAAACCGCCGAGGGCGCAGTTGCTGCCGCGCAGGTAAATCTCGATTACTGCAATATTCGCTCGCCAATCAACGGACGCGCCGGTTTGCGGCTTGTCGATGTTGGGAACGTCGTGACCGGCGGAAACGGTGGGGGCGGCGGCGCAGTGCTGCTGACGATTCAAGGGCTCGATCCGATTTACACTGACTTTACTGTTTCGGAAACCGACCTGACGCTCGTACGACGTTATCTCGGCGGTCCCAATGTGAAAGTGGAAACGCGCGCCGCAGACGGCAGCATACCGCCGCGGTTAGGCGATCTCTATTTCATTGACACCGCGGTTCAACCAGGCGCGGGCACTGTGAAAGCGCGTGGGGTTACGCCGAATCCCGACCATGCGCTTTGGCCATCGGAATTTGTCCGCGTCCGTTTCATTCTCGATTTGTTCAAAGACGCGACCTTGGTGCCGTCGCAGGCTGTGCAAATCAGTCAGAGCGGTCCGTTTCTGTTCGTGGTGAAATCGGACAACACGGTTGATCTGCGGCCGGTGAAGCCTGGTCAGCGGCAGGACGGGGACCTGACCGTTATCGAAAGCGGTATTCAACCGGGAGAGAGCGTTGTTGTAACGGGGCAGCTTGCTCTCGCGCCCGGAACGAAAGTTGACCCGAAACCATATAACCCACCGAATGAACCCGACGGCGGCCAGGTTGCCGCCAAAGCTCCGATGTAGAGCTGTTTTTCGAATATGGATCAAACAGATCAACACGACGGCGCGGGAGATCATGAACACGATTTGCCCGCGCGCGTAGTAGAGGCTCGGCAACAAGCGGCGAGAGCCACGACGGCGGGGGTTCCTCCGCAGGATACTCCGGGCGGCAAGCTAATCCAGGTCACAGGCTCGGGTTTGTCGGGGCCGTTCATCCGCCGGCCGGTGATGACCGTGCTGTTAACGCTGTCGGTCATCGTCGCGGGGATAGCCACTTACAACAAACTGGCGGTCAACGATCTGCCCGCGGTTGATTATCCGGTGATCCAGGTCACCTGCGCATATCCAGGGGCGAATCCAACGACAATGGCGAACAATATCGCCACGCCCCTCGAGAAGCAATTTCTACAAATTCCAGGGCTCGACATCATTACCAGCGCCAGCACGCAGGGAAATACATCGTTCACGTTGCAATTCGTTCTTAGCAAAAGCATCGTTGACGCGGCCACAGACGTTCAGGCGGCGATCCAGCGCGCGACCGGGAAGTTGCCGATCGATTTGCCCAGCCCGCCCACGTTCACAAAAACAAATCCGAACGACCAGGCAGTTTATCTTCTCGGGTTGCTGTCCGACACGCTGACTGATGGAGATCTTTATAAATATGCATCCACTGCCGTCGCGCAGCGCATTGCGATTCTTCCTGGTGTATCGCAGGTAAACATCTACGGCGTTCAAGGCGCAGTTCGCATCAAAGCCGATCCCGCCGCGCTCGCTTCGCGGGGTCTGACCATGGATGATCTCGCCAGCGCGATCAAAGCGGGCACTGTGTACTCCGGCGCGGGGCAATTGGACGGTGCACACAGCACGTTCGTCCTCCAGCCCAACGGCCAGATTGATCAGGCGGAAGGATATCGCAATCTCATTGTTGCGCGTAACAAAGATGGCTCGCCGGTTTATCTGCGCGACGTGGCGGAGGTTCGCCAAAGCGTGCAGGACGAGCGTCTCTCTCGCACCTTTTGGATGCGCGGCTTTAACCCGCCAGGTTCCGTCGTTGTGTTGGCAGTCTCGCGACAGGCGGGCGCAAATGCGGTTGAGGTCGCGAATTCGGTCAAGGCGCTCTTCCCCGAGTTGCGCGCGAGCCTGCCGGGGTCGATCACCCTTGTTCCGGTATTCGACCGGTCCCAGAGCATCGTTAATTCGGTTGCGGATGTGAAATTCACGCTTGTGATCGCATTCATCCTCGTCGTGATGGTGATCTATGTTTTCCTCGGACGTGCCACAGACACGCTCATTCCTGTGGTTGCGCTGCCGCTCTCGCTGCTCCTCACCTTCGCGGTGATGTACATGCTCAACTATTCCATTAACAATTTAACCTTAATGGCACTCACGCTCGCCATCGGTTTCCTTGTTGATGATGCGATTGTCTTTCTGGAAAATGTTGTGCGACGCGCCGAGCACGGCGAATCGATTGTAAAGGCGGCTTATAATACCGCTGGCGAAATTTCATTCACGATCCTGTCGATGACCTTGTCGCTCGCCGCGGTTTTCATTCCGCTGGTCTTTCTACCCGGTCTGCTTGGACGGATTTTCCGTGAATTTTCCGCCACCATTATAATCGCCATTCTCGCTTCGGGTCTTGTTTCGCTAACGCTGACGCCGCTAATGTGTGCGCGCATTCTTGGCGAACGCAAAGTCGGACACAAACGCGCACGCATGGAGAAATGGACCGGCGATTTCATCAAACGTGTGATCGCGAGTTATGGAAGGATGTTGGACAAATTTCTCGATCGCGCCTGGCTGACCGTGCCAATCCTTCTCGCCTGCATTCTCGGGCTCTGGTTTTTCTTCACCCATTTGCCGTTCACATTGCTCCCGCCTGGCGACAGCGGTTTTGTGAGAGGCGTCTTCATCGCGCAGGAAGGTTCTTCACCCGCGCAGATGCACGCATATCAACAACAGGTCAATCAGAAGCTGAAGGATGACCCGAACATTGCGCAGTTTTTCACGCTCGCCGGTTTCGCGGCGCGCACATCGTCGTCGCAGGGACTGATCTTCGGTTTTCTCAAACCAAGAAGTCAACGCCCGCCAATTGAGCAATGCATTCCGCAATTACAGAAATCGATCAGCTCCATTCCTGGCATTACCGCCATTTTGCAACCCAATCCGGTGCTGCAAATCAATGTCGGTGTGACTAATCAGACACAGGGCCAATACGCATACACACTGAGCGGGATTGTACCCGATGAAGTTTACGCCGCCGCCGATCAGTTGATGAACAAGCTGCGCCAATTCAAGGGCTTCGCGACAGTGCGCTCCGATTACTATAACAGTACTCCGAATCTCACCGTCGATATTGACCGGGAGCGCGCCGCCACTTATGGCGTTTCCACATCCGCGGTGCAAAGCTTGTTACGCACAGCTTACTCACAAAACTACATCTATTTGATCAAAGAACCCGAGGACCAATATCAAGTCATTCTTGAAGTTAAGGACAGCCAGCGCAGGCGGCCAGCCGATCTCGACAATCTTTATGTGCGCAGCAACACCGGCGGCACATTCAGCTCGAGCGGCGCAGGCGGTGGAACAATCGCGACCACCACCGGCACTGCATCCAATCTCGTGCCGCTGCGTGCGGTAACATCAACCAAGCAAATCGTCGGTCCACAGGCGGTCAATCACCTTAATCAATTCACCAGCGTGACCATCAACTTCAACCTGCTCCCGGACGTCGCGATTGGTGACGCGACCAAATTCATCGAAGACAGCTTCGCACAAGTGCGTGGCCAATTCCCGAGTGTGCAAGCCATATTCCAGGGAGAAGCGCTTGTCTTTCGTCAGTTGTTCCAGTCGCTGCCGCTGCTGCTCCTCTCCGCGATCTTCGTCATGTATGTGATCCTCGGAATTCTCTACGAAAGCTACGTTCATCCTATCACGGTCCTTTTTCCAGCGATTGTGCCGGCGGTCGTTGGTGGGCTATGCACTCTCTGGATTTTCGGATCAACACTATCGCTCTACAGCGTCATCGGCCTGTTTCTTCTGCTCGGCATCGTGAAGAAGAATGGAATCTTGGTGGTCGATTTTGCGCTCAAGCGAATCGACGAAGGACTGAGCCTCCGGGAGGCAATTCACGAAGCTAGTCTGGAGCGCTTTCGCCCGATCATGATGACCACCTTCGCCGCCTTGATGGGCGCTGTGCCACTTGCTCTCGGATTTGGATCGGACGCCTCATCGCGGCGTCCGCTTGGCCTTGTCATCGTTGGCGGTCTGATCTTCTCACAGATGATCACGCTTTTTGTCACGCCCGTGATCTATCTCTGGCTGGAATGGCTCCAGGAGCACGTTCTGGACAGAGTGCCTTTCTTACGCAGCGCCCATATGCATCATGAAGGTGAGCCCAAACCGAGCGGCGACGGTGAAGTGCGCGAGCCGATGCCCGCCGGCGTGGCATAACCGTGGCCGACCGCAGATCGAGATGCGCGCGATGGTCCTCGAGAAACCGCGGCAACCGCTCGTCCTGCGCGACGTGCCAAAGCCAAGCCCTGGGCTGGGACAATTGCTCGTGCGCGTGGCCACGTGCGCGGTCTGTCGGACCGATCTTCACGTTGTCGATGGCGAATTGCCGGATCCGAAACTGCCGCTGATCCCCGGCCATCAAATCGTTGGCCGCATCGAAGAGGTGGGCGAGGGCGTGAATTCCAAATTCAAAATTGACGATCGCGTTGGCATTCCGTGGCTCGGCTGGACCGACGGCGAATGCGTTTATTGTCGATCCAATCGCGAAAATCTTTGCGATCGCGCGCGCTTCACCGGCTACACGATCGATGGCGGGTACGCCGAGTTTGTTGTCGCCGACGCGCGATTTTGTTTTTACTTGTCCGAGCAGTACGACGATGTCGATGTTGCCCCCCTTTTGTGCGCGGGAATGCTTGGCTATCGTTCATATCGAAAGACCGGTGACGCGCGCCGGCTTGGCATTTACGGCTTTGGCAATGCCGCACATCTGATCACCCAGATTGCGATTTACGAAGACCGGGAAGTCTTTGCGTTCACGCGACCGGGAGACAAAGCCGGTCAGGAATCGGCGAGAAAATTAGGTACAACGTGGACCGGTGGTTCCGACGAAATACCGCCGGAAAAACTTGATGCCGCAATCATCTTTGCACCCGTCGGAGCACTTGTGCCCACTGCACTGCGCGCTCTGGCTAAAGGTGGCACCGTTGTTTGCGGCGGAATTCACATGAGCGATATCCCTTCTTTCCCCTATGTCGATCTTTGGGGCGAACGTGCGATTTGCTCTGTCGCAAATTTGACCCGGCGCGACGGCGAAGAATTCCTTGAGATCGCCCCGCGCGTTCCCGTTCAGACCAGGTCTGAAACTTTCCCGCTTGAATCAGCAAATATTGCGCTGGAAAAATTTCGCTCCGGTAAACTGAAGGGCACTGCTGTCCTGGTGATAGGTGCGGGTTGAGCTCAATCTCCGTTTTGCCGGTGAGCGAGACTTCTATCGAGGCGATGAATTTGGCGCCAAAGCAGCCAGGCGCTGGAAAGCGTGATTACTAATCGAAATGCGGTTTGTCTCTTTCCGCAGTTTAACGACTATCCGCGACCATTTGCGGCGCAGGTTTGCTCATTTCCAGTTGATCACTCACCTTTTGGATTTTTGAATCTTGTTCTTTGAGGTGCGTGATGACGGTCTCCATTCCTGTCTGTAAATGTGTGATCGTCGCATCTTGTTCTTGAATCTTGCGGTTTTGTTCCTCGACTTTGCGATGCTCTTTGAGGAACTCGTTGAGCAACATCGCGTTGATCTGCTCGTAGCGGACCGACTCGGGCTGCCCCTCGGCATTGCGTCCCACCAGATCGGGGTACACCTCGGCCACTTCCTCGGCGATGAGGCCAAAGGCAATGGTCTGCGTAGCATCGTACTGCTTGTTGTAGCGAAAGCTGACCGGCTTGAGCTTGAAGAGCGCTTCGCTGGCCTTGTCCATCGGCTTGATGTCGTGTTTATAGCGCCGCGAAGAAACGCCGCCCCGGCCAAGTCTGCCGGTGCTGGTTATGGTAACCGAATCGGGGTCGGCCCCAACAATCGGCTGTATGTTCGTGTAGATCTGGCCAATAAAGCAGCTGTTGCTCACGTTCGCACCACCGAGCTCAAACCCGATTACAATAACGTTATTGGCCGTAGTGACATCGAGACCGGCATTAAAGCCCAAGGCGATATTGTAGTCGCCGGTGGTGTAAGCGAGCGCACCAGCACCGATGGCTGTGTTGCCGAGGCCGCTGGTGTTGTTAACGAGCGCAGAATCACCGTTGGCGGTATTGAAGTTGCCGATCGTGTTGCTTGAGAGGGCGGCGACACCGGTGGCTGTGTTGCGACGGCCGATGGTGTTGCTATAGAGCGCGCTGGCACCGGTGCCCGTGTTGCCATCGGCGGTGTTCGAGTAAAGTGCATAATTACCGTTGGCCACATTGTCGTGCCCACTAGTATTCAGAAAAAGCGCATAACTACCGTTGGCCACATTGTCGTGGCCGTCAGTGTTGCTAGTGAGTGCACCAATGCCCGTGGCCGTGTTCGCATCGCCGGTGGTGTTGGAGTAGAGCGCACCAACACCAGTGGCCGTGTTGAAGCGGCCGCTGTCGTTGCTATAGAGCGCTTGGAAGCCATGAGCGCTGTTCTTGTAGCCCAGGGTGTTGCTAAAAAGCGCTTGACTACCGGTAGCGGTATTGAAGCTGCCAGCCGAGCTTAGCATGCCTGGCCCGCCGCTTAGCCCCGTGTTGTTATGCAGGGCTTGAAAACCGTTGGCGGTGTTGTGCCTGCCGAAGGTGTCGCTATACAGCGCCTGAAAGCCGTCAGCGGTGTTGAAACTGCCGGTGGTGTCGCTAAAGAGCGAATACCAGCCGTGCGCCGTGTTACCCCCGCCGGTTGTGCTTAGATTAAGCGCGCTCACGTTCTCGGCTGCGCTGTTCCCATTGCCGCGGTCTTCACCTTTTAGTGGTGGTGAGGCTTGTACTGCTGGTAAACGC
>Ga0207684_10007108_pt1 | contig 10117 bp, 16 predicted proteins | sample KBSK5501metaG_FD_184342 | JGI IMG/M metagenome (GOLD analysis project Ga0207684, IMG submission 184342) | Corn, switchgrass and miscanthus rhizosphere microbial communities from Kellogg Biological Station, Michigan, USA - KBS K5-50-1 metaG... | ecosystem: Host-associated > Plants > Roots >... | reverse complement strand
CTTCGAAATACCCTACTACCGGAGCGATTCCTACAATGTGAATCTTGAACCGGTTCTTATGGTTGGCCGCTCGGAATGCTGCGTTAGCCGTAGCGTAGTCCGTAGCGTGGAAGTATTCAATACAGGAGACCCAGCCCTTTTTAGTCTGTTTCTCGTAAGCGACGGAGTATAGTTGGCGCTTGCCCATGGTAATTACCGTAATTAACCTTCGCCCGCGGCATCCGCTTCGGGATTAACTTCCGCTAACGCTAGCGCCGTGGTCTCTTGTAGCTCCCGCTTGTCCTTAAGGTACTTTTGCATCCGTCCAGCTATCAGACCGCCGAGCTCCGGTGGAATAAACTCTGATAGTTTGGCCAAGTCTTCAACGGACAATTTATCGGCGAGGGCTTCGATGATAGCCGTATCCTCGGAGTTTTGGGAGAATACTTCGCGCCCAAAAACCTTGTTAACGAGTGCTGGGGCGAGCTTAAGGAGCAAGCGCCGCTCCTCACTGCTACGCTTAAACTCCATTTCTTTCATACGGAGCTCATGTGAGTTAGCGGCTTCCTTCATTATCATATTCTTCGCTAACTCGATTGTCTCCACACTCTCTTTCGTCAAGCGCGTGTTTTGCTCCGAGAGCATCCGAATAGTGCTATTCATCTGCTCATACATCATTGCGTCTTTTTGGAACGTAAGTTTGGTTTGCTCGTGGTAATGATGTAGCACCTGAGCTAGCACACTCTTGCCGTTGGCTTTGCCTAGGTAGTTATCGTCATCTTCAAAGCCTGAACGACCTTCGATATTGATATAGTGTGTGAGCTGTGGTTGGCTCCGTCCGCCATAAAACGCGAGCATTTCACACTGTTGATTACCGTCTAGGTCTTGACAGAAATCCCGAGCTTCGGCCATAAACATCTCGGCTAGCTCTTTAGGATTCACCTCTGCTCCGCCTAGGGTACGGGTCATAATCTCCTTACCCGTGGCAGAGTGAACCATACCGAGGGCGGTACAGTTTCCGTGTTCCTGATAGCTCAATGCCTTAGCAACCCAAACATCGAGCGGAGTTTTGCGGCGTGTGAGATTCACAGGCCCTCCGCTTCCGCGAGAATCTGTATTACTCGCTTACTAAAGTTAGGAAGGGGCTCCTCTAGTTTTTCAGCGCACTCGAAACACAGAACGACGTGTTCATTCTTGACACGGAAGTCTACTACGTCCTGAACTTCCGTTCCACACTCGTCGCATATGACTACTGTAAATTCGGCCATGGTTTCCTCGGTTTGGTTAATTACGGTAATTAGAATCCGTGCTTTTTAGCTCCGCTTCGTGACGCTGAATAGGCAGCACCGGCAATGATTACTACTCCCGCTGCTTTCGCCCAAGTAGGGACGTTATCGAACGAAGGCAGCATGCCAGCTGTTGCGACCTTCGAAAGCGTTTGCTTATTAACTTTCTCTTCTCTAGGGTCAGGCGCAAATACCGGAGGGGGCGGCGCGTTGCGGACTGCCGCTTTTAACGTCTCGTCGCTTACGGGAGAGCCGCCCAGGGCTTTCGCCCAAGTCGCGGGACCTACAACGCCGTCCGGCTTTAGGCCGTTGCGCGACTGCCAAGCGCGTGTAGATTGGTCGGTACCTAGGCCAAACTTACCATCGGCCTTAATCCCTAAGATGTCTTGCCATGCTACCACGTCAGGACCGGTCGAACCCATCTTAATGGTTTTATGCCCCAGTGTTGTCGCAGCGTATGTGGTTTTCTCTGTAGTCACCTTACCAGTTTTAGTATCGATAGATGGTCTATCGCCCTGACCTAACATTTGCTCGGTTGTTAACCCCTTAGTTAAGACTTGCTCAACGTCTGCTTTCTGCTCAGGCGTTACAGCGTTAGCAATATTAAACGCATTCCGGCGCGAACGTGCCTCATCATAGACCGATTGGTCATAGCTTTTCGCATACCATCCAAGGTCTGAATACCAAATCGGCCACTCTCCTTTAATCTGCTTAGCCTTAGGCGTCTTAGCTTCGGCTCCAAGCATGTAACGGTTAATAGCCTCTAAGTCCTCTGTACGATTAGTGATAGGCACGTTACACCTTTCGCCATTTCTTAACTTCCGTGACTAACTCACGGCTAAACCATCCTAAAGCAGCGGCAGCAACGAAATAAAAAACAGGCATAGCGCTCTCCTTAAATGGGCATGATTTTCTTACGGATTTTCAGAGCGCCATAACCTACGGCGAGCGCTCCGGCTCCGACTAGTCCGCCGAGTAAGTACGGATTCATCGCAGTGGAAGGGGTCTGTACTCGGCCAGTAACCGGGTCGATTATGGGCCGCGGTTTGCCTTGGCCCTCTTCTGTAGTCAGCCCAGTTTTAAAGACCTCTTGAACCTGCGCTTTTTGCTCGGGCGTTACGGCGTTCGCCAGGTTAAACGCATTGCGTCGCGTACGCGCCTCGTCATTAGTGGCAATCAGGCCGACCGATAGCGCGTACCAGCTGAGTGCATTGTACCAGCTGTTAAAGGCATTCTTAACGCTCTGTGCTTCGACCGTGACGGCGCTAGTCTGGTCAAAGTAGCTCTTAATCGCGCGAAGGTCGTCCAGTAGAAAACTCATGCGCGTTTCCTCAATTTCTTATAGCCATAGAGCCCGCCGACCCCTACCAGTACCCCTGCAATCAACTCAAACACGGTCGAACCGCCCACACTCAGCTTCGGGGGCCAACCTGTTTTAGCCGTCATGGTCTTGTAATTCTTTACGACTGCTGCTAGGTACTTAGCGGGGGCTAGCTCGAAATAGCCGTTAGCGTGCTGCGCGTAGACTGCTTTTTTCAGGCTGCCAGCATTGATGGCGCTCTTGATAGCCTTCGCCCCGATTGCTTTACGCTTGCCGCCCCCTAGAATGGTCCGAGCTATGTCTAGAAAACCCGCTTCGGGCGTAGAGTAACGCTTGTAATATCCTAGATAACGAGAACCGTCAGCATGATAATCCACATGAGGAAAACTACCAGCATCCCCCGAGCCTTGAACCGCTCCCCAATTGTTCGACCCTTGGCCCTCGTATCCGGTAATTCCAAAATGCTGTGAATCGGCAATAGTTCGAGCGCTAGGATTGCCCCAACCAAGACCAAAATAGCCTTCACCGCGAGCCACGGAAAGAACATACTGCCTCTGTTTTTCTGGCATATCCGGTGCGGCGCGTTTAGCAACGTCATAGGCCCATTGCTCAGTGCTACCGCCGAACGTTGAGCTTGTTGCGAAGTGTTTTTGCCAGTCAGTCATTAATTACCGTAATTAGTCTAGTTCCCAACTCGCCGCGCTCGACAACACCTTAATCGGCGTTCCGGGCAATCGTACAGCTTGAATCCGCTTAGCCATCGCAACGCAATAGCCTAGTTGTAGACTTTCTCGCTCTCCTTCGCTAAGTCTATGAGCGACCGAAGCGACTTTGGCAGAATGATAAGAGTTTGAAAACCCGTATCGGAAAGCTTTTCTTGCGGCTTCTGAAAGACCCTGCGATAGCTTTTCAACCGTTTCATTTTTTTCGCCAAGTAACTCAGGCCCATTGGCGAGCGTGACGATTGCACAATCAGGGTCCTTACCAGCGAGGACCGGTACGATAGCTCGAATCGCTGAGGAATATTCAAGCGATGTTTCATGATGCTTGTCCAATGAAGCGGAAAGCCGCGAAGTGTCGCGACCGAAAGAGGTAGTACTTATCTTATTTTTCCTCGCGTAGTGCTCTAAGGCTCTTAGTCCGCGCTTTGCGCGTTCACTGCCCTTAACGGCAGCTTTACGGATTAGAACAATCGTTGCTAAAGCTACCTGGTCCCCTTGTCGAGCACGCTCGACAAGACTTTCGGCAGCTAGCGCAAACGAGTCTCTCGTAATCCGTAACATGCTTTCCTTAGACCCTTCGTCGAGTGCGGCCTGTACTTCGGGCGGTAGCTCGGAACCGACGTCTATGGGGCCGTCCGCTACTTCCGCTTCGCCTTTGATTGCAGTGGTGCATGCGAATGGGATTGCTCCTAGTCGAGTATCAGCAACGCCTACGATACACAGGTTTTTGCCGGTAACGTAGGCCGCTGCATTAATATCGGGTTGGTTTCTCAAGCTGCACTCTTGCTCTTGCGTAACCCCGTTGCATACTTCCGGAGGGCCGCCGCGGCTCCCGTAGCACCCTCCTTATCGTATGCTGCTGCTAATCGCTCAACGGCATCCGGGTCTTTCGACGCCATACCTTTTTTAAATATATTGCGCCGCTCGTCCCGCTTTGCCTTTGGCAGCTCACGCAATCGCGCGCGCTTCCGTAGCAGCTCCGCTTCCTTAATCAGACCTTCCTTTTGGAAAGCATCCGCCAGAGCGCGCAGCTTCGCGGGGTCTTTCAACGTATTCAAGGCAGCCGTGTAAACCTGGCGGCGCTCGGGAGTCATGCCGGTTGGTTTCTTGAGTGTCCGATAAATCGCGGTACCGGCAAGAGCTGCGATTCCTAGTGGTATCAATGGTAACGGCATTTTAGTGTCCTACCCTCGGTTTAATTACTGTAATTAGGACTATGGGGCTTCGTTAGCGAGTGCTTTCGATGCGGCACAGATTGCTTCGGCCATCGTAGCGTAATCCGCATCGGTAATACTTTTGAAGTAGCGGCCGACCACGAATGCGTACGTAGTACCGAAAACGATACTCTCCATATAGGCCGAGTCAGCATCCGCGAGAACGGCTCCGCCAGCTTTCGCGACTACTTCGTCAGCAATAGACTCGGCCGTAACCGCGTCCGTTGTCTGATAGTCTGCAATCGTAGCAGAATTGTGGAAACGGTTTGCGAGTAACCCGGCATAAGCTCCGGTCATTGCGCCAGCGTGAATTAAAACAGTAGCCATTAGCAATCTCCTATAACGTATATTGTGATATTTTCTCAGAACTCATGCCAAGCTTCTTAGACGGGTCTTCGAAGCCATTAATCGTTTGGACTAAAATATGATAGTCCGTATTATCCCCGCTTTTATGCCAACGAAATGTTGGCTGACACTTGATACCCCTAAGGGTGTATTCAGCAATTAACGCACACGAGAGGGATTTACAGTCCCCATAGTGCCGTGCGTATAACGCTGGAATAGGTTCCCACAATGTGGTGCGACCGTACACAACACCCGAACGATAAAGACGCGGAACAGAGTGACGTTTCAGGTATGCAATATCTACCCTAACTAGACAATCCAATAGAGCCCGGAGCACGTAGGCATTTTCATCCCTACTCGAGTATGGGTTGAACACGTGCGGCAAATTAAACGGTATCTGCACAACCGGGCCTTATGGTTCCTAATTACGGTAATTACGCAACCATCGACGCGGGACCCTTGAAGGTCGTCGAGAACGTCACGGTAGCGCCGCCCACGAAACCAACCGGAACGAAACCGGTGTAGTTTCCGAGCACCGTTGCACGGGTCTGAGGCGAAATCGTCGGCATGTCCAACGTTTGACCCACGCCAAGTGCGTTGTAGTCGAACGCATCTTCTGCACCGGTACCGATGGTAACGCTAACGTTAGCAACACGAATATCGCTAATCGTAGCAAACATCGGGGTAGGCGCATTCATGCTGACGCGCTGGGGACGAATCGTCACGTCCGGCGAGCCAGTAAGCGAAATGGCCGACGCAACACCGAGCACGAGGCTCTGTGAAAGCGTAAACGCATAACGCTCGACCTTGACTGCACTATGCTTGTTCGGCTCTAGGATGCGCTGCCTACGGCTCGTATCCATAGATTGCTGCCGATGTTTCTTCCAGACGGCCATGGCTTGGCTTGCAGTAGGACGAGCCGGAGCTGCGCCAAAGTCAGCGCCCATGTCGTCACCGAAGTCTGCACCATAATCGTCGCCCATATCGTCGCCGAAGTCAGCGCCGAAATCGGCCCCGAACGTCGGGTCGCTATTGAGATGGATTTCGTCATCGTCCTGACCGAAGTCAGAACCGAAATCCACTCCCATGATAGCAGCCAACGCCGGGTCTCGCATGGCTAATTGCTTAGCTTTCATGTGTTACCTTCTTTTGGTTATTGTAATTACGGTAATTACTAGAACCATTCTAGTAATTACCGTTTTCTCACACTCTAGTGTCCTACTAGAGTTAGAGCGCTTGTGCAGCAGCGAGGATAGGGTCCTCGTCTGAGCTGCTATTGTCGCCCGCCCATGAAGAAAGCTCGCCGGCTACCTTCGTCTTTTGCGCAGGGCCGAACGTTCCGCCTGGCTCTTGACCGGATGCCAATCGCTTTTCGGCGACTAGGTCATAAAACTTGCGAAACGAAAAAACGGAGAGCATTGAGGCGCCAATCTCTCCGCCAACCTCGCCACCCACGAACGCAAGCAATGCACCACCCACGCCGTCGATTGGCACCTTGCCGACATCTAGCCCGGTCTTTAGGGTGGCGTGGAGACCGCCTAGAACCAATCCCGTGCCGATACCTTCGGCTACTTTACGAGTCCCATGATGTTTTGCGACGGTTACGAGACCTTGACGGCCACCGCTACGCGCGAGGCCCATGAAGTGTGCAATGCTTGCCATGTAGTTTCTCCGGAGAGTGAGGGTTTACCCTAGGAGAGACCATTGTAACATATGTGAGAGGGGAAAGCAAGTAAAAGCTCTAATTACGGTAATTAAATTGGCTGCTCTTCTAGCTTGTCTTCGTGTTCCCTATGTATCAGTCCAATCAATGAAGCCTTCCGATAAGGCGCCGACTCTGCCTTTTCGTCCAAGCGCCGTAACGTAAGTGTGCGCCCGTCCTTAGCGACGCTCGCGCGTTTCGGCATAGGATTAAAGTCTAACTCCACAGGTTCGCTCGACCACTCCCCATACATTGGCGCGCGATTGTACCAATACCCATCCGCATGTTTCATGCGACTAATGCTAGTCTTAGCGCCATGAAAGCGCTGAACATTATTCACCTGAACCTTGGCGGTTAGACCTTCCTTAGTCCAGCTGTCTATGATGCGCGCCCAGTTTTCCAGGACACTAGACTTACCAATACCACGACCCCGGATAGTCTTGATTTCTGCTACTGTGGGATTGAGCGGAAAGTAGATACCAGGGCGCGCGATAAAGACGCCTTTATCGATTACCTTTTCTTCCCAGCCCCCGAGCGGCTTTCCAGTTTCCAGAGTGCCAGTAGCGTGAGGAACGGGAGGAATAATGCGCTGCCTACTAAATATGCCATCGGTCGCCATCATTAGGACATCGGCCCAGTTATTGTGGAGTCCTAAAAACTCTAAGAGTTGTGCTCGACATCCGCTCGTGGTTAGTCCCGCCCAGACCCATGAGTTAAACTGGCCAGCGCCAACAGACTGAGCCAGCTTGCCATAACAGCTATTACAAGCGAGCTTAATAACGATACCAGGTCCCTCTTTTCCGATGCGAATACGCTCACAATAATAGCTAGGAATATCGGCGAAAGGCTTACACTCACAATCGCAACGGTAAATCCAGGCCTCTTTAAACCCAACATTCGGAAAGAGCCTTTCTCCTGCTAAGTATTCATTCTTCCACACCCAACCGCCCCCACTCACGGCTGGAAAACAGATGTTTCCGGTCTTTCGCTCACGGAAGGGAAAAGGACCCCAGCTGGCTCGGACAATGGCGCCAGAGCGGAGCGAATAGCGAACGATTGCAGTAGTCGCTCGCTCGATGTCGTTACGATTGGTTGTATGTTCCCATCGGCCGTGCACAAGACAAGGCAGGAAACATAATTGATACGGATAAGCACTCGAGATATCGTAGTTATAGACCGGTTCATCGATGGTTCCTATCACAGAGTTTTCAAAACGACCGCCAAAAAAACCGCGGGTGACTATCTCGCGTAATGCATCGGGGGGTTTTGCGAGGTAACGCTTGACGCCCATTTTTTTGAGCATGGCCGCGGCGCTGGACCCAGCGCCATAAAAGGTTTGCAGCTTAAGGCCGGCCACATGGTGCGCCTCCACGAGTTTACGTGCGAGCTCCGCCATGTAGCGGCATTCCTCTAGGCAGTAATTCTTAATGTCCTCAAAAGATTCTCTGTCGAAATCCGCGCGCTTGGATTTCATCCGCTGCATACGTTCGTGAGCTTCGGGTGGGCCTACTTTCCAGTCCTGCAGAGCATTCACGAATTTCGACTGATAGAACTTCCAGATATCCCACACAATCTTGGTTGTCTTGATGCCGTTGTCTGTATACGAGACAGTGAACTTAGTACCTATTAGGTTAAGCGAATATCCCTCCCATTCGACCGGACGCGGACCGAACGCGCGGCGCTTGCCTTTACGATTACGGAGCTCGGGACGAAAGAGCTTATAGAGCAGACTGTTATCGACGTCCGCTAAAATCTTCGTTAGGTCGTAATTGAAGGAGTAGGCGAACAAGCGCTTGGCCGTTTGAATGCTCAGGATGAAATCAAGACACTGCTTAGTGGATAGGCCAAACTGGTTTGAGACCATGTATTTATGGTCTCCACATTCGGACGCTACGGCTAACAACATGTATCGGTGAGGGTCTCGGCCTTGGCCCTCACCGTCGATTCCTAGATAGAGCGGTTCTTCGATTATTTTCTTAGGCCTAACGTAAGTAGAGATTCTCTGCTTTCGTTTGCCGCGCTTTTTGCGTGGGGCGCGATGCTTATCCGCGGCCCAACCGCAACGCACGCACGGGTCACCTTGAGAGAAATGCTCGGGGCGACGAAGGACGAAAAGAGGATAATCAGCCATGCTTGACCCTATAGTTTTGCCAGTATCACGCTCTATAGGAAGCGTGCTTAAGACAGAAGGGGCTGTAACGATTAGCGCTTAACCTATAGCGCTTTTCTGGACAATCGTACTTTCCGCAATACCCTTCGGCTAGCTTCTGCCGATACATTTCGCGTTGCTTGTATGCGGCGTAGTTCGCGCCAGTCCATTATCGGTAATCCCTCATTGCGTACCGTAACTTAGCTAACGCCTTGCTTTCAATCCGTTGTACTAATTGGCGCGAGCACCCTAGCTCCCTTGCAATTTCCTCATGCGTCATAACGTGCAACGGTTCAGCATACGCCCGCGAGGCACGGTCGTAACCGTCCTCTCTGCATTCCTGGCCGCAGAACCTTTGCTGATTAGTGGCCGCTAGGAAAAACTCCCCACAATGTTCGCATGTAAGTCTAACCATAGTTTTCCTCGGTTCTTTAATTACCGTAATTACGCCAGCTTTGCCTGTATTGCTACGGGAGCGCCTATCCACCAAACACGGTCGTCCCGACAGAAAACCAAACGTGCTCGAATGAGCGCTAGTAACTCCTCATCAAACTCGAACGCGGTGAAACCTGTTTTCTTTCGGACAGTAGCGTAAAGCTTTTTAACGCTTATGCCTTCGGGGTTTCTGTTCAATTCTTTCGTGATAAAGTCTACTAGACTTAATTGAGCGAACGTTTTCAGCGCCATGTTGCACCCATTCCAATTGTTCTCGAATTGATTCCAACTCTCTAATAGCAAAAAACCATTCGGACGAACCTAGGTCGCCAAACAATATGGCACGCTCCGCCATCCTAAGTCGGATATGCAATCGCTCTAGCAATTTTTGCTGTCTATACTTCGTCATCCGGCCGCATCTTCATAGTCCACAATATCCCAAAATTCCCCATAATCTAAATCATAATCCTCGCACACCTGGTCACGTTCTTCATTCCAGCGCCCTTCCTCTCTGGCCTGATTCATGCGCTCTTGAATGATATCCTCATCAGAGGACCCCTTCGTATAACCACGCTTAACCATATCCTCGAATTTTAGCGCCCTCAGCAACCCTTTCCGCGCTGCCTCATTATTGATATCTTTCGCCAGCTTCTTAAAAGCATTCTTTACCTTTACATCCGCTTTCCGTTTTGGTGTCCACCCCTTACGCGCCGCTAACGCTCTCTTAATACGTTTCTGAACTACCGCGCGAGCTTGCGCCTTAGCACTCAACGGTCGCTTAGGCTTCGAGTTGCTTTTACGACGCATCTATGGTATGATGTTGGCTTAAGTCGCTAGTTTTAACTCTACGCGGTTAAATTCACAGCGCACCATGCCCCGCTAGGTTTTCCCCTCGGTTTTCCTAGCGGGGCATTGGTCTATTTAGGGGTTATTCAAAAGGGCGGTTCGTCGTCTGCTACATCCT
>Ga0207684_10007107_pt1 | contig 10118 bp, 9 predicted proteins | sample KBSK5501metaG_FD_184342 | JGI IMG/M metagenome (GOLD analysis project Ga0207684, IMG submission 184342) | Corn, switchgrass and miscanthus rhizosphere microbial communities from Kellogg Biological Station, Michigan, USA - KBS K5-50-1 metaG... | ecosystem: Host-associated > Plants > Roots >... | reverse complement strand
CGATTGATGCAGCCGCCGTTGGCTGTTTTCCGGCCGCAAACGACCGTTGCCGAAGCAACCGAACAAATTCGACGGCTGGCCACCAAAGCCATCATCACGTACGGTTTCGTCACAAACGAGGAGGAGAAACTCCTTGGGGTTATCGTGATGCGCGACATGCTACTAGCCCAAAGCACTCAGCGGCTGGACGAGATTATGCTCGCGAACCCGTTCTATCTGACGCCGGACATGTCTCTGACCGATGCGATGAGAGCGGTCTTAGTTCGGCATTTTCCGGTTTATCCCGTCTGTGAAAAAACGGGGCGACTGATCGGCCTGTTGCGCGGCCAAATGCTCTTTGAAGCAGAGACGATTGAGCTCAGCGCACAACCGGGCGAAATGGTAGGTGTCGAAAGAGAGGAGCGACTCACGACGCCCTGGTTGCGGAGTCTCAAATTCCGGCATCCCTGGCTCCAGGTAAATTTATTCTCCGGACTGCTTGCCGCCGTCGTCGTCGGTTATTTTCAGGAAACCATCGACAGAGTCATTGCTTTGGCCGTGTTTCTACCGGTGCTCATTGGTCAGGCGGCAAACACTGGAGTGCAGGCACTGGCAGTGTCGTTGCGCGGGATGACTCTGGGCGATTTGAGATCAGGGCGAGAAAGCATGCTCGTTACCAAGGAAATGTTGCTGGGAACATTCAATGGCGCCTTCACCGGCGTAACTGGAGGAATTGCGATGTTCGTCTTTGCCACCATGGTAAAAAGTCCGGTGGCCGTGATGCTCGGCATTATCGTATTTCTAGCTATAACGATTAGTTGCCTCATCAGTGGCGTGGTCGGCGCCATGGTGCCACTGGTTCTCAAAAAACTTGGGGCCGATCCCGCGACGGCATCGAGCATCGTGGTGACAACTTTCACCGATGTCGGCTGTCTGGCTGTTTTTCTCGGTCTGGCCAAAATACTGATCTGAAAAGATCGACAATTCTTTTCGCAATTCGCACTCCGGCAACGCGTTTTCGACGCGCCCGGCGGTTGCGCCCTACCTTGCCATGGACGGGGCGACGCGTAGCTTCGTGACATGCGCAAAGTACTGAAATCAGACAAGCGACCTTTTGAAATTAAGCCGCAACAGGAATCGGTCTGGATTTGCATGTGCGGTCTTTCCAAGAACCAGCCGTTCTGCGACGGCTCGCACAAGACGACCAGGGACGAGGAAGACGGCAAGACGTACGAGTACGACGCGGAAGGACATCGCCACGAAATCTGAAGATCGACATCTGCAAGATTGACATTATAATGTTCGGTAATGAGCGCTGATATCGTTTATTCGGTAGACGTGACAAATGGAAGGCAGCTCGCCTTCGCATCAGCGCCGGTAGTGTGGCGATAAAAAGCGACCGTTGCTCAACGGGACGCTGATTTATCTTTCTCTCAAAGAGAGATCTAGTCCCCGCGTCAATGGAATAAACGAAGGTCTCTAACCATATGCTAATTGTGATGAAACCCAGTGCGACCCCGCGGGAAGTCGACGCGGTGGTAAACGTCATCCAGGCAGTCGGCTTCCGTGCACATCCAATGCCCGGGGCGACGCGGACTGCGATTGGCATCACCGGCAACGAAGGCCCGGTCGACGGGCGGCGCTTTGAAGACCTGCCTGGCGTCGCGGAAGTCATCCGCGTTACCAAGCCGTACAAGTTGATCACGCTTGATTTGCGGCCAGAGAAAACAGTCGTCAAGATCGGCGATGCCACCATAGGTGGGAGCGAACTCGCGATTATCGCAGGACCGTGCGCAATCGAAAATCGTGATCAGGCTTTCGCTGTGGCGGAGGCCGTTCACAAGAGCGGCGCGCGTTTCTTTCGCGGCGGCGTCTGGAAACCTCGAACCTCGCCCTACACGTTTCAGGGTCTGGGCGATAAAGGCTGGGAAATAATGGCTGAGATCCGCGACACGTTTGGACTAAAGATTGTTACGGAGGCGCTCGACAAATCCAGTGTCGATCTTGTCGAACAGTACGGTGACATCATCCAGATCGGCGCTCGCAACATGCAAAATTTCTCGCTTCTGAGGAGAGCCGGGCGCTCGAAACTGCCAGTGCTGCTGAAGCGCGGGATGGCTGCCACGCTGGAGGAATGGCTGCTCGCGGCCGAATACATCATGGCGGAAGGCAATTACAACGTGATCTTGTGCGAGCGAGGCGTCCGCACTTTCGCGCAGCATACACGCAACACGCTCGATCTGGCCGCCGTGCCAGCCATTCGTCGCATCTCTCATTTGCCGGTGATCATCGATCCGTCTCACGGCACCGGGAATGCGTATATGGTCACCCCTCTCGCCCGGGCGGGTGTGGCAGTCGGAGCAGATGGTCTGATGGTCGAAGTCCATAATCACCCGGAGCTTGCGCTTTCTGATGGAGCGCAGGCGCTAACGCCGGCCCAATACGCACAGTTGATCGATCAAGTCGGCGCGATCCGCGAAATCAGTGTCCCGAATTGGTAAATCGCCAAAGGCAAATCAATGCTCTTGCTTCTCGATAACTACGACTCGTTCACTTATAACCTCGCCCAGTATTTTGGTGAGCTTGGGTGTGAGGTTCTCATTAAACGAAATGATGAGATCTCACTGGATGAAATCGCCGCGTTAGCGCCACGATATATCTGCATTTCGCCCGGACCGTGCACCCCGCGCGAAGCAGGAATCAGCAAAGACGCAGTCCTGCGCTTTGGCCGAGAGATTCCCATCCTGGGCGTCTGTCTTGGCCATCAATGTATCGCCGACGCCTACGGCGGGAGGATCGTCCGCGCTTCGCGCGTCATGCATGGCAAATCATCCATGATCGCGCACAACGGCAGTCCACTTTTTTCGGATTTAACGACGCCGTTCGAGGCGGGGCGATATCACTCACTCGTCGTCGAGCGAAGTTCACTCCCCGAGTGTCTCGAGATAACGGCCGAAAGCGATGACGGCGAAATCATGGCATTGCGTCATCGTGAATTCCCGGTGCAAGGAGTGCAATTTCATCCCGAATCGGTTCTCACCCGAAACGGCCACAAAATTCTCGAGAGCTTTCTTTCCCGTTTCTCACACTAATGAAAGCGCGCCTTACTCCGACCATGGATGAGTTCTCTCAGCTCGCGAAGCGCGGTAACGTCATTCCGCTCTTCGCAGAATTTATCGCCGACGGCGAAACGCCGGTATCAGCGTTCAAGAAACTTGATAACGGCGGTTACAGTTTTCTCTTTGAATCGACCGAAAAAAATGACGTATCGGGGCGATTCTCGTTCGTTGGAGTCGAACCCCGTGTCATTATCCAAAGTTACGACCGGCAAATCCGGGTTATCGAGCGCGATACCGGGCGTTGCTTCGACACGGCGACGGATCCACTCGGTGAAATCCGCACGTTGATGGCGCGTTACCAGTTCGTCTCGCATCCGGAGTTGCCGCGTTTTGCGGGCGGCGCTGTCGGTTTTCTTGGCTACGAAGCGATCAAGTTTTTCGAACCGAAAGTCCCACCCGCGCAAGATGATGATCTCCATTTGCCCGAGATGCTCTTTATGGTCCCAAGCAGCCTCCTTATCTTCGATCATCGGCTGCGCAGCTTGAAAATCGTCGTCAACGCCTTCCTCGACGACGGCCCGATCGAAAAGGTCTATGCGCGAGCCGCTGAATCAGTCGGCGCCATCATCCGCCAGCTCGCGCAGCCTGCCGATCTTCCACTCGTTTTGACCGAAGAATGCGAAACGCAACCGGCTCGCAGCAATTTCCGGCGCGAGGAGTTCGAGCAGGCAGTTGAGCGCGCCAGGGAATACATCCGTGCTGGCGATATCTTCCAAGTCGTTCTGTCGCAGCGTTTCGAATCCGATTTCAATGGGGACCCGCTCGATTTTTACCGGTGTCTCCGTTTTATCAATCCTTCTCCGTATATGTTCTGCCTCAAGTTCGCGGACGATTTTGCGCTTGTCGGGAGCTCGCCGGAGATGCATGTCCGGCTTGTCGGCGATATCGTCGAGATTCGGCCGATCGCAGGGACGCGGCCACGGGGCGCGACGATTTCGCAAGACGAGCGGAACGCCGCCGAACTCCTGGCCGATCCAAAAGAGCGCGCGGAACACATCATGCTTGTCGATCTTGCGCGCAATGACGTTGGTCGGATCGCCGATTTCGGCACGGTGCGCGTTACCGAGATGATGGGAATCGAGCGTTACAGCCATGTCATGCATATCGTCTCGAATGTCACCGGCCGTTTGCGCAACGGCTGCACCGCATTTGATGTGGTAAAATCGACGTTTCCAGCCGGCACCGTTTCCGGCGCACCGAAAATTCGGGCGATGCAAATTATCAGCGAGCTGGAAAAAACACGCCGTGGCTGTTACGCGGGCGCGATCGGCTATTTCGGATTCGATGGGAACGTCGATTCATGCATCGCATTGCGGTGCGCCGTATTAAAAAACGGGAAGGCATACTTTCAAGCCGGTGCTGGGATTGTCGCTGACTCCGAGCCACGCTTGGAATTCGATGAAACAGTGAACAAGGCGCGTGCAATGTCGAAAGCTCTCGCGATGGCTGTGAAAATGGGACGGTCGTCTCCTCGGCACCGTTAATTCCCGCCATGCAAGTAAACGACCTTCAGAAAATCACGTTGCGCCTGATGCGCGGCGAGAACCTGAGCCGGGTTGAAGCCGGGCTTTTTCTCAACGCGCTGATTAATCCCGATGTCACTGACGCGCAGATCGCAGCCGCACTCGCCGCGCTGACCGTTAAAGGGGAAACCGTTGACGAGCTTGCCGGCATGGCCGAAGCGATGCGAGAGCGCGCAGTTCAGCTGCGCTCGCGGCATGACCGTTTCATCGACACCGCCGGAACCGGGTCGAGCGCAGTGAAAACTTTCAACGTCTCGACGGCGACAGCATTCGTCATTGCCGGCGCAGGATTACCCGTCGCGAAGCATGGCTCGCGTGCTGCGACATCGCATTCCGGCAGCGCCGATGTACTCGAGGCGCTCGGGGTGAATACGACTGCTTCAACCGCAACCGTGGAGCGATGTCTCAACGAGAATGGAATCTGTTTTATGTTTGCGCCACTCTTTCACGGCGCAACGGCTCGCGTCGCGCAAGTGCGGCGTGAACTTGGCGTGCACACCACATTTAACCTGCTTGGTCCGTTAACGAATCCCGCACGCGCTCCGTTTCAGATTTTGGGAGTTTGGCATCGTTCCCTGCTCGATCGCGTCGCATCGGCGTTCGCTCTTCTCGGTGCGAACAAAGCGTGGGTTGTGCACGGCGCCGACGGCCTCGATGAAATAACTCTGACGGGCGACACTTTCGTCGCGACCTGCCCGGCCAGCTCCCATGACATGCTTAACGTGGAAACATTCACAGTTGCGCCAGAAGATTTCGGGTTAGAACGCCGATCCATCGATGGACTTCGCGGCGGCGGACCGCTCGAGAATGGACAGCTGATCCGCGCGATTCTTCACGGTGATAGAAACGGACATCTCTCCGTTGCACGCGATCTCGTGATCATAAATGCCGCGGCTGCGCTCTTCCTGTCAGGGTTTTCGCAGGACCTTCGTCAAGCAGCGGTAATGGCGCGCGAAAGCATCGACAACGGATGCGCAGCATCAAAGCTGGATGTTCTGATTCGAGAGACAAATCGCAAACAATGAGCAGAAATTTTCTCTCTGAAATCGTGGCCCGAAAACGCCAGGTTGTGCGGAGACTTCGCGCCAACTCCTCGGTGGAGACGCTTCACGGTCGCGCACTCGAGGTTCGGAAAAATGCTGTTACGCACCGTCTACATCAAACCCTTAACGCACCGTCGCCAGCGTTGAAAATCATCGCCGAATTCAAACGTGCGTCGCCATCGGTTGGCATGATTCAAAGCGATCTTTCGCCGGCCGATGCGTCCCGTCTTTACGAACGAGGCGGCGCTTGCGCAGTTTCCGTCCTAACCGATGAAGAACATTTTGGCGGCTCGATGAACGATCTCAGCGCGGTCCGCTCGGGCACGCACCTGCCGGTTTTGCGCAAAGATTTCATTATCGATGAGATTCAAATATACGAAGCGGTTACCGCAGGCGCCGACGCAATACTGCTCATTGTGGCGGCGCTGGACGACGCCTCGTTAGGCGAACTGCGCAAAGTGGCTGAAGATGAGCTCGGACTCGACGCACTGATTGAAGTGCATACCTCGGATGAATTGCGTCGCGCGCTGAACACGGGTGCGAAGATCATCGGCGTGAACAATCGCGATCTCCAGACGTTTGAGGTTTCACTCAGCACGAGCGAACGGCTGATCGCAGAAGCTCCGCAAGATAGCGTGATGATTAGCGAGAGCGGACTGCGGGATCCAGCTCAATTGCGTCGTCTTTATGCTCTGGGATTTCGAGGTTTTTTGATTGGGGAACAATTGATGCGCGCAAAAAATCCAGAGACCGCTCTTCGCGATCTGTTAGCTGACGCTGGCGAGCGACAGATTGTGTCTCATAGGACGTCGTGAAGATGAATCGAGTGCAAATCAAAATCTGCGGCATCACCAAAGTCGAAGATGCGAAAGCCTGCACCGAGCTTGGCGCCGACATGATTGGTCTGAACTTTTATCCTCAAAGTTCTCGCTACATTCAACCGCAACGAGCGCGTCAGATTGTTGAAGGAATACCACGTAGCATTCGCGCTGTCGGTGTTTTTGTTGATCCGGCTGCTAGCGAAGTTCGCGCTATCGCAAAAATAACCGGCATCGAATGTGTTCAACTGCACGGAGATGTGCCGCCCGGTACGTGCCGTGAACTGGCTCGCGAATTTCGCGTCATTCGAGCTTTTTCAACCGGCAGCCACTTCCAGCCGAAGGATGCCGCTCCGTTTTCCGAGTGCGATGTGCTTCTCGATGCGTATCATGCGGGATTGCGTGGCGGCACGGGATTGACCTGCGATTGGCCGGCGGCGCGAGCAACGCTTCCCTTCACACGATTTCTTATTCTCTCGGGCGGTTTGAACGCGCAAAACGTCGGCCAAGCCATCGAAAGCGTCGCGCCACACGCCGTTGACGTTTGCACCGGTGTCGAGAGCGCACCAGGCATAAAAGACCATCGCGCGATCGAAAAGTTCATCGCTGCGGCGCGAACAGCCGCGCATCTAATAGTCGACCACTCTCGGTAACAATCTACATGCAAAGATCGACAATCACCGCGAGCGAGCCCGACGAGCATGGTCATTGGGGAAAATTTGGCGGCCGTTATGTTCCGGAAACCTTGGTCGCGCCGCTCGATGAACTAACCAAGGAATTCACCCTCGCGAGACACGACGCGGATTTCTGGCGCGAACTTGAGCGACTCCTGCGCGATTACTGTGGGAGGCCAACGCCATTGTTTCACGCACAGCGACTGACTGCGCACGCGGGCGGAGCGCAAATTTATCTGAAACGGGAAGATCTTTTGCACACTGGCGCGCATAAGATCAATAACGCGATGGGCCAGGTATTGCTCGCCCGGCGAATGGGCAAACACCGAATCATTGCCGAAACAGGTGCAGGTCAACACGGCGTCGCGACGGCGACGGTTTGCGCGATGTTTGGCCTGCAATGCATTATCTACATGGGCGCAGAAGATATGCGACGCCAGGCGCTCAATGTTTTCCGAATGCGGTTACTTGGCGCTAAGGTCGTTCCCGTGAACGCCGGCGCGCGCACGCTGAAAGACGCGATCAACGAAGCCTTGCGCGATTGGGTGACGAACGTGCATAACACGTATTATCTTTTGGGTAGCGCTCTCGGTCCGCATCCATACCCGCTAATGGTACGCGAGTTTCAGCGCGTAATTGGACGCGAAGCACGCGAACAAATTTTATCTGCGACCGGTAAATTGCCGCGCGCCCTGATTGCCTGCGTGGGCGGCGGCTCGAACGCCATTGGATTGTTTCATCCTTTTATTGGAGACGAATCTGTTCGACTTATCGGCGTCGAAGCCGGGGGACGCGGTGACGCGTTAGGGGAACACGCGGCCAGATTCCACAACGCCGCGGTGAGTGGTGGCGGACGAATCGGCGTTTTGCAAGGCACCATGTCGTACGTTCTTCAGGACCAGAGCGGACAAATTCCAACGACGCATTCGATTTCGGCTGGCCTCGATTACGCAGCGATCGGACCCGAGCATGCATTTCTTCACGACAGCGGACGAGCCGAGTACATCTACGCCAGTGATGCCGAAGCGCTGGATGGATTTAGAGTTTGCGCGGAACTCGAAGGAATTATTCCCGCGCTCGAATCGTCGCATGCCATTATGCCCGCGATTCGTGTTGCGGGTGGACTCCCGCAAGACGACGCGATCATCCTGAATCTCTCAGGTCGCGGTGACAAAGACGTGCAGCTCGTTGCGGAATTACAAAGCAAATGAGCCGAATCCGGGACACGTTTACGGAGCTGAAGCGCTCCGGACGCGGCGGATTCATTCCATTCATTACCGCTGGCGATCCCGATCTTGCGACCACTGAGCTCTTGTTAATTGAACTCGCGGCAGCGGGTGCAGACATCATTGAGCTCGGCGTCCCCTTCAGTGATCCAGTCGCCGACGGTGAGGTGATTCAACGTGCATCTGAACGTGCCCTGCGTAATGGCGTTACCCTCCGCGACTCGCTCGCATGCGTGACGCGCGCAAGAGAGCGCATCGATGTGCCGATCGTGCTGTTCAGTTATTTCAATCCACTTTTGCAATTTGGCACAGATCGGCTGGTGAATGAGGCCAAACGGGCCGGAATCGACGCGGTGCTCGTCACGGACCTGATTCCCGAGGAAGCTCAGTCGTGGGCCGAGACATTATATCAACACGACCTGGATCCGATTTTTCTGGTCGCACCCACAACCTCGGACAAGCGGCTTGCGCGGATTGCGCAGGAAGCGCGTGGGTTCATCTACGCGGTCTCGCGTGCGGGCGTAACCGGCGTACGAGATGAAATAACGCGCGATGCCGAGACACTTGTGCAGCGCGTGCGATCAGTCAGCGATTTACCTGTTGCAGTCGGGTTCGGTATCTCGACCGCAGAGCAGGTGCGCGCGGTCTGGCGCTTTGCAGACGCCGCCGTGGTAGGCAGCGCAATCGTGCGCGAAATCGAAAACGTGGCCAACTCTCCGGATTTGGTTCGTCGCATCGGCGAATTCGCGCGGTCGCTGGTTGGGCCGAAACAATCAACATCTAACGTATGAGCAATTCATTCTCTTCATAACTCAGATCAAAAGGAACTGCGAGATACGGCCGGCAGAGCGTTGAGAACCGTCTTTAAATTTGATGGGAGATCCACGAAACGTCGCGCACGCCAAGAAAGTCAGCCAGGAGAAGCATCACAAGGAGAAGAGTTCTGCCAAGGGCGGTGCCTCAGCCTCCGAGACCGGTAAGGAGGCGCAATTGGCGAAGAAAGAACAAACTGCTGCTGAAAAGCCACCCTCGCCTAAGACGGGTGAAGCTGCGAAAACAGATCAACAACCAGACGCAGCACAAGTGGAGAAGTCGCTTGCTGTCCTCTCCAAGCTTAAGGAGCTGGAGTTTCATTCGCGCGGCAACATCGAAAAACTCGCTGAGCTCAGTTTGACAATCGAGGAGGAGCTTAAGCAAAAGAACTTCGCCGAAGCGATTGGCGCGGTCTATTCAGCGCAGGATGCGTTTCAATCGAAGATTTTAGCGTTGATTGAAGCGTACGAGGCGGAGTGCGCTCGTCTGAGACCACCGGCATAAGGTTTCGGCAGGAACCGCAGGCTGTTGAACGTTCCAATTCTCAACGGAACCCAGCAAGCGTGTAAATTAGCCCAAGCATTCCACTGCCGAGGATGACAGGGATGATGCTCCAGTTCCAGCGGAGCATCCCGCCGAATGCAATCGCGCAAACCACGATTGCAAACCAATCGACATTTCCGCCGGGTGGAAGGATGACGTGCACTGCGAACCAGACGGCGAGATTCAAAATAACGCCCACGACGGCGGCGGTGACAGTTGAAAGCGCGGCAGTCAATTGCTTGGCGCCGCGCAACTTCTCGATGTAGGGCGCGCCAAGGAAAACCCAAAGGAAACAGGGAACAAATGTTGTCCAGGTGGTGATGAGCGCCCCGAGCGTTGCGGCGAGAAGCGGCGGCAGGTTACCAGGATGATTCCAACCG
>Ga0207684_10007104_pt1 | contig 10120 bp, 10 predicted proteins | sample KBSK5501metaG_FD_184342 | JGI IMG/M metagenome (GOLD analysis project Ga0207684, IMG submission 184342) | Corn, switchgrass and miscanthus rhizosphere microbial communities from Kellogg Biological Station, Michigan, USA - KBS K5-50-1 metaG... | ecosystem: Host-associated > Plants > Roots >... | reverse complement strand
CGATCGAGCCGGTCAGGGTGCCGGGGCTCGCGTAGATGCGGTCGGCGGCCACCGCCACGTAGTAGCCGCCGGAGGCGGCCACCGAGCCGAGCGAGGCCACCACCGGCTTCTTGGCCTCGCGCAGGCGGCGGACCGCGGTGAAGATCTCCTGGGTCGGGGCGACCACGCCACCAGGGCTGTTGATCCGGAGCACCACCGCCCGGACCGCCGGATCGTCGCGGTACTCGCCGAGCACGCGGATGACGCCGTCGGTGTCGAGGCCCCGCGGGGCGTCGGCCCCGATGATCCCCTCGACCTCCACGACGGCCACCTTGGCCCCGCCGGGGAGGCCGTCATCGGTCACCGCGATGAGCAGCCAGATCGTGAACACGAACGCGACGAGGACGGCCGCCCCCGCGCCGAGAGCGATGAGGGCGACCCGCCCGCGGGATGCCACCCGCGACTACTCCTCGTCGTCGTAGTCGTCACCGCCGCGGCGCTTGCGGCCCTTGTGACGGCCCCGCCCTTCCGCCTGCGCCGGCTCCTCGATGACCGCGGCCAGCTCCTTGAGTGAGAGCCCGATGCGCCGCTCGTTGGGATCCACCCGGATCACCATGAGGGTCAGCTCGTCCCCCACGTTCAGGATGTCGGCCGGGGTGGCGATGGGCCGGTTCGACATCTGCGAGATGTGCAGGAGCCCGTCCACTCCCGGCTCCAGCTCCACGAAGGCGCCGAAGTCGGTGAGACGCACCACCTTGCCGGTGACCCGGGAGCCCATCGGGTAGCGCGACGCCACGCTGTCCCACGGATCGGGCTGGATCTGCTTGAGCCCGAGCGAGATGCGCTTGTTGTCGCGATCCACGTTGAGGATCTGGGTGTCGATCGGCTGTCCCTTCTTCAGCAGCTCGGAGGGATGCCCGATGTTGCGGGTCCAGGACATGTCCGAGATGTGCAGCAGCCCGTCCACCCCCGGCTCCAGCTCCACGAAGGCGCCGAAGTCGGTCAGGTTGCGCACCTTGCCCTGCACGCGATTGCCGGGCTGGTAGCGCTCGGTGATGGTGGCCCACGGATCGCTCTCCACCTGCTTCATGCCGAGGGAGATCCGCTTGGTGGCCTTGTTGACCTCGAGCACCATGACCTCGACGGTGTCCCCCACGTTCACGAGCTTCGAGGGATGACGCACCCGCCGCGTCCACGACATCTCCGAGACGTGCACGAGCCCCTCCACCCCGGGCTCCAGCTCCACGAAGGCCCCGTAGTTGGTGAGGCTCACGATGCGGCCGCTGACCTTGCCCCCGACCGGATACCGGTCGTCGACGTTGGCCCACGGGTCGGACGACTTCTGCTTGTAGCCGAGCGACACCCGGCCGGTCTCGCGGTCGAAGTGCAGCACCACCACCTCGACCTGGTCGCCGATCTGGAAGATCTCGGAGGGATGCCCGACCCGACCCCACGACATGTCGGTGACGTGCAGCAGCCCGTCGATGCCGCCCAGGTCGATGAACGCCCCGTAGTCGGTCAGGTTCTTCACGGTGCCGGTGAGGACCATGCCCTCGGCCAGCACCGACAGGGTGTGCTTCTTCTTCTCCTCGCGCTCCTCTTCCAGCACCGCGCGCCGCGAGAGCACCACGTTGCCGCGCCGCCGGTTGAGCTTGATCACCTTGGCCCGGATCGTCTGGCCCACCATCGCGGCCAGGTTCTTGACCGGACGCAGGTCCACCTGGGAGCCGGGCAGGAACGCGCGCACCCCCACGTCGACCGCGAGGCCGCCCTTGACTACCTCGGCGACCCGGCCCTCGACCGGGGTGCCGCTGTCGTGGGCCTTGGAGATCTGGTCCCAGACCTTGATCTTGTCGGCCTTGTCCTTGGAAAGGACGATCAGCCCTTCGTTGTCCTCCTTGGACTCGAGGTAGACCTCGATCTCCTCGCCGACCTTGGGCAGGCTGCCCGCGTGCCGGAACTCCTCGATCGGGATCGTGCCCTCACTCTTGTAGCCGATGTCGACCAGGATCTCGCTGTCGCGCACCTCGACCACGCGACCGCGCACGACCTCGCCTTCCTCGACGTCGCTCACGCCCCGGTTGAACCAGTACTCCATGCTCTCCTCGGTGGCGTCCACCTCCTTCGATACGCCGACGAGGGTCTTCGACTTCCGGTTCTCGGTCTCCATGACTCCACCTCTCCTTAGAATCTATTTTGCCGGCCGCGCGCTCTTGCCGCGGTCGGCATCCCCGCCGTGCCTCAGGACTTCAGCTGCTGGTCCCGGAGCTGACCGATCGCCCGCATCATCTCCTGGGCCGCTTCACGATACGCCTCCTTACGCCCTTCGTCACCCGCTCTCTTGCCCTCCCGGGGCCCCTCGCTCTTGGTCGCTCGCTTGAACGTCAGCGGCGGCCCGAAGGTCACCCGGACCCGCGCCGGCCGCGGCAGCGTCCGCCCGCGGGGCAGCGCCGCCCCGCTCCCCGACACGTACACCGGCACCACCGGCGCGCCGCTCAGGACCGCCAGCATGCCGACCCCGGGCTTACCGTCGCGCAGAGGCTGCCCTTCCTCGCCCCGCGTACCCTCCGGGAACACCAGCAGGGCGTGGCCCTGCTCGAGCTGCGCGAGGGCCGCCTTCAGCGCCCGCGTGTCCGAGCCGTCCCGGCGCACCGGCCGGGCGTTCAGGCTCCGGATGAGCCGCCCGAAGAGCGGGATGCGGAAGAGCTCCTCCTTGGCCATGAAGAAGAGCGGGCGCGGGGCGGCGCCGCCGACCAGCGGCGGGTCCAGCAGGCTCACGTGGTTGGACACGATCAGCACCGGGCCGGTGGCGGGCACCAGCCCCGGGCTCACGATCTCGAGCCGGAAGAGGAGGCGCATCAGCGTCACCGCGATCGGCTTCAGGATCGCGTACAGCATCTCGCCGGCTCCACCACCCGTAGCAGCGTATCCACCACCTCCGCGATGCCGAGCCCGGTGGTGTCCACCACCACCGCGCCTTCCGGCTTCACGAGCGGGGCCAGCGCGCGCTCCATGTCCTGCCGGTCGCGTCGCGCGATGTCGTCCCGCACCGTCTCCAGCGCGGTGTCGAGGCCGCGCGCGGCGAGCTCGTCGCGCCGGCGCCGGGCGCGGGTGTCGAGGTCGGCGTCCAGATAGAATTTCACCTCGGCCTCGGGCCACACCACGCTGCCGGTGTCGCGTCCTTCGAGGATGGCGGCCCCGGGGGCGGCCAGGCTGCGCTGGATGGGCGTCATCTTATCTCTCACCGAGGCCAGCGTCGTCAACCGCGACGTGAGCTGGCTGATCGCGGGGGTGCGGATGTCGACCGTCACGTCGCGATCGTCGACGAGCACGCGCTCCCCGTCGAGCCGCACGCTCGTCCGGTCGAGGAGGTCGCGCAGCGAGGGGCCCTCCTCGAGGGGCACCGCGGCTTCCCGCGCGGCCCACGCGAGCCCGCGATAGAGCGCCCCGGTGTCGATGAGGGTGAAGCCGAGGCGCCGGGCGAGCGCGGCGGCCACGGTGGACTTGCCCGCTCCCGCCGGGCCGTCGATCGTGATCACGATGTCCCGCCGCTCCCCGCCGCGCTTCACGAGGCCGCCGCGCGCCGCCGGGCGAACCGGTCGCCGGGCCCCGCGATCTCGCCCACGCGCTGCGCCACGCGGGTGACGCGGAGGCTCAAGCAACCCCCTCGCGGAGGCGGCGGATCCGGTCGAGCGCTCCCTCGATCGCGGGGACGTCCCCGGTCGCGAGGAGTCCCTCCAGCTGGTCGAGGGCGGCGCGGAAGGCGGTGAGGGCCTCGGCGAGGCCGGCGCGGTTCTCCTGGAAGATCTCGCGCCAGACGCGGGCGTCCGAAGCCGCGATGCGCGTGGTGTCCTTGAAGCCGCGTCCGGCCACCTCGAAGAAACGCGGGTCCATGCGCACCACCGCGTCCACTAGCGCGTCGGCCACCAGGTGCGGCAGGTGGCTGATGGCGGCGGTGGCCCGGTCGTGGGTCAGCGGATCGAGCGTGACGAGGCGCCCGCCCAGCGCTTCCCAGAACTCCCCCACCCGCTTGACCGCGTGCGAGTCGGTCCGCTCGGTGGGGGTGATGATCACGGTCGCGCCGCGGAAGAGGTCCTGTCGCGACACCCGGTAGCCGGCCTGCTCCGAGCCGGCCATTGGATGGCTGCCCACGAACGCGAGCGGCCGCTGCTCGCCGAGGCGCTCCGCCGCGTGCACGATGGCGGCCTTGGTGCTACCCACGTCGGTGACCACCGCGTCCGCGGGCAAGGCCCGCCATACCGCGGGCAGGAGCGCGGCGAGGGTCGCGACCGGGGTGGCGAGCAGGCAGAAGTCGGCCCCGCCCACCCCCTCCGCCAGATCGGTGGTGACGCGGTCCACCACCCCGTCGCGCCGGGCCGGCTCGAGCCGCTCGCGGTCGCGCCCCACCGCCACGATCTCGTCGGCCAGGCCCAGGGCGCGCGCGGCCTTCGCCACCGACCCGCCCAGGAGCCCGAGACCGACCAGAGCGAGGCGACGGATCACGCGCCCTTGGCTCCGGCCAGGACCTTCTTGAGCGCCTTCACGAACCGCCGGTTCTCCTCCGGCGTGCCGATGGTGACGCGCAGCGCGCTCTCCATCCCGAAGCTCGTCATGGGGCGCACGATGACGCCCTCCTTGAGGAGCCAGTGGAAGACCTCGCTCGCGCTCCGGCTCACGTCGACCAGGATGAAGTTGGCGCGCGAGGGGGCGTACTTGAGCCCCAGCGCGGTGAACTCCTGGACCAGGTAGTGGCGGCCCGCGTCGATCATGCTGAGGCACTCGCGCACGTGGGAGTCATCCTCCAGCGCGGCGAGCGCGGCGGCCTGGGCCACCGAGTTGACGTTGAAGGGCTGGCGGATGCGGTTGAGCAGGGCGATGCAGTCCGGATCGGCCGCCGCGTAGCCCACTCGCAGGCCGGCCAGGCTCGCCGCCTTCGAGAAGGTGCGGAGCACCGCGACCTTCCGCCCCTGCTTGAGGTAGGCGAGCGCGTCGGGGAAGTCGGGGCCCTGGGCGAACTCGATGTAGGCCTCGTCGAAGACCACGATGACCTTGTCGGGCACCCGGTCCATGAAGTGCTCGACCTCGTCCGCGGTCACGATGGTCGCGGTGGGGTTGTTGGGGTTCGCGATGAACACCATCTTGGTCATGGGGGTGATCGCGCGCGCCATCGCCTCGAGGTCGAGGCGCTGGTCCTTCAGCGTCACCACCACCCGGATCCCGCCCACCGCCTGCACGATCATCGGGTAGACGACGAACGAGGGGTGCGGGATGACCGCCTCCTCGCCGGAGCGCAGGAAGGCGCGCACCATCAGCTCGATGAGGTCGTTGGAGCCGTTGCCGAGGACGATGTGGTCGCTCGTGAGCCCCTGCTTCCGGGCGATGGCCTGGCGGAGATAGTGGCCGCTGCCGTCGGGGTAGCGGTTGATGTGGGTCAGGGCGGTCTGCATCGCCTTCACGACCCGGTCCGAGGGGGGCAGCGGGTTCTCGTTGGAGGCGAGCTTGATGACGTCGCTCAGCCCGAGCTCGCGCTCGAGCTCCTCGATGGGCTTGCCGGGCTCGTAGGGCGCGATGCCCAGGATGTGATCGTTGGCGAGGGATTCCCAGGACACACTCATTCGTTGCTCCTTCACACCGCCGGGTAGGAGCCGAGGACCTTCAGGAACTGGCAGCGCTCCCGGACCTCGTCCAGCACGTCCCGGACGTTGGCGGTCTCGCAGTGACCCTCGAAGTCGAGAAAGTTCACGTACTCCCAGGGGCGACGCTTGGTGGGGCGCGATTCGATCTTGGTGAGGTTCAGCCCGCGCGTGGCGAAGGGCTGGAGGATGCTGTAGAGCACCCCGGGCTCGTTCTTCATCGAGAAGAGGATCGACGTCTTGTCCCGCCCGGTGGGCGGCACCGCCCGCCGCCCGATGACGAGGAAGCGGGTCGAGTTGGACGGGTTGTCCTCGATGCGGGCTCGCAGGATGGGCACCCCGTGCACGGCAGCGGCCATGTCGGAGGCGATGGCGGCCACCGTGGCGTCGTCGCGCGCCCGCTCCACCGCTCCCGAGGTCGACGCGGTCTCCTCGGTCGTCGCCTCCGGCAGGTGGGCGGCGAGCCAGGCCCGGCACTGGGCGAGGCCCTGCGGGTGCGAGCAGACCACCTTCACTCCCGCGAGATCGGTGGCGCGGGAGATCAGGTGCTGCGAGATGTCGAGGGTCATCTCGCCGGTGATCGTCACGTCGGAGTCGATCAGGCGATCGAGGGTCACGTTGACCGCGCCCTCGGTGGAGTTCTCCACCGGCACCACCCCGTACTCGGCGCGCCCGCGCTCGACCTCGTCGAAGATCTCGGCGATGGTGTGCACCGGCAGGAGCTGGGCGGAAGAGCCGAAGCGGCGCGTGGCCGCCTGGTGCGTGAAGGTGCCGGGCGGTCCCAGGTAGGCGATGGGCAGCGGGTGCTCGAGGGCGAGCGAGGCGGACAAGATCTCGCGCCAGATCACCCGGATGGCGTCGGCGCCGAGCGGTCCGTCGCTGAGCGCGACGAGGCGGTCGAGGACCTGGGCCTCGCGCTCGGGGCTGAAGTACGGGAGATCCTGCTGCCTCTTGAGCTCGCCGATCCGGAGGGCGGCGGTACCGCGCTGGTTGAGGAGTTTGAGGATTTCGTCGTCGAGGTTATTGATCCTGGATCGCCAATCGTCCAGGTTCATCGGGGGCTCCTGAAGCACGTCGGTCACGCAACCCGGAGCAGTATAGGAGATCGCTACCCCCCACGCAAGTCATTCAGGGCCGCGAGCTCGGCTCGGGTGAGCGCGCGGTGCCCGCCCGGGGCGAGCCCCCCCAGGCGGAGCGGCCCGAACTGCACGCGCTTGAGGCGGCGCACCGGATGCCCGAGCGCCTTGCAGTAGCGCTTCACCTCGCGGTATCGCCCCTCCGCGAAGGTCACGCGCAGCCGGCTCGCGTCTCCGCGCGCGGCGAGCCGCGTCACCGCCCGGGGCACCGCGGGGCCGTCGTCCAGGGTGACGCCGCGGCGCCAGCGTGGGAGATCCGCCTCCGCCACGTGCCCTTCCACCTCCACCTCGTAGACGCGCGGGATCTCGTAGCGCGGGTGGAGGAGACGGTTGGCGAGCTCGCCGTCGTTGGTGAGCAGCAGGAGCCCCTCCGCGTCGAAGTCGAGCCGCCCGACCGGATAGACCACCGCCGCCGCGGCGGGCGGCAGCAGGTCGATCACCACCGGCCGCCCGTCGGGATCGCTCCGGGTCGTCACGTAGCCGCGCGGCTTGTACAGGAGGACGTGCTGGAGCGGCGCGCGCGCGGGCAGCGCGCGGCCGTCGAAGGTGATGCGGTCGGTCTCGGGATCCGCCTGGGCGCCCGGCTCTAGCCGGACCTGCCCGTTGACGGTGACGCGCCCCTCCGCGAGCAGCGACTCAGCCGCTCGTCGAGACGCGATCCCCGCCTGGGCCAGGATCTTGCTGAGGCGAATCGGGGGCAGCGGTGATCTCCTCCTCCGGCCCGGGCTCGCCGAGCTGCGCGGCGGCGGCCTGCGCGAGCTCGGGCACGATCAGCTCGCCCTCCACCTTGGGCAGATCGCCGAGGTCGCGCAGGCCGAAGGCGACCAGGAACTCGCGCGTGGTCTCGTAGAGGAACGGGCGGCCCGGCGATTCCTTGCGACCCGCGATGCGGATCATCCGCCGCTCGAGCAGGTTGTCGAGCACCGCGTCCGAGTTCACCCCTCGCACCGCGTCCACCTCGGGGCGCGACACCGGCTGGCGGTAGCCGATGATGGCGAGGGTCTCGAGCGCGGGGCGCGAGAGGCGCGAGCGCGTGCGGCTGCGCGCGAGCTTGACGAGCCACGGGGCGACCTCGGGCCGCGTCACCAGGCGGAAGCCGCCGCCCACCTCCATCACCTGCAGCGCGCGGCCCTCCGCGTCGAGGCGCACCCGCAGGCCCTCCACGATCTCGCGGGCCGCGGCGGCCGACTCGAGATCGAGCACCTCCTGGATGCGCTCGGCCTCCACCGGGGTGTCGGAGGCGAAGAGCAGGGCTTCGACGACGTCGATGGGCTCAGGCATTCAGGGGTTCCCCCTGTTCGGTTCGGGGTTCGTCGTCCGGCGGGGGCGTCGCGGCCGCGCGCGGCGCATCCTCGCCCGGCATCGGGTCGCGCGGGGCTTCGGCGGCGAGCGCCTCGACGCCCGCATCGGCGTCGGGTCGCGACTCCTCGTCGGTCGCCGCCAGCCGGGCGGGCTCGTGCACGCTGACCGCGTTCCGCTCGATCACGATCTCGCCGAACAGGTCCGCCTGACGGGCCCGCGCCTGGCCGAGGCGCACCAGCTCGAGCAGGGCCAGCAGGGTGACCACCCACTCCGCGCGCAGCCGTTCCGCGCCCGCCACCGAGGAGAAGAGCAGCGACCACGTGCTGCGCAGCAGGTCGAGGATCTCGCTCATGCGCTCCAGCACCGAGAGCGGGTTGGGCTCGACCTGCCGCGGCACCCGGCGTTTCTGGTCCTCGATGAGCCGCTGCATCGCCCGCTGCAGGAGGTGCACCGAGAGATCCTCGAGCGGGATGTCCTCCGGGGGCGGCAGCTCCGCGGTGGTGCGGCCGTAGACCAGGGTCTGCTCGGCCTCCCGCTCGGCGAACCAGGAGCCGAGCGCCTTCACCCGCGCGTACTCGCGCAGGCGCTCCTCCAGCTCGCGCTTGAGCAGCTCGCCTTCCTCGTCGAGCGTCTCCTCCTGGTCGTCCGGGTCGGCGGGCAGGAGGAGCTTCGACTTGAGGTAGATCAGGGTCGCGGCCATGACCATGAACGACCCCGCCATCTCGAGATCCTGGAATCGCACCGACTCCAGGTGGGACAGGTACTGGTCGGTGATCGTGCGCAGCGACAGGCGCGAGAGGTCCATCTCGTTTGTGCGGCAAAGATGGAGCAGCAGATCGAGCGGGCCCACGAACGACTCGACGCGGACGGTCAGGCCCGCGGGCTCCGGGCCGGTGGTCTGGGTAGTGGCTTCTTGGGTCATGGCTCGAGCTTGATGGCTTCGCGGACCTCGGTCATGGTGTCGATCGCGACCCGGCGCGCGCGCTTGGTGCCCTCGTGGAGGATCTCCACGATCTCGGCGGGCTTCTCCACGTAGTCCTGGCGGCGCTCCCGGATCCGGGCCAGCGGGGGCAGCATGTGCTGGAGCAGCACGCCCTTGCAGTCGAGGCACCCGATCGCGGCGGTGCGGCAGCCGGTCGCGCACTCCTCGCGCGGTCCCTCCGGGGTGAAGATGCGGTGGAGGTCGAACACCGGGCAGACGTCCGGGTTGCCCGGATCGGTGCGCCGCTTGCGCGCGGGATCCGTCACCATCGGCTTGATCTTGGCCGTGATCTCCGCGGAGGTGTCGGACAGGTAGATGGCGTTGCCGTAGGACTTCGACATCTTCCGCCCGTCCGTGCCCGGCACCTTGGGGATCTCGGTCAGCCTGGCCTGCGGCTCCGGGAACACCGCCTTCCAGATGTTGTTGAACCGGCGCGCGACCTCGCGGGTCAGCTCGATGTGCGGCACCTGGTCCGCGCCCACCGGGACCCAGTGCGCCTTGTACATCAGGATGTCGGCCGCCTGTAGCAATGGATAGCCGAGCAGGCCGTAGGACGGCGACTCGATCCCGAGCTGCTCCACCATCTCCTTGTAGGTCGGGACCCGCTCGAGCCAGGCCACCGGCGTCGCCATCGAGAAGAGCAGGTGCAGCTCCGCGTGCTCCGGCACCAGGGACTGGATGAAGAGGGTCGACCGCTCGGGGTCGAGTCCGGCCCCGAGCCAGTCCGCGCCCATCTCGATGGTATCGCCCGGGACCCCCTGGATGTCTCCCGGGCTCGTGGTCAGCACGTGCCAGTTGGCCACGAAGTAGAAGCAGTCGAACTGGTCCTGGAGCTTGACCCAGTTCTCGAGCGCCCCCAGGTAGTTCCCGAGATGGAGCTGGCCGGTCGGCCGCATTCCCGACAGCACGCGGTCCCGCGAAGGCGTCATGATCTCCTAGTCACTCCCTCCGGGCTTCGGTCCCCGCTGCGTCTCCCACACCTTGGCCATGCGCAGGAACACGTACTCGCCGTACAGGACCGCCAGCACGAACCCCCGCCAGCCGTCCAGGAAGCCCCGGTGAACAATGTACATGGAAAAGAAGCGTCC
>Ga0207684_10007101_pt1 | contig 10122 bp, 6 predicted proteins | sample KBSK5501metaG_FD_184342 | JGI IMG/M metagenome (GOLD analysis project Ga0207684, IMG submission 184342) | Corn, switchgrass and miscanthus rhizosphere microbial communities from Kellogg Biological Station, Michigan, USA - KBS K5-50-1 metaG... | ecosystem: Host-associated > Plants > Roots >... | reverse complement strand
CTGAAGATCAACCTGGCGTCGCCGCTTCCAACATCGACTGAACTACCGACGGAGGTAGACGGAGTTCCGGTGCGAGTGGAAGTCGTGGGCAACATTCGCAAGCAAGATAGCGAGTAATCGCGGCGACCTCCTTCCTGCCGCCTCGGTCCGGCCCAGGATCACCCGCGCCCGGAGCGACAGCGCACGAATGCCCGAACTACCCGAGGTTGAACATGTCGTGCGCGGTCTCCGCCGAGCTGTCCTCGGACAACGCATACTTGCCGTGGATGTGAACCTTCCGCGTCTTCTTTCAGGTGTCTCTTCAGCAACCTTCAAACGCAAACTACGCGGCGCTCGGATTGATGCCGTAAACCGGCGCGGCAAGTACATCCTGGTCGAGTTAGATTCTCTCGACGTCCTGCTTGTCCACCTGCGCATGACCGGCAAGTTTCTCTGCGTCGGACCTGAGCAAGCGCTGCCGCCTTACCCACACCTTGTTTTTTATCTGGATGATGGCCGTCGGCTGGTGTTCTGCGACATGCGGCAATTTGGCCGGCTGCGTTTGCTGGCAGCGAAGAAGCTTCCCACACTCCCGCAAATCGAAGCGCTGGCTCCGGAGCCGTTCACTAATGACTTCAGCTTCGATTACTTTTGGCAGACTCTTTCAAAGTCTCGCCGCAGTTTGAAGCAACTGTTGCTCGATCAGACGCGGATTCTGGGACTGGGAAACATTTACGCCAGTGAAGCGCTCTTCCTCGCGCGCATTAGTCCACTGAAAGCTGCTGACAGATTGTCGAAGGCGCGAGCACTCAAACTGCATCAGGCTATTCGCGACATACTTCAGGAAGCAATTGACGCCGGTTCAACGCTAAGGATTGATTTGACTGACGGAGAAGGAAGCTACTTCGGTACGACGGAACGATTCTGGCGAGTGTATGAGCGCACCGGCGAACCCTGCGTGAACTGCGGCACGAAGATAAAGCGCGTCGTGCAAGGCGGGCGGTCGACTTACTACTGTCCTCGCTGCCAGCGCAGTTGACAGCTCCTTCAGTTCTTGCGAACCCATTTCGCGGTAAGGATAAAGCGGCTGTCCTCACTAAAGTCTGTGAAGATCCGCTCGGGGATTTCCTGGTTGTCATACCAGGGACCGGCGACCTTCAGAATTGTCATGTTGGGAAGTTCGAGCCAGCCACGCACGACATACTTCGCTGTGCCCTTGTGCTTGATGGAAATAAGCCGGCCCACAATCGCGATGGTGCCGGTCGTAACGTCCCGGAGCTTCTGACCATTTCTTACTTCAAAAAAATCATTGGTGTATCTCCCGCTCGCGTCGATCGTCCAGGTGCTCGTGAAGTGAAGTGAATCGGTGCCGACGTATGAGCCGCTGGAGCGGTCGACATAGGTCGTTGCGATACGCCCGGGGTTATCTCCCCACGCACCGGCAAGGTCGGCGATGGTTAGCTGGCGGCTCGGCTCAGGGATGACAAGGTTTCCGTCGCGATCAAGACTGAGCGCATTGGCAGCAGGAGTACTAACTGCAGGTGCGACGCTTTTGTCCATTGCTATCCCGGTGATAAATGCCTGGAATTGCGGTATGTATGCCTGATCGTTTGTCACTCCCAGAATACTTACCGCTTTTCCGAAACCGCTGATGACTGTCAGAAAGGCAATAGCCTTGGTGCCTCCGAATTCCACGGCTCCCCCGCCTCCGACTGCTGTCCATCCGTCCTCGGAACTCGTATCCGTCGCCGGGCTCGCCTCTGCTTTCATGTTCTGAACTACCAGAGTTTGCCATTCCCTTGCGAACTCACTTTGCGCACTGCCGGTGCCCGGCGTCGCCCCATAGAGCGTAATGAGACAAAAACCACCGGTTTGATTCTGAGCGCTGAAGACAATGACGTTTTCCTGCTTCTGGGTTTTCGTCCAACCCGAAGGCGCTGTGTACTTCACAATACCGAGCTTTTCAGTTTGGGCGGAAGCAACTCGCGGGATGAGCACAGCCAACGCTAAGTTAAAAAAGCAGACACCTACCTTGTGGGAATAGTTTGTCACAATCGGTTCCTTGGTTTGAGAAGGGACTGGGAAATTCGTAGACATGGACAGAGTACACAGATTACGCACATTAAGATACCTGAGGTTGGTTCTGCGTAATCTGTGTAGTCCGCGGATGAATGCGTTTAGAGATTTGCCAACACAAAGTCCGTCATCATCTGCCGCATGTGTTTCACCAACAGCGGATCGGTAACCCCGTGCCGCGACTTCGGATAGAGCATTAGCTGAAACTGCTTCCCCGCCTTCTGTAACTCATAGGCAAACTGGATCGTGTTCAGCACGTGCACGTTGTCGTCGATCGCTCCATGAATCAGCAGCAGCTTCCCATGCAGGTCTTTCGCATAGTGGACGGGCGAACTCTTCCAGTAACCCTCCGGATTGTTCTGCGGTGTCTGCATGTAACGTTCGGTATATATCGAATCATAGTTACGCCAGTCCGAGACGGTGCCGCCGGCAATTCCCATCTTAAAGCTCTGGCTATGAGTCAAAGCGTAACTCGTCATAAAGCCGCCATAGCTCCAGCCCCAAATTCCGATCCGTGAACCGTCGACGTAAGGCTGGGTCTTCAGCCAGGCGATGCCGTCTTCCAGATCTCGCAGTTCCAGTTCCCCAAAGTTCTTGTATACCGGCCAGGTTGATTCGAGACTCTTTCCGCTGGCGGTTCGGTTGTCGCAGATCCAAATAATGTAGCCCTTCTGCGCCATCATTTGATGCCACATGTAGGAGGAGCCACCCCAGCTATTCTTCACGGAGGGCGCGTGCGGTCCGCTGTAGGTGAATTCCAGCACCGGGTATTTCTTTTGCGGATCAAAATCGGGCGGCTTGATCATCATCGCTTCCATCTCAAAGCCGTCTCGGGTTTTCACCTGCAGCAACTGGATTGCGCCAAGTTTGTATTCCTTCAGTGCGGCTACCTTGTTTTCGGCGACGACGCGCACGAGCTTGCCATCGACGTCGTAGAGACGCGTTTGTGTGGGCGTGTTTACATCGCTCCAGGTGTCGACGAAGAGTTTGGAGTCGGGGCTGATAGCTACCTTGTGAGAGCCTTCACCCGTCGTTACCCGCGTCAGAGCAGTGCCGTCGAGTTTGATGCGATACGCTTGCGGCGCAATGGGGCTGTGTTCGGTCGCGGTAAAATAAAGAAGCCCTTTAGCTTCATCAAGGCCGTCGAAGGAACTCACTTCCCAGCGACCATCCGTTACTTGCCGCAACAACTTCCCGTCGGGACTGTATTGATAAAAATGGTTCCACCCGCTGCGCTCACTCTGCCACAGAAACGAGCCATCTTTTAGAAAATTTGGATTGTCGTTTATCCCGACCCAGGCCTTGGATGTTTCGTGCAGAATCGTGTTTGACTTGCCATCGTCACCGGCGAAGTTCAGATCCAAAAAACTCTGTTCACGATTCTGTGCCTGATAGACGACCTTGCTGCCGTCTGGCGTCCAGGTCACGCGCACGATCAGCAAGTCGCTCGGTTGATACTTATATGTGTCCACCCAACGCGTCGCCCCACCCGCCGCGTTTACAATGCCAAGTTGGACAACGGGATTCGGATCGCCGGACTTGGGGTAGGGCGTAACTTCCAAGCCCTGATCGTAAGGAATGTGATCGACGACGGTGAACTCGGGTACTGTTTTCTCATCAAGCCTGAGATAAGCAAGCTTGGTAGAGTCAGGACTCCACCAGTAGGCTTCGAAGTTTCCGCGTCCATACAATTCTTCCTGATAGACCCAGTCCAGGCGGCCGTTAAGAATTTTTGGGCCGCCGTCAGTTGTTAACCGTCGCTCGCGTTGCGCTGCAAGGTCGTAGATGTAGATATTGTTATTACGAACAAAGCCCAGCATGCGATCGTCTGGACTGAACGTCTCACCGACTTCTTCCTCGGGATTGTTCGTGACGCGCATAGCTTTGTCGCTGCCTAGCTGGTAATAAAAGAGGTCGTTGTTCCAGTTGATCAGCACTGCCCGTTGATCGTTGCTCATCTGATAAGTGCTGCGATTCGCGAGCTGTTTGGCATCGGCTTCAGTCACGCCGCCGAGCGCTGTTAACGCCGCCCGCATCTTTGCGCCATCGATAAACGGAACAGCCTCACCGGTTGCGGCATCGACTTTTTGGATCCTGGGAGTGTCGCCTTTCGTCCCGCTGGTCAGAAGATAATGCTTCCCATCTTTCAGCCAACGGACAGTTGGCGTTGTGCCATTGAAATTAACTTTCTTTACCGGGTCGAAGATGTCTTCGACTGTGAGTAGCTTGTTCTGGGCCAGAACGCGCGGCGCATGAAACACAATCAGTGCCAGGACTAGAAACAGTAAGTAGCGGTTTCGCACATTGGTCTCCTACTTGGTGGATTGGTTAGTCAGTATCGCTAATGTTTAGTCGTGGGTCGACAAATACAGAACCGGGAGCGGTAGCGACCGGGTTCAACGTTCGATGGGATCAGTACTACCACAGTTCTAACATCGCTCGGAGTTTAACGTTGGACCCGGTTGCTACCGCTCCCGGTTCTGTATTTCTCGACCCACTTAAAACGCTCACCGGTCATGAAGCTTCTCACACAATCGCTACTCCATTTGTCTTTAGATTGCCTCTCGTGGGATGAGCTTCTTGATGAAAGGCGTCAAAATTGCCAGAACCAGTGTCCCAGCCAACGTGATGCCCGCAAATATCGCGAAGCCTTTGGTCAGCACGGCGTTGTCATTTCCTTCAAACAAGCGGGTGGTCAGTCCGGCGATGTAGCTGCCAATTGATATCGACAGGAACCAAACCCCCAACATCAATCCAACCATTCGAGCCGGCGAAAGCTTGGTGACAGTGCTCAAGCCGACAGGGCTGAGACAGAGTTCACCAAATGTCTGCAGCAGGTAGACGAGCACGAGCCACAAGGGACTTACGCGCCCGCCGCCGCCTAGCATCGACGCGATGGTCACTACGACAAAAGCGATGCCGGCAAAAAACAGCCCATAGATAAACTTGCCCGGGCTCGAGGGCTGCCGTTCACCCAGCTTCTGCCATAGCGCCGCAAACATCGGCGCGAAGATGATTACGAAAATCGCGGGCACCGACTGAAACCAACTCGACGGATACTCCCACCCAAAGATAGTGTTTCGCGTCAAACGATCAGCAAAAAGAGTTAGACTCGAACCGGCCTGTTCGTAAGTCATCCAAAACAGGATCGAGAAAATAAACAGGATGAAGATCACCAGTACGCGTTTGAGCTCATCGCCATTCAAAAGTCTGGTGGTGCCGATTAGGTAACCTGCAAAGAAGCCGACCACCCCAGGGAACAGGGCCGAAACAAACCCGGCGTCGCCGAAATAGTAGCCGAGGCCAACGCCGATAAGCGCCCCCACGACTGCTAATGCAAGAGTCACCGCGTCGAAGTTGGTTTCAGCCTTTTGCTGATTTATGGCTTCATGCTCTCTCTTTAGTTGAGGAGCCTTTCCTACTTCATTTAACGGGTGGCCGGGAACGAGCCAAAACAACTTGCCTTTCGGATAGCCTCCGGATTCGTAGGATTCCTTCCGTAAAGAATTTATCCAAACGGCAAGTGCTACTCCTAACACGAGTCCGAGAATGCCGAATACCAAAGTGGGTAGCGGCCAGACAATCCGAAATAAGAGACCGGCGATTTCCCCAACTACAAAACCACCGAAGGCTCCGATTGCAATCGCGAATGCTTTCGGATTCATCTTGACGGTGAATGGCAGCAGATACTGAATCAGTCCCAGAGTCATACCCACCCCGGCTGCGCCGAAGCCCCAATGCCAAACCGAGTTTGGGTCGAATCCCATGGAGGTAACGAAGCGACGAAACGGCGGAGCTTGTGCCAGAAATCCCACGACAATCGGTGATAAAAAGGCTCCAAGATTGATCCCCATGTAGAAAATTGAAAAGCCCGCATCACGTCGCTGATCTTTATCGGGATAGAGCTGTCCCACCATGGCACTAATGTTCGGCTTTAGTAGGCCGGTGCCGCAGGCGATGAGTATCAGACCAGCGTAGAAATTGAAATGAGTGTTGATAGCCATTGAGTAATGGCCGCAAGCGATTATGATTCCCCCGATTAGGACGGCACGACGCGCACCGAAGATCCGATCTGCCAACCAACCACCGATTAACGGCAAATACCAAACCGAGGAAACGTAAGTCGCATAAAGCAGGGCTGCGTATTTCTCGTCAAAGCCAAGTCCACCTTCAGCCAGACTCTTTACCATGTAGAGCGTCAGGATGGCCCGCATGCCGTAATAGCTGAAGCGCTCCCACATCTCGGTAAAAAACAGCGTCGAGAGTCCGCGCGGATGTCCAAAGAATCCGCGATCTATCCCGGACGTTGCACTCGCTCCGCTGGCATCAACTGGTGTGCTCATAGCAGTGTCCTTTTCCGATTATTGTTCGACGCGTAAAACCGGAGACCATCGGCGCGCACTCGCCACTTTAATTAGGGAGATCTTTGACGCTCGAGAATCGCCAAGCGCAAAGGGGAACTAGCAGACGCGAGCATTCAGCCAAAATAAGGTTGGTCTGTCAAGGCGAAGGCCCTGGCCCAGTCGCGGAAACCAATGCTCAAGTAGTTACATTATTTCGGATGGAGCAATTTGATCGTCTGCCCTGCGAGCGTTTCCTATCAGGGCAAAGGTTTTTGTTGAAGGTTCCCCAAGGTTCCCGTGGGTATGGCAGTTGCCATGTCGTCGACGGTCTTGTACTTAATCCAGACCGTAGGAGTTACGACTAATGAAACTGTCATCGATCCGAAAGACGTCGGCTGCTAGCTATTTCTTCATCACCGCCGCACTGCTCTTGTTCTGTTCGCTTCCCGCCGTAGCCCAAGACCAGGACGAAGATCCACCTCGCCCTAAAGCTGAAATACGATTAACAGGAGGCGCGTCAGGATTTACTTCAGACGATGGGAGAATTTTGCACGGCGTTGCCGGTGGATCGTTTCGCGTTTACGTTACCCGTCGAGTCAGCATCGAGCCCGAGTTCCTGTACATGACCAACAACCCTAACGATCGGGACTACCTTACCCAGGTCAGTGCTGCCTACGATTTTGGTGACTCAAGCAAACGATTCGTACCTTATGTCGTAGCCGGTGCTGGTTTCTTGCGGCATCGCAGTCAATTCTTTGGCGTTGACTTCGACACGAGACAACCCCGTGTTTTCGATACTTCGTACACTTCATTGGCCGTTAGCGCCGGTGGCGGCGTGAAGATGTTCCTGACCAAGCGGCTTTTCATTGCGCCTGAAGGTCGCATTGGCTACCAGCCCTCCCTGCGCGCCACAGTCAGCGTCGGGTATGTGTTCTAGGAAGATAGGGTGTTGTGCCCAAGGACAGACCGGTTCGGCTGTTTGCTGTTTACTGTTCACTGTTTGCCCGGCTACTTGACAGTCCCGTTTCGAGCGGCGTATAAGCACAACTGGAAAACGTGGTGAGTTAAGGCGACTTGCGGCCACGTAAAACAAACGGCTAAACAGCTCGGGCACGCCCGAAAGGACCAGACCCGAAAAACTTCAGGAAGTAATGAAGTCCCGCGTTGTTTAGCGCGGGACTTTTTTGTAGTCAACAGCAAACAGCAGACAGCAAACAGCCTGAAGCAGATGCGTTACCCGAAGAAGTTCAGATTAAGCGAAAACCATGACGGTTCGGCTGTTTGCTGTTTGCTGTTTGCTGTTCGCTAGGTATTTATGGAACCCTTCAGAGACATCCTCGAGTTGGATCGGATTCACGTCTTCGACGGCGCGATGGGCACGATGCTGTACTCAAAAGGCATCTACATCAATCGCTCCTATGACGAACTGAATCTCGTCGCTCCGGACCTCGTGCGTGACGTTCACACCGAATACGTTCGCGCCGGCGCCGACATCATCGAAACCAATACCTACAGCGCGACGGCTAATAAACTCCAGCCGTATGGTCTTGAAGGCAGTTTGCGCGAAATCAACATCGCCGCCGCGCGCATTGCGCGTGAGGCGGCCGGAAATCGAGCGTACGTTGCCGGGGCGGTTGGTCCGCTCGGGTTGCGAATTGAACCGTATGGGCCGACATCGTTCGATGAAGCCAAGGAGATGTTTACGGCGCAGATATCAGCGCTGCTCGAAGGCGGTGTTGATCTGTTCGTCCTGGAGACGTTCGCGGACCTTTCCGAATTGCATCAGGCAATCAGAGCTGTCCGGGAACTGTGCGACTTGCCGATCGTGGCGCAGATGACGATTCAGGTCGACGGCAACACCGTGTTCGGCGCCACTCCCGAGTCGTTCACTACCCAACTGGACGAATGGGGCGCCGACGTTATCGGACTCAATTGCGGTGTTGGTCCGGCGATCGTGCTCAATGCGATCGAAAAGATGCGCCCGGTTACAACTCGCAAGCTCTCGGCCCAACCGAATGCCGGCTTGCCCCGCGACGTGCAGGGTCGGCAGTTCTACATGTGTTCCCCGGAATACATGGCGGAATACTCCAGACGGATCATCCAGGCGGGGGCCAGATTTGTCGGCGGATGTTGTGGGACGACGCCGGCGCATATCAAATGGATTGCCGACGCCGTTCGTCAGTTTAGTCCGCGCACTCAGAAAGTTGTGGTCAGCGCAGCGCCCGTGGCGGTTCATGAGTTGAAGCCGCCAGACGTGACCGTCGTACCTGCGGAAGAGCGATCGAATTGGTCACGAAAGATCGCTAGAGGTGAATTTGTCACCACTTGCGAAGTTCTGCCGCCGAAGGGCTGCGACCCCTGGAAGACGCTCGATTCGATCAGGCTGCTCAAAGCCGCCGGTGTCGATGGCGTCAATATTCCGGACGGCCCACGCGCGCAGACCCGCATGGGAGCAATGGCTACCGCGATTCTGGTGGAGCGTGAAATAGGAATCGAGTCGGTGCTCCATTATTGCTGTCGCGATCGCAATCTGCTGGGAATGATGTCTGACTTGTTGGGGGCGGCTGCGCTCGGCTTGCATAACTTACTTTTGATTACGGGTGACCCGCCGAAAATGGGGCCTTACCCGGATGCCACGGCCGTTTTCGACATCGACGCTATTGGTCTGACGAACATGGTGAACAAGCTGAACCACGGACTGGATCTCGGCAATAACCCAACCGGCAAACCGACCGCTTTCTCGATCGGGGTTGGCGTCAATCCTGGCGCAGTTAATCTCGAGGAAGAAATCAAACGTTTCGAATGGAAGATCGAAGCCGGCGCCGAGTACGCCATCACCCAACCCGTGTTCGACATTGAACAATTGAATGTGTTTCTCAAGCGGATCGAACACTGTCGTATTCCGATCGTCGCGGGCATCTGGCCGCTGGTCTCATTCCGCAACGCGGAGTTTCTGCACAATGAAGTTCCCGGCGTACGCGTCACTCCGGAAATCATGGAACGCATGCGCGCCGCCTCGGCGATCAGTAAAGAAGCCGGACGTGATGAAGGATTGAAGATCGCGCGGGAGTCGTTACTGGAGGTGCGCGACGTTATTCAGGGAGTGCAGGTGTCGGCGCCGTTTGGCAATGTGAAGTATGCGCTCGAGGTTTTTGAGGTGCTGGAAGGATTTGGCGAAGCAAAAGAAACAAAAGCTACAGGTGAGGTGAAAGTTTCGCAGCAAAGAGTAGTAAACTAATTCATTTTTCTCTGTGAAACCTTCGTGTTCTCTGTGTCTCTGTGGTAAATAAACTCTAAGCAACGACTCACCACAGAGACACATAGGAAGCACAGAGAGTTAAACTTAGGGCACCACCTATCGCTAACTTAACTCTGCGGTTTTTCCAGAATGTGAACAAGTGCCTGTTCAAGCTGTGGGTAGCTAAATTCATATCCCTCGGCTATCAGACGCTCCGGCGCGACGCGCTGGCCACCCAGCAGCAAGGCCTCACCCATTTCCCCAAACAGGAGCTTGATCGCGAACGCCGGTATCGGGAAGATCGTAGGACGCGAAAGCACCTTACCCAGCGTCTTTGTAAACTCAGCATTTGTCACCGGAACAGGCGCTACAAAATTTACCGGCCCTCTTATTGAATCGTTCGCCAGCGCGAACTGGATCCCACCAACAACGTCATCGAGCGCAATCCAACTCATCCACTGCTTCCCGCTCCCAACCTTTCCGCCT
>Ga0207684_10007100_pt1 | contig 10124 bp, 7 predicted proteins | sample KBSK5501metaG_FD_184342 | JGI IMG/M metagenome (GOLD analysis project Ga0207684, IMG submission 184342) | Corn, switchgrass and miscanthus rhizosphere microbial communities from Kellogg Biological Station, Michigan, USA - KBS K5-50-1 metaG... | ecosystem: Host-associated > Plants > Roots >... | reverse complement strand
GCGAGCAGTGCCAGCGCGACGAGCATGCTGCCGCCGGCGATGATTCTGGACCGCCATGGAAGCGCCGCGGCCGCGGAGCTCGTCGCGTATAATCCGGATTCGCTCACGTCATTTAGCACCACGTTGAATCCGCAGCTTGCGCGGTTGCAGCCGTATCCGTTCGAGCGGTTGCGAGCGCTTTTCGCGGGGGTCGCGCCGAACGCGGCGCGCCGGCCGATCAATCTTTCGCTGGGCGAGCCCAAGCACCCGACGCCACCGCTGATTCTGGAGGCGCTGGCGGCCAGCGCCAAGGGCCTCGCGAATTATCCCACAATCGCGGGCTCGCCCGCGCTGCGCGAGGCCATCGCCGCGTGGCTGGTTCGCCGCCACGCGCTGAGCACACTCGACCCCGCGGCGCAGGTGCTGCCGGTGCTGGGCAGCCGCGAAGCGCTGTTCGCGTTCGCGCAGACCGTCATCGACGCGAGCCGAGTCGGTGCAACCGTCGTCGTGCCGAATCCGTTCTACCAGATCTACGAAGGCGCGGCGCTTCTCGCCGGCGCAACGCCCTATTGCGTCAACAGTCTCGCTGACAACGGCTACGCGCCGCGCTGGGACGCAGTACCGGTGACAGTATGGGCGCGGACCCAATTGCTGTACGTTTGCTCGCCGGACAACCCGACCGGGCGCGTGATGAGCATGCGCGACTGGCAGGCGCTGTTCGAGCTGTCCGATCGCCACGATTTCGTCATCGCCGCTGACGAATGCTACTCGGAAGTGTATTTCGATGAAGCAGACCCGCCGCTCGGATCGCTGGCTGCGGCCCACGCGCTCGGACGCGATGGCTATCCGCGTCTGCTGTCATTCGGCAGCCTGTCGAAACGCTCGAACGCGCCCGGGATGCGCTCGGGTTATGTCGCGGGTGACGCCGCTTTGATCAAGGCGTTCCTGCTCTATCGGACGTATCACGGTTCCGCGATGTCGCCGCCAGTCGCGGCCGCAAGCATCGCAGCCTGGAACGACGAAACGCACGTGCGGGCCAATCGCGCCAAGTATGCGCAGAAGTTTGCGCGGCTTGCGCCGCGCGTCGCGGCGGCCTACCCGGCGGCGCAGCCCGACGCCGCATTCTATCTCTGGGCCCGCGTCGCGGACGACGACGCCGAATTTGCGCGGCGCCTGTACGCCGAGGAAGCGGTGACCGTGTTGCCGGGCAGTTATCTCGCGCGCGAGGCAGACGGCGTCAATCCCGGCCGCGGCTACGTTCGCATCGCGCTGGTCGCCGAGCTCGACGAATGCACCGAAGCGGTCGACCGGCTGGTTCGCTTCGCGCACGGCGGGTAAGGAACCTGAGGTCCGTCTCGCTCCGGATTGGGCCGCTTTGTCGGGGCCGGGCGCGCCCCGTCGCCGGATCCGATCCGGTGCACGGCCGCGCGTACAATCGGCGGCCATGACAACCTCCAGCACGACTTCAAGTGTCCGTCCTGCCCCGTGGTGGGCGCCTGCCTTCGCGGGTTTCCGCGGGCTCTCGTGGCAATCCGTCGCACTCATCCTGGCGATCAACACCGGTGTCGCAGCGATCCTCTACATCGAGGACACGCGTCCGTTCTGGCACCCGTTCATCACCGCGCAGGGCTTCGGCCTTTCGATCGCCTACGCAGTCAATGCAGCAAGGCCCTGGGACAAGACGCGGCCGGTGTGGAGACTCGTCGCCGCCGTGGCGATTGGGACCGCGGTCGGTCTCGTGTTCGTCGTCGCGATCAAAGGTTACGTTATCGCCGACGAACACTACCGGTTCGGGACCGGACAGATGAAGCTCGGAGGGTTCGCCTGGACGGCATTCGCGGCGTTCATCATGGGCCTTTGTGTCAGCCTGTTCTTCATGCTCAAGTTCCGCGAGACGCGAGCGCGCGCGCAGATGCTCAAGGCGGAGGCCGACCGGAACATGCTTTCCAAGCAGGCGATCGAGGCCGAGCTCAAGCTCATGCAGGCGCAGATCGAGCCGCATTTTCTGTTCAATACACTGGCGTCGGTGCAATTCCTGACCGAGACCGATCCGCCCAAGGCCAACATGATGCTGGGCCACCTGCTCGGTTATCTGCGCGCGGCGCTGCCGCAGCTGCGATCGAACAGCACGACGCTCGGCCAGGAGATCGAGCTGGCGCAGGCATATCTCTCGATCATGCAGATGCGGATGGGCCCGAGACTCGCCTTCGCCATCGACGTACCCGACGAGCTGCGTTCGCATCGCCTTCCGCCGATGCTGTTGATGTCGGTCGTCGAAAACGCCGTCAAGCATGGGCTCGAGCCGCAGGCGGAAGGCGGCACGATACGGCTGGAAGCACGCCGCCGGGGCGAACGCCTTGTGGTCGCGGTCATCGACAACGGACGCGGGCTCGGCGCCAGGATCGGCAACGGCGTCGGCTTGACCAATCTACGAGGTCGACTGCGTGCGCTTTACGCCGACAACGCGCGTTTCATCCTGGAAGAGGCTCCGCCGCACGGCGCGCGCGCCACAATCGAGATCCCCTTTGACACAGACGAAAAATAGACAACCGACGGCGCTCATCGCCGAAGACGAGCCGATGCTCCGCGCTCAGCTCCGCGCGCGACTCACGCAGGTGTGGCCCGAGCTGGCCATTGTCGCCGAGGCCGAGAACGGCGAGCAGGCCGTGGCGCTGCAGCGAGAGCTCGAGCCCGATATCGCATTTCTCGACATTCGCATGCCGGTCAGGTCGGGACTCGAGGTTGCCGACGCGATCGCCGGCGCCTGTCACGTCGTGTTCGTCACCGCCTACGACGAGTATGCGGTGACCGCGTTCGAGCAGGGGGCAGTCGACTACGTGCTCAAGCCGGTGACTGCCGACCGGATCGTCAAGGTCGTCGAGCGGCTCAAGCAGCGACTCGATCGGCCGCCCGCCGATCTCGCCACCGTACTCGCCCAGCTCGAGGCGCGCGACTCCGTGGGCCCGCTGAAGTGGATCAAGGCCTCGCTCGGGCCGTCGATGCGCCTGATCCCGGTCGACGACGTTTTCTACTTCCACGCCGAGGACAAGTACACCAAGGTCGTCACTACGGATGGCGAGGCGCTGATTCGCAAGACGATCAAGGAGCTCTTCGACGAGCTCGACGCGGAGCAGTTCTGGCAGGTCCATCGCGGCACGATCGTCAATCTGCGCGCGATTGCGCGCGTCGATCGCGACTACCGCGACCAGCCGTTGATCATCCTCAAGCAGCGGCCCGAGAAACTCACCGTCAGCCGCACCTTCGCGCACCTGTTCAAGGCGATGTAGCGATGTAGCCCGGGTTGAGCGAAGCGATACCCGGGAGTCGTGCGTTTACTTAAGGCCGCCCCGGGTATCGCGCTACGCGCTCAACCCGGGCTACGGGCTCAACCAGGGCTACGCGCTCAACCCAAGCTACCGGTCCTTGCACGTCCTCGGGTCGCGGCAGCAGTCGACTCCGCGTAAAATGCGCGCTTTGCCCGCAACTTCGGGGCGTCCGCGCAATGAGCAGCCTGCAATCCACGATCGACGCCGCCTGGGAGCGGAAGAGCGAGCTCTCGCCGCAGACCGCGCCCGCGGAGGTGCGTGACGCCGTCGCTTCCGCGATCGCGGAGCTGGACGCGGGCCGGCTCCGCGTCGCGGAAAAGGTCGACGGCGGCTGGATCACCCACCAGTGGCTCAAGAAGGCGGTGCTGCTGTCTTTCCGACTCGCCGACAATGTTGCGGTCGGCCTTGCGGCACCAAACGCGCCGTTTCGTTTTTACGACAAGGTCCCGACCAAGTTTGCCCGGTTCGACGCCGCCGACTTCGCCGCAGCGGGGGTGCGCGTCGTCCCGCCCGCCGTCGCGCGCCACGGCGCCTATATCGCCAAGAACGTCGTACTCATGCCCTCCTATGTCAATATCGGCGCGTATGTCGACGAGGGCACGATGGTCGACACCTGGGCAACCGTTGGCTCCTGCGCACAGATCGGGCGGAACGTGCACCTGTCGGGCGGGGTCGGCATCGGGGGGGTACTTGAACCGCTGCAGTCGAACCCCACCATCATCGAGGACAACTGTTTCATCGGCGCCCGTTCCGAGGTCGTCGAAGGCGTGATCGTCGAGGAAAATTCGGTGTTGGGCATGGGAGTCTTCATCAGCCAGAGTACCAAGATCTACGACCGTTCGACCGGCCAGATCAGCTATGGCCGCGTCCCGACCGGTTCGGTCGTCGTCGCCGGCAGCCTGCCGTCCAACGAAGGGAACTGCCAGCTGTATTGCGCAGTGATCGTCAAGCAGGTCGATGCCAGGACGCGCGCCAAGACCAGCATCAACGACCTGCTGCGAAGTTGAAACGCATGTCGGTATCGCTGAAATCCGCCGAAGACGTCGCCAAGATGCGCGTCGCGGGCGCGCTCGCGGCCGAAGTTCTCGACTACATCACGCCGCACGTGGTCGCCGGCGTGACGACCGGAGAGCTCGACCGGCTGTGCCACGAGTACATGGTCAACGTGCAGGACACGGTCCCCGCACCGCTCAACTACGCGCCCCCGGGATATCAACCTTATCCGGCATCGATCTGCACGTCGGTGAACCACGTCGTTTGTCACGGCATCCCGGGTGACAAGAAGCTCAAAGCCGGCGATATCGTCAACGTCGACGTCACGGTCATCAAGGACGGCTTCCACGGCGACACCAGCCGCATGTTCTACGTGGGCGCGCCGCCGATCCAGGCACGGCGGCTGTGCGAAGTCACGTACGAGGCGATGTGGCGCGGCATTCGCGCCGTCAAGCCCGGAGCACATCTCGGCGACATCGGCGCCACGATCCAGCACTATGCCGAGACCCATGGCTTTTCCATCGTGCGCGAATTCTGCGGCCACGGCATCGGCCGCCAGTTTCACGAGGAGCCGCAGGTGCTGCATTACGGGCGCGCAGGAACGGGACTCAAGCTGCAGGCAGGCATGGTGTTCACCATCGAGCCGATGATCAACGCCGGCCGGCCGGGCATCCGTTGTCTTGCCGACGGCTGGACGGTCGTCACTGCTGACCACAGCCTGTCTGCACAATGGGAGCATACGGTGCTGGTCGGCGACAGCGGGTACGAAGTGCTGACGCTCTCGCCCGGGACGCCGCCGCCGGCGACGAGCTGAGGCATTGCACACTTGAGCAGCGTCGTCGCCCCCGTCCCCGGCCGCGCTGCGAATGCGCCGGTCGCGCGCTGGAAGCACGAGCTCGACGCGGGCCGCCGCGAGCTGGAAGGCGGGTACCGAATCCACCGCCGGCCGCGACGGCTGCTCGCCGGCCAGGCGCGGCTGACCGATAGGGTGTTGCGCGGGCTGTGGGCGGAGATCGATCCGGCGGGATGTGCGCTGGTCGCCGTCGGCGGCTACGGCCGAGGCGAGCTTTTCCCTCACTCCGATGTCGACGTCGTCATCCTGCTGCCACAGCCGCTGACCGATTTACGCGGCGGCGCTTCCGGCATCGAGCGCTTCATCGGCCTGATGTGGGACACCGGCCTCGAGATCGGCCACAGCGTGCGCACCATCGACGAGTGCGAAGCCGAGATGGAGGGTGACGCGGTCATCCGTACGAGCCTCCTCGAACGGCGCCTGCTGGCCGGGTCGCGTTCGCTCTATGCGCGGTTCGGCCGCCGCTTCGACGCCACGCTCGACGTCCGCGGCTTCTACGAAGCGAAGGCGCTGGAGCAGCAGCAGCGCCACCTCCGTCATCAGGACACCGCGTACAACCTCGAACCGAATCTCAAGGAAAGCCCGGGCGGCCGCCGCGACCTGCAGACGATCCTGTGGATCGCGCGTGCTGCCGGCTTCGGCCGTACGTGGCGCGAGATTGCGGCCCACGGACTGATGACGCCGGCAGAGGCACGCGAGCTCGCGCGGAATGAAAGGTTGATCGACGACCTGCGCATTCGCCTGCACTATCTCACCGGGCGACGCGAGGACCGCCTGGTCTTCGACGTGCAGGCGGCGCTCGCGCGCGAGCTCGGGCTCGCCGACACGCCGTCCCGGCGCGCTTCCGAGCAATTGATGCAGCGCTATTACCGCGCGGCCAAATCCATCCGCCAGCTCAACGTCATCCTCCTGCAGAATCTGCACGCCCGCCTCTTTCCCGCGGAGGTCAATGTGCAGCCGATCGACGCTGATTTCCAGGCCGTCGACGAACTGCTCGACGCCAAGGACGAGGAGCTGTTCGCCAAACGGCCGAGCGCCATTCTCGACAGCTTCCTGACGCTGCAGCAGCACCCCGAGCTCAAGGGCATGTCCGCGCCCACGCTGCGCGCGCTCTGGAGACATCGGACGCGTGTCGATGCGGCATTCCGCCGCGACGACGGCAATCGCGCGCGCTTCCTCGCCATATTGCGCGAGCCGCGCGGCGTCACGCACGAGCTCAGGCGCATGAACCAGTACGGCATCCTCGGCCGGTACCTGCCCGCGTTCGGCCGCATCGTCGGCCAGATGCAGCACGACCTCTATCACGTGTACACGGTCGACGAGCACATCCTGATGGTCATCCGCAATTTGCGCCGCTTCACCGAGCCGCAGCATGCGCACGAATATCCCTTGTGCTCGCGCCTGATCTCCGACTTCGCCCGGCCCGAGGTGCTCTACCTCGCCGGCTTTTTCCACGACATCGCCAAGGGACGCGGCGGCGACCATTCGCGATTGGGATCGAAGGACGCGCGCCGGTTTTGCCGCCAGCACGGTCTCGCCGCGGAGGACACGCGCCTGGTGAGTTGGCTGGTCGAGCAGCATCTGACGATGTCGCTGACCGCGCAAAAGCAGGACATCAGCGATCCTGCGGTCATCGCCGCGTTCGCCGCCAAGGTCAAGACGGAACGGCGCCTTGCCGCCCTCTACCTCATCACGGTCGCGGACATCCGCGGCACGAGCCCCAGAGTGTGGAATGCCTGGAAGGCGAAGCTGCTCGAGGACCTGTTTCACGCCGCGCAGTCGCGCCTGACCGGCCGCGCCGCGACGCGCACGCTCGACGACAGCCTCGAAGCGCGCCGCAGCGAGGCGGTCCGGCAGCTGCGGCTTTACGCCGTTCCCGACGCCGCCGAACAGGCGCTATGGCGCAAGCTCGATAGCGTGTACTTCCAGCGCCACAGCGCCGACGAGATCGCGTGGCATGCGCGCCAACTCTACTTCCGCGTCGACGGAAAGGAGCCGTTGATCAAAGCGCGGCTGTCGCGCGCCGGGGTCGGGCTGCAGGTGATGATCTACCTGCCGGATCAGAAGGAGCTGTTCGCGCGCATCTGCAGCTTCTTCGGCAATGCGCGGCTGTCGATCCTCGACGCGAAGGTCCATACCACGCGGCACGGCTATGCCCTCGATACGTTCACGGTGCACGATCCGGGCAATCCGAACGCGGCCTATCGCGACGTCATCAGTTACGTCGAGTTTGAGTTGAAGCGCGTCCTTGCGGAGCGCGCGCCGATCGAGCCGCCGCCGATCGGCCGCATCAGCCGGCACCTGAAGCACTTCCCGCTGACGCCCGAGGTGCGCCTGTTCCCCGACGACAAGGGTACGCACTACATCCTCGAGATCGTCGCCGGCGACCGGCCGGGCCTGCTCGCCCGAATCGCCTACACGCTGGCGAGCGCCAATATCAATGTCGCCAGCGCGAAGATCAACACGCTCGGCGAGCGCGCCGAGGACGTGTTCCTTATCGATGGCGCGCGGCTGCACGACGAGGCGGCGCTGCTCAGGCTCGAAACCGCGCTCTACGAGCAGCTCGCCTGATGTAGGTGCGAATTCATTCGCACCTTTCGTCGCACGTACCGCCGCGGCCGAAGGAATTCGGCCTACGAAAGCTTCTCCTGCGACTCATTCCTCGATGACGTCGGCATCAGGAAACAGAACGTCGGTGTACCCGAACAGGCGCAGGTCGCGCATGCGCATCGGGTAGAGGATGCCGTCGAGGTGATCGCATTCGTGCTGTACGACGCGCGCGTGGAACCCTGACACCTCGCGCAGGATCGGGCGGCCGTCCGGATCGAATCCGGTGTAACGCAAGCGCGTGAAGCGCGGCACCTGGCCGCGCAGGCCCGGGACCGACAGGCAACCTTCCCAGTCTTCTTCCATCTCCGTGGTAAGCGGCGTCAAGACCGGATTGATGAGCTCGGTATAAGGCACGGGTTCGGCGTCGGGATAACGCTCGTTATGCTCGAAGCCGAAGATCACGACCCTCAGGCCGACGCCGATCTGCGGGGCAGCGAGTCCCGCGCCGCGGGCGGCGATCATTGTTTCGCGCATGTCCGCGACGAGCGCCTTCAATTCCGGCGTCGCGTGGCGCTCGACCGACTTGGCGCGTTCCAGCAGCCGCGGATCGCCCATCTTCAGAATTTCGCGCTTCATCGCTGACTCCTTGCACGCGTCGTTAGATCACGCCGCGCTCTCGCTTCGGCAGCGGCCGCGATTCCTGTGGGTGCCGCCGCGTTGCAATAACAGACACGCGCAGTTGCCTGCAGGTTCACGCCTCGGCCTCCTTGCGCCGAGGCATGTCGGGCGCCAGCCAAACGCGTCGGCCTCAAGCGTCTCGGCCTCCTTGTTCGCTCGTCGCAAAAAGCACCGAATCGCGTCGGCCTCCGCGGCAACTCGCGGACGCTCGACCCCCGCAAGCGGGGACCCCTCTCGCTGCTCGCGCCGCCACTCGCCTCGCGCGCCGGCTCCGTACCGACCGTGTCAAATGTTTGGTGCGCGTGTCGCCGGCCTCTCGCTGCGGGCTCACGCCGCTCCCTCCTGCACGACCTGATCGATGAGAGTCTTTACCTTGTCCATGGCCGATTCAAGCACGTCCGCGAACCGCTCGATGGAAATGGACTGCGCGCTGTCGCCGCGCCCCGCGGCTTGATTGACAACGACATCGATCGCCACATAGGCGATGCCGAGCTCGCGCGCGAGCGCCGCTTCCGGCATGCCGGTCATGCCGACGACGGTCGCGCCGTCGCGCTCCATGCGGTCGATCTCGGCCGCAGTCTCGAGGCGCGGCCCCGAGACCGCCCCATATACGCCGCCATCGTGCACCGCCACGCCGGCAGCGCGCGCCGCGGCGACGCAGCGGTTCCGAAGCTCTGCACTGTAAGGGTGCGTGAAGTCGATGTGCACCACCTTGCGATCCTCGCCGTCGAAGAACGTGCTCGGGCGTCCGCTGGTGTAATCGATTAGCTGGTGCGGCAGCACCAGATCGCCGGGCGCGTGAACGCTGGCGATGGCGCCCACCGACGCTACGGCCAAAATGGCGTCGACATTGCGATGCTTCAATGCCCACAGGTTGGCGCGGTAATTGACGCGGTGCGGCGGGATCGTGTGTCCGTGACCGTGCCGCGCGAGAAATACCACGTCCCGGCCCGATATCTGGCCGAAGATCAGCGCCGACGAGGGTTCGCCATAGGGAGTGCGGACGACCTCGCGGTGGGCGACGGCAAGCGTCGACAGTCGGGTGAGCCCGCTGCCGCCGATGATGGCCAGCATGGAAGCTTCTCTGCAGGAACGAAGGTGGGCACCCGCCGTCCGTCGGGAAAACCACCCTTTGGGCCGCCGTGCCAGTTGTTACTTTGCTTGAGCTTGGTTATTCTTGTCAATTCATGACATTGTCAAGCTGAGCCGGCTTCCGGGCGAGAACCGCCCCGATTGTTGCGGCGCCGGCAGGGGCCTCGCCACATGTACCTCGACCGACTGTTCAAGCTAATGGCGGAGAAGCAGGCCTCGGACCTGTTCATCTCCTGCGGCGCGCCGATCAACATCAAGATCAACGGCGTGGTGTCGGCCATCGCCACCCAGCCGATGGACGTCGAGACTGTCCGCCGCATCGCCTATGAGCTGATGACCAAGGAGCAGGCGCACGAGTTCGAGAACGAGATGGAAATGAACCTCTCCTACCTCGATCGCAGCGTCGGCAACTTCCGGATCAACATCTTCCGCCAGCGCGGGACAATCTCGCTGTGCGTTCGCTACGTCCGCAGCAACGTCCCGCCGTACGGGGAACTCAAGCTGCCGCCGGTACTCCTCAACCTGGTGATGGAGAAGCGCGGACTGGTGCTCATCGCCGGCGCGACCGGCTGCGGCAAGTCGACGACGCTCGCGGCAATGATCGACTACCGCAACAACAACAAGACCGGGCACATCCTCACGCTCGAGGATCC
>Ga0207684_10007090_pt1 | contig 10130 bp, 10 predicted proteins | sample KBSK5501metaG_FD_184342 | JGI IMG/M metagenome (GOLD analysis project Ga0207684, IMG submission 184342) | Corn, switchgrass and miscanthus rhizosphere microbial communities from Kellogg Biological Station, Michigan, USA - KBS K5-50-1 metaG... | ecosystem: Host-associated > Plants > Roots >... | reverse complement strand
GGTGCGGAATCGGGCGGCGGCGCGGCTTCGGCCGAACGGCGCGGAGCCCGGACCATCCCGCTCGGACATCCTTATCCGAACAGCGGCTCCGGGTAGCGCGCCGGAAAGCCGGGCTGGAGCCTTTGTATTCAGGCGAGAGACATTCTCGGCAGAGGGGCTGCGAGAGCATGTTGCGTTCGGCGAGATCGATGGCAGGGCGGCCGCTGGCGCGAGTCTGCCTGGTGTTGGGCTTGGCGCTGGTTGTCATGGCGGCGTTCTCAGCGGTCGTCTGGGCGCAACAGCCGCATCCCTGGCAGCTCGGCATGCAGCCGCCGGCGACCCCCGTCAAGGAGCGGATTCACTTCCTACACAACATCATTCTGATGCCGATCATCACGGTCATCACGATCTTCGTGCTCGGCCTGATGCTGTACGTGATGGTGCGGTTTCATCATAGCCGCCATCCGATACCGACCCGCACCTCGCACAACGCGGTAATCGAGATCCTGTGGACCGTCGTCCCAGTCCTGATCCTGGTCGTCATCGCGATCCCGTCCTTCAAGCTGATGTACTATATGGACCGGGCGCCCGATGCCGAGATGACGGTCAAGGTCACCGGCAACCAGTGGTATTGGTCCTATGAATATCCCGACCAGGGCGGGCTTGCCTTCGACAGCAACATCGTGCAGGACAAGGATCTGAAGCTTGGTCAGCCACGGCTTCTCGCGGTCGACAAGCCGCTCGTCGTGCCGGTCAACACGACGATCCGGGTGCAGGTCGCCGGCGTGCCGGACGGCGTCATCCACAGCTGGTTCGTCCCCTCCTTCGGCGTCCAGGAATACGCGATGCCGGGGCGGCTCAACGAATCCTGGATGCGGGTCGAGCGCGAGGGCACCTATTACGGCGAGTGCAACCAGATCTGCGGCATCAACCACGCCTTCATGCCGATCGAGGTCAAGGCGGTCTCGAAGGCCGATTTTCAGACATGGCTGGCCCAGGCAAAGAAGAGCGCCGCGGCACCGCCGCCCGAGAAACCGGCACCCGAACGCGGCCCGGTCTTGGCGGCGGCGCCGCCGGCGAGCTCTACGGCATCGCCGGCCGGCACTGACAAGGAAGAGGTCTCTCGATGACTTACGGGCATGATGCTCACACGATCGGCGCCGATCACGCGGCGCATGATCATCGGCCGGGTTTCTTTACGCGCTGGCTGGCCTCCACGAACCACAAGGACATCGGCACCCTCTACATCTGCTTCGCGATCTTTGCCGGCATCCTCGGCGGCGCGCTATCGGTGATCATGCGGGCGCAGCTGATGCACCCGGGCAATGAGCTAATCCAGGACCACCAGTTCTACAATGTGCTGATCACCGCGCACGGCCTCATCATGGTGTTCTTCGTGGTCATGCCGGCGACCTTCGGCGGGTTCGGCAACTGGTTTGTGCCGTTGATGATCGGCGCGCCCGACATGGCCTTCCCGCGCATGAACAATGTCAGCTTCTGGCTGCTCGTCCCCTCATTCCTGCTGCTGGTCGGGTCGACCTTGGTCGGCGCCGGACAAGGGGTCAACGGCGCCGGCGCCGGGGTCGGCTGGACGATCTACCCGCCGCTTTCCTCGGCCGGACCCGGCGGTCACCCCGGCCCGGCGATCGACATGGCGATCTTCTCGCTGCATCTGGCGGGCGCTTCGTCAATCATGAGCTCGATCAACTTCATCACGACGATCTTCAACATGCGCGCGCCGGGCATGACCTTGCACCGCATGCCGCTCTTCGTGTGGTCGATCCTGGTGACGGCGTTTCTGCTGCTGCTGGCGCTGCCGGTGCTCGCCGGCGCGATCACGATGCTGCTGACCGACCGCAATTTCGGCACGACCTTCTTCGAGGCCTCGGGCGGCGGCGACCCGATGCTGTTCCTGCATCTGTTCTGGTTCTTCGGCCATCCCGAGGTCTACATCATGATCCTGCCGGCCTTCGGGATGGTGTCGCAGGTCGTGGCGACCTTCTCGAAAAAGCCGATCTTCGGCTATCTCGGCATGGCCTACGCGATGGTGGCGATCGGCGGCATCGGCTTTGTCGTCTGGGCGCACCACATGTTCACGACCGGCATCACGGTCGATACGCGCGCCTATTTCACCGCCGCGACGATGGTCATCGCGGTGCCGACAGGGGTGAAGATCTTCTCCTGGATCGCCACGATGTGGGGCGGCTCGATCGAGTTCAAGACGCCGATGCTGTGGGCCCTCGGCTTCATCTTCCTGTTCACGGTGGGCGGCGTCACCGGCGTCGTTCTGGCCAATGCCGGCGTCGATTTCGCGCTGCACAACACCTATTACGTCGTGGCGCATTTCCACTACGTGCTGTCGCTTGGCGCGGTGTTCGGCCTGTTTGCCGGGTTCTATTACTGGATCGGCAAGATGTCCGGCCATCAGTACAACGAGACCTTCGGCCAGATCCATTTCTGGACCACTTTCATCGGCGTCAACCTGACCTTCTTCCCGCAGCATTTCCTTGGGCTGGCGGGCATGCCGCGGCGCATCGCCGATTACCCCGACGCGTTCGCCGGCTGGAATCTCGTTTCGTCGATCGGCGCCTTCATCTCCTACGCCTCGACGCTGTTCTTCGTCTTTATCGTGTTCCACACCTTCCTCGCCGGAAGACGGGTCGGCGCCAACTACTGGGGGGAGGGGGCAACCACGCTCGAATGGTCGCTCCCCTCGCCACCACCGTTCCACAGCTACGACGAAGTCCCGGTGATCGCAGCGTCGACGGCGCATTGACGGCCGGGCGCGGCGGCAGACGGCGAGCCCAGGCGTGAGCGAGATTCCCTCGGCCCTTGGCACCCGCATCGGCGGCCGCGCGGCGGTCGGCGACTACGTCCAGATCCTGAAGCCCCGGGTCATGTCGCTGGTCGTGTTCACCGGCTTTGTCGGGCTGGTCGTGGCGCCCGGGCATCTCCACCCGGTGTTGGCGGCGATCGCGGTGCTGTGCATCGCGGTCGGCGCCGGCGCGTCGGGCGCAATCAACATGTGGTACGACCGCGACATCGACGCGGTGATGCGGCGCACCGCGCAGCGGCCCTTGCCGGCCAGACGCATGGAGCCGGGCGAGGCGCTTGGCTTCGGCGTCGTGCTGGGGATCGGATCGGTCGTCGTCATGGGCTTGGCGGTCAACTGGGCCGCCGCCGCGCTGCTCGCCTTGACGATCGCGTTCTACGTCTTCGTGTACACGATCTGGCTGAAGCGGCGCACGCCGCAGAACATCGTGATCGGCGGCGCCGCCGGGGCGTTACCGCCGCTGATCGGCTGGGCGGCAGTGACCGGCGATATCGGCTGGGGCGCCGTGGCGCTGTTCGCGATCATCTTCTTCTGGACGCCACCGCATTTCTGGGCGCTGTCGCTGTACCGATCGGGGGAGTACGCCGCCGCCGGGGTGCCGATGCTGCCGGTCGTCGCCGGGCCGCGCGAGACCAAGAAGCAGATGCTGCTTTACACGGTGGTGCTGTGGCCGGCGAGCCTCGCCCCCTGGCTGCTTGGCCTGGCCGGACCGGTCTACGCCGTCGCGGTCGTTGTGCTGAGCCTCGCCTTCACCGGTACCGCGATCGCCGTCTGGCGCGACAACAGTGACCGCAGCGCGCGGCACATGTTCGCGTTCTCGCTGCTCTATCTGTTCCTGATCTTTACCGTGCTGCTGGCCGACCACCTCAGCGGAGGCGGGTGGCTGTGGCCGGCGAGAATCTGAGTGAGCGCGAGCGCGCGATCCGCGCCCGCAACCGGGCGCTCGCCGCGGTGCTGGTGGCGCTGGTCGTGCTGTTCTACATCATCGCGGTCGTGCGGCTCGGCGGGAGCTGACGACAGATGAACCGCCGCAACGCCACCACCGTCGCACTCCTCGCCGTAGTCGTGCTCGGCATGGTGGGGCTGTCTTTCGCATCGGTGCCGCTCTACCGGCTGTTCTGCCAGGCGACCGGCTTTGGCGGCACGACGCAGCGCGCCGCGGCGGCCCCCGGACAAATCGCCGATGCCATCGTCACGGTGCGGTTCGACGCGATGACCGCGCCCGAACTCGGCTGGGAGTTCCGCCCCCTCGAGAGCGCCGTCCGGGTGCATCCCGGCGAGCAGCGCGAGGTGCTGTTTCGCGCCATCAACCGCAGCGCCGAGACGGTCACCGGCACGGCCACCTTCAACGTGACGCCGACCAAGACCGGGATCTACTTCGACAAACTGCAATGTTTCTGCTTCAACGAACAGCAGCTGAAGCCGGGCGAGAGCCGCGACATGGGCGTCGTGTTCTTTGTCGATCCCGATCTGCTGACCGATCCGAGCACCAGCGATGTGCGCACGATCACGCTGTCCTACACGATGTACCGGGCGCCCACGGCGAGCCAGCCCAACGCGGCGGTCAGCCGACGCGACAACGATTCTGCCATAAATTGAGCGATCCAGGCGGAGACCGATGACCGACACCCATGCAGACGCCCACGGCCATGCCCATGCCGTGCCGAAGCATCCCTACCATCTCGTCGATCCGAGCCCGTGGCCGATCCTCGGCTCGATCGCCGCGGGACTGCTCGCCACCGGCGGGGTGCTGTTCATGCACGGCTACGGCTGGTGGCTGATGGTCATCGGCTTTCTTGCCGTACTGGCGACGATGTTCGTGTGGTGGCGCGACGTGATCCGCGAAGCGACTTTCGAGGGCCACCACACGCCGGTCGTGCAGCTCGGGCTGCGTTACGGCATGGCCCTGTTTATCGCCTCCGAGGTGATGTTCTTCTCGGCCTTCTTCTGGGCCTTCTTCTCGTCCGCCCTGTATCCGGCTGACGGCGTCTGGCCGCCCAAGGGCATCCACCCGTTCGATCCGTTCGAGTTTCCGTTCCTGAACACGCTGATCCTGCTGCTGTCGGGAACGACGGTGACCTGGGCGCACCATTCGCTGCTCGAGGGCAACCAGAAAGGGCTGATCCAGGGCCTCACGCTGACGGTGATCCTCGGCCTCTGCTTCACCTCGGTCCAGGCTTACGAATACGCTCACGCCGCCTTCCATTTCACCGGCGGGATCTATCCCTCGACGTTCTTCATGGCGACCGGCTTCCATGGCTTCCACGTCATCATCGGCACCTGTTTCCTGGCGGTGTGCCTGTGGCGCGCGACCCAGGGACACTTCAAGCCGGACCATCATTTCGGCCTCGAAGCGGCCGCCTGGTATTGGCATTTCGTCGACGTGGTCTGGCTCTTCCTGTTCGTCTGCATCTACTGGTGGGGCATGGGCAACGCGCTCCCGGCCAGCCATGGCGGGTGAACACGGCTGAGGCTCGCCATTTCGCGCCGGTATCGCTGGCGCACGCCGCCTTTGCCTGCCGCTGTCCGCGCTGCGGCGAGGGACGCCTGTTCACCGGCCTGCTGAACGTTCGCCCGAGCTGTCCCGCCTGCGGCCTCGACTTGTTGGCGCAGGACGCCGGCGACGGGCCGGCGGTGTTCGTGATCCTGTTGCTCGGCTTGATCGTCGTCGGGCTTGCGGCAATCGTCGAGATCAAGTTCGCGCCGCCGATCTGGCTGCATCTCCTGCTGTGGACGCCGCTGATCCTGGGCTGCGCGATCCTGATGCTGCGACCGCTGAAGGCCGGGCTGATCGCGCTGCAGTACAAGCACAACCTGCTGCACCATCCGCCTCACCCATGATCCGGTTTCGGCCGCGGCTCGTGCCGACGCTGTTCACGGTCCCGGTGCTGTTGATGTGCATCGCGCTCGGGGTCTGGCAGTTGCAGCGGCTGGAGTGGAAGCGGGGCCTGATCGCCGAGCGGGCCGCCGCCGTCGCGGCACAGCCCGTGCAGCTACCGCAGACCCTCGCCGAAGCGCGCGCGATGGAATTCCGCCCGGTCGTCGATGACGGCGTCTTCTTGAACGACCGGGAGATCTTCGTCGGCGCTACGGACCCGAGGGGCAGGGCCGGGTTTCACGTGCTGACCCCGCTGCGCGAACCCGATGGCCGTATCGTCTTTGTCAATCGCGGCTTCATCCACAGCGAGCGGAAGGATCCGGCGACCCGCGCGGGTGGCCAGCTCACGGGGACCGTGCACATCAGCGGGCTGTTGCGGTTGCCGCCCGAGGCGAAGCCGAACTGGTTCCTGCCCGACAACCGCCCCGATCTGAATTACTGGTTCTGGATCGACCTGCCCGCGATGGCCGCGGCCGCCCGTCTCGCGCCCGGTGATATCGCGCCGTTCTATATCGATGCAGATGCGACGCCGAATCCCGGCGGCTGGCCGCAAGGCGGGGTGACGCCGCTGGACTTGCCGAACGACCATCTGCAATACGCGATCATCTGGTTTTCGTTCGCCACCGCCTTGGCCGTGATCTATGTCGTCTACCATTGGCCCGGCAGAGGCGCGGCATGAGCGCATACACCGAACTCGAAGCGCGGTTTCGCCGCCTTGGCGCGGTCGAGGAGGCGATCGCGGTGCTGCATTGGGACGCGGCGGCGATGATGCCGGCGGGCGGCGCCGCGGCGCGCGCCGAGCAGCTCGCGACATTGCGCGGCATCGCCCATCAGCTGCTGGCCGCGGCCGAGATCACCGATCTGCTCGCCGCGGCAGACACCGAGGCGAACGCGCTCGGCCCGTGGCAGCGTGCCAATCTGCGCGAGATGCGACGGCGCTGGCGGCATGGCGCGGCGGTGCCGGGCGATCTCGTCGAGGCATTGTCGCGCGCCAAATCGCAATCCGAGGCGGTATGGCGCACGGCCCGCCCCGCCGATGATTTCGCGATGGCCTTGCCGGGCCTCGAGCGGGTGCTCGATCTGACGCGCGAGGTTGCCGCCGCCAAATCGGAGGCGTTCGGCACCAGCCCCTACGAGGCATTGCTCGACCAATACGAGCCGGGCGGCTCGATCGCGCTAATCGACCGCCTGTTCGACGAGATCTCCGGGTTTCTCCCCGGGCTGCTGGACGCGGCGCTGGCCCGCCAGGCGGCGCGTCCGGCTCTGCCAGCACCGCACGGACCCTTTCCGGTCACCCTGCAGCGCCGCGCCGCGCTGAGATTGATGGAGCGCATCGGCTTCGATTTCGCGCATGGCCGGCTCGATGAAAGCGCGCATCCGTTCTGCGGCGGCGTCTCCGACGATGTGCGGCTGACCACCCGCTATGACGAAGCCGATTTCGCCATGGCGCTGATGGGCACATTGCACGAGACCGGCCATGCCCTTTACAAGCGCGGCCTGCCGGCCGAATGGCGGCTGCAGCCGGTCGGCGCGGCGCGCGGCATGGCGATGCATGAGAGCCAGTCGCTGTTTCTCGAAATGCAGGTGTGCCGCAGTCGCGCTTTTGCCCGTTTCGCCGCGCCCTTGCTGCGCGGGATCTTCGGCGGTGTGGGCGAGGCCTGGGATGCCGACGCGCTTTACCGGCGGCAGATCCGTGTCGATCCCGGCCCGATCCGCGTCGATGCCGATGAGATCACCTACCCGGCGCATGTGATCCTGCGCTACCGGCTGGAGCGGGCGATGCTCGCCGGCGACCTGCTGCCCCGCGACCTGCCCGGCGCCTGGACCGAAGGACTGAAGCGGCTGATCGGCGTCGTACCGGAATCCGACCGCGAGGGTTGTCTGCAGGACATCCACTGGTATGACGGCGCGTGGGGCTATTTCCCGACCTACACCCTGGGCGCGCTGATCGCCGCCCAACTGTTCGCAGCCGCCCGACACGCTTTGCCGGACCTCGCCGAGCAGATCGGCCGCGGCGAGTTCACGCCGCTGTTCGAGTGGCTGCGAACCCATGTCCACGGCAAGGGCTCGCTCTTGTCGACCGCCGATCTGGTGCTCGACGCGACCGGCATGCCGCTGGGCACGGCCGCGTTCGAGGCGCATCTGCGCCAGCGCTACCTGGAATAATCCTCAAACGCGAAGGTTTACAGCCGGGCTTCAACTGGCCATATGTCCCCCGCGCGTAGCTGGCGCGCGGCGTGCCCGCGAGACAAACCGGGCAGCGAGGCGTTAGCGAAAATCGACGCCAACGAGGGAAGGCCAGGTGCTCGACATTGCCCCTCCGCTATCGGCGAGCGCGACTGAGCGCAGCGCCGAGCGCGACCGCTTCGTCGCGATCCGTCAGCAGACCGAAGCCCTCGCCGCCCACCTCTCGCCCGAGGACCAGGCGATCCAGTCGATGCCGGATGTCAGCCCGACGAAATGGCATCTGGCGCATACCAGCTGGTTTTTCGAGACCTTCCTGCTCGGCCCTATGGAGCCGGCCTATCGCGAATTCGACCCGGCTTTCGCCTATCTGTTCAACTCCTATTACGAAGCGGTCGGGCCGCGCCATCCGCGGCCGGAACGCGGCCTTCTGTCGCGCCCGACGATCGATGCGGTCGCCGCCTATCGCGACCATGTCACCACGGCGATGCTGCGCTTGATCGAAACCGCCGACGAGGTGGTCTGGCAACGGGCCGCGCCGCTGATCGAGCTCGGGACTCACCACGAGCAGCAGCATCAGGAACTGATCCTGATGGACATCAAGCACGTCTTCTCGGTCAACCCGCTGCTGCCGGCCTACCAGGCGCCGCGCCCGCACGCCGTGTCGCGCGATGGATCTCCCGCAGCATGGGCCGAGTTTCCGGGCGGGCTGCACGAGATCGGTCATGCCGGCTCTGGCTTTGCCTTCGACAATGAAGGGCCTCGCCACAAAATCTGGCTTGAGCCGTTCCGCTTGGCCCCTCGCCCCGTCAGTTGCGGCGAGTATCTCGACTTCATCGCCGATGGCGGCTATCGCCGGCCCGAGTTCTGGCTGTCGGAGGGCCGGGCGGCGGCGCAGCAGCAGGGTTGGCAGGCGCCGCTCTATTGGCGTCGCGAGGACGGCGAGTGGATGATCTTCACGCTGTCCGGCGAGCGCCCGGTCGATCCCGCCGAGCCGGTCTGCCACGTCAGCTTTTACGAGGCGGACGCTTTCGCGCGCTGGGCCGACAAGCGACTGCCGACTGAGGCGGAATGGGAGATCGCCGCGCGCGATCTGCCCGTTGCCGGAAATCTCGCCGACACCGGCCATCTGCACCCCTGTCTCGACGCACCATCGGCAAACGACGCCGGCGGGCTGCGCCAGATGATCGGCGATATCTGGGAATGGACCGCCAGCCCCTACGTCGCCTACCCGCGCTTCCGTCCGGCCGCCGGCGCGGTGGGCGAATACAACGGCAAGTTCATGTCGAACCAGATGGTGTTGCGCGGCGGGGCGGCGGTGACGCCGGCCGACCATTTGCGCATCACCTACCGCAATTTCTTCCCGCCCTCGGCCCGCTGGGCCTTCTCCGGGCTGCGCCTCGCCGAGGATGTGTGATGGGAGATAGCGACAAATTCACGTTTCACGATTTGGCGCCTACGCAGGAGAGCTTTCGCGACGCGGTGATCGCCGGCCTGCGGCGAGACCCGAAATCGCTGCCCTGCAAATTCTTCTACGATGCGCGCGGCTCGGCGCTGTTCGAGAAGATCTGCGAGCTGCCCGAGTATTATCTGACCCGCACCGAGATCGCGATCCTCGACCGCTTCGCGGCCGATATCGCGACCCAGCTCGGCCCGCATTGCCGCCTGATCGAGCTCGGCAGCGGCGCCAGCCAGAAGGTGCGGATCCTGCTCGAGGCGCTCGACCGGCCGGCGGCCTATGTCGCGGTCGACATCTCGCGCGAGCAGCTGCGCAAGTCGGCGGCGCGGTTGGCGGCTGATTTCCCGAAGCTGTCGGTCGTCGCGGTGTGTGCCGATTACACTCGGTCGTTCGAGCTGCCGCCGCTGCCCGGTCCGGAGGGCAAGCGGGTCGGGTTCTTCCCGGGCTCCACCATCGGCAATTTCGAGCCGCAGCAGGTCGTCGCCTTTCTATCGGATTGGGCCGCCTTGCTCGGCCCCGGCGGGGAGATGCTGATCGGCGCCGATCTGAAGAAGGACGCCAAAATTCTCAACGCCGCCTACAACGACAAGGCCGGGATCAACGCCGCCTTCAACCTCAATCTACTGACGCGGATCAACCGCGAGCTCGGCGGCGATTTCGATATCGACCAGTTCGCTCACCTTGCCTTCTACAACGAAGCGCAGGGGCGGGTGGAGCTGTACCTGAAAAGCCACGTCGAGCAATCCGTGACGATCGCCGGCACCCGTGTCCGCTTCGCCGCCGGCGAACTGATCCAC